>Ga0207661_10002629_pt1 | contig 12364 bp, 10 predicted proteins | sample KBSC713LmetaG_FD_184337 | JGI IMG/M metagenome (GOLD analysis project Ga0207661, IMG submission 184337) | Corn rhizosphere microbial communities from Kellogg Biological Station, Michigan, USA - KBS C7.1-3L metaG (SPAdes) (version 2) | ecosystem: Host-associated > Plants > Roots > Rhizosphere ... | reverse complement strand
GCTCGGTGAAATGCGTCGGCTTGCCGAGCAACTCGCCGCCAGCCTCGAGCCACATGACCGTCCAATCGAGCATCTCCTCGAGGCAGACCGAGGGATACCCGAACAGCCCGAAGCAGCGGCCGGCATTCGACAGCAGGGCGGTCGACTGCTCCTCGCCGACGAAGACAGGTTCGCGGCCGAGGCGGATGGCGAGCTGGTCGGCGAGCCACCGCACCGACGCCGTTTCCGGTCCGGTCACGTTGAGCACGAACGGCGGCCGGTCGGCAACCGCGAGAGAGCTGAGCGCGTAACGGTTGGCATCGCCTTGCCAGATGACGTTGACGGCTCCGGTCGACACGTCGACCGGATCACCGTTGCGGACGGCGACCGCGAGGTCGGTGAGAACGCCGTAGCGGCAGTCGACAGCGTAGTTCAACCGGATGATCGAAACAGGGCTTCCCGTCTTGCTCGCGTGATACGTCAGGACGCGCTCCCGCCCGAGGCACGACTGCGCGTACTCGCCGACCGGGTCGGGGGGCGTCGACTCGTGTGCTCCGCCCGACATCGCCGGCGTGAACGGGTAGACGTTCCCGCTGGAGAACGCGGCAATGCGTGCGCCCGCGTACCGCAGTGCGAGCCGTCCCGGCAGGTAGGCGTTCGTCGCCCAGGTCGTCGCCGAATCGCCGGACGTCCCGAACTTGCGCCCGATCATGTAGACGACGTTCGGCGCGTCAGGCAGCCGGCTCCACGCGGATTCGTCCTCGACATCCGCCGCGACGATGGTGACGCCGGCGCCGTCGAGTTCGGCCCGGGCGTCACCACCGCCGCTGCCGGTGAAGCGCGACACCGCGTACACCCGCCGGTCGCCCGGCAGCGCCGCGAATGCGGCGCTTGCCATCCGGGCAAGGCTGACGCCCATCTTGCCGCCCGCGCCGAGCACGACGAGGTCGCCATCGATCGTCGCGAGCGAGGTGAGCAGCCGTTCATCGGGCTCATGCACCTTGCGGGCAATGTCGGCGAGCGCGGAAGTCATTTGGGTTTCCTCCGTATTTAGGGGGTAAAGTGGCATATGTGAATCCCGACGTGGTCCGCACGGCCCTCGGCCTCGACGACAGCTACGCCGCCTGGGTGCACGAGCTCGACACGGTCGGCCCGTCGCCCGCTCACCGGCGGCCGTGGACGGCCGACGCTGCCCTCGACAACGCGGCGGTGCTCGCGATCCCGGCCGACGCCGCTGCTGCCGTCGCCACGGCTGGGCAGATCATCGCCGCCCGACCGGAACTTTATTGGCTGCTCGACCGTTGCCGGGCCGTGCTGGGCGCCTCGCTCGGCGTCGAGTGCCCGTCCTCGACGCCCTGGCCCGCGCTGCCGTCCCACTTGGGCGCCGCCGCGGCGTGCTTCTACGTGCACGTGTTCGCCGCCGCACTCCCGGAAATCCAAGCCTTCCACGCCCATCTGGGCGTACCGCCGGCGATCGCCGAAGCGACCCTGGCCGATCTCGGGCGGCACATGCGGATCGACGCGGTGATGCACGGCCGGCCCTGCCTCGATTCGCAGGGCTGGCTGCTGCGGCACTGGCGGGGCGTCATTCTCGAGGTGGGACGCCTGCAGTTCGAGTGGTTCCGCCACGGCGCCGGTCATCTCGCGGACCCGGCTTCCGCCCCGACGGACCAGGCGACGCTGCGGCACCGAACGCCGATCGGAGCGTCCGCCCTGGATGTGCACATCCCGTTTGCCGGACCGTTGTCGCCGTCGCTGTGCGACGTCTCGATCGCCGACGCGCACGGCTTGTTCGAGAACCTCTTTCCTGACCGGCGATTCGAGGTCGCGACCTGCACGTCCTGGCTGCTCGACGAGCAGCTGCAGCAATATCTGCCGGCGGACTCGAACATCATCCGGTTCCAGCGCCGATTTACGCCGGTCGAAGGCACCGTCGACGGGACCGACGAGATGCACAGGTTCATTTTTCAGCGCCCGGCCCCGTATGCGATCGAGCAGTTGCCGCAGCGCACGAGCCTCGAGCGGGCGTTCGTCGCCCACCTCCGCCAGGGCGGCCGGTGGCAGATGCGCACAGGTTGGTTCGCCTGGTGAGGTCCGGTCGTCATCCCTTCACCCCGGTCAGGTTGATTCCCTCCACGAAGACCTTCTGGGCGAAGAGGAAGATCACGACGACGGGTGCCAGGAACATCAGCGCGGCCGCCATCTCGAGCTGGTAGGAGGCGATGTGCCCGTTCGAGCCGAGCTGGCTGATGGCCACGGCCAGCGTTTGGCCGTGCGGGTTGTTGCCCGTGTAGAGCAGCGGGTTGTAGAAGTCGTTCCACGCGTACAGGAACTGGAACAGCCCGACTGCGGCGAGTGCCGGCTTGACCATCGGAAGCGTGACGCGAGTCAGCGTCTGAAAGTGCGAGGCCCCATCGATGCGCGCCGCCTCGGTGACCTCATGCGGAATCGTCATGAAGAACTGCCGCAGCAAGAAGATGCAGTACGCGTCGAAGAAGAACGACGGAACGATAAGTGGCTTCAACGTGCCGATCCAGCCGAAGTTCGTGTAGAGGATGTACAGCGGGAGACTGGTGATCTGATCGGGCACCATCATCATTGCGAGCACGACGATGAACAATGCGGTACGCCCGCGCCACTGCATGTGCGACAGCGCGTAGGCGACCGGGGTCGACGAGATCAACACGCCGATCGACGAGAGCACCGCGTAGAGCACCGTGTTCCACAGGTCGCGGCCGAACGCCATGTCGTGGAAGACGTCGATGTAGTTGTGCCAGACGAGGCGATCGGGCAGGAAGTCACCGGCGCTTGCCTGCTGCTGGCTCATCAACGATGTCGTCACGATGATGAGCAACGGATACAGGAACGCCAGTGCGACGGCGATGGCCACGGCGTGTTCGGCGACGAAGGTGAGCCGTCGCTTCATCTTCTCGGACAGCGACGACGTTCGGATGAGCGGCCGTCGGCGCGTGGCGGTGGTCACTGGCTCTCACCGCCGTATCCGTACGAGCGCCGCGTGCCCCAGATGAACACGATCGTGCAGGCGAAAACCGCGAGGAACACGAGCACCGCGATGGCCGATGCGTACCCGGTCTTGAAGAACACGAAGCCCTGCTTGTAGATTTCCGACGTCGCGAACAGTGTCGAGTTCTGCGGATAGCCGATGAGGCGATCGGCCCCACTGTTGTTGTTCGATGAGGCCGAGATGACATAAGCCTCGGTGAAGTACTGGAACGTTGCGATCATTCCGGTGATGACGGCGAAGAAGGTCACCGGCGAGATGCTCGGCAGCGTGATGTGCCAGAACTGCCGCCACGCTGACGCCCCGTCGATCTCGGCCGCCTCGTAGAGGGTGCGGGGGACGTTGAGCATCCCGGCGAGGAACAGAATCATGATCTTGCCGCAGCCCCAGACGGCGACGATGACGAGACTGGGCTTGGCCCAGGACGGGTCACCGAACCAGCCCGGGCCGGTGATCCCCACCCACGACAACGCGTGGTTGAGAGGTCCGGCCGGATTGAGCAGCACAACGAACGCCAACGCGCTCGCGACGAGCGGCACCATCGCCGGCAGGAAGAAGATCGTGCGGAACAGGGCCTGGCCGCGGCGGATGCGCAGGACGAGCCAGGCCACGAACATGGCCCACAATGTCTGCGCCGGTACCAGGAAAATGAGCAGCCAGAGAGTGTTGCGCCCGGCGGTCCACGCATCGCTGGAGCTCGACAACACGTGCCGATAGTTGTCCAGGCCCACGAAGTGCACCGGCTGGTACGACCCGACGTGGAAGTCGGTCATCGAGTAGTAGACGCCGGCCGCGATCGGGTAGAGCTTGAAGATCGCGATACCCAGGATCAACGGTGATAGGAACAGCAGGACCGCCGGCTTGGCTGTCCTCGTGGGCGACTTTCGACGGGATCTCCCCCGGCGCCGCGGTGGTGGTGCAGCGGTCTGCTCCGCCACCACCGCGGACGTGTCGGCTACGGCCGGCATCGTTCGTGCTACCTCCGCCAACTAGTTGGTCGCCTGCGCAACGATGTTCTTCATCTTGGTCGCGATGTCCGGCAGGTTCTTCGCGGAGGCCTTGCCCGACTCGTACTGGCCGATGAACGCCTGCCAGGCGTTGACGTCCGCACCGGCGGACAGGTCGACCGGGTGACCGTATGATCCGGGGTTCTGGAACGCCTGGATCATCGAAGCGAAGTGCGGGTCCGACGCGAGTTGCCAGTTCTTGATCGCGTCCGTGGTGGACGGGACGGCACCGAACGCTGTCGACATGTCGTCGACGACGGTGGTGTCGGTCGTCAGGAACTCGGTGGCGAGGAACGCCTCCGCGATGTGCTTCGACTTCGCCGCGACGTACACGGGCGACATCTCGATGTCCGCGACGCCGTAGGACGAGGTCGTCTGGCCGTCGAGCACGGGCATCGGCGCAATGCCGTAGTCGACGTCGGGCGTGAAGTTCTTCAATTGGGCGGTGTGCCACTCGCCGTTGAACTCCATGGCGACCGCTCCCTTGCCGAACGGGTTGCCCGCGTCCTCGGAGTGCGGGTTGTACTGGGCGACGAACTTGTTGATCGCGCCCGATCCGTAGTAGTCGATCAGCGACTTGTCCCAATCGAGGAGCTTTCCCCAGTTGGAGTCGGTCGCCACGGTGGGCACACCACTGCCGTCGTAGAAGTGCGTGCCGGAGTAGACACCCGCGTAGATCGAGACGTTGTTGTCGTAGTCGACGTTAGGCACGAATCCGAACTGGGTGATGTTGCCGCCACTGTCGCGCACGGTCAGCTTCTCGGCGTCGGCGCGCAGTTCGGACAGCGTCTTCGGCGGCGCGGTGATGCCCGCGGCGGCGAACAGTTTCTTGTTGTAGTACAGCATGTAGGCGTCGCCGGTCAGCGGCAGAGCCCACTGCTTGCCGTCCATGGTCAGTGCGGCCATGGCCGGAGCGAGCACGGTCTTCGAGACGTCGACCGGTCCACCCGCGATGAGATGGGTCAGGTCGGCGATGGTGCCGTCATGGGCAAACGTCTCGAGGTACTGCGTGCTCGGCGAGAACATGATGTCGGGCGGGTTGCCGGCCGTGGCCGCCTTGGCGAAGTCCGAGTCGCTCTTGCTGCCGGTCAGGTGCACGGTCAGCCACGGATACTTCGCGTGCAGCTTGGCCAGAGCCGCCTGGTCGGCGTCGAGCTGGTTCTGCTTGTGCGAGAAGGTCCACATCTCCAGCGTCACGGGTGCGTGCGAGCCCGAGGTGTTGACGTTGTCGACGTTCTGGGATGAGTTCGACCCGGTGGATGTGCACGCAGCCGCGGCCGGCAGGACCAAGGCCAGCGCGGCCGTGACCGGCAACAGGCGTCGAGCTCCACGTCGTGCCATTCGGTTCATTCCCTTCAGCTTGGACAGCTGGTACATCCGGCCCCCGCCCCAGCCTTGACAGCGCGGACGTTATGCATGTTTGATGCAGAAGTCAAGGGTTACTGTTCACAACCACGAATTCTCTGTACGGAATGCCGTGCCCGTCGTGGGAAGGGGAAGGCCAGCCACATGACGCACTCGTCGGGAGCCCCGCCCCTTCGCGTCGCCGTCGTCGGTGCCGGGATGATCGGGCACGTCCATGCCGAGGTGGTGAGCTCGTTGAGCGGGGTCGCGACACTCGCCGCCGTGGTCGACAGCGACGCGCAGACCGCGTCGCGCGTCGCGGCCCGACACGGCACGGAGGCGCTGACCAGCCTCGCCCAGGTCTGTGCACGCCCCGACATCGATGTCGTGAGCATCTGCCTGCCCAGTGGCACACACGCTTCGGCCGCGATACCGGTGATGCGCGCCGGCAAGCACGTCGTCATCGAAAAGCCGATCGACATCACTCTCGACGCCGCCGACGCGCTCATCCGCGTGGAGCGCGAGACGGGAGTCGTGGCCACCGTGATCAGCCAGCGTCGGTTCCAGCAGGCGCCCGCGTTCGTGCACCGCGCCGTCCGGTCAGGCGAGCTGGGGAGGATCACTTCGGGGGTCGCGGTGTCGCCGTTCTGGCGTGCCCAGGAGTACTACGAGTCGGGATCCTGGCGCGGCACCAAGACCCTCGACGGCGGCGGCGCGCTCATGAACCAGGGCGTCCACGTTCTCGACCTGTTGGTCTGGCTGCTGGGTGAGCCGGTGGAGGTCCAGGCGTACGCCGGCATGCTGGCGCACCGCGACATCCAGGTCGAGGACACCGCGGCCGCCGTCATCCGGTTCGCGAGCGGCGCCGTCGGCACGATCCTCGCCACCACCGCTGCTTATCCGGACCTTCCGGTCCGCCTCTCGATCCACGGCGCCGACGGCTCCGCCGTCCTGGACGCTGACGCGCTGCAGTTCTTCCACGCGCGGGCATACGAGGGCGCCGTGCCGGACAAGGTCGACCAGACCGCGTCCCTGCTTCCCGGCCGCGGGGTCAGCACGCTCGACGACGCGCTGCGCGATCAGTACCTCGACCTGGCCGCGGCGATCGCCGCCGGCAAGGCCCCCTCGATCACGACCGCGGACGGCCGCCGCGCCCTGGCCACGGTGCTCGCGATTTACGAGTCGGCCGAGACGGGCCGTCCCGCCGTGGTGCGGTGACGCCACCGTGACCACCAGGATCGGCCGGCCACTGCGTATCGGGATCGTCGGCGCGGAGAACACCCACGTCGAGCACATCGTCCACTGTCTCAACCGCGAGCGGGCCCGCCCCGGCGTCGAGATCGTCGGACTCGCCGGCGGCGCGACCGAACGCAACGTCGCCGCCGCTACCGCCGGAGCCATTCCCCATCTCGTCGACCGCGTCGAGGCGATGGTCGAGTTCGCCGACGCGCTCATCGTCGCCGACCGGCACGGCGGGCTGCACCGTGAGCACGCCCGCCCCTTTCTGGAACTCGGCCGGCCGGTGTGGATCGACAAACCGCTTGCGTGCGACGTTGCCGACGCGTGCGCCATCATCGACACGGCCGCGGCGTCCGGTGCGTTGCTGACCTCGTACTCGACGCTGCGCCATGTCCCCGATACCGAGGACCTGGTGCGCGAAGCCGCCACGATCGGCGAGCTGCAGGCCGTCGTCGTCAGCGGCCCGGCCGACCCGTCGAGCGAATACGGCGGCATCTTCTTCTACGGCATTCACATGGTCGACATCGCGCTGCGGTTAGCCCCCGGGCCGCTCGGCCCCATCCGTATCGAACGCGGTGGCGCCATCGTGGTGGCAACGACGGTGGTCGGCGGCGTCCATGTCACCGTCCACTTCGTTCGACCCGACGGCAAAGACAATCACGTGCCGTTTCACGCGGTCGCGGTGGGACGCACCGGCATCGCGGCGCGCGAGATCGGGATACCGGGAAACTACGTCGTGTTCGGTCTCGACGTCTTCCTCGGCATGGCCAACACCGGTCACGCGCCGCTGACCGGCGCCGATATGCTGCGCCCGATCGAATTCCTCGCGACCGTCCGGGACGCCCTGTGACGACGCGTATTGCCGTGTTCCTTGCATCGCGGATCCAGCCGTCCACATCGTGGCTATACATGACGGCCCTCCTTTTGTATGTTTAGCGCGAAAAAAGAGAGTCATGACCCAGAAGTGCCGCCCGTAGAACGCGAAAGGATGTGAGATGGTCCGAAGTGCACCACCGGCCGATCTGTCGGGTGACCGGCTCGCGGGTCTGATGACCGTGCTGAACCTCATCCGCAACCGTCAAGCGACGACCCGCCTCGAGGTCGAGCAGCGGACGGGTCTGGGGCGCACGGCGGTAACCCAGCGCGTCGAGCGGCTCGTCGAACTCGGCCTCGCGCAGGAGGACGTCCCGGCGAAGGCCGCCATCGGCCGGCCGCCCCGCGGCCTGAGCTTTGTCAAGGACCGGGGGCATCTCCTCGTTGCCGACCTCGGCGTCACGAGCATCCGGGCCGGTGTCACCGATCTCGACGGGCAGGTGCTCGCCGCGACCGAGGAGCCACTCGATATCGCGGCCGGGCCGGACGTCGTCCTCGGCCGCCTCGGCGAGCTCTTCGACACCTTGCTCAAGGAACGGACCGATACGCACGCACCGGTCTGGGCGGTGGGCATCGGCATCCCGGCCAGGGTCGAATTCAGCTCCGGGCGCCCGATCGCCCCGCCGGTGATGCCCGGCTGGGACAATTACCCGATCCGCGAGCACCTCACCGAACGCTTCAACGTGCCGGCGTGGATCGACAACGACGTCAACGTGCTCGCCGTCGGGGAGCTCCGGGCGGGCGTCGCCCGCAACCTCAGTGACGCGCTGTTCGTCAAGGTCGGCAGCGGCATCGGCGCCGGGCTCATCTCGCATGGGCAGCTCCACCGGGGCGCGCGCGGCTGCGCCGGCGACATCGGCCACATCAGCGTCACCGACGACCCCGCGGTGGTGTGCCGGTGCGGCAACATCGGCTGCCTCGAGGCCGTCGCTGGTGGCGCGGCCCTCGTCCGAGAGGCGACCAACCTCGCGCGCGACGGCCGCAGCGCCTTCTTCGCCGACCGGCTCGCCGCGGCCGGCACGCTGCAGATCGGCGACGTCGTGCAAGCACTGTCGCACGGCGACCCGTACGCAGTCGTGATGCTCGACCGGGCCGCCGATCTCGTCGGCAAGGTCCTCGCCGGCCTGGTGAACTTCTACAACCCGTCACTGATCATGATCGGCGGCCATGTCACCGGATACGACGACCGGTTCCTGGCCCGCATCAGGCAGGCGGTCTACCAACGCTCGTCGCCTTTGGCGACGCGCGAACTGCGGATCAGCCGGCCGCTACTCAGCGGCGAGGCGCGGCTGCAGGGGGCGGCATTCATCGTGATCGACGAGCTGTTCACGCCGGCCACGCTGTCCCGCTGGATCCATGCGGGTACGCCGGTCGGTGTCGTCCAGCAAGTCGATGAATCCAGCATCGCCTAGGAGCCGTAATGACCGAGGACGACTCGACGGATCGACCCGTCGTCGTACTGAGCATGAACACCCAGTCCGTTGACCGGTTGTTCACACCTGGGGCGATGAAGCAGCTGACGACGTTGTTCACCGTTGTCGACCTGGCCACCGATCCCGACCCCGACGCCGCGCTGGACCAGAGCATCGGCACTGCCTTCGCCGTCGTCGGTCAGCCCGATCTCACCCGCGAACGACTGCTGTGCGCGCGGAAGCTCAAGGCGATCGTCAACGTCGAGGGCAATTTCCTGCCCAACGTCGACTACCCGACCTGCTTCGAGCGCGGAATCCGCGTCCTGAACTGCGCACCCGCGTACGGCCGTGCGGTCGCCGAGTTCGGCCTGGGTCTCGCGCTCGACCTGGCGCGCGGCATCACTCGTGAGGACCGCGCATTTCGGGCGGGGACCGAGCGATATCTGGGTGAGCGGACCGCCGACTCCATCCTGTTGCAGGGTGCCGACGTTGGCTTCATCGGCTTCGGAAACCTCGGCCGGTCGCTTCGGCGGCTGCTGCGCTCGTTCAACCCAGTGCTGCGCGTCTACGACCCGTGGCTGCCCAACTCGGCGATCGAGGAGGTCGGCGCGATCGCGTGCCCGCTCGCCGAGGTGATCGAGCACAGCCAGTTCCTGTTCATCCTCGCCGCCGCGACCAACGCCAACGGCGGCTTCCTGGGCCGTACCGAGCTGGCGCTCGTCCCGCCGGGCGCCCGGGTGATCCTGCTCAGCCGCGCCGCCGTCGTCGACTACGAGGCGCTGCTCGACGCTGTCGAGGAGGGGCGCTTCCTCGCCGCGATCGACGTGTGGCCCACCGAACCGGTTGCCGCCGACGACCGGGCTCGACGCCTCGATGGCCTGGTCCTCTCACCACACCGTGCCGGCGGCATCCCGGCCGCGTTCTCCGCGATCGGTGACATGGTCGTGGACGACCTGTCGTCGCTGCTGCACGGCGTCCCGCCGGTACGGATGCAGGCCGCCGCCCCCGAACTGGTCGGCCGCTACCGCAACCGCCCGGCCCAGCCATGACCGAAAACGCTGGCCTGGTCCCATTCCGACAAGCTGCACGGGACGGGACGCTGCGACTGACCGTTGGGGCCGTGCTGTTCGACAGCGACGGTGTCCTGGTCGACTCGGACGAGAGCGTCACCCGGGCCTGGTCACGCTGGGCCCAGCACTACCGCCTGGCGGTCGACGACGTTGTCGAATCCGTGCACGGCCGGCGCTCGGCCGATACCGTCGCCGCCTTCCTGCCGGCCGATACGCGCGAAGCGGCGCTCGCGTTGATCGATGCGTACGAGATCGAGGACGCCGCCGCGGTCGGCGTACTGCCCGGCGCCCGCGAGCTACTCCAAGCGATCCCGGCGCCGCGATGGGCCGTGGTCACCTCGGGCACCAGCGCGCTGGCGCGGGCCAGACTGCGCGGCGCCGGGCTGCCCTCGCCGGCCGCCTTGGTGTCGGCCGACGATGTCGCGCGCGGCAAGCCCGATCCGGAAGGCTACCTGCGCGCCGCGGCCAGCCTCGGCATCCCGATCGGGGACGCGGTCGTCGTGGAGGACAGCCCCGGCGGTATCCGCGCGGCGCGCCGGGCCGGTGCCCGAGCGGTGGTCGGCGTGTCACCCCGGGCTCGCGGGTCCGACGCCGACGTCCTCGTCACCGACCTGCGCGCATTGACCTGGACGCGCGGTGAGCTGCTGGTCGACCCGGCGCGAATGCTCGAGCCGCAACGATGACCGGGCGGGTCGCACTGGACTGTGATGTGCGGGTCACCTCGGCCACACTGCGGTTCGCGTCGGTGCCATTCGCAATTCCACTGCACTTGAGCTCCGGGGCGATCAGCGAACTCACCGAAGCGCGCGTCCACATCGACGTCGAGCGCCGCGACGGTCGGACGGCTACCGGGCTCGGCAGTGTGCTGCTGTCCTATCCTTGGGCCGGCGGCACTGACACCGCGATGCGCTCGACCGTGGGCCGTCTGACAAACCTGGCCACGACGCTCGGCTACGGTGACCCGCTCGAACTGGGCACCCGGCTGCTCGACGAGCTGCCTCACCTCGCGCTGCCTCACCTCGCGTTGCCTCGCCGTGCGCTGCCTCGCCTCGCCGCCGAGGTCGCGCTCGGGCCGGTCGACCAGGCCGTCCACGATGCGTGGGCGCGCGCCGCCGGTCGCAGCGCCTACGGCCTGTACACCGCGGAGTTCCTCGCGCACGACCTCGGCGCCTACCTCGGTCCGGACTTCGCCGGCCGCTGGCCTTCGGACTGGCTCGCGCGGTCCCCGCAGCAGCGGCTGCCGATCCAGTACGTGCTCGGAGTCGACGAGCCGGCGAGCAACGCCGAAGGCCGAGACTGGATCAAGGTCAAGCTCGCCGGCTCGGTGGACGCCGACCTCGCGCGGGTGCGCGCGGTTGCCGCGCCCGGTCGCACGCTGAGTCTGGACCCGAACGAGGCCTACACCCGCGTCGCGGACCTGCGCCGGTTCCTCGCATCCGTCGACACCGCCTATGTCAGGTACGTCGAACAGCCCGTTCCACGTGGCGAGCGCGGTCCCGGACCGGCGCGCATCCCCGTCCTCGCCGACGAAGGACTGCCCGACCCACGCCACCTCGACGCGCTGGCCGGCTGGGATGGCATCGTCGTCAAGACGTGCCGTGGCCAGACCGCCGCGCTGCTCGCCTACTGCTGGGCCAAGCACCGTGGACGGTTCGTCGTGCAGCAGGACCTCACGCACGTCGGGCCGGCGCTGGCGCACGCGGCTGCTTTTGCGGCGCACTGCTCGTACTCGGTGCGCGCGTTCGAGTGCAACAGCCTCAAGTTCGCGCCCGCCGGCAACGCCGATCTCGTCGCCGAACGACCGGGACTCGTGACCGAACGCGACGGCTCGATCGAGGCTTCGGTACAGGGTGTCGGCATTCGGTGAGTTGGTCCCGGTCCAGCTCCGCAGCGGCGTCGACTACGCGGCGGACCGCAGCTGGGCCACGCTCGCCGGCCGGCTCGCCCAGACGCACGTGCCGCGCGCGACGGCGACGTTCGGATGGGTGCACTGCGAGCCCGAGTGGTCGTGGGAGCCGGTGCTCGACGACTACGACCTGTGGTTCGTCCTGGCCGGTCGGGGCCGCGCGGCGCTTCGTGGCGCGGAGGTCGAGTTCGGCGCCGGGAGCATGTTCGTGCTGCGCCCGGGCGATCGCGGTTCGTTCCGGCAGGACCCGCGGCACCGGCTGTTCGTCGCCTACTGCCACTTCCACTTCGTCGACCCGTGTCACGGGCGCCCGCAGCCGATGCCCGATGACCTGCTACCCGCGCGCTGGCTTCCGCACGCCGACGTGGCCCGGCTCGGTGGGCTCATGCACCGGCTCGTGACGATCCGCCGCGACCGGCACCCGATCCGCGGCTGGGAGTCGTCGGCCGCCCTCGCCGCCGTACTCAGTGAGGTGTATGTGCAAGACAGCCGGTTGGCAGGCCATCCAGCCG
>Ga0207661_10002626_pt1 | contig 12372 bp, 8 predicted proteins | sample KBSC713LmetaG_FD_184337 | JGI IMG/M metagenome (GOLD analysis project Ga0207661, IMG submission 184337) | Corn rhizosphere microbial communities from Kellogg Biological Station, Michigan, USA - KBS C7.1-3L metaG (SPAdes) (version 2) | ecosystem: Host-associated > Plants > Roots > Rhizosphere ... | reverse complement strand
GCAAGCGGCGCTCGACGCGCCCGGGCGGCGCGACGAGGAGCACCGCACGCTGTGGCGTGAGCGCCGCTGCCGTCTCGTCCGCCGCCAGCGCCGGCAGGCGAACGATCACCATCCCATGCTCCTGCTCCAACCGATGGATCGTTGCGTTCACGTCCGTCGTCAGCGCGGTCGACGACGAACCATTGCCATTCGTTCGCGACAGATCGAGCACGGTCGGTTGAGCCGACCGCGCGAGCGCGGTGCGCGCCAATCGTTCGGCCACCCCCGCGGTGTTCGCCCGCGCGTCGATCGGCACGAGCAACAACGTGCTCGACAACGGGCCGCCCGCGACCAGCAGCGGCACGCCTCCGTCGAGCTTGAGCGCGGGCACGCCGGTCGTGCGCTCGATCGCTTGCGGATCCTCGACATAGCGGCCGAGGAAGCCGGTGAGCAGTGCGAGTACGAGACCGACGAAGAGCCCTGCCCCGATGCCGATTCCAACCGTGGTGAGCGGACGCGGGAACGCAACCTTCTTCGGCGCCGTCGCGACATCGAGCAGTCGCACGTCGCCACCTTCGCCGATCGCGGCAAGACGGGCGTCTACGAGCTGCGCCTGAAGCGCGGCATACGTCTGCGCGAGCTCCTTCGCGCGCCGCTGCAAACGTCCGCTCGATTCGACCGCGCCCGGAAATGTGCCGAGCGCGACACGAATCGAATCGAGCTGTGCGTTCAGGTCGGCGCGTTGATGATCGAGCGACGCCTTGTAGCTCATCGTGAGCGCGCTGATCTGGTTCTCGATGTTCTTCGCCGACTGCCCCATCGCGACGACTTCGGGATCGGTCTCCAGACGGCGCTCGAGCAACTGCGTTCGATCCGTCTGCACTTTCACGAGCTGACCGAGCAGCTCGTTGATGCCGGGACTCTTGAGGAAAGTTGGATAGGCCGCGAGCTGCGCCGGCGTCATCTTGCCGGTCGCGACCTGCGAAGAGAGTTGCGTGAGCGCGCCGCGCTCGACGTCGAGCGCGCCGATGTCCTTGCGGATGTCCGCGGCGCGATCGAGCTGGATCTTGCCCTGCACGTCCGGCTGTAACACCCCGGTCGCTTCCTGGAAGCGTCGCAGCGAGTCCTCGGCCTTCGTGAGATCGCGGCTCACCGAGTCGATCTGCGCACCCAGGAACGCGACGCGATACGCGTTGGTCCCGCGATCGACCGTCTTCCGTTGATGGAGATATTCGGCGACGAGCGCGTTCGGGACGGCAGCCGCGGTCATCGAGTCGCGCGCCTGATACGAGATCGTCACGACCTCGCCGCCGGTCTTCGCGACGGTCAGACGCTTGCTGGCATTGATCAGCGCGTCTTCGTGGTCCATCAAGCGAAGCGAGAGATGCGAGGGCAGCGTCGTGTCCGCACGAAGCACGACGGTGCCCTGCGGCAGCGTGATCGGCGTGCCGGCGCTCGCCTCGACCTGCTTGCCGTTCGCATCCGTGATTCGATAATGCTTATCGGAGACGCGGTCGATGTCGTACTTCGCCGTGAGGAACGCCGGAGCGAGCTTCTTCGCGCCGATCACGTCTCTCGCGGCAATGCCTCGCGGCGCGCGCACGTCGATATCGAGATCGAGGGAATCGATGACCTTGGCCATCAATGCTCGGCTCGAGAGAATCGCGACCTCGGTCTCGATCGGAGAGGACGCGGCGCCAGCCAGCGCCGGCGTCGCATCGCCAAGCCCGAGCCTGGACAGCAGCGACGCACCGCCGCTCTGCGACGCACGGACCACGACGCTCGCGGATCCACCGAACTTTGGCGACGCGAGCTCGAGAATCGCGAAACCCGCGAGCGCGCCGAGCGCGACGCATGCCGCCAGTGCACGCCAGCCGCGCGCGACGGCCCGGCCGATGTCCACGAGATCGATGGTATCGGCCGCGTCTGCCGCGCTCATCATCGCTTGAACGCAATCATGAGTGACGTCAGCAGGCCCGCGATGCCCACGACCGCGCCGACGTTCATGGAAACCCAGCTCCGGCGGCCGACCACCACTTCATCACCGGAGCGCAACTGCGTGAGTCCCTCCGCAGTTTCGCTCCAGTGTGGATACTCGGTCGCCATCGGGCCGCGCACGACGGAGACCTTGTGCGGATTTCCTTCGTTGGTCACGCCGCCCGCCCGCGCGATCACGTCGCGCAGCGTCATGGATGGGTCGGTGAAGTAGACGTCCGGCTTGAGCACGGCGCCGTTCACGGTGATTCGGCGCAGCGCGCGCACGTCCACCGACGGGTCGCGCAGAAAGGTGCTGTATCGAGCGCGGATGGTATCGCGAAGCATGTCGGTGGTGAGACCGCCCACGCTGAGCACTCCGAGCCGCGGGAGCGCGACCTGTTCACGGTCGTCGACGTAGACGTGTGCCGTCAGTTCCTTTTCACGGAACACGACGACGATCACGTCGTCTCCTGGCGCGAGGTGTCCAAGCGGCGCCACGGAGATCGAACCCGCGGCGGACTGGGCGCCACTCGATGCGCCGAGAAGCGAAATACCGACGATGCCGAGTGCGAGGAGCGCTCGGAAGTTGCGCAAGCTCATGGTCTAACAATCACCTACGGTTCGGAACGTGTCCACTGGCCGGTGACCGGCCAAACATGCGTTTTAGCGCATGGACGCGCTCCAGACAACCTAGGCGATCGGCCGCCAACCCGCTCGGAAGCCTCAGAGCGCGCCGCGCTGCTTGATGACGACGCTCGGCGTGCGGAGCAGAATCCCGAAATCGGTCGTGAGCTTCCAGTTGCGAACATATTGGAGCTCGATCGACGCACGCATGGGATAGGCGATGTGGCTGCGCCCGTGCACCGCCCACGCGCCCGTCAGGCCGGGACGGTACGACAGCAGCACGGGCAGATCCTCGCCGTAGTGGGTCGCTTCGAGCGCGACGATGGGCCGCGGCCCAACCAACGACATCTCGCCACACAGCACGTTCCAGAGCTGCGGCAGCTCGTCCAGGCTGCTCTTGCGAAGGAACCTGCCGACACGCGTGATGCGCGGATCGAGATGCTGAGGAATCTTGAAACCATTGCTCACATAGAAGGACCGCAGCGTCGCTTCGGAGTGCAGCCTGGTCTCCGCGTCCTCGTGCATCGAGCGGAACTTCCAGCAATTGAATGGCTGGCCATTGCGACCGAGTCGACGGTGCGCGAAGAACACTGGCCCGCGCGACTCGAGCTTGATCGCGATCGCCACCAACGCGATGATTGGCGCGGCGATGATGATGCCGATCATCGCGCCCACCACATCGATCGCTCGCTTAACGGCGTGCTCTGGTCGCGGAGTGGCGAACTCGACATCTCGCTCCTGCTCGAGCAAGATGCCCGGTGCTGCCGCTTCATCGCGGACTAGCGAAATCGGCGTCGCCTTCTGGCGCTGTCGTGCACTTCCGCCAACTCTGCGCGCGGTATCCTTCGCGCGCTCTGCGTTGCTAGTCGTCGGTGTCAAGTTGTGAGTACGTGAATGAGCCGCCGGACACAAGCGCCCCGGCACCAATGTAGGGCATTTGGCTTCATGCCATAAGTGGGCCAGCGCATACCAGGCAGTGGGCCTTCAGTGACACACGTCGCTGAAACGACCTCGACATCCGTTGCGTAACGGATTGACCATCCTGCAACGCGGCGAGACAGCGGCGTGCACGCAAATCGCCCTGGACCGCCGCCCGACTTTCGATCTGTTGAAAGACGATGCGGCTATACACAAAGTCCGTTGGAGCGAGGCGTTTTCGCCGGTCGGTCATGTCTCGAGCGAACAGGTCGATTCGTGTGCGGCGCGCGCCAGGATCTCGCGCGCAACGGCGATCACGCGCGACGGAGTGATGTCCTTCATACATCGGTTGTCGCTGCACGAGGCAAACTCCCGGCCGTCGTAGCAGGGACGACACGCCAGATGTTCGCCACCCCAGAGAACCGTCACCGTCTCGTCCATCGAGAGCATCTGGCCCGGTTCAGTGGGACCGAACAACGCGACCAGCGGTGCGCGCACGAGCCGGGCCAGATGCGCCGGACCCGTGTCATGCGAGATGACGAGGTCGCTGTCGGCCATCTGCGCGACGGTCTGCGGCAGGTCGAGCGAACCGATGCGATCGACAACCCGCAATCCATCGAACACCGGACGCACCCACGCGTCCTGCGCATTGCCTACGAGCACGACGTCGCACCCGTCTGCGATGAGCGCCGCGGCCACCGCCGCGTACCACTCCACCGGCCAACGCCGCTGTGCATTCTCTCGAAGTACATTGCGCGCGCCGCCGGGCACGAGGATCACGCGCTTTCGATCGTCGGTGCGGACCGCGCGCGGAAAGCGATGACGCGCATCCGCGATGGCGTACCGCCGCTCGATCGGGCCTACATGCGCCGTGCTTCCCACCAGCCGCGCATACTCGTCGCCAAGAAAGCGGCCGGGCACCGGAATCATCTCCCCGTGCTTCGCCCGCGAGAGAAAAACTTTCTTTGCGCGAACGAGCGGCGCGACGAGCACGCGATAGCGCTTGTCCACGTGAAGCACGATGGCGCGGTCGAACCGGCCGGCGATGAGTCGCGTCCACAGAGCCAACAGTGTCCGCGCGCGCCGCAACGGTCCGCCGCGATAGACGTCGTGCTCATTGACCGTGATCACGTCGTCGACGCCGTCGAATAGACGGACGATGGGCCCCGCCACATCACCACACAGCCAGGTGATGCGCGCACCCGGCTGCTCGGCGCGGATGCGCGAGACGACGGTCGACGCCATCACGACATCGCCGATGCCCGCCAGTCGAACGACGAGGATTCTCTCAGGCGTGTCGACGCGTGAATCGCGCTCGCTCAAACCGGATGAAAGAAGAAGTTGTTCACGTATACGCGATCACCGTTGCCGGCGCCCGCGCGCTGATACAGATCGACACTGAACTCCGAGAGTGGCCTGACGCCGCGTCCCGGAAGCACGAACTCGCCACGATACCCCATCCCGAGCACCGTCTCGAAGATCCGATCGATTGGATCGTCATGATGCCGTTGTTCGATCTCCACGAGCAGCAGCGGCTTGTGCCGGGCGAGCGTCGCTCCCGCGCCTTCGAGCACACCGAGCTCCGCCCCCTCCACGTCGATCTTGATGGCGCGCACAGAATCGAATTCGTACGAGTCGAGCGGACGGACCTCGACGTCCACCGATTCCGCGTTTGCCTCGTCCTTGACGAGACTCGCCGATCCGCTTGCGAGCCGCCCGCCCACTCGAGGAATCCGCAACGTCGCACGCGCGTGCTCTGCGCCGAGCGCGGCCGGATGAAGCCGCACGCCGCTGTCGGCCGCGGCGTATGCGCGGAGTACGTCGTGACAGGCTGGCTGCGGCTCGAAGGCTTCGACGATCGCCCCGCGCCTGCGAAGGGCGTACGTGTACACGCCAACGTTGGCGCCGACGTCGATCACTCGGTCGCCTGGTGCGATCGCGGCGCAGAGGAGTGGCAGCTCGCGCTCGAGCAGCCCACGCCACCGCTCATAGTGATACCTCGCGAACGGCTGCACGCGAAGCGGAAGCAGAGCACGTGTTCGCGATGCGAGACTCATGCGTGTCCGTCGAGCTCGGGGTTGATCTCTCGCGCTGAAGCATGCGAGAGTTCGGGAATGGCGGCCACACGCAGCAACATAGCGCTGAAGCTCGCGGATCGGTGGCTCGGCGTGCCGCTCATCGCGGCGTTCGCCGCGCAGCCGAAGCGTTCGCGTCCGATGCCCCACACGATCCGTCGGGTCGGTCTGTTGAAGACCGCCGCGATCGGCGACACGCTCCTGCTCGCCGGCTTCTTGGACGACCTTCGCTGCGCGTTCCCAGATGCGAAGCTCGTGATGATAACAGGCACGGACAACGCCGCTGCGGCGCGACTGCTGCCCGCTCGCGCCGATGAGCACATCATGATCTCGCCTCGCTCTCCCGCGTCGGCGATTCGGTCCGTTCGGGCGGCGCGGCTCGACGTCATCATCGATTTCGGCTCCTGGCCCCGCTTCGATGCGCTCCTCGCCGCCACGTCCCGCGCACGATTTCGGCTCGGCTTTCATACATCAGGGCAATACCGTCATTTCGGCTACGACGTCACAGTTCCGCACTCGAACACCGTCCACGAGCGCGAGAATTATCGAAAACTCCTTGCGGCTCTGGGGGTCGAGGCGCGAACGCCTGCGGCGATCGAACGCCCCCGCGTGCTCTCGACGGATCGATATCCGCCGTCTCCGTATGCCGTGTTTCACCCGTGGGCAGGTGGCTATCGTCACGAAGTGAAAGAGTGGCAGCCCGCCCGCTGGGTCGAGCTGGGTGGAGCGCTTCGCGCGCGTGGATTCCACGTCGTGCTGTCTGGCGGTCCGGGCGAGCGTGCGCCCGCGGCCGAGCTCGCGAATGCATTTCGAGCCGCCGGCGTCGATGCGATCGATGTGAGCGGCGCGCTCGGTCTGGCGGAACTTGCCGATGTCCTCGCCGGAAGCGACGTCGTTGTGAGCGTGAACACCGGCATCATGCACATGGCCGGCCTCCTGGGCGCCCGGACAGTCGGATTGCACGGCCCGACGTCGGCGGTGCGCTGGGGCCCGCTCGGCGCCCGCGTCCGCTCCGTCATCTCGACGATGACCGGATGTCCGTATCTCAATCTCGGGTTCGAGTACGCGGGACACCGGACCGACTGCATGGACGGTATCTCAGTGGAGGCGGTGCTGGCGGCAATCGACGAGCTTGTGTCATCCTCGGAGTGAGGACGCGTCACCGCTTCACGATTGCCGCGATGGCCACCAGTGAACCGAGGATCGACGTCGCCGCGGTCGCGATCTGCGCCCAATCGCGGTGGTCGTTCGGGTCCTTCTCGGGCACGATGACGATGCCTCCCGGCTGCGGATGCGGCTCCGAGGTCCAGAGGCCCATGCGCTTGCGGCGCGTCTCCACCTTGCCGTTTGGCTGGGTGACGTACGCGCGACCATTGTCGCCCTTCGTCGTCGCCCCGCCCGCGGAGCGAATGTAGTAGTCCAGGTCTGCGCCGTTGACGTATGCGACGCCCACCTGCGAATGCACCGCGCCGCGCACGACGACGACCGGGGTGAACTTGGGGATGTAGATCGAGTCGCCGTCGACGAGCTGGAGATTGTCCATGTCGCGCTTGTCGCGCAGCACCGCGGGAAGATCGATGCCGATGCGCCCGACGTCGCTGCGCCTGCGAATGAAGACCACACCGCCGGGATACGCGGCGTCCGTCAGCCCGCCGGCGCGCTGAATGATGTCCGAGAGACGCTCGGTCTTGTGCGTGATCGAGTACTCGCCCGGTGATTTCACCTCTCCCTGCACCGATACCGTCTGTTGGAGCTGCCAATCCGGTTGACGCTTGATGAGAATGGCGTCGTACGCGTGCAGCAGGACGTCCGGTGCGCGATTCATCGGGACGGCAACGCCCGGCGGGCCGAGATAGAGCCCATTCGCGCCGCGTTCGAGCAGGTACGAGGAATCGAGCGGGACCGTCATCGTCACCGCGGTCACACCGCCCGCTCTGGTCTCGGGCAGGCGCGCGATCTCGGCGTCGGTGAGCAGGGCGCCTTCCTGCATTCCGTCAGCGAGGAGCACGGCGTCGTGCAGCGTCATGCCATCGCGGAACGGAATGCGTCCCGGCTTGCGCACCGCGCCGGCGATGGTGATGTAGCGGCTCGGCCGGAATTCCGTCGTGGAGAAGACGCTGATCTCGTCGCCGTCCGCGAGCGTGAAGTTGTTGAGCGGATGTCCCACGGTGTCGGCGACCGCGGTGCGCTTCATTTCTCGCGTCGAATCCGGACGCAATCGCGCGATGAGCACCTCGCCCAGATAGCTGTCGGGCTTGAGACCGCCAGCGTGGCGAAGCGCATCGAATAGACTCATGCCGGGTGTGAATCCGATCGGTCCCGGGGTCCACACGTTCCCTTTGACGGTCACGCGATTGGCGACACGCTTGGCCACCTCGACGACGTGAAGCACGTCGCCGCCGCGCACCGGCGCCGTGGGCATGAGATCCGATGGAACGTCCACCATGCGCCGGTCGGTGCCGGCAGTGGTACGCTCATTCGGTGGAACGATGCGCTCGATCTGTACATGTCGCACGTCGGCCGATTCAGAAAAGCCGCCGGCCATCCGGATCACGTCCGACACGGTCTGACCTGGCTTGACCTCGTATGTGGCTGGCCGGAGCACAGCGCCGGCGACGCGCACCTGCGGGCCGCGGGGAGGAACGAAGACGATGTCGCCGTTCTCGAGGCGAACGTCGTTGCTCGCATCACCGTAAAGCGCATAGTTGTACACGTCGAGCGTGGCGACGAGCTCGCCATTCCGCTTGACCTGCACGTTGCGCATCGATCCGGTTTCGGTTGGGCCGCCGGCCTGGTACAGCGCCGTCATCGCGGTGCCGGCGCGCGAGATTCGATAGCTCGCCGGATGCTGAACGTCCCCGTTCACGAACACCTGATTCATTCCCATCTGACTCAGGTCGAGATAGAAGTGCGTTCGCGCACCCGGGCCCCGCTGCACTCCCGAGTACACTCGCCCGAGGCGCGTGTAGAGCAGGTCCTCGACCTGCGCGCGCGTCTTGCCGCCGACGTCCAACTGGCCGACGTCCGGCACTACGACGAAGCCCTCACGCGTGACCGTGAGCGCATACGATTTCTCGACGTCGCCGGTGAGCACGAGCACCATCCGGTCGCCCGGCCCGAAGCGATAGTTCGGGTCGGCGGAGCCGCCCGTGTTCGCGTCGAACAGCGTCGATTGCCCTTCGAATAGATCCAGACCGAAGATCTTGAAGCCGCTGTCGAGCTGTGATCGTTGGAGCGCGGCTGATCGAAGCAGCGTGCGAATCGCGCGCGCCGTCGTGTCGTTCTTGAGTGCGCGCATGACGGAGTCCGCGAACGCGGAATCGTCGCGCACCTGAACGCGTCGACGCGCTTTCGCCATGTTGCTCAGCGAATCCACGGTGAGCGAATCGCCGAGGCCGAGCGCGCGTACCGCGGCAAAGACGTCAGTGCCCGGCACCGTGGCGGAATCCGCCCGCGTTCCGGGCAGGTACTGATCCAGCAACGCCTCGGGGTAGCCCTGCGCACGCAGCCGGGCGCGGATCTGATCGGGCGTCAATCCGCTCGACTGCAGCATCTGTTGCAGCCGGGTCACCAATGCCGGATTGGTCTGCAGCATCTGCTGAGCCTGCGCGGGTGACGGCAGGGTCGACGGCAACTGGGCACGCACAGTCGTGCTCAGCAGGCTGATCGCCAACAACGCGAGAAACGGTCGAGCGGTTCTGACGAACATCTAGAATCGTAAACGAGAAAATGATGGAACTGTCGGCGGCGCTCCGGCGCGCGACGAGCTAAGCCGCGTAGTATGCATCCGCGGCGAAGTATGTGTCTATGTCTACTCTACCGCTCGGACCGCGTTTCCTGGAGTGGTGTGCGGAACCACCACACAACGCCTGTTCCCAACGCCGCCCCGAGCACGGCTCCAGCGAGCATGTCGACACCGTAGTGAAAGCCGCCGTACACCGCGCCAAGCCCGACGAGCACGGCAATGGCCGCGAGCAACGGCGCGAGGCGCGGCTGCCATCTGATCGCGAGCACCACTTGAGCGACGCTCACCGCCATGTGCGACGATGGAAACGCCGCGCCGCGCGACGACCCTCGCTCGAGCAGCGCGACGGCGAGCCGGCGCGCGGGACCATCGGGAACACTTGCCGCGGACCAGAGGTATCGCGGCCCTTCGACCGGCCAGAGCGCAAAGAGAGTCCAGCACACCAGGCACGTGAGCGAGATGGCCGCCACCGTTTCCGCCAACGCGCGTCGCTCGTTACGCGCGAACAGCAGAAGCGCGGGAGCGAAGATCGCCGGGTAGTACGCGAGATACCCGAGATGCAACACCTCGCTCAATCCGGCGAATGGAAACCTCGCCGCGAACGTGCGAGCGGGCTCGTCCCCGAACAGGACCGCATCCCATCGCTGAATGAGCGCATCGTGATACCCGCCGCCCATCGCTTGAATCAACGACGGAATCTCGGCGTAGAGCACCGGCGCGGCGATGAGCGGAAGCAGGTCGCCGATCGCGCGCGCCGCCGTGCTGCGAGGCCGCACGGTCCACGCCGCGACCACGACCCCGCCCACGTGAAGAATCGCCAACGCTCCGTGTCCGGCCGCGCCAAGCAATGCGGCCGTGACGCCGAGGTACAGGACCAACCACGCGAGTGCGGCTGACCGCGGATCGCGCACCGCGAGCCACGATCGCTCCTGCGGAGCCGCGGCCTCCTGAGTTACATTGGCTGGCGTGTCCGTTGAGATCATCTCTGTCGATTCCTCGCGCGACCTGCGCCGGTTCATCGATCTGCCGTGGAAGATCTATGACCGAGCCGAGCACCCACAGTGGGTGCCGCCGCTCCGCATCGCCGTCCGCGATGCGCTCGACCGCAAAGCCAATCCGTTCTACCGCGACGCGGAGCGCCAGCTCTTTCTCGCGCTGAGGAACGGTAAGCCGGTCGGCCGCATCGCCGCCATCGAGAACCGCGCGCACAATGCGTTTCACGACGATCGCGTGGGCTTCTTCGGCTTCTTCGAATGTAAGGAAGATCAGGAAGCCGCGAACGCGTTGTTCAGCGCGGCGGAACGGTGGCTGGCCGCACGCGGACTCGACACGATGCGCGGGCCGATGAATCCGTCCACGAATCACGAGTGCGGCATGCTCGTGCGTGGCTTTCGCTGGCACCCGATGATCATGACGACGTGGAATCCACGCTACTATCCCACGCTCGTCGAGGCCGCAGGCTTCACCAAGGCAAAAGACTTGCTTGCGTACTTTTTCCCCTTGCAGGGGGAGCGCGCGTTCGAGCTGCCGGAGAACGTCCGGGAGCTCGCCGAACGCGCGCTCAAGGGCAAGCAGCTCACGTTCCGTGATCTCGATCTTTCCAACTTCGATAAAGAAGTCGAACGCTGTTGGGAGATCTACAACTCGGCGTGGGAGAAGAACTGGGGGTTCGTCCCGATGTCGCACGACAGCTTCCTCCATGAAGCCAAAGTGCTCAAGTACATCGTCTTCCCCGAGTTCACGTTCATGGCCGAAGTCAACGGCGAGCCGGCGGGATTCATGATCATCGTTCCGGATTTCCATCACGCGTTCAAGGCGGTCGGCAATGGTCGTCTGCTCCCGACAGGTGTGTTCAAGCTGCTCGCCGCGAAGAAGCGTCTGAAGACGGGCCGTATCATGATCCTCGGTGCCAAGGCCGAGTATCGCCGGCGCGGCATCTTCGCGCTGTTCGCTCATGAGATGTTCCGCCGCGGTCGCGCGTTCGGCGCCGTGGGCGCTGAAGCGTCGTGGATTCTCGAAGACAACGACAAGTTGAATCGCCCCCTCGAGGCACTGGGCGCCAAGGAGTATCGACGCTGGCGGATCTACGACCGCGCGGTTCCTCCAGTCGCCGCGCCGCGATGAGGATTTTCGACAAGTGTCAGGGCTACACCCTCGCCCGTGAAGTGCAGGCGATGGGGATCTATCCATACTTCACTCCGATCGAGCAGACGACCGCGACGGAGGCGCTCATCGGCGGCGAGTGGCGAATCATGGTGGGCTCGAACAACTATCTCGGGCTCACGCACCATCCGCACGTTCTCGAGGCCGCGCAGGACGCGGCACATCGCTATGGCGCGGGATCGACGGGCAGCCGCTTCCTCAACGGCACGCTCGATCTGCATTACGAGCTCGAGCGCCGCCTCGCCGCATTCTTTCACAAGGAAGCCGCGCTCGTATTCACTACGGGCTACCAGGCGAGCCTCGGCGCGATCGCGCCGTTGCTGGGACGTGGCGACCACGCGTTTCTCGATCGCCTCGATCATGCGTCGCTCGTCGACGGCGCGCGACTTGGGCTGGGAGAGATTCATCGCTACGCGCACGGCGATTTCGACGGACTCGCGCGGTTGCTTGCGCGCGTGCCAAACGACGCCGGCAAGCTCGTCGTGACTGACGGCGTGTTCTCGATGGAAGGCAGCATCGTCGATCTGCCGCGTGTCGTTGCGGTCTCGAAAGAGCACGGAGCCGCAATTCTCGTCGACGAGGCGCACGCGCTCGGCGTGCTCGGCGAGGATGGCGCCGGCACTGTCAGTCACTTCGGCCTCAGCGATCACGTCGATCTCGTGCTCGCGACGTTCTCCAAATCGCTCGCGTCCGTCGGCGGTGTGATCACGGGTCCCGAGTCGGTGATTCACTATCTCCGACACCACAGCCGTGCGCTCATCTTCACCGCGAGCATGCCTCCGGCGAGCGTCGCTGGCGTGCTCGCCGCGCTCGATGTGCTGCAGGCCGAGCCCGAGCGGCGCACACGCCTGTGGGAGAACACGCGCTGCGTTGCATCAGGCCTTCGCGCGC
>Ga0207661_10002625_pt1 | contig 12374 bp, 10 predicted proteins | sample KBSC713LmetaG_FD_184337 | JGI IMG/M metagenome (GOLD analysis project Ga0207661, IMG submission 184337) | Corn rhizosphere microbial communities from Kellogg Biological Station, Michigan, USA - KBS C7.1-3L metaG (SPAdes) (version 2) | ecosystem: Host-associated > Plants > Roots > Rhizosphere ... | reverse complement strand
GGCGTCCCATACCCATACCAGCAGTTTCAGTACATGCTGTCGCCGGCGTTTCCATTCGGTGGAATGGAGCATCCCGGAACGACGATGTTCAATGAGGAATCTTTTATCTACCGCGAGCCTCCGACGCTCAACCAGCGACTCGGCCGTCGTGCGACGATCTATCACGAGGTCGCACATCATTGGTTCGGCGACTACGTCACGATGAAGTGGTTCGATGACCTCTGGCTGAAGGAGGGGTTCGCGACGTACATGGCGGCGAAGATGCAGGCCGTCGAGGCCGCGGCGAAGCCGCCCAATGCGCCCGGTAACGTCAATCCGTGGATGTCGTTCTATCTGCGGAACAAGCCCGCGGCGTACGACGTCGATCAGACTTCCGGAACGACTCCGGTGTGGCAATCGCTCGCCAATCTCGATCAGGCGAAGAGCAACTACGGCGCGATCGTCTACAACAAGGCGCCGGGGATCCTCAAGCAGCTGAACTATCTCGTCGGCGACGAGGCATTTCGCGCAGGACTGCATTCGTTCCTGACGACGCATCCGTACGGGAACGCGACGTGGGAAGACCTCCTCGCGTCCGTCGGAACGGCGGCGCACCGTCCGCTCCTCGATTGGGGAAAGCAATACATACTCCGCCCCGGAATGCCGGTTCTCGAGCAGCGCCTCGACATCGCCAACGGGAAAATCCGGCGTCTGTCGTTGATCCAGCATCCTGCCCAGGAGCTGTCAGGCAAGGGTATCTGGCCGATGCGCACCGAGCTCGTTCTTTGGTCGCGCGGCGCAAAACAACGCTCGATTCCGATCGAGATCCGCGCCGAGACGACCGTCGTGTCAGCCGCGGCCGGCGCGTCCGCGCCGGATTTCGTTTTCGCAAATGCGAATGACAACGCGTACGGCCTCGTGATGCTCGACGAGCGCAGTGCAGCGTGGCTCGGCTCGCACATCGGCGAGGTGAACGACACGTTCCTTCGCGCGATGTTGTGGGGCGCGATGTGGGACATGCTTCGCGACGCGCGACTCGCGCCGACGCAGTTCATCGCGACGGCAGTTCGCGAGCTCCCGAACGAACACGACGAGCAGATCGCCGCTGGAATCGTCAATCGAATGACGCGCGCAACGTCGACCTACCTGTCGTCGTCGCAACAGTCGGAGCTCATCGGTACGGTTGAAGCGGTGTTGCTTGCCGGCGCCTCGGATGCGAAGCAGCCGTACGGCGTGCGCAAGAATCAGCTCGACGCCTACATCTCGTCCGCGCGCACACCCGCGGCGACGTCACGTCTCGCGGCATGGCTCGACAGCGCAAATACCGCGGGAATCCCCCTTCGCCAGCCGACGCGGTGGTCGATCGTCACGCACCTTGTTGAGCGCGGGGCGCCCAATGCCGACGCGATCTTCGCCGCCGAAACTCGGCGCGACACGAGCGTGAATGGTCGTCGGAGCTCCTTCGTCGCAGGGGCGGCGAAATCGTCGACGACGACCAAAGCCCAATACTTTGACCGCTATTTCCGCGACACGACGCTCAACGAGGATTGGGCAACAGCCAGCCTCCGAGCCTTCAACGCTGGAGATCAGTCCGCGCTCACGCTGCCCTATCTCGTTCCTGCGCTCGACAGCCTGCCGTGGATCCAGAAGAATCGTCGAATCTTCTTCCTCGGCTCATGGCTCGGCGGATTCATTGGCGGACAGAAGTCCGCCGAAGCGCTCGCCGAGATCGACGGCTTCATCACGCAGCATCCGAATCTTCCGCTCGATCTGAAGCAGAAAATTTTGCAAACGCGCGACGATCTCGAACGCACCGTTCGGATTCGCGCGAAGTACGCCGCGACGTCGGGCGCTACTTCGTCAGAACAGTAGCAGGCGTTCGCTCGGCGCGATGCTCGATCGTTCGGTCGTCGGCTGGCGATCGGTCGCGCGAGGTGAACTCGTCGTAGAACGCTCGAGCGATCTCGAGGTCGCTGTCACCGCAAAAGGCGCTGCCCAAACGCGCGGCGCCAGCGAGCGCCAAGGCGAATAAATCTCGAGCGGTTCGCGCAATGGATTGATCGCGCAATGCGCGCTCGCCTGCGGCACGAAGGAGCGCGCGACTCTCCGCCGCGAGGATTCCCGCCTCTTTCGAAGCGATCGGGTCGTAGGCAATTCCCGCGACGAAGATCAAGGGTACGACATAGTACTTCGAATCGATCGCGTCGCACGACCGCACCTCGAAGTGACCGCGAGGTCGCACTTCCGGGAACAACGTCGTCAGGTGCGTCTGCCAGGCCGCGTCGTCGTTCGAGCGATCGCTCGCGTAAAACGGCGTGTCGACCTCGAGGCTGCGTGACATATCGTTCGCCGCGAGCGCGAAGCGTGCATATTCGAGAGCTGAATCGCTTGCCGGCACCGCAACGCCCGTGCGTGTCTGGTCGAGAGATCGCCAGCAATGCGCGCGGAAACTGTGGTGTCCCGACTCCTCGCCGAGGTAGACCGGCGAGTTCGCAAATATCGCGATGACGAACGGCGCGAGGTCGTTGAGCAACCGCCACCTGTCGGCCGGAGACGCGCCGCGATCGAGCGAAATCTGAATCGCCGCCGTCTGACGCATCATTCGCACTCCGAACGGTCCTCGGCGATCGAAGTAGCGCGTCATCGTTTCGTATCGGTCCACCGCCAGTTGAAGCGGAACGTCGCGCACGTCATTCAACGGGTCGATTCCCACCGACTCCAATCGAATGCCTGTCTCTCGAAGACGCGCGCGGAGCGCCGGGATGACTGAATCCAGTACCCGGCCGACCGCGCTGACGTTGGACCGCGCGTCGGAACTGAACTCGAGTTGCCCGCCAGGCTCGAAGCTGATGATTCCCTTGCCCGGAATTTCAAACTTCGGAACGGCGCCATAGCCTTCGATCTCACGCCATCCACGCGGCGAACCGTAGGAACGGATTGTGGAGACGAGCGCGCTCTTTCCGCTCAGCAACGGGATGGGTTTTAGAGTTTGCTCATCGAGCGCCAGGAGCTCGACTTCGGCTCCGACCCGATGGCTTTCCTCGGTCGGCGAAAACGACACCGCATGAATCTCGTCACGGCGACGCGCGAGCAGAGCGTCGTTGATCATCGCGAGAGCGCCGGGCCGAGGAGAGACAACGCGAATCGTGTTTCGAGGTCGGTGTACCAATGACGAACGACGAGCCCGGCTCTGGCAGCCAGCGAATCAACGGCCGCGCGGTCGTACTTGTGGCTCAACTCCGTTCGAATCGATTCGCCGTCCGCAAGCTCCACGTCGCCGACTTCTGGTATGTGGACGACTTGATCGCCCATCGACACGAGGTGCATCTCGATGCGATGCATGTCTTCGTCATAAAACGCTTCGTGCGAGAAACGATCGGGATCAAAGTCGGCGCCGAGCTCCGCGTTCAGCACACGCAGCATGTTCCGATTGAACTCGGCTGTCACGCCCGCACAATCGTTGTACGCGAGCTCGATCGTTTGAACCTTTTTCCTCAGATCCGTTCCGAGCAGCAGCCGGTCGGACGAACCCATCGCCACGCGGACTCGCCCGAGCAGCGCGACCGCGCTCTCGTCGTCGAAGTTGCCGATGGTGCTGCCGAGAAACGCGAACATTACCGGTCGCTCGATTTTTTCCGGAACGTCGAGGGAAATCCCAATGTCGGACACGATCGGCTCGACGCTGAGTGTCGGGAATTCTGATTGGATCGCGGCTGCAGTCTGACGGAGGAACTCTTCGCTGACGTCGACCGGCATATAGGTGACGCGCTTCGTGGCGCGTTGCATCGCGTCGAGCAAGATGCGCGTCTTCGTCGCGCTGCCTGCCCCGAGCTCAATCATCGTTCGCGCGTCGGTCGTCGCGACAATTTCGGCCGCGCGGGCGTGCAGAATTTCCGTCTCGGCGCGCGTCAGATAGTACTCTGGTAGTCGAGTGATGTCCTCGAAGAGCTGAGAGCCGCGCTCGTCGTAGAAATATTTCGGCGGAAGCTCACGCGGCCGGTGCAAGAGCCCGTCGCGTACGTCGGCGACCATTTGCGCGTGGCGTCGGTCGAGCGCCTCGCGCGTGTTGGCGGAAGACATCGTTGGTCAGTCGTTACGCGCGCAGCGAAATCCGCTGAAGATCTGGCGGCGAATCGGGTAGTCCCAATTCCGAAAAGAATTGCGAACGACGCCCGGCCTCGTCGCCCACGACGCACCGCGGAGCACCTTGTATTCGTTCCCGAAAAACACCTCGGAGTATTCTGGATATGGGAACGTCTCGTAGCCCGGATACGCCGTAAAATCGCTCGATGTCCATTCCCAAACGTCGCCGAGCATGCCATAGCAGCCCAGGGGCGACCAATTGAACTCGTACGAGCCAACGGGCGCGGTCGAGAATGCCAGTTGATCGATATTGGCGCGCTTCGCCGACGCGGGCTCGTTGCCCCACGGAAACGCGCGCATTGTACCCGACGCCGAATCCCATCCTGCCGCGACCTCCCACTCTTGTTCCGTCGGAAGGCGTTTTCCCGCGAATCGGGCGAATGCCTCGGCTTCGTGAAAGCAGACGTGGCAAACTGGATGATCCAGCGGGACGGACATCGTTTGGTCCATGAACCTCACGCTCCAGTCACCCCCGTCGCGCATCCAATATTTCGGCGAGTCAACCGCGGCTGACGACAGCCACTCCCATCCTGAGTCCGTCCACAGCTCGCGACGTGAGTAGCCCCCCTCGCGCATGAACTCGAGATAGTCGCCGTTTGTTACGGGAAAAACATCAATCGTGAATGGCGCGATGTCGACCGCGTGTACGGGCCGCTCGTTGTCGTACGCCGCCATGCGGTCGCTCGTGCCAAGACATGCTTGTCCTCCGCCAAATCGAACCATCGGTCCCGATGTCGATCGCGGGCGAGACGGCAACACGTCATACGCGCGCGGCGCACGGTAGGGCGCGCCCTGCTTCAGCTGCAGGGTCTGAAGAATGGTTTCGTTGTGCTGATACTCGTGCTGTAACACCATCCAATACACGTATGCGTCGTGGAGCAGCGGATCGTCGCTGGCAAAGCTCACGGTCGACATACGTCGCAGAACGCGCTGTCGGATCTCTGCCATCAACTCACGACACTCGGCGAGCGACGGCAGGTCGAGCGAACCGCGAACCCGTCTCGGATTCTCAAACGGGTTGAACATGCCGGGCATTTCGCTGAACTCGATCGGCCCTTCGAGATTGCGCACGAGCCACAGATCCTCGAAGTGCGCGATGTGCCCGAGGTCCCACACGATCGGGCTCATGAGGACATCGTGCTGTCGCTTGAGGTCCTCGTCCGACAATGGTTCGACGAGAAGGAACGTCCGCGCGCGAGCTTCCTCGAGGCGCGCGATGATGTCGTCGTGAGTCGTCATCCTCTATCCAGGCCGGGTCCAGCGTTCCACGACCGCCAGGCCTGCATCAACGGCGACGGCGAGTAGCGCTGCAGGGATTGCTCCTGAAAGAATCATACGGGTATCCGACAGGGCAAGCCCGGCGACGATCGGCTCGCCTAGACCTCCGGCGCCGATGAACGCCGCAAGCGTTGCGGTGCCGACGTCGATCACCGCAGCGGTCCGCACACCGGCCATGATGATCGGCGCGGCGAGCGGCAGTCGCACATCACGCAAGATTTGCGCATCTGTCATCCCGAGAGCACGCGCTGCGGACACGGCTGCGGGGTCGGCGTCGCGAACCCCGGAATATGTGTTTCGCACAATCGGGTAGAGCGAATAAAGCACGAGCGCGATCAACGCCGGGATGACCCCGATGCCAAACAGCGGAATCATGAACGCCAAGAGCGCAATTCCCGGAAGCGTTTGCAGGACTCCGACGGAGCGAATGAATGACTCGGCACCGCGGCCGGATCGCTCCAGCAACAACCCGAGCGGCAGCGCGATGAGGATCGCGATGATCAACGAGATCGCAACAAGCTCGATGTGACGCAACGTGAGCCGCGCGATCGTCGAGCGCTGTTCGCTCAGATATGAAAGGAAGCTTGTCCGCGATTGCGGCGTGGAGGCCCCGTGCGTCGCGCTGGCCGCCGTCGTTACCAGACCGAGATCGCGAAGCGCGTCGTGAGCAACCGCTGCGACCGGAGTTCCGTCGACTTCGACTCGCTTGTTGAGGCCACGCATCCGCGCCTCATCGATCCGACCACTCAACTCGGCGAGAGCGACAAGCGCCTGCGGCATCTCGGTGGCGAGCCTTGGTCCGACGAGCGCGGACGCCTCGTACGGCGGAAAGAAATGTCTGTCGTCGTCGAGGACGACGAGGTCGTATCGCGCGATCAGTCCGTCAGTCGAATAGCCGTCGATGACGTCGACCTGCCCTGCGGCGAGCGCCTGATATTTCACAGACGGACCGAGGACGCGAACATCGGCGAGATGCAAGCCGTACGCGCGCTGAAGTCCCGGGAGACCATCCGCGCGTCCAACGAAATCAGCCGTCAGTCCCGCCCTCATGCGAGCGCTCGTCGCCGCGAGATCCGAGAGCGTTTTCAAGTGCAGCGAATCAGCCGTCGCACGACGCACCGCGATGGCGTAACTATTCTGAAATCCTAATGGTGGAAGCCAGCGCACTCCGTATCGACCGCGGAATTCCGTCGAGACTTTCTGGAAGACGGCGGCTTTGTCCGTGAGTGGTTGCTCACCGAGAATCGCGAGAAGACCGGTTCCGGTGTATTCGGGATAGACATCGATCGCGCCGCTCGTCAGTGCGCGAAACGCAACCTGCGTAGCGCCGAGCCCGGGGCGTCGATCGACGCGCATTCCGCGAGCCTCGAGCAATTGCGAGAACATCTCCGCCAGAACGTACGATTCGCCGAACGGCTTTGACGCGACGACAACAGGTCGCGTCGGTGTCGTGCCCTGCGCGACCGCGACAAACAGCGCGAGACCGAGCGAGCGCATCACGTTCTCGCGACCGGACCAACGTGCGCACGCTCCAACAACGTGCGCACGTACTCCGTGCTCGGCGAGCTCGCCAACTCTTCGGATGGTGCAATCTGCTCGACGCGACCACTCCGCATCACTGCGACGTGCGTCGCGAGCAGGAATGCCTCGTGAAGATCGTGCGTAACGAGAACGGTCGTGACTGACAGTCGTGTGCGCAGCGCGGCGTATGCGTCTTGAAGCTCCGAGCGCGTGATCGCGTCGAGCGCACCGAACGGCTCGTCGAGCAGCATCACTTTCGGTTCGGCCGCGATTGCCCGCGCGATTGCGACGCGCTGCCGCTGTCCTCCGGACAACTCTCGCGGCCATCGCTCACCGAATTTGCTCGGATCGAGCCCGACCAACGCCAACGCGTCGCGCGCGCGATCAGCTGCATGCTGGTCACCGTTCAGGCGTAGCACCAGTTCGACGTTTCGCTGGACCCGCCAATGCGGCAACAACCCGCCGTCCTGCGGGACGTAGCCGATTCGTCGGCGAAGTGCCACCGCGTCGACTGTCGCGACGTTCTCGTCGTCGACCGAGACGGAGCCCGAATCCGGATCGACGAGGCGATTGAAGCACCGCAGCAACGTAGACTTTCCGGAGCCGCTTTCACCGACGACGGCGAGCAGCGACCCGGGAGCTACTCTGACGGAGACAGCATCCAGGGCGGCCACTGCGCCGAAGCGCTTCGAAACGCGCTCAGCGTGCAGGGCGGCGCGTTCCACGTGACTTACCGTTCGCTGCCGAAGCTGCCAGTTCGTGTGTCGGTCGGGACGACAACGCGATGCGCGGCCCACATCGGTTGCGCGACGCAGTGATCGAAGTCGGCGCCGCGGCAGGTCGACTTTGCCGCGAGTTGGACTTGTCGTCGAACAGCGTCGGGATAGCTCTGGCAATCGTGAGTGACGGTCCCCTTCACGCAGCCGTTGTAGCGAAGGAGCGCCGAGCGCCATGCGTCATCTCGGTGATCGACCAGCGCGGCCGCTTTTCCCGCAACCCAACCGAGAATGAAGATGCCGTACTTCAGATTCGTCGAATCGGTGTGGACGTTCTCGCCGAACTTTCGACGAAGAGATGCAGTCCAATCCTTCGGATAGACCTGCATGAGTCCAACGGCGCCGACGCTCGAAATGGCCGACGAATTGAGCTCATTGTTCTCGGTGAGCATGACACCGAGCACGAGAGCCGGCGGAACGCGGCGTGTGTAGGCTTCGCGAACCGCGACGTCTGCGAGCGATCGTGCTCGCAGCACCGAGACGCGGCCGGTCCGCAGGAGGTCCATCGCGAACCGCTCGCGATCAACGAGGAACTGCGGCGTGCTTAGAGCAAGCGCTGCCGTTCCGCGCATCCATGGAGCACGGAGCTCCATCGAATCAACCGATGCGGCAACGACGAGTCGCTCACCCAAAGTCTCCCCCTCCAAGTCGAGGGGGCGCGCATGGCTCGCAACCACATACACGGTGGCTGCGGCACCAATAGCTAGGGCAATCTGCGACCAGACAGAGCGCATCGAGAGAATGAAAGCCTCCGCGCGGGGAAACTGACGGGCGAAGCACGTGGGCATTGGCCCGGACGGCTCCTGGCACTACGTCTACTGTGATACTGACGCGGGGAAGCTCGGTTCCGGCCGCTGGGCAACGCGAAGTAGCGATTGCCAAAGTATCAGGTGTGCTGCGACGAGGAAGGATAGAGAAATCAGTCGATCGACGCAAGCTAAATTGTTAAACGACTGAAAGATGGCGCGGCACCGTTCTTGTGACTTTTTCGGGTTACGTGCGCCTTTTGAGAGAACCCTCATCGATCGCAACCGTCAAATGGGCAGCTCGTTTCAGGACGACGAAACGTACGAAACGGCTCCGGCGCTATCGGAACCGCGCCCTCGGCGACGCAAGCCGAAGCCGCGAATGCGTCCCGGAACTCGGTATGCCATTTTGGTGGCGGCGATCGTCGCGGTCGCGGTGATCGCGCAGTTCCTTGTACACATGGCGCGCACGGATCCGCGCGACAGTCGCGCTATCGCAGAGCGCGAGCTCCAAGTGAATTCGCTGCAGTCTGGCGAGCACATCATCCGGCAAGTCTCGGTCTTCAAGCGACCCGCCATCGACTATCTGCGAGCGACGCGCGGACTATTAGTCCTGACGGATCGGCGGCTGCTCTACCTCGGACTCGAACCACGCGATCTCCTCGCCGCGCCTGATCTCCCTCCGACTTTCGAGGAGCGTGATTTCCCGCTGGACACTACGGTTCGCGTAACCTCGGGTCGGACGTTCTTTGGGATCGCAAAGGCAATCGTCCTTACAACGCCGCACGACCAGACGAAGCTCGGTGTGCCGTCTGGCGCTTGGGGAGACGCGAGTACGATTATCGCGGATATGGACGTTCGACACAAAAAAGCTGTGGTCGCCAGCACACAGCAGGCCGAGTTCCGCGCGCGTGTCGAGCAGCAGCGCAAGGAGGCTGAAGCCAATCGGAAGAAGGCGAAGTACTACACGGTTCGTCGCGGCGACGCGCTCGGAAGCATCGCGACGATGTGGAATGCCACCACTGATCAGCTACGCGAATGGAATCGCCTCGCGAACAACAACATTCGCGCGGGCCAGGTCCTCCTCGTTCGACCCGCGATTGAATAACTCGAACTAGCGTTGCACCGCCGGAAGGACAACGCCGCGGCATTCGCCCAAACCAATGCGTCTCGCGCCCGCACGATCGCAATAGCCGCGCATCACCACTTCGTCGCCGTCATCGAGAAATGTCCGGGTCTCACCGCTCGGGAGCTGAAGCGGTTCCGTGCCCCGCCACGTCCGTTCCAACAGGCACCCGCGAGAATCCTTCGTCGTGCCCGACACGGTTCCACTTCCCAGCAGGTCTCCCGCGACAAGGTTGCACCCGTTGCTCGCATGGTGCGTCACCATTTGGCCAACGGTCCAGTACATGTTCTTGAATTGAGAAACACTTACGACGAACGGCTCGGCGCCGGCGTGGCGCATCGCTGCCGTCGAGAGCGAGACTTCGAGCGTGATGTCGAGCGCTCCGCGGTCCGCGTCGTTCTTCGATGTGAGGTACGCAAGCGGCTGCGGATCGCCGGCGTCGCGCGCGCGCGCCGGCCCACGAAACGGCTCGAGCGCATCCAGCGTTACGACCCACGGCGAGATCGTCGACGCGAAGTTCTTCGCGAGGAAAGGCCCGAGTGGTTGGTACTCCCATGTCTGGAGGTCGCGACCAGACCAATCGTTCAAAAGACACACGCCAAAAACGTGGTCCTCCGCCCTATTGATCGGGATGGTCATACCGAGCGAATTTCCCGCACCGATAAACGCCGCAATCTCGAGCTCATAGTCGAGGCGGCGTGACGGCCCGAAGGTCGGCGGGCCGCTCGTGCCATCCCGAGTTTGGCCAAGCGGGCGTTTGACGTCCGTTCCGCTCACGACGATCGACGACGCACGGCCATGATAGCCGATCGGCACCCACTTGTAGTTCGGCAACAGCGGATTGTCGGGGCGGAACATGCTGCCGACGTTCGTTGCATGGTCGATCGACGCATAGAAGTCCGTGTAGTCGCCGATCTTCGCGGGCAGCAACAGCACCGCGTTTCGCATGGGAACGAGGACACGCGCCGCGACAGCATCGTCGACCTTCGCGTTCTCATCGAGGAACGCGGAAAGCGCGTGTCGAAGCGAATTCGCGGCTGAACGACCGAGCGCCATCAGCTCGTTGAGCTGCGGCTGCGCGCAAGCTCTCTCAACCGATTCGTCTGCCTTCAGCACTCCGGCGCGAAAGCATTCGGCGAGGTCAACGATCTGATCGCCGATCGCAACGCCCACACGCGGCAAGTCACCCGGCCGACGGAAGACGCCGAACGGAAGATTCTGAATCGGAAAGTCAGTCGCCGGATCGTTCGCGGCCGAGATCCAAGAGCGACGTGATGGATCGTGCGTTTCGTCGACCATTAGGAAACACTCGAGATGGCATGCAGTTCGTCGACCGGCTCGCGGAATGAACACGATCCGAACGAAACCGCGAATCGGTCCCGGACCTGTCTGAGCTCATTCGCTGAGAGCGAATGCCCTTCCCACGCAATCGCATCGCGTCCGATCTCGAACTTGCCGCGCTCTTGCTCCAACAAGACTCGCTCGGCCTCAGCATCACTCAACCCGTTTCGCATGAGTGCTGCAGCAACGAACACATTGACGAACCCGAACATCACGCCGCGCTGCGCTCCCGCTTCGTATGTCAGCGGATACTCGGCTCGGACGGGATGATGCAATCCGGCGGTCGCCTTGAACCGCGCACCGGCCTCGAGGCAACGTCGAACGAAACCGACGACAGCGCTCGCGCTCGGAAACGCGTCAGGCGTCGTTCCGCCGGTTCGCATCTTTGCCGCAACCCCGGCGCGAGCTATCGCATCGATGAGTGTTTTCGGATCCGGATGGACGGGCACTTCGACGAAGAGCTCGAGCTCGCCCCGTCCGGATGCTGCTCTCTCGATGGCCGCTGGGGTTGAAAGCCGAGCTTCTAGAACCTCGACGCGCGCGAGGCCGACGTTGAGACGGTTGAACGTGTGCGCGGCAGAAATGTCGGCGTCGACGTCTGCACCGGTGGTCGCGCTGATCGCAACCGGACGGTCGATCGAGACTCTATCGAGCTCTGATCTCAGTTCGCCTAAGCGCGACACCGGAGCAACGAACCGACCCAACATCCACGACGACTGTTCGTCTCGATACTGGAGGTAGTTGCGCACTGCCACCGCCATGTCGAGCGCCGCCGGCGGAAACAAGCCGGCGTAGTCCACGATGTTCGAGAGCAGCGCGCGAACAGCGCTCATCCGTTCAGGCGCTTCTTGGTTTTCACGATCGTGCCCCGGCAATTCGCGGCACCGCATCGGCACGTGTAAAAACGCAGGTCTTCTTCGGTGTATTCCGGGTCGTCCTCGTACTGATAGTCGTAGACGAGCTCCGTCCCGGCTGGAATCGCCTTCACCGCTTCGATCCAAATGTGGCCGCGTGTGATGACGGCTTCACAATTGGGATCGCACGAGTGGTTGAGGAAGCGCGCCTCGTTTCCCTCGAATGCCGCGTCGACGCACGTGCGGCTGTTGAGGATGAAGAGGAACGTATGATGCCGCTTCATCGACTCGTCGTCGTATCGGCGATCCGCCTCGGCGTTGTTGATTCGCTCACCAGCGTACTCGATGATGCGCGCGCCCTTCGGAATATCAGTGCTCGCGAATGCGCCGAGTCCGTGAATCGGCGATCGCCGAAGCTCCATGTATTTGTTCACCGGACCTGCCTTTCCCTCCGGTGATTTACGCGCCCGCTTGGCAGCCGGCTTTTTCGCGGACTTTACGCGTTTCGCGGTGCCTGCGCCCTTCTTCTTTACGCTCGATTTCGTAGTCGCCATCGTCCCGTTGAGGAGAGTCGTCGGCGAAAACTAGCGGCTGCGATCACCCCGACGCG
>Ga0207661_10002622_pt1 | contig 12379 bp, 13 predicted proteins | sample KBSC713LmetaG_FD_184337 | JGI IMG/M metagenome (GOLD analysis project Ga0207661, IMG submission 184337) | Corn rhizosphere microbial communities from Kellogg Biological Station, Michigan, USA - KBS C7.1-3L metaG (SPAdes) (version 2) | ecosystem: Host-associated > Plants > Roots > Rhizosphere ... | reverse complement strand
CGACTGGAGCTGGGGGATGCACTTCATGCTCGGCAGCGGGCTGCAGGGACGGCTGCTTGGGATCGTCGGCCTGGGCGGAATCGGCAGGCGCGTGGCGCAGCGAGCGCGCGCCTTCGGGATGCGGATCGCATACCACTCGCGCCACCCGGCGCCGGCCGAGGTGGAGGCCGAGCTCGGCGCCGAGCGGATGCCGCTCGAGCGGCTGCTGGCCGAGGCCGACGTGCTGAGCCTGCACTGCCCGCTGACGCCGGAGACCCACCACCTGATCGGGCCGGTCGAGCTGGCGGCGATGAAGCCGAGCGCGGTTCTCGTCAACGCTGCCCGCGGCCCGATCGTCGACGAGGCGGCGTTGGCGGCGGCGCTGAATGATGGACGGATCGCCGCCGCCGGTCTCGACGTCTACGAGCACGAGCCGCAGGTGGAGCCGGGGCTGCTCGATCTCGGCAACGTGGTGTTGACCCCGCACCTCGGCTCCGCCACCGTCGAGACCCGCGCCGCGATGGCCGAGCTGGCCGCTCGTAACGCGATCTCTGTACTCAGCGGCCAAGGGGCGCTGACGCCGGTCACGTCACAATGACCCGGTGAGCGCGGTGACTTCCAAACGGACGATTCGGCACCGGATCGGCGGCGGGGAGACGGGCGGTTCCTCCACTCGCACCTCGCCTGTCTGGGACCCCGCCACCGGCGAGCAGCAGGCCGAGGTGCTCTTGGCCGAGCCGGCCGACGTCGACGTCGCGGTCACCGCGGCACGAGTCGCCTTCGAGGACTGGTCGCAGGCCTCGCTCAGCCGCCGCGCCAAGGTGATGTTCGCTTTCCGTGAGCTGCTCGCCGCGAACGTCGAGAAGCTGGCACGGATCGTCTCCTCCGAGCACGGCAAGGTTCTGGAGGACGCGAAGGGAGAGGTCTCGCGCGGGCTCGAGGTGGTCGAGTTCGCCTGCGGGATCCCACAGCTGCTGAAGGGCGAGTTCTCCGACCAGGTGTCCACGACCGTCGACGCCTATTCGTTCCGCCAGCCGCTCGGGGTCTGCGCCGGCATCACCCCATTCAACTTCCCGGCGATGGTGCCGATGTGGATGCACCCGGTGGCGATCGCCTGCGGCAACTCCTTCGTCCTCAAGCCCTCCGAGCGCGATCCCTCCGCCTCCAACCTGGTCGCCGAGCTCTACGCCGAAGCGGGGCTGCCCGAGGGGGTCTTCAACGTCGTCCACGGCGACAAGGTCGCGGTCGACGCCCTGCTGGACCACCCCGACGTGGCGGCGGTCTCCTTCGTCGGCTCGACCCCGATCGCCTCCTACGTCCACGCCCGCGCGACGAGCGCCCGCAAGCGGGTGCAGGCGCTGGGCGGCGCCAAGAACCACGCCGTGGTGATGCCCGGCGCCGACCTCGGCTACGCCGCCGACCAGCTCGCCGCCGCCGGCTTCGGCTCGGCCGGGCAGCGCTGCATGGCGATCTCGGTCGCGGTCGCCGTCGGCGAGTCCGGCGACGCTCTGGTCGAGGAGGTCGCGGGACGGGCGCGGGAGATCAAGGTCGGCCCCGGCCTCGAGCCCGACTCGGAGATGGGGCCAGTGGTGACCCCGCAGGCCCGCGAACGGATCGTCGACTACATCGGCCAGGGCGCCGCGGCGGGCGCCCGCCTCACCGTCGACGGCCGCGAGCTGGAGATGGGCGGCGGCGGCTTCTGGGTCGGCCCGACCCTGATCGACCAGGTGCAGCCGGAGATGTCGGTCTACACCGACGAGATCTTCGGCCCGGTCCTCTCGGTCGTCCGCAGCTCCGACCTCGACGAGGCGATCGCCCTGATCAACCGCAACACCTATGCCAACGGCGCCGCGATCTTCACCGACTCCGGGCACGAGGCGCGCCGCTTCCAGCGCGAGGTCGAGGTCGGAATGATCGGCATCAACGTCCCGATCCCGGTGCCGATGGCCTTCTACTCCTTCGGCGGCTGGAAGGACTCCCTCTTCGGCGACCACCACATCCACGGCCCCGAGGGCGTCCGCTTCTACACCCGCGGCAAGGCGATCACCGCCCGCTGGCCGAAAAGCGCCGGCAACGACGCGAACAGCGCCGCCTTCGGCGGCGGCGGTATGAACTTCCCGACTTCGAGCTGACTCAGGGCGAGGACGGCTGGAAGGCCGCCATGCAGAGGCGGTCGTTGATCTCGTCGGCCTGCTCGATGTCGAGCAGGATGCGTCCGCGCTCGGTTTGATGAACTCCAGGCGTGGAGCATCTCGGCACCGACCGACTCTATGAGGGCAAGCACGTCGACTTCGTCGCCAAGCGCTACCGGCGAGCCGATGGCAACGAGGTCGAGCGGGAGGTGATCGAGCATCCCGGCTCGGTTGCGGTGCTCGCCTACGACGATGAGTTCGCCTATCTGGTCGCGCAACCGCGCGAGGCGGTCGAGGAGGACGAGCTGCTGGAGATCCCGGCGGGGACGCTGGACGTCGACGGCGAGGACGAGCTGGAGTGCGCGAAGCGGGAGCTGGCCGAGGAGGCCGAGCTGCAGGCCGAGCACTGGAGCCCGCTCCACGTCGTCTATCCCAGCCCCGGCTTCCTCAGCGAGAAGGTGACGATCTTCGCCGCGACCGGTCTCTCGCCGGCCAGCGGCGAGCGCGACGACGACGAGGAGATCGAGATCGTCCGCATCGACCTGTCCGAGATCGACAAGGCCCTGCCTGAGATCCGCGACGCCACCACGGTGATCGCGCTGCAATGGCTGAAGGAGCGCCTCGGAGGGTAGACGGGAGCCTCGTGTTCCTCTTCTTCTCCAACAACCTTGGCTGCGCCGGGTCGCTGCTCGTCTCGGCCGTGGTTACCCTGGTCCTCTTGCTGCTCTTCGGTGTGATCGAACTGGGCTGAGGCGGCCGCCGGATGTCCGTCCTCGCCGTCGGGCTGATTCGCCTCTATCGGCGTCTCGCTCCGGCCGGGGTCCGCTCCTCCTGTCGCTTCAGGCCCACCTGCTCGGAGTACGCGATCCTCGCGATCCAGCACTACGGGTTTCTCGACGGCGGTCGCCGCGCGATTGCCCGCCTCCGCCGCTGTCACCCGCCCAACGGCGGCAGGGACGACCCGTACTGAAGACCAATATCGACACGATGGTTTTTGGAGCGCTTTAACCTGAGCGCTCATGGATGCTGCAGCGAGGAGGCCGGAGGCGTTGCTGTCCCGGCTCGGGAAAGAACATGGGTTAGCGCTGGCGGAGCGCTGGTGGGAGATGTCGCTGTTGAACGAGCGGGCGGCGGTGGGCCCCGATCCCAGCGGTCCGGTGGAGAGCCTGCGCCGCGCCGCCGATGCCGACCGAGAGGCGCCGGTCGCACCTGCCTTCCAGCTCTGGGCCGCGGACGCTCTGGCGCGCTCAGGGCGGGAGAAGGAGGCCGTCCCCGCCTACGACCAGGTGCTCGAGAACGCGGAGGTGGAATTCGAGGGGGTCGACTTCGCTGACGAGGCGCTGCGGCATCGGGCCGCTTCCCTGGCCCGCCTCGGTGACGCCGAGGCCGCCGTCGCCTGCTACCGCGAGCTGGCGGCCAGGAGCGAGCGGCCAACCGCCGCCCTCTACCGCGCCGGGGTCGCAGCGGAACGCGGAGGACGGCGGGAGCAGGCGATGGAGCTGTACCGGGAAGCAGCTGACCCCTCTCGGAAGCGGCGGGAGGCCGGCCCCGGCCAGGCCGCGCTCCGCGCCGCCGAACGCCTCGGTGGGGAGAAGGGATCATTCACCCCCTCGCCGCTGGCGATCGCCGACTTCCTGCAGGCGGCCCTCGCGAACAAGGACACGGGAACCCTGCGTCGCCTCGCCTCGCCGACCCACTTTGCCGCCGGGCCGGGTGGCGGACATCTCGAGTTCGAGGACGAGGAGGTCCTCGAGTGGCTCCTGGCCGATCTGGCCCGCTCACGGCCGCGGCGCCTCGGCCGCCGGCTGCTCGGAACGGGTCGCAAGCGCTATCTGCTGACGACGGGCTGGCGCGGCAAGCGCTTCCGCGGCATCGTCGGCTTCTGTCTGACCCAGTCGGCCCGCGGCTGGGAGTGGTCCGGAGTCCTCGTCACGGCGCCGAAGGATCCCTGGCTGAAGCGATGGGAGCCGGCCGAGAAGGCGACCAACCAGCCGCTTCCGTTCGGCCTGCTGGCGCCCTGGCCCGCCGGCCGCAGCTTCAAGGCCGGAGGGCTTCCCGGCTTCATCGCCGAGATGGCGGTCGTTGTCTTCGCCCCGTTCGGATGGCTCGTCGCCGGCGGTCTCTCGCTCAGCGATTGCGGCTTCGGCACCCGCGGCTTCTACTACAACGAAGGTCCTACCCACAGCGGCTCCGACGCTTTCGCCATCGACTTCACCGCCTACCGGCGCGGCGTTCCCTTCGACAACGTCGCTGGAGGCACGCCGGTGCTGGCCGCGGCCGAAGGGGTCGTGCGTTTCGTCGAACCCAACATCGCCTCGGGCGACGATTCGAATCCCAACGAAGTCCAGATAACCCACGACGACCCCGCCACCGGCAACCCCCGCTTCGTGTCCCGGTACCTGCACATGGCGGGGCCGGGGATGATCCCGGTCTCAGCCGGGATGGCCGCGCCGACCGGAACGCGACTCGGGGTGATGAATGACACCGGCAACTCGGCCCTCGACCACCTCCACTTCTCGATCCACGACATGGCTGCCGGCAGCGGCATCGGCCCCAGCGTCCGGCCGACGCCGATGGAGGGAATAACGCTCGGCGACGGCGACAACGGGACCTGCATCCGCTCGACCAACCGCGAGCGGATCGTGCTGCCGCAGGGTTGCATCGACCTGCTGCGCCGCCTGCTCGGCGGACCTTGACGAGGGATTTGGAGCTAGACGGCCGTTGCCTGCGCGAGCGCCTGCCCTGCTGCGGTAAGAACCGGCGCACCGTGGGAGGGCAGGACCAGCTCGATCGGCAGCGCCAGCGCCACCTGCAGCGACTCGCGCAGCTCATCGAGGTTGGTCGATTCCGGGAGCCAGGAAGCGGGGCAGGTGTGGAGGCCGTCGCCCTTTTCGCCGTCGCCGAGGAGGGCGTCGCCGACGATCAGGGCGCGGGAGCGGGGCTCCCAGAAGAGGACTTCGCTGCGGGGTCGCGCCTCGATCGGGGCGAGGCCGGCCGGCAGGTCGTCGCCGAGCCTGAAGACGTCGGTGACGGGGGTGCGGCGGCCGACGGCCGCCCGGTTGCGCGAGTGGGCCCAGATGCGGGCGCCGTCGAAGCGCTCGGCGATCTCGGCGGCCGAGCGGGCGTGCCAGTGGATCGTCAGCAGCACGTGCAGCTGGCGCTGGCCCAGCCCCTGCTCGAGCTGCTGCCACTGGTCGCCGGCGAGCAGGGGATCTATGAGGACGAGCTCGCTATCGGTGGCGACGGCGACCGCCGCGACCTCCTTCTTCCACTCCTCGTGGTAGGCGGTCCAGCGCCAGAGGCCGGGCCGCAGCTCCTCGCCGAGCACCGTGCCGCTACCGCGATCGCAAGGGGACGGGTTCCTGAGCGGCAGCCGCCTCGGCTGAGCGCTCCCGGGCCGGCTTGGTCCGCTCGCAGAGGTCTGCGAACTTCTCCAGCAGCGCTTCCAGCCGGGTCAGGGTCGGGCCCTCGCGGCCAAGCGGTTCCTGGTGGGCGGCACCGGAGATCTCGCGCATCGCCACGTCGATCTCCTCGGCGAGGGCGGGGGTCCAGCGGACGCCGTGCAGTTTCTGGACGCGGACCGGCAGCGCCTGGCGCTCGATCGCGCCGTTCAAGAGGTAGACCTCGATCAGCCGCTCGTAGGCCTCGCGCAGATCCAGCAGCCAGTGCTTGGCGCGGCGTTCGTAGCGGGAGTCGCGGCCTTTATAGAGACCGCGCAGCTCGCTCTTCAATTCGTGCCGCAGCGCCTTCAGCCGCTGCATCGGCGAGCGGACCTCCCAGGGGAGTTCGTCTCTGACTACCCCGACCTCGCCGTCGAGCCGAGTCAGGGCCTGGGAGTGCAGATCGAGGCCAAGCTCCTCGATCCGCTCCAGCAGGTAGGCGACGAAGACGAGGTCGTGGGTGAGCACGATCACCTGGCGGTCGCGGGCTTCCTCGGCAAGGCGGGACGCGAGGTGCTCGCGCCGCTGGTGGTCGAGCGAGGAGATCGGGTCGTCGAGGATGATCGCGCTGCGCTCGTCGCTGACCCGCAGCTCGGCGAGGAAGAAGGCGGTCGCCAGCGCCGTCTGCTCGCCGGTACTCAAGACCTTGGCGACGCGCTCGCGCCCCTCGCTGCGGAGCTTGAAGCGGACCGCCGGCTTGCCCTTGCTGGCCGAGGCGATGAGCTCGACCCGGTCGGCGATCGGGTCCAGCTCCTCGATCTCCTGCGCCAGCGCCTGCTTCAGCCGGCCGGTGATTGCGAGTTTGCTCAGCTCGCGGATGCGGTGGGAGATCGCCCCGGTCGAGAGCTGTTTCCGCGCCGCCTCCCAGGCGGCGATCCGCTCCAGCGCCTCCAGGTGCTCGACGATGTCGCCCAGCGAGCCGGCGGTCTCCTGCCGCGCCCGCAGCTGCCGCAGCCGCGCCTTGATCCGCGCCCGCTCGGCGTCGTTGCGCAGCACCGCGAAGCCTTCGGCTTCGGCGACCTGGACGGCGACGTAATCGCGCAGCTGGGCCAGCTCGAGCGAACGACCCGGGTGCGGCTCGCTCTGGCCGGTGGCGATCGCCAGCCGGTCGGCCAGGGTCGCGAGCGCGCCGTCGACGGTCTCCTGCAGCTCCTCGCCGGCGCTGGCCACGGCCAGCTCGGCCGCGTGGAGGATCTGCTGCAGGTCGGGAAGCGCTCCCAGTCGCTCAGTCAGAACCAAGTCGACCTGCCGCACCTGCTCGCGCAGCTCGCCCGAGACGAAGGCCTCGAAGCGGTGCAACCGCTCGTGCGCCTCGCCGCCGAGGCCCTGCTGGCAGAGCGGGCAGGTCGCGCCCTCCTCGTCGTCCGGGAAGGCGCCCCCGCCGGCGGCGACGAAGCGCCGCGCCGCCTCCCACAGCTCTCTCCAGACCTCGCCACCGGTGCCGGGGTGCGGCTGGTCGGCGAAGGCCTCGCGGGCGAGCTGGTCGACGGCGGTTTCGGCGCGGCCGAGCCGGGCGCGCAGCTCGGCGATCTCCGTCAGCGCCGCGTCGTCGAGCCGGTCCCAGGCGTTCTGCAGCTGGGTGACGAGGCCCTTGACCGCATCGGCGCGTTTGCGCGCCGCCCGCTCCAGCGAGCGGCTGCGGTCGGCGGCGATCGTCGCCTCCGCCTCCTCCAGCTCGCGCAGCTCCTCCCGCTCCGCCTCGCCGAGCCGGGAGAAGCTCGCGACCTCCTCCCGCGTCGTCTCGCCGGATGCGACCCGCGCCAACAGCTCGACCGCCTCGGGGTCCTCGCTCTCGGGCAGCGGCGGCAGCGCCTCGCGCTGCGCCTCGATCCCCTCCGCCAGCTCCGCCGCCAGGGCGTCCTGCGCCTCGGCCAGTTCCTTCAGCAGCCGCAGCGGGCGCGGCGTGTGCTCGATCGAGTTCGACTTCGAGATGTGGACGTCGGCGCAGCTGGCGTCGAAGGCGGTCATCGCCGAGAGGATCCGCGGCGCTTCCGCGTTGAGGTCGACCTCGAGCAGGCGCTCTTCGCCGTCGACGGAGAGCACGAACTCCGCCGTCTGCGGCGCCTCCGCCTTGCCGGGGTCGAAGACGTCGTGCAGGACCTCGCCGGGTTCGGCCGAGCGGCAGACCCGCCGGCAGAGCCGGCCGTAGCCGCTCTTGCCCGCCCCGTTCTCGCCGAAGACGATGTTCAGCCCCGGCCCGAAGCGCAGCACCTGGTCTTCGGCCAGCCGGTTGACGTTGCGCAGGTCGCGGATCTCCCGCAGTTCGACCCGCCCGTGCTCGGCCTCGTCAGCCGGCAGGTTCGCAAGCTCCAGCGGCTGCAGCGCCTCCGCTCCCGCCTCGCCGCAGAGCATGGCCAGCACCTGCGCCCGCCCCCCCTCGTCGAGCGGACCGTCGCAGAGCTTGCGCATCAGGCCGCGCTGCCAGTCCGGCAGCCCCTGCGACCAGTTGAAGATCCTCCTTTGCAGCAAGGCGTCCTGGTCGGTCATCCACCAGAAGCTTCTCAGATGCCGGGCTTCGCCTCTAAGGGGCGGCTCGGCCGCGTAGTCGCGGAGGTCACCCATCGCATCGGATTCTTGCCCCAGCGGGCTGGGGTCCACGCCGGATGCGGTTTTCGCCCCCTGCCACCACACGCTCGAGGGCGAGGACGACATGCCCGCCCATATAAAGGCGGCGCTGCTCGGCCCCTCGCTGACCCTGCCGATAGCCGACGGCCGGCCGGCGCTGGGGACCTGGCAGGGGATCTTCCTCTGCGAACTCCGCGACCGCGGCGGGCAGCGGAACCTGATCGCGACCTGTTGGGGCGAGAACGCGGTTTAGCGAGCTATGCCGCGAGCGGGTGGTCGTCGCGGCGGCGCAGCTGGATCACTTCGCCGCCCTTGATTTCGACCGGCTCGAACTCGGCGACGGAGAGGAGCACGCAGCTGTAGCCGCAGGGGCAGACCTCGCGGTCGACATCGTCGAGCTTCTCGACCACGACGTCAGACTCCTCGGCGCAGCTGGAGCAGACAACGGTGACTTGAAACATGGCCTCGATGGTGGCGCGGCGACCGGACGGAGGGCCGGACGCTGCACGCTCGCTTGCAGCGTCCAGAAGCGGATAGCGTCGCCCCCGTGCTGGCGCTCCCAAACCGCAAGCGGCTCCTGATCGCCCTCGGGATCGCGACCGTGGTCCTCGATCTCGCAGTCGTTCAGATCGACACTGTCAGCCTCAAACACACCGGCGGCCCCTCGATCCTCGGACTCGAGCTCGCCGGCAGCGCCAGCCGGGTCGAGGAGATCTTCGCCGAATGGGGCGCCCATGGCCGCTACCTCGCCCGTCTCTCGCTCTGGCTCGACTTCTCATTCATGGCCGCCTACGGTTCCTTCTTCGCCCTCGCCGCCCTCGCCACCCGGGACTTCGCCGTGGCGCACGGGCGCCGCGCCCTCGCCGCAGCCGGGAAGGTCGCGCCCGCCTGCGCAATCGGCGCCGCTCTCTTCGACGCCGCCGAAAATGTCCTCTGGCTGCTGCTCCTCGGCGGCCGCGGCGGAGACGTCGCTCCGCCCATTGCCACCGCCTGCGCCAGCATCAAGTTCCTGCTGATCGCGCTGGCGGCGACCTACGCCCTCTGGGGCCTGGCCGCCCGCCTGCGGCGCTGAGTCAATCGGCCAGCAGGAGCGCCGTCTCGAGGTCGCTGCCGACCGCGCCGAGCGGGCGCCCGAAGAGCTCCTCGATCCCGCGCAGGCGGTTGGCGACGGTGCGGCGGTCGACCCCGAGCGCGGCGGCGGTCGAGGAGATGTTCCGCTCGGCGGCGAAATAGGCGCGCAGCGTTTCGCGGCCGACCTTGCCGCCGTCCCTCATCGCCTCCAGCGGCTCGAGGTAGATCTGGCGCAGCGAGGTCGCTCCCAGGTCGTCGCGAAGAATCGAGGCCAGCACCGCGACCTCCGCATAGCGCAGGGCCGGCGTGCCCCTGCGCTCGGCGATCGGCAGCGCCGCCTTGGCCTGACGGTGGCTGAGTCGCCAACCGGCGATCCCCTCGGCCGGCTCTCCTACGGCGGCCAGGACCGCGCCCGCCGCGAGCGAGCCGAGCGCCCGCACGGCCTCCTCCGATCCGAGCCGGGATCTGCCGCCGAGCCAGCAGGCCCATGCCGGCTCCTCCTGGCGCGCGGCCGCAAGCAGACGGCGATCGAGGGCGGCGGCAAGCTCGCGCATCGCCTCGTGGGCACCCTCGCCTTTCACCATCAGACCGAGGTGGTGGCCGTCGAAGTCGTAATCGAGCCCCATCTCGCCGCTGGGCTGGCGGCCGGCGAGCAGTTCCTCGAGGTAGCGGTGGCGCCGCTCCGCGGTGGTGGTGGGCCGGCTGCTGGTCTCGCGAACGTGCTCGTCGCTGACCGCCTGGAGCAGTCGGTCGAAGACCGTTGCCTGCCGGTGCAGGAGGCGGCGGAGGGCCGAGGTCGAGGTCCCGACCCGCTCCGCCTCCTCGACGAGGATGTCGCCGAAGAAGGCGTTGCCGGCCGAGTAACGTCGCAGGACCGCGTCAAGGGGGACGCCGCAGCGGGCGGCCAAGCGGGGCGCCGCCAGCACCGCGGCCGGGACTTCCGGGTTCTGCCGATCGCCGAGCTCGATCGCTTCGACTATGTAATCCAGCACCGCGACGCGGGTCGCGGGGAGGCAGTCCATGTATTCCAGGTAGGCGGGGTCCGCCGCGCGATCCTCGGGGATCGGGTCGACGAGCGCGGCGAGGCTCGCTTCGATCTCCGGTGCCCGGGCGCGGAACCGGGCTGCGAGTGCGGCAACCGGGTCGGTCATGCCGGACTATCTATCGGTCGGTGCAGGCGATCGCAACTTGCAGCGCCGAGAGGCAGGCCATCGCCAGGGCCGTGATCTGCGGGTGATGCCGAGGGGGCTGGGGGAGAGGGGGTCGCCGAAGACGGGGATCCCGATCCCCACGGCGATCCCGCCTAGGCGACGCTGCGGGCGTCGAGGTGGGGTGCGTTCGCCGCGGGGAGCTCCAGCTCGGTGCGCACGGCGGCGACCGCAGCGCTCGAGGTGCGACAGGCGAGCGCGATGGTGCGGTTCGGCGCTTCCGGTGCGCGCTCGATCTCGAACTCGATCAGGGCGGTGCGCCGGAGCCGGACCCGGTCCTCGCGCGAAGTCGTGGCGGGGGCCGAGTCCATCGCCGTTTCCCCGGCCTGGGCCCGGCTGCAGGTCAGGCAGAGGATCTGGTCATCGGCCCGCGACCAGCTCGGCGGCAGCACCGTCGGCTCGCCGTCGATCCGGCCGACCGAGACCTCGCAGCGGGCGCAGCTCCACCTGACGGCCTCGGCGGCCATCCTCAGGCCGCGGCGTTGCGGCGGCGGCGATTCCGGCGTGGCCGCTGGCGGCGTGGGGTGGACGTCGCCGTGGCGGCCGGCTTGCCCAGACCGTGGTCCAGACCGAGGCTCGCGGCGATCTTCCCCACTTCCCCCGCCTGGTCGTCGAGGACGAAGCTGATGCCGGTGCCGGTCCGCCCGGCGCGGCCGGTCCGCCCGACCCGGTGCACGTAGGCCTCGCGGTCGGCGGGGGCGTCGTAGTTGATCACGTGGGCGACGTCGGGGATGTCGATGCCGCGGGCGGCGACGTCGGTCGCGACCAGGGTCATCACCTCGCCGCGCTCGAAGCGCGCCAGGGCCCGCTCGCGCTGGCTCTGGCTCTTGTCTCCGTGCATGGCGACGGCGTTCACCTGGCGGCTCCGCAGCCGCTTGACCAGCCGGTCGGCGCCGCGCTTGGTGCGGACGAAGACGAGCGAGCGGCCGGCGCCGTCGGTGGAGAGGTGGGTGACGAGGTGCTCGAGCTTGGCCCCCTGCGAGTCGACCGCCAGGAAGCGGTGCTCGATGGTGGCCTCGGTCCGCTCGGGCTCGGCGTGGGTGTGGGAGCGGGCCTCGCGGGTGTAGGCGGCCGCGACCTTGCCCGTCGCGCCCTCCAGCGTCGCCGAGAAGAACAGCGTCTGGCGGTCGGCCGGGGTGAGGGCGACGATGCGGTCGACGGCGGGGCGGAAGCCCATGTCGAGCATGCGGTCGGCCTCGTCGAGGACGAGCAGGCGGATCCGCTTCAGCGAGACGGCGCCCCGTCCGATCAGGTCCTCGAGCCGCCCCGGAGTGGCGACGAGGATGTCGGCGCGACGGGCGGCGGCGATCTGCGGCCCGAAGCCGACGCCGCCGTAGACGGCGGTGATCTTGAGGCGGCGCGCCTTCGCGAGCGCCTCGAGCTCGACGACGATCTGGCCGGCCAGCTCCCGGGTGGGGGCGAGGACGAGGGCGCGCGGCCCGTCGCCTCCGGCGTCGATCAGGTCGACCATGGGAACCCCGAAGGCGAGCGTCTTGCCCGAGCCGGTGGGGGACTGGACGAGGAGGTCGCGACCGGCGAGCGCATCGCGCACGACCATCTCTTGAACGGGGAAGGGCTGGGTGATGGAGCGCGCGCTGAGGGCGTCGACCACCGGTTTGGAGGTGCCGAGATCGGCAAAGCTAACGATGTTGTGAACTCCTGACTTGAACGTCTTGGGAGATCCTGCGACCCCAAGGCGCCAAGCGGGCACACGGAGGAAACGGAACCTCTCGGGTGGCGAAACGGCCAAACCCGACCCGTCCACGGTAGCAGCAGATCTCGCGCTCCCTAAGCTCGGCCTGTGGGGAAACGTTTCTGCCAGAGGTCGGGGATCGCCTGTCGAGCGGGCGCCCTGCTGCTGCCGGCGATCCTCGTGCTTCTCGTTCTCAGCGGCTGCGGGCAGGCCGGCGGGGAGTCTCTCGATGGGGGCCCACAGTCGACGATCCCCGCCCCCCGCCCGCCCCGTGATTTCCCCGCGACGCGG
>Ga0207661_10002617_pt1 | contig 12386 bp, 13 predicted proteins | sample KBSC713LmetaG_FD_184337 | JGI IMG/M metagenome (GOLD analysis project Ga0207661, IMG submission 184337) | Corn rhizosphere microbial communities from Kellogg Biological Station, Michigan, USA - KBS C7.1-3L metaG (SPAdes) (version 2) | ecosystem: Host-associated > Plants > Roots > Rhizosphere ... | reverse complement strand
CAGCCGACCCAACTGTGGAACTACCACGACCAGAGCACGGCTTATCTGAACGTTCGCGTTCAGCGCAACTTCTGACCTGAGCCTCCTAACGGAGGATCTCACGAAGCCCCGGCAGGAAACTGCCGGGGTTTTGGTCTTTTGGAACCTTTCGGCGCGCCTTGCCAGCATTGACGCATGTGCGCATCCGGCTGCGAATTCGTGGAGATTGCATTGCAAGGAGCAGCAACAAGAGACGAAGAACGTATCAAACAGTTCGTTTGGCTAATTGGTTCAATGAACGCGTACCTCGATGAAATTCATTGCTTCTAGGCAAAGACACTCAGAATAACCCGTGCGCAGTGGTTGATCGTGGCATCGCTGGTCGACCTGGATGAGGGCGAAGGCATACGGGTAAGCGATATCTCGAGGCATCTCCAGGTCCACTCGACCTTCGTTACGGCACAATCAAAGGTCCTGGATAAACGAGGTTTCGTTTGGCGAAAACAGTCAGCGATGGATGCCAGAGTCGTCCTGCTCTCGTTGACCGACAAAATGCTCAAGCAGTTTGCGAGGATTGCCTCCCGAGAGGAGGCTTTGAATCAGTTCATCTTCGAAGATTTAGATGGTTCGACGCTCCAATCATTGACTGACACTTTGGAAGCCTTGGACCGCCGGCTCGCCAAGAGCCCCCTGAAGCTTCAGGCTGGTTTGTAGGCTACAAAGGGTCCAGCGCAACTATTCATCACTGTCGCGCGAGCGGTCCGCCCTGGCGGACCGTTGCTTCGAACGAATTCCCGCGACCTCCGTTTTTCACAAAAACCCGGCAGGAAACTGCAGGGGTCTTTTGCCTCCATCACCACTCGCGCGATTTACAGTTCGCATCGCGCCGCCTACGAAGGGATCACGGAGGACTGGCGAATGATCCGGATCGGCGTTGCCTTGCTCGCGCTTCTCGCGGCGACGACGGGCTCGTGCGGCGCCGAGCAGATGATCCAGCCCGGGCAGTGGAAGGTCACCTCGGGCACCGTCGTCAACGGGGTGGTCCAGCCGCCGCAGCCGAAACTGCGCTGCATCACACCCGAACAGGCCGAGGATCTCGCCAAGACGTTTGGGCCCGTGTCGAGCACCATCAATTCGGCCTGCGCGGACCCGGAAGTCGAGACCAGCGGCCGAACGCTCTCCTGGCACCTGCAATGCCGGGGGCAGCTCGATGCCGATGTCGCCGGCCGCTTCAATTTCGATGATCCGCAGCACTACAAAGCCACCGTCACCTCCAAGGCCCGAATGGGCGGAAGGCTGATCAGCGATGTCAAGACCGAGCTGGAAGGCGAGCGCGTCGGCGACTGGCAGCAATAAGCTGACGGCGGCGCCGCAGGGCTATTCGACGGCACCGCGATGCAGGTCCGCTTCAATCTGCAGCCGCGAGCCGCCGCCGAACCGGGCGCGATAGACCTGCAGATTCTCCATCACCCGCTGCACATAGTTGCGGGTCTCCGAGAAAGGGATCAGCTCGACCCAGTCGACCGCATCGACCTTGGGATCGCGCGGATCGCCATAGCGGTCGATCCATTTTTTCAGGCTGCCACGGCCGGCATTATAGGCCGCAAAGGTCATGATGTAGGAGCCGCGAAAATCCTCCATCAAGCCGCCGAGCTCGGCGGCGCCAAGGGCTGCGTTATAGGCCGAATCCGTCTTCATGCGCGAAAGATCGAAGCCGACGCCCGCCCGCTTGCAGACATAACGCGCGGCGTCGGGCGTCACCTGCATCAGCCCGTAGGCTTGCGCCGGCGAGACGTCGCCCTGGTTGAACATGCTTTCCTGCCGCGCGATCGCGAACACCACGCTCTTCTCGACGTTCGGGCCGATCGGGCTGTAGGAGGGAATGCCGGTCGCCGGATAGGCGTAGTAGTCGAACGGCAGACCGCGATTGAGCGCGCCCTTGCCGACCAGGATCATGCCGCGGGGGTAGCCATAGCGCGCCGTGAGTTCGCCGAGACCCATCACCGCTTCCGGATCGCCGTTTTCGCCGACATCGGCGAAGATCGGGATCGCGATCTCGCGCTCATCGAGCTCGAACAATAGCTGCACGGCGCGAACGATCTCCAACCGCTCGGCGCCGCGCGCACGGGGCAATTCGTTGAGCTCGAGCTGCGGCAGCCCGAGTTTAGCGCGCGCCAATTGGCCGTAATAGCTCGTCGATTGCTCGGCGGCCGAAGCGTAGAAGGCGCGTGCCTCCTGCGAACGGCCCATGGCTTCGGCGGCGCGTCCCTTCCAATAGCCGGCGCGCGCCAGCGTCGTCGGGTTGACGCTGCCGACCCCGATGCGGGCGAAGTGCTGCGCGGCGGTCTGGGGATCGTTGAGGAAACGCAGCGCAATCCACCCCGAGGTGAATTCCTGCTCGGTCTTGTAGATGCCACGCGTCGGCAGCGCCGCATCGCGCGCGATCAGATAGGCGGTCTTGTACTGGCCGAGATCGATCATCTTGCGCGCGACGAGCCGTCGCTCGATCCACCATTCGTCGAGATTATAGAGCCGGTTGGGGTCGCGCGGCGCGCTCATGATGAGCTGGGCGGCTTCGGCGTATTTCTCCTCGCGGCGAAGCAGCTGGATCCTGGCAAAGAGATAGCCGGTGTCGCTGCGCAGATCGTATGGCACGGCTTCGAGCAGCGCCTTGGCGTTGGGCGCCTTCCTGACCGAGGCGAGGCGCGCCTTCACCAGCGCCACATAGCCCGCGCCAAGACGCTTGGCCGCGCGCAGCGCCGCAAACTCGTTCTCGGTGGTATAGGCGAAACTGTCCATGCGCGCCTTCTGGTCACCGGGCGTGAGCAGGGCGCCGAACATGTCGAGCGCGGTGTTCTCGGTGTCCTCCGACATCGGATCGGAGCGCCAGGCCTCGCGCACCAGACGCTCGGCATTGGCGCGATCGCCGCGCGCCAGCATCACTTTCGCGAGCGAGAGCCGTCCTTTGGCCGAAATCGGCGACTCGTTTTCGAACCACGACCACACCACGGAATCCTCGCGGCGATCGTCCCAGAGCGAGGCCTCCAGCCGCCGGCGCAGGAAGGTCTGCGACGGCCAGCTCGGATTGGCCGTGAGGAAAGCGCGGTAGCGCTCGACGGTGGCGTTGTTGTTGTCGCTGCGCAGGATCAGCCATTCCGCAAGCTTTCGCGCGACCGGATCGGAGATCGTCGCCTCCGCCTGGGTCGCATCGTCAGGCCTGTGCTTGCGGATCAGCTCGATCACGTTCTCCAGCGTTTCGAGATCCTCTCTCGAGGTCGAGGAGGTCGCCGCCACCGCGGCCGGCATCACCGGTTTGCGCGCCGGGGTCGGAGCGGTGACGCGCTGGCGCGCGGGAGCCGCGACTGGTGCCGGCAGCGAGGGACTAGCGATCGCGCGGGCTGCCGCCGTCGTCGGAACCACATGACGCACGACCGGCCGCGATTTCGGCAGCGGTATCTTGTGCTTGGCGGGCGTATTGGCAGCCAGCGCGGAAAATCCCAATACCAGCGTCAACCCCGCCGAGAGGGCGGCCGCCAATGCGGTCGATCGCAATGCTTTGGCGTGGACAATCACGGTCACGACATACCTTCGCGGGCGAATCAAAATCGCCTTGGAACTAGCTCTATTGGACTGAAAATTGCCCACCAAATACTAAATGCACTGTGGCATCGCGCGGCTTTTTGCGCCGCCACCGCGGCAAAATCGGGGCTAAGGCGGGCGCGTGCGCCCTGAGAGTTCGGGGGAAGGGCAGGGCTGCGGCCCTTTCGCTGGCGGGCCAGACCCGATATGAATCGCCGTTTCAAGGATCGGCAAAAGCCCTAAACCAGTGGTGGGAGGAGTTCCATGGCAGCCAAGACGAAATTCCGGGGTTCCTTTACCGCCTTGGTCACCCCCTTCAAGAACGGCTCGCTCGATGAGGCGGCCTTCCGCGCGCTGGTCAACTGGCAGATCGTCGAAGGCATCCACGGCCTCGTCCCGGTCGGCACGACCGGCGAAAGCCCGACCTTGAGCCATGACGAGCACAAGCGTGTCGTGGAGTGGTGCATCGAGGAAGCGAAGGGCCGCGTCCCCGTAATCGCCGGCGCCGGCTCCAATTCGACCAAGGAAGCGATCGAGCTTGCCGCGCACGCGGAGAAGGCGGGCGCCAATGCGGTGCTGGTGGTGACGCCCTATTACAACAAGCCGACCCAGGAAGGCATGTACCAGCACTTCAAGGCGATCAACGACGCCATCTCCATTCCCATCATCATCTACAACATCCCGCCGCGTTCGGTGGTCGACATGAGTGTCGACACCATGAAGCGGCTCTGGGAACTGAAGAACATCGCCGGCGTCAAGGACGCGACCGCGAGCATGGTGCGGGTGTCGCAGCAGCGCGCCGCCATGGGCGAGGATTTCAACCAGCTCTCGGGCGAGGATGCCACCGTGCTCGGCTACATGGCCCATGGCGGTCATGGCTGCATCTCGGTGACATCGAATGTCGCGCCGCGGCTGTGCTCGGAATTCCACGTCGCCTGGCAGAAGGGCGATACCAAGAGCGCGCTCGCCCTGCATGACAAGCTGATGCCGCTGCACAGCAATCTGTTCATGGAGACCAGCCCGGCGCCGATCAAATATGCGATGTCGCTGCTCGGCAAGATGGATGAGAAGCTCCGTCTGCCGATGGTGCCCGTCTCCGATACGACCCGTGTCGCGGTGCGCAGCGCGATGGTGCATGCCGGCCTGATCAACTGAGCCGGTAGGGTTAGCGGGAGTCGACGAAGGAGTGCGCGATGCTTGAGGAGTTCAAGAAGTTTGCTCTCAAGGGCAATGTCGTTGATCTCGCGGTTGCGGTGATCATCGGCGCGGCCTTCGGGTCCATCGTCACCTCGCTGGTCGGCGACATCATCATGCCGATCATTGGCGCAATCACGGGCGGGCTCGACTTCTCCAACTACTTCGTTCCGCTTGCCAAGTCGGTGACGGCCGGTAACCTGGCGGACGCCAAGAAGCAGGGAGCCGTGCTCGCCTACGGCAGCTTCCTCACGCTGACTCTCAATTTCATCATCATCGCTTTCGTGCTGTTTGTTGTGATCCAGCTCATGGGCAGGTTGAAGCTCCAAACGCCTGCGTCCGCCGAGCCGCCGAAGCCTTCGGCGGAGGTTGTGCTGCTGACCGAGATCCGCGATCTACTGAAGAAGGCTTGATTTGGCCGACAAGAACGAGCGCGCGATCAAGGTCGTCGCGGAGAACAGAAAGGCGCGGTTCAACTACTCGATCGAGGACACGGTCGAGGCCGGGCTCGCGCTGACCGGCACCGAGGTCAAGTCGATCCGCTCAGGCAAGAGCACGATCGCGGAATCCTACGCCGATTCCAAGAACGGCGAGATTTGGCTGATCAACGCCAATATCCCGGAGTATCTGCAGGCCAACCGCTTCAACCACGAGCCGAAGCGGCCGCGCAAGCTGCTGCTGCACCGAAAGCAGATCAACAAATTGATCGGCGCGGTCGACCGCGAGGGGATGACGCTGATCCCGCTGAAACTATATTTCAACGAGCGCGGCCGGGCAAAACTCCTGCTTGCGGTTGCCAAGGGCAAGAAGCTGCACGACAAGCGCGAGAGCGAGAAGAAGCGCGACTGGAGTCGCGAAAAGGGCCGCCTGATGCGTGCGCGGGGATAACGAGGGAGCACAAAAATGGCTCAGCCAAATCTGCTCGAAGTCGACTGGAGCAAGATTCCGGCGCCAACGGATGATGGCGGCGCGGCGCATCTGGCCGGCATGGCGATGCCGCAGGTTACCCTGCTTGCGACCGACGACACGACGGTCGACCTGTCGACCCTGAAGGGACGGACCGTGGTGTTCGGCTATCCGCGTACCGGCGAGCCCGGCAAGATCGCGCTGGTGGATGATTGGGACATGATCCCCGGGGCGCGCGGTTGCACGCCGCAGACCTGCGCCTTCCGCGACCTCTTTGCCGAGCTGAAGGCCGCCGGCGCCGCGCATGTGTTCGGCCTGTCGACGCAGAGCAACGCCTACCAGACCGAGATGGCTTCGCGCCTGCATCTGCCGTTCCCGGTGCTCTCCGACGAGAAGCTCGAGCTCACCCGCGCGCTCAAGCTGCCGACCATGGAGGTCGCGGGGCTCATATTGATCAAGCGGCTTGCGATGATCATCGACGACGGGCGCATCACCCACGTTTTCTATCCGGTGTTTCCGCCGGATCGGAATGCCGGTGATGTGCTGGAATGGCTGAAGGATAATCCGGTCAAGCCGTAGCGAAGAAGTAGGGTGGGCAAAGGCGCGCTTAGCGCCGTGCACGCCAAATCGCGAGTTCGATGCAAATGGCTGGTGGGCACGCTGCGCTTTACCCACCCTACAAATTCGCAGCTAATCCAGCTCCGCCTTCACGCGCGCGAACACGGCACGAAACATATCCGGCGTCAGCACGCCTGTATTCGTGTTGTAGCGCGAGCAGTGATAGCTGTCGTAGATCTTTACGCCTTCCGCCTGATGCACCGCGCCGTGTGCGAAGGGAGCGGCGGCGCTTCGCAGCTTCAGCGTCTTCAGCAAGCTATCATGCGCGATGCGGCCGAGCGGCACGATCGCGCGCAGGTTCGGCATCGCCGCGATGTTCGCGGCAAGGAATTGCCGGCAATTGTTGATCTCCGCCGGCAGCGGCTTGTTCTGCGGCGGCACGCAGCTGACCGCGTTGCTGATCCGGCAATCGACCAGCCGCAGGCCGTCATCGGGCCGTGCCTGATAGCGGCCCTCGGCAAAGCCATATTCGAGCAGCGTCGCATAGAGCAGGTCGCCAGCGTAGTCGCCGGTGAAGGGGCGGCCCGTGCGATTGGCGCCCTGCAATCCCGGGGCAAGACCAACGATCAGAAGCCGCGCGCTGCGCTCGCCAAAGGAGAGGACCGGCGCGTTGTACCAGCTGGGCTCCTTCGCGCGCAGCTGCTTCCGAAACTCCGCCAACCTCGGGCAGAGCGGGCAATCGCGCTTCGGTTCGGTCAGGGTCAAGACGGCGCCGGACCTGGCCAGCGCCGAATCATTTCTACTCGTCGAAATCGTCGTCAGCGCCCCGTGGTGCCACCGTGGTCGCGCGCTGCAGGAATTGCGGTGCGTGATGACGCGGCTCGCGGTCGCCGCGCTCGCGCGGAGCCGGGCGTTCCGACGGATCGCGACCGAGCTTCGACTGCAGCTCGACGAGATCGGTGAACACGTCGGCCTGGCGCCGCAGCTCGTCCGCGATCATCGGCGGCTGGCTCGAGATCGTCGAGATCACGGTGACGCGGACACCGCGGCGCTGCACGGCCTCCACCAGCGAGCGGAAATCGCCATCACCGGAAAACAGCACCATCTGATCGATATGCTCGGCGAGCTCCATGGCGTCGACCGCGAGCTCGATATCCATGTTGCCCTTCACCTTGCGACGCCCGCTGGCATCGATGAACTCTTTCGTCGCCTTGGTGACGACGGTGTAGCCGTTGTAGTCGAGCCAGTCGATCAGAGGTCGAATCGACGAGTACTCCTGATCTTCAATGATCGCCGTGTAGTAGAACGCCCGCAACAGCGTCCCTCGGCTCTGAAATTCTTTCAGCAGGCGCTTGTAGTCGATGTCGAAGCCGAGCGTCTTGGCGGTTGCGTAAAGATTTGCCCCATCGATGAAAAGCGCAATTTTGTTGGTGGTGGAAGGTGACATTCGTTGCTCGCGTTATGTTGATATCTGCTTTTCTTGGCGCAGCGGCAGCGGTCCGCGCATTTCAAATCACTGCCGAAGCCCCAGAGCGGATTGGTCCCGAACAGACGCTACCGCAAATTTGGAGAGATGGGGGCAAAAAAGGTATTTTCTTACAACGCAATAAAGCGTTTTGTTGTCCGGGGTCATTCGCGGCTGCCGGAACCCTTTATGAATCCCGGGCGGGGGGTTAGCAGAGCGCCCCGCTCGCGCCAAATCACAAGTTTAGCCTTGCACAAAGCACTTACCCCCTATAATTAGCGCCCAACCTCAACATTTCCAGTCCCTACACAACGGAGTGACTGCCCATGGCACGCGTCACCGTCGAAGATTGCATTGACAAGGTCGACAACCGGTTCGACCTGGTTCTCTTGGCGGCACACCGTGCCCGGATGATCTCCTCCGGGTCTCAACTTACGATTGATCGGGATAATGACAAAAATCCGGTCGTTTCGCTACGCGAAATCGCAGAGTCGACGATTTCGCCGGAAGATTTGCGCGAGGAGCTGGTTCACTCCCTGCAGAAGTTCGTCGAGGTCGACGAGCCTGAGCCTGATACCGTGCCATTGATCGGCTCCGCCGGTGCGAGCGTCGATGCCGACGACACCGAAGTTGCGGTTGAGCGCATGACGGAAGAGGAGCTCCTGAAGGGGCTCGAGGGCCTGGCTCCTCCCGAGGAGCAGCCGGAAGAGGACGAATAGCCCTCACGACAAATTCGTTTACCAAAGGCCCGGACCTCGTTCCGGGCCTTTGCTTTTGCTGCCCTTTTTATGATTAGCTTGGTCCTCTCGCGCGCGGATGATGAGGCCGGAGGCCGTTGTTCGATTTTTTCGGGCGATGGCGGGATCGGCGTTAGACTGGCGCGATGCGAGATCCCCAAGGTGGAAGGCAGTGATTCGATGGCGGTTCGACGCCCGAGCCCACCCCAGATGCAGGCCGCGGCCGACCCGGTCGCCGTAGCCGGGTCTGCGCCGGGGAATTCTGCGCCGGTCAAGGCTCCGAAGTCGCCTCGCTCGCGGATGATGCGACAATATGACCTCGTCGAGCGCGTCCGTTCCTACAATCCTAACACCAACGAGGACCTGCTCAACCGCGCCTATGTCTACGCCATGAAGGCGCATGGCTCGCAGACGCGGGCCTCCGGCGATCCCTATTTCTCGCACCCGCTCGAGGTGGCGGCGATTCTCACCCACCTCAAGCTCGACGACGCCACCATCGTGGCGGCGCTGCTTCACGACACCATCGAGGACACCGAGGCGACCCGGGCCGAGATCGACCAGATTTTCGGGCCCGAGATCGGTGCGTTGGTCGAAGGCCTGACCAAGCTGAAGCGGCTGGAACTGGTGTCGCGCGAGGCCAAGCAGGCTGAAAACCTGCGCAAGCTCCTGCTCGCGATCTCCGACGATGTGCGTGTGCTTCTGGTGAAGCTCGCGGATAGATTGCATAATATGCGCACCCTGGAATTCGTTCCCGAAGCCTCGCGGCAGCGAATCGCGGAGGAGACGCTCGATATCTACGCCCCGCTCGCCGGCCGCATGGGCATGCAGGAGATGCGGGAGGAACTGGAAGACCTGTCCTTCCGCACCCTCGACCCCGAAGCCTATGCGGTGGTGAAGCACAGGCTCGATGCGCTCGCCGAGCGCAACCGCAACCTGATCGGCGAGATCGAAAGCCAGCTCTCGAAGAACCTGCGCAAGAATGGTCTCTCCGCGCGTGTCTCTGGCCGGCGCAAGCAGGCGTTCTCGATCTGGACCAAGATGGAGCGCAAGTCGATCGGCTTCGAGCAACTCTCCGATATCTTCGCTTTCCGGGTCATCATGCCGGATTTAGAATCCTGCTACCGCGCGCTCGGTGTCGTGCATACGACGTGGCCGGTGGTGCCGGGCCGCTTCAAGGACTACATCTCGACGCCAAAGCAGAATGACTATCGCTCGATCCACACCACCGTGATCGGACCCGGCAACCAGCGCGTCGAGCTGCAGATCCGCACCGAGGAAATGCATCAGATCGCCGAATTCGGCATCGCCGCGCACGCCTTCTACAAGGACGACGTGGATTCGCCGACCGAGCTCCTGAAGCGCGAATCCAACGCCTTTGCCTGGCTACGGCGCACGGTCGGCATCCTCTCCGACAGCGCCAATCCGGAAGAGTTTCTGGAACATACCAAGCTCGAGTTGTTCCACGACCAGGTGTTCTGCTTCACCCCGAAGGGCAAGCTGATCGCGCTGCCGCGCCACGCCAATGTGATTGATTTCGCCTATGCCGTGCACACCGAGCTCGGCAACAGCGCAGTCGGCTGCAAGATCAACGGCAAGTTCGCGCCGCTGTCCTCGGAGCTGCAGAACGGCGACGAGGTCGAGGTCCTGACCTCGGAGGCGCAATCGGCGCCGCCGTCGGCCTGGGAGTCGCTCGCCGTCACCGGCAAGGCGCGCGCCGCCATCCGCCGTGCCACCCGCGCCGCCGTGCGCGACCAATATGCCGGGCTCGGCCGGCGCATTGTCGACCGGCTGTTCGAGCGCGCCAAGATCGAATATGCCGACGACAAGCTGAAGGGCGCGCTGCCGCGGCTGGCGCGCGCCTCGATCGAGGATGTCATGGCCGCCGTCGGCCGCGGCGAGATGAAGGCCTCCGACGTCGCACGCGCAATGTATCCCGATTACAAGGAAGAGCGGGTCGCGCGCTTCGGCGCGGCCAAGAAGAGCAGCCTCGCGGTCAAATTGAAGCTGAAATCGCCGCCGCCCGATCCGTTCCGCAGCCCGTCGGCGATCCCGATCCGCGGCATCAATTCGGACCTGCCGGTCAAGTTTGCGCCGAATGGCGGCGCGGTTCCGGGCGACCGCATTGTCGGCATCGTCACGCCGGGCGAGGGGATCACGATTTATCCGATCCAGTCGCCGGCGCTGAAGGATTTCGAGGAGGAGCCCGAGCGCTGGCTCGACGTGCGCTGGGATGTGGATGAATCGACGCCGGAGCGTTTTCCGGCGCGCATCCTGGTCGACAATGTCAACGAGCCCGGCAGCCTCGCGCAGGTCGCCACCGTGATTGCAGAGCATGATGGCAATATCGACAATATCAGCATGTCGCGCCGCTCACCCGACTTCACCGAGCTCACCATCGATCTCGAGGTCTATGACCTCAAGCATCTCAGCGCTATTATCGCCCAGTTGCGCGCCAAAGCCGTCGTCGCACGGGTCGAACGCGTCAATGGGTAACCCTCTCAACCCTCATGGTGAGGAGGCGCTTGCGCCGTCTCGAACCATGAGGCCACACTGGGGCCTCATCCTTCGAGACGCCGCTTCGCGGCTCCTCAGGATGAGGTGAAGCAAACCCCGCGAGTTCTTGAATGTCGAAAGCTCCCCCACTGCGCCTTGGCGTCAACGTCGACCACGTCGCGACCCTGCGTAACGCCCGCGGCGGGACGAGACCCGATCCGGTGCGTGCGGCCCAAGTTGCGATCGAGGCCGGCGCCGATGGCATCACCGCGCACTTGCGCGAGGACCGCCGCCACATCCGCGACGAGGATATGGCGCGGCTGAGGGCGGAGATCTCGAAGCCGTTGAATTTCGAGATGGCGGCGACCGCCGACATGCTGAGGATTTCGCTTGCGACCAAGCCGCATGCGGTGTGCCTGGTGCCGGAGCGGCGCGAGGAACTGACCACCGAGGGCGGACTCGATGTCGTCGGCCAGCACAATGCGCTCGGGCCCTTCATTTCGAAGCTGAACGACGCCGGCATCCGGGTGTCACTGTTCATCGCCCCCGAGCCGCGGCAGATCGAGATGGCGGCACAATTGCGCGCGCCCGTGATCGAAATCCATACCGGAGCCTGGTGCGACGCCGTGGTCGACGGCCACAAGGACAAGGCGAAGGCCGAATGGCAACGAATCGTCGCCGGCACCAAGCTCGCGTGCTCGGCGGGCCTCGAGGTTCATGCCGGCCATGGTCTCGATTATGCCACGGCCGAGACCATCGCGGCGCTGCCTGACATCGTCGAGCTCAACATCGGCTACTACATGATCGGCGAGGCCATCTTCGTGGGCCTGAGCGAGACGGTGCGGACCATGCGGGCCGCCATGGACCGGGGCCGGACGCGCGCATGATCATCGGGATAGGAAACGACCTGATCGATATCCGCCGTGTCGCCAAGGTTATCGAGCGCCATGGCGAGCGGTTTCTTGACCGCATCTTCACCGAGGCCGAGCGCGCCAAGGCGACGCGCCGCGCCAGCAATGAAAAGATGGTGGTTGCGACCTATGCCAAGCGCTTTGCCGCCAAGGAAGCCTGTTCCAAGGCGCTGGGAACCGGAATCCGGCGCGGGGTGTGGTGGCGCGACATGGGGGTGATCAACCTGCCGGGGGGCCGGCCGACGATGCTGCTCACGGGCGGCGCTTTGGCCAGGCTCCAGACGCTCACCCCAGACGGATTCGAGGCGCGGATCGACCTCACCATCACCGACGATTGGCCGCTGGCGCAGGCCTTTGTCATCATCTCGGCGGTCAGCGCTGCCAACACTTGAGCGCGCTTCACCAATTCCGTGGCGAAACTAAAAACGCAAGCTTTATCAATGCCTTGTGAAGTTTTGATGCGATACTTTATTGCGCCGCTGCGAACAACGGTCTAAAACCACCTGCAAGATTGATCCTTGCAAGGCGAATTCCGGTTTGCGCCGGCATTGGCTTTCATTATCA
>Ga0207661_10002616_pt1 | contig 12390 bp, 14 predicted proteins | sample KBSC713LmetaG_FD_184337 | JGI IMG/M metagenome (GOLD analysis project Ga0207661, IMG submission 184337) | Corn rhizosphere microbial communities from Kellogg Biological Station, Michigan, USA - KBS C7.1-3L metaG (SPAdes) (version 2) | ecosystem: Host-associated > Plants > Roots > Rhizosphere ... | reverse complement strand
CGGTGGTATTCTCTTCAGGAATGGGGATGGAAGTGCGGTCGAAGGGCATTCGCGTGACGACCATCTGCCCTGGGCTGCTGCGGACAGGCTCGCATCGCAATGCATTATTTACAGGAGACGCGTCGCGCGAGTACCAGTGGTTCAGCCTGGCGGCGAACATGCCCGGTGCGTCGGCCTCGGCGCGCCACGCTGCAAAAAAGATTGCGAACGGGATTGCAGCCGGATGCGCGGAGATTACGATCACTCCGCAGGCGCTGATTGCGGCGCGGTTTGGAAATCTCTCGCCTGAAGCGAAACGGATCGCGATGATGGCGATGCACATGACGCTACCCGACGCGAAGGAAGGGCAGAACAGTCCTCGTTGCGGCGAGGAAGTTCGTGACCGAGAACTCTTCCCTGCTTCGACGATTGGATCCTCGGCGGCCCGGCGCTATAACCAGGTTGTCGCCATTGCCGAACAATGAGCCGCGCGACCGCTGAGGGGAGCTGGCGAGATATTCTGGTATTTGCAGAAGGAGGGCGCCATGTCCCGCATATCCCGGCTCGATCGCAACGAGGTTACTCCTGAAATTGCGACGCTGTATGACAAGATCTTTGCGGTGCGCGGAAATGTGCCGAACATGTTTCGGGTGATGGCGCATCGACCCGAGATTTTTGCCACCATGCAGGCGCATTTTGCAGCTGTGCTTAACACCGGGACCGTGCCGATGCGTCTGAAAGAGCTGATCATTGTTCGAACCAGCCAGGTGAACGAGACGCCTTACTGTCTTGCAAGCCATACGATTCTCGCGCGGAATCTGGGATGGAGCGACGATCAGCTTTCTCATCTGGCGGAGTGGCCCCGGCGCGAAGATTTCACACAAGCGGAAAAGGCGGCCCTTCGGCTCGCGGAAACCGTCACGCGCAATCCGCACGAGGTAACGGATGAGCAGTTCGCGGAATTGCGCGGCTTCTACTCGGAAGGCGAGATTGTGGAACTGCTGTGCGCGATCGGGCTCTTCAACTACTTTAACCGGTTCAACAATGCGCTGAAGATGGAGCCGACGAAACCCGGCGAGGGTGGATGCGGCGCGCCTGGCGAGCAGAGTGTGGCAGCTTCGGCCCGATAGTTCTTGAAGATCGTTCCTCTACCCAAGAGTCAGGAGCTTCAATTCGAATGAAATTGAAATTGCCCGAAGGCGACTTCCGCGCCTATCTGTTCGATTGTGACGGTACCATTGCGGATTCGATGCCGCTGCACTACAAGGCGTGGAAGAAAGCCCTGGCCGAATACGGGTGCACCTACGATGAAGACCTCTTCTATTCGTGGGGCGGCAAGCCGGTGCGGAAGATTATTGCCGACCTGAATGAGATGCATGGGTTGGACATGCCGGTCGATACCCTTGCCGAGTACAAGGAGAAGCTGTATCACTCGCAGTTGCCGGAATTGCAGGGGATTCCGGAGGTGATCGAGCATATCGAGGCCCAGCATGGGCGGATTCCATTTGCCGTAGTTTCTGGCAGCAGGCGGCAGTCCGTGATCGGCTCGCTGACGGCGCTTGGACTGCTGCAGAAGTTCGACGTGCTCGTTTGCGCCGAAGACTACAAACGCGGCAAGCCTGCGCCGGATGGATTTCTCCTCGGTGCGCAGAAACTCGGAGTGGCGCCGGAACATTGCCTCGTCTTCGAAGACACAGATCTCGGTATCCAGGCCGCCACTGCTGCCGGAATGAAGTCAGTCCTCGTCGCGCAGAAGCGGGGTCCCCGGCAACCTGTTGCTGGGGTGTAGAAGCGGGGTCCCCGGCAACCTGTTGCTGGGGTGTAGAACCGGGGTCCCCGGCAACCTGTTGCTGGGGTGGAGAAGCGAGAAAACTGCGGAACCGGAGCCGGATCGAAGACGTAGTCTGATGTCGAGGAGGCGAGTGTGCCCGACCTACGTCTGTCCCCTGCCTCGGCTGATCGCAACGGAATCGGGGCAATGCAGGAGCGACGCGCCGATCTACTCGTTCTCAGCTCCATCGCCGCAGCATTCGCTCTTTTCCACATTCTTACCAATGGCCGATACGGCTTTCATCGCGACGAACTGCAATTCCTCTCGGATGCTCGGCACCTTGATTGGGGATTTGTCGCGTATCCACCGTTCACACCCTTCGTTGAGAGAGTCGGGTTCAACATATTTGGTCTGTCGCTGGTTGGCTTGCGGCTCTTCTCGGTCATCGCGCAGTCTGTCGTCATACTGGTCAGCGGCATCATGGCGCGCGACTTCGGCGGCAATCGACTGGCGCAGATTGCAACTTCAGTCTCCGTCGGATTGTCTGGATTGCCGATCTTCGAGGCCACGGAATTTCAGTACACAACGTTCTCGTTCTTGTGGTGGATCCTCGTTTGCTGGTTCACCATCCGCCTCCTGACCACGGAGAATCCGCGCTGGTGGCTTGGGATCGGAGCAGCAATCGGCCTGGGACTGATGACAAAGTATTCACTGGTCTTCTTCGTGGCCGGCCTCCTGGCAGGAATGGTACTGACGCGTGCGCGGCGATACTTCGCATCTCCGTGGTTCTGGGCTGGTGTCCTGGTGGCGCTGGTCATTTTTTCGCCGAATATTCTTTGGCTGATTCGGCATGATTTTGTCTCCTATCACTTCTTACAGCACATCCATGCGCGTGACGTGGGTCAAGGCCGAGCGGATGGCTACTGGACCATGCAGCTTCTGCTCGACGCAAACCCATTTGCAATTCCGCTCTGCCTGGCGGGCTTGATCGCGTTCTTCCGGGAGAGCCGGTACCGAATGCTCGCGTGGATGTTCGTTGTTCCGGTTCTTGTTTTCTGGTTGAACAAAGGACGGTTCTACTACGTCGCCGAAGCCTACCCGGTCCTAATAGCAATGGGCGCCGTGGTTGCGGAACGCTGGCTGGATCAGCGCACGAAACCACTTCGCCGGACATTGCAGTCCATCTATTTTGTTGGAGTGTTCGCGATGGGCGCATTGTTCATAGCAGTTCTCGTTCCGGTAGCCCCTTCCGGCCCGCTGCGCGACTTCGCGTTCAGAAACAACGGCGATTTGCGCGAGGAGATTGGGTGGGATGACCTGGTGCGCACAGTGGCTGGGGTCCGTGATTCCCTTCCCACATATCAGCAATCGAGCTATGGAATTCTGGTCGGCAACTATGGTGAAGCCGGAGCGATTGAAAACCTCGGAGCGTCATATCACCTGTCTGCTCCCATCAGCCTCACAAATTCGTTCTACCTGCGAACATATCCGAGCACCCCGCCAACCACGCTCATCATCGTCGGATGGTCGCAACAAGAAGTGGACGGCGAGTTCACTGGCTGCAGGCTCGCAGGCCACCTCGGCAATTCGCTTGGAGTGAAAAACGAAGAGAGCGAGTACCATCCGGACATCTTTGTGTGCGGCCCGCCGCGGCAGGAATGGCCCGAGTTCTGGAAGAGCAACCAGCGATACGGCTGAACAGCGCTCATCACGCAAGAAGCCCGGTTCGTCACAATCAGCGCGAAACCACTCAGCCCGTTGCAGGATGATTCTTCGTGCACGTGTACCACTGGGGAGGATCCGATGCGGCTGGTCTTTGCTCTAGGTATTGTCTCTGCACTTCTTCCAATTGCGATGATGGGACAGGCTTCCGTGTCACCTGAAGCCGCCGATAAAGCATATACCGCGCAAAACTGGACGGAAGCGGAACGGCAGTATGCCGAATTGACGAAGCAGCAACCGGAGAACGCGCGTTTCTGGTATCGGCTCGGCGTTTCCGAGCGCGGTGACAAGCACTTCGATGCCGCACTCGAAGCGCTGCAGAAAGCCAAAACGCTCGGAACCGGCCGAGGTCTTCCCGCGTTCATCGCCGATTATGAAATTGCGACCACGTACGCCGGCATGGGCGATTCAACACACGCGCTTCAGATGCTGAAGGCCTCTGCAAATACTGGCTTCATGATGCCCTCACGCTTACAGGGCGATGCTGAGTGGAGTTCACTGCGCTCCAACAACGAATTCGTCGCCCTTGCAAAGGTAGTTCAGCACAATGCCGCCCCGTGTCAAGATGCCGAATTCAAGCAGTTCGACTTCTGGGTTGGCGACTGGGAGGTCTCCTCAGCCATTGATGGAGTGCATCGGGGCGACAGTCATATTTCAAAAGAGATGGGCGGATGTGTCATCTGGGAGAACTGGACGTCGCTTGGAAGTCCCTACTTCGGCAAGAGCTACAACACCTGGAATCCGAACCTGAAACGGTGGGAGCAATACTGGGTCGATACATCCGCGGGCGTGATGTTCTTTCACGGAGAACTGAAAGAGCAACATCATGGATTACTGGACGGACGACGTGCCGCAGGCAGGTGGCGGAACTTTGTTACGGCATCTGCAATTCTTCAATCTCGGGCCGGACAAAGTGCGTCAGTTCTCGCAGGGATCGAGTGACGGTGGCAAGACCTGGCACACTGAGTACGATTTCACCTATACGCGGGTCAAAGCCAAGCCCGCACAATCTGCCCCGTCGCACTAGAATCGCGAGTGGAATTGCTGCAGAATGCGCTGAGATCGCGATCAATAGAGCAAAACGGCAACTCTGTAGGCCGTGAATGTACCGGCTTCGCCGTTCGGCTCACAAGTTCCCACTGCAGCATCGTGAAACCGTTTCGAAGATAGCTGCTGCAAAAGATTGTTGGGAAGATGGCTCAGGTCCGAATCCTGCCAGCGCATCACGAAGCTCGGTTGCGCACCGCTTTCGACTCGCGGAAAGCCCCTGTCAACAGTGCACGCTGCGCGCGCCAGCGAATGATCTGCCATCACCTTGACGCCGATTCGTGCAATGAGCGAGCCCACCTGCTGCTCCACCTGTGCGGGCGAAAATGACTGGACAGCCCGCGTAAAGTCGGCGGTTGCATACAGCACTCCACGCCGGGCGATAACAGCGATGCCGATTCGATCGACCTCTGGGTTGAGCATGTTTTCGCGATGGAGTTTGGAGTGCATCCATGCGTCATGAATTTCCGGAGACGTTGGTCCGACAGCGATGTTCTCCTCGATCAGGTTGAAGTGGGCGCCGGAGAGGCCAGCCCTCTCTGACAGCACCAGCTCGCCGGGATAATCATGCTGGATTGCTCCGCCTTCGCTCACCATGCGCCGTGTGTGCTTCAGTGCGGCCTGTGCAAGAGCGGGATCCCATTTGAGTGCGGGCACGCCTGCTTGAGCGCGTGCCTGGTTCGCCAGCGCAACCAGTTGTTGAGATTCTGCCTGAAGATACTGGTCACTCTGCGCGACCGCGGCCTCAACGCCCGCGGTGAGCAGCGCAATGCTTGTCAAGAAGAGAAGAACGTATTTACCTGGTGAATTCACGTCTACCTATATCAATACATGATTTCCGTGACGCGCCTTCCTTACCGTAGTAATGGTCCACTTCCCGGCCATTCCGCTCAGATAGCCACTTTGCCTTTGTCCTGGCTGTCGTCGTCGCGCGGTCCGACCCAGAAGACCAGAAGTAGGGCCGGTAAGCCAACGACGCTGGTAAGCAGAAAAAACTGCACCCAGCCAATCTTTTCTGACAATACTCCGCCTGAAGAAGCCACCACCGTGCGACTAAGCGAAGCAAGCGACGAAAGCAGCGCGAACTGAGTCGCCGTAAAGGCGGGTGAGCATAGACTGGAAAGCCAGGTGATCAACGCGGTTCCGGCCATTGCACCCGTAAGATTTTCGGCGGTTACACATAAAGCAAGGTAGCCGATCCGATGACCGCCGACGGCCTGCAAAACAAAAAACAGGTTCCCAATCGACTGCAGAACACCGCAAAGGATCAGGGAGCGGCGGATGCCGAATTTGGTCGTCACTACCCCGCCGATCAGTGCCCCGGTCACAATCGAAAAGAATCCAAATATTTTCGAGGCAGTTGCAATCTCAGGAAGCGAAAATCCCAGTGAAATATAGAGTGGCGTTGACATTACTCCCGCCATTGCCTCGCCCATCTTGTACAAGAAGACTGCGATCAGAATCACGAGCCACATCGGCTTGCGCATGAAGTCGCGAAAAGGCTCGATCACGGCTTTGTACAGCGCGTGAAGAATCGCCTGCCATACCGATTGCGCAACATACAACTTCTCCGCTGGCACCTTCGGTTCTGGACTGAACAAGAACACCAGCAATCCCAACCCCAGCAAGGCAGCCATTGTGGCATAGGCTGCAAACCATCCCGAGGAGCTTGCGATGAACAGGGCGCCTGCTCCTGCAGCCAGCATCCCGATCCGGTAGCCGGATTGGAGCATGGCTGCTCCGGGAGCTTGCTGATCACTGGTGAGGCTCTCGACGCGCCAGGCATCGATCACGATATCCTGGCTCGCCGACAGAAATGCGACAACGACCGCCAGGACCGCCATGCGCGGCAGGTTATGCTTCGGATCGCACGACCCCAGTGCGAGAATCGCCGCGATCAAAAGAATCTGAATGGTGATTCCCCAACCCCGGCGTCGTCCCAGAGGCAGTGGCGGCGGCACGCGATCGATGAGAGGCGCCCATACAAACTTGAATGAATAACAGATGCCAACCAGGGCTATCGCGCCGAGGGTTGCGCGCCGCACGCCCACTGTAGCAAGCCACGCTTGAAGAGTTGAATACGTAAGCAAAAGAGGCAGGCCGCTGGCGAATCCCAGTGCAAGCACCTGCAGCACACGCGGTTTCGTGTAGGCTGCAATCGCGGCTCGCCAGTCTGTTCCAGCGTGTACTTCGTTGGTTCCGGGCAAATCCTTCATCCTGGTTTTGGAGTGTCCCGCTCCAGCCTGTTGCACTACTTTCTTAATCAATGATCGCAAGAAGCAAGCCGTGTGTTGTCGGCTAGGTACAAGTGAAGGAGCCAACAGAGTCAACGTAACACGGATGGCTGCATTTGCTCCCGGCGTCGTCACGCGAGCCTGCATGTCGTCGATTCACAGCATCTGGTTTTCTTTCCCGCAGTAGCTGTCGCAGTCTTGGCGTCAACTTCCTTGGAGATGCGTGGCGTGATCGGCTCGATCCGCACGCGTCTGGAAATGGGGTTGTGAAATGGTCATGCTGAAAAAGGGCGACTGCGAACACTGCGGCCGCTTCTACCGATATTCGTTGTGGCACTCCGGCTTCGGCGACAATTCCTACGCGTATTGCAGCGAGTGCGGGATTCTCGCGCTGTTCAATTACTCCAATGAATACGTCGGCGCGCTTCCCGCTCCGAGAGACAGGTTCGGAGAGATCGACGAGTCATGGGAAGCTTTCCTTCAATCCTGTCCGTGTGGAGGAAGTTTTCGAAAAGGAGCATCTCCGCGCTGTCCTGCTTGCCGGGAAACACTCTCGGCTCGTCATGCTGCCACCCACATTGAAGCGCAGGCCATGGGAGCTCGTGGCTGGAGCTGGCAGAACAACTGGAGCGGCCTTTACTGCATGGCCATGAACGATCCGCAGAATCCTGGGTCGGTGCTGCAGCTCATCGATCCCATCGCCATGCCACAGCAAGTGAAAGTCAAACGGCGCTGGCCAGTCCTCTTCAGCTTCGGTAGATGATCATCGGTGTCGTCAGCGATACGCACGGTCTCCTGCGGCCGGAGGTTATCCCTGCTCTTGAGGGAGTTGAGCACATCCTGCATCTCGGCGATGTGGGCGACTTTGCGATTCTCAAAGCACTCGAGAAGGTGGCTCCTGTTACGGCGATTCGTGGGAATGTCGATCGCGACGGCAGATGCGGCAAACTGCCGGAGACGGAAGTCGTGCACTTCGAGGGGCAGTACCTATACCTGCTGCATGATGTGCAAACGATCCACCTGGATCCGGCTGCTGCGAAGTTTTCGGTGGTGCTCTTTGGACATTCGCACAAACCCGATATTCGTCGCCACAAAGGCGTGCTGTACTTCAACCCCGGATCGTGCGGTCCGCGGCGCTTCAGCCTGCCGGTCACCATTGGGATGCTCACAGTTGAAGAGGGATCACCTCCGGCCGCGGAAATTGTGCACCTCGACATCGCTTCAACGTAGGTCGCGATCCGTGCGGCTGTCTCCCTTCGTGTGGAAGCGGGAAATTCCAACATAGAAGGTGTTGGCATCGGTGCCCGGATTGTGATGGCTGATATTCGCGTTAGACAGATGCTGGTAGCGATAGCCGATCGTGATGGCCTGGTTTCTGTGATGAAAGATGTTCAGCCCCGCACCGTAGTCAATGATGTACATAAACTTCGACCCCTGCGGATTGAGCACGCGATCTGTGAAGTAGATGAACCCTCCATTGGTTGAGAAGAAGGGCTGCACGCGGCGAAGCGGTAGGAAGCCCCACTGGATTCCGACGGGACTCAGGCCGCCGCCGTACACTCGTTTGCGCTGGTTATAGAGGTTCCCGGCGGGAGCTGGAGTTGGGGTGGCCCAGTCAATCATTGCCAGCGCAGTCATCTCCGGCGAGTAGCGCAATGCCCACGCTTCGTGATGGCGGTGAAGCTCGTAAGAGTAACGCAGATCCACCGGCATATACTTCACATCTCCCTGATAGCCCCACACGTGGCCGCTGATAAAAGAGGTTCCCCACCAGGTGCCGAACTCGTGCCGTCCGCCGGGACCTTGCCAGTTAGGCGGACCATCGATCTTGCGCAGAGGCGCCGCTTCGGCGAGGTACTGATCGGCCCCGCTCTCAGGGTGACGCTCAGCCCAGCGCATCGCTTCAGCAGTTGAAGCCGAAATGCCTTCGCCTGGATTGGACCAGAAACCATTCGCCTTCACGACACGGGAATCGCGGTACCAGGGTGGACGGAACCTGAGGACATTGGCGAAGCCCCGGGCGGGCGTAATGAAATTCGCCATCGTGAGCAGAATTGGATTGTGGCTTCTATTCTCCAGCTTCTTCACGACGTGTTTGTCGAGGTAGTCTTCGGTGATATTCCAGCCGAGTCCGCCTACCGGAGTCGTCACCAACTCGACCCAGCCCGTTTCGTTTGTCAGCACTCCATGGTCGTAACCGTATTCAGCGCCGTTGTGGCCGATGCCGGCCTCGCCCAGGGGTCCCATCTTCCACTCGAAACTATAAAAAGTTGACCAGGCAGTTGCTCGCAGACGACTGCGCCAGTACTCTCGATTGTTCTGAAATTCGAGGGTCATTCCTTTCGGATCGTTCTGGATCCAGATGCTGTTGGTGATCGCACCCATCATCGGATGTGCAACGTAGTCATCGAGAGGCGGGTTGTCGTCGGACCAGCGGTTCCAGCGCCATCTCGCCCCGGAGTCAATGTAGTGTTGCCACCAGTGGCCGTGCGTCGTCAGCCAGCGATACCAGAAGCCCGAGTAGACGTTTCCGCCGTTTTCGAATGCGTTGAACACAAGACTCTCGAGGATCATTTGCCGCCAGTGCATGCGGCACTCTCGCGCTCGTGTTTCGTCGTAAGGACAGTTCTTGAGTGGTACATATTCGTGCTGCGGCGACTGCGTCACGCCTTCAATCGTCACCGCAGGCAAGTCCCCGACGCCAAGGGCGAATGAACCCTCGCCCCCGAGATTCGAGGAATATGTGACCTCGGGATGGGTTGATTGCCAGTCCGGCTCCAGAGCCGGTTCAGCCGATCTCTTCGCGACAGGCGCATCAGGAAGATCAGCCGCATCCCTCCCCACCGACCGCTGCTGCGAAGCATCCGACTGGCAGACGCCCTTCGCAGAAAGAGAGGCTGCGATGCAGATGAAGACGACGATAGAGCGGGCAAAGGGCGAAAAACAAATACGGTGGACACTCACCGTGCTCTGAACTCCTGAAAATCTGAATCAGAGACGTACCGCGAGGCCGGTCCAGCCGCACCAGCAAGATGCTTCACTCGACAAAACTCTGGTTGAGGCGGACTCAATTCTCAGTGGCGCACATCTCGAGGCCGATCAACGCGGGTTTAGATGCAGATGAGGTGAGGAGCTTTGCTTGCTTCACCAGCCAGGAAGAGATTGACCGACCAATTCGCGATATCGACGCTGCATCACCCCCGCTTAAACGACCACGACCGCTGTAAATTTCGCGCGTGGGAAGCCGCGGACGACTGGGGTGAGGAAGTCCGGACCAGCATGGGGGAGATGGGCTTAGAACTGGCGGGTGTACTGCCTTACGTCGCGAATGCCTGCACCGATTCCCAGTACGTGATCGACTCGCCGCTGAAAGGGATCGGCGCCAACTCCCAGTGGGCGCGCGTGCTCATCATTTAAAGCTTCGACTGCGGACACGGTCTCATCGGGCTCTTCGGTTGGCTCTTCCTTCGAAACAGCAGGCGAGGGGCTTTCCCGTTCCCCAATGATCGGCTTCAGAACCAGAATGAGTTTCTCGACGTGTTCTTTGCGAACACGCAGCCTCTCGAACTCAGCAGTGATTTCGGCCAACTCCGCTTGCGCCGCGTCGTGCGCGACACGATAGATCTCCCCATATCCTTGCGATTTCATGCCGCGAGTCTAGCATGTACCCAATGGTGAGAAGTAAGAGTCAATGGTAAGAGTTACTGCAATCGCGATCGCTGCGACTGTTTCCCAGAAGCAACCACGCGTGGCACGGAAATCGACGGAACGGAATTGGCAATAGATTGTCGGCACGCCTGGTTGCGGGTCGCGCACCGACTCACGTGCGAATTCCAGATCGGATCAGAACTGACGATTGAACTTCCGACCGACGCCGTGGCCCAGCGCGCTGTTCAAACGGCTGGCAAACGGATCGCCCGAAGATGAACCATTGGTGCTCTGATACTGGTACGTCGGCATTTCTTCCAGGGTCTGGCTCGCCTGGTCTGCAGCTTCCGTTGCGCTTTGCATGGCGGCTGCTGCAGCGGCAGCTTCTTCAGCTCCGAGCAAAGGTTTGAGCGCCATCACCACTTTTTCGATGCGCTCCTTGCGCGCCCGAAGCTCTTCGAACGCACCGACGATGTCCTTCAGCTCGCTGTTCGCGGAGTCAAACGCTACGCGATAGACTTCTCCGATGTTGGGCTTCATATCGATCTCCACTTGCCGAATTTAGCACGGATTGCAAAGGTCCCAGCAACTTCCTTCTGCAACTAATAGGTCATCCTAAGTAGAACAATATAGATCGCTTAGACGCAATCAGGCGCTCCCGGCAAACGTACCGGAAGCGCCTGATTTGGGTTGACCAATCCCGCTCGCCTGGAGCAAACTTCGAACGGTTCGGACTGCGATTTTACGCCTGAGGTTGATCCCGTCGCCTCAGACTAGATGGGCGACAGAAGACCTTCCGGTCTCTGCTGCCATCCCCAGAGTGCATCGTCGATGCGGCGCTGGAAGGGGTCCGCGGTTGGCTGCCGGAAATAGGCAATCTGTTCCGCAGTTGCCACGTCCGAGTGGACCGCAACGGCTTCGAGAACCGGCTCCGGCTCAATTTCGATTTCGACAGGAGCTGGTTCAGTGGATGTGATCTCCATGCCGGGACCCGTAATCTGCATGAAGGTGAATTGGGGTTCGGGGGAGGGTTCCTCGATCACGGGCGCGACAAACTCGGCGATGGGGGCGCTCGCCTCGATTGCTGTGGTCATGGTTGGGGTTTCAGAATGGAGACCGATGAAAGGCCTCAACGCTTCGACAACTTGCTCTATTTGCTCCTTGCGAGAGCGCAGAGCCTCAAACTGCTCAACAATGCCGTGCAGTTCCTTGGTGGCTTCGTCCAGTGCGAATCGGTAAGTTTCTTGTCTCATAGTCAACCCTTGGGTGAATTCTGTAGCACCTAGGTGTTACTAAACAAGAGTTAAGTAACTCAAGTCTGAATTACTCCTGTAACGCAAGTAACATGCGGCATTTCCCTTTTGGGTCTCTTCCACTTCGGAAATGGAAGATCAATCGACGAGAAATAGCCCCAAAACACCGCCCAACGGAGATTAACTTTTGCTCTCACCCTATTCAAAGAAAGCCACTTATGAGAACTTTGTCGTCTGCCAGTGCTGCAGCGAGAGTGTCACATTCACGCCTCCCATCCGGAACTCTGGCACGATTAGGATCCGAATGGGCATTGACCTCCTTTTCCGGCGACTGAAGCACCGCCATCGGTGAGAATGGAGGGACGTTCTCAGGAGAAAAGTCATGCCGATCGTGCGCAATTGCCCTGGTTGCGGAAAGCCGAACCGGATTCCATCGAAACATCTGTCGGATGTGGGCAAATGCGGCGCGTGCAAGTCCCCACTGGCGGCAATTTCCGAGCCGGTTGAGGTGGGCATTGCGGAATTCGACGAGATCGTCCGCGAAAGCAAGGTTCCGGTGCTGGTGGATTTCTGGGCAGCCTGGTGCGGTCCCTGCAAAATGGCGGCTCCGCACGTCGCGCAGACCGCGCGGGAGCTGGCGGGCCGTGCAGTCGTGTTGAAGGTGGACACGGAGGCGCACCCCGACCTGGCAGCGCGTTACCGGGTTCAGGGAATTCCCAATTTCGCGGTGTTTTCG
>Ga0207661_10002615_pt1 | contig 12391 bp, 12 predicted proteins | sample KBSC713LmetaG_FD_184337 | JGI IMG/M metagenome (GOLD analysis project Ga0207661, IMG submission 184337) | Corn rhizosphere microbial communities from Kellogg Biological Station, Michigan, USA - KBS C7.1-3L metaG (SPAdes) (version 2) | ecosystem: Host-associated > Plants > Roots > Rhizosphere ... | reverse complement strand
CTCGCCATGGATCCGAAGGTACTGCTGTGCGACGAAGTGATGGCCGGGCTCAATCTGGTCGAAATCGAAGAGGTGATCGAAGTCATCCGCAGGGTGAGGGAGCGGGGCATCAGCGTGCTCGTCATCGAGCACGTGATCAAGGCGATCAAGAGTTTGTCCGATCGGCTTCTCGTGCTTCATCATGGCGAGAAGATCGCCGACGACAAGCCTGATGCGGTCCTGTCGGATGAGCGCGTCATTCAGGCCTATCTCGGCAGGAGGCGCGAGTGAGGCGAGAGGATGTCGGCGAGGGCGGCCCTTTGTTGTCCCTGAAGGGCGTGAGCGCCGGCTACACCGGAATGCCGGTGCTTCGCGGCGTTTCGCTCGATGTGCAACCGCGCGAGATCGTTGCCCTGGTCGGAAGCAACGGCGCCGGCAAGACGACGCTCCTGCGCGCGCTGTCCCGTGTCATTCCGTGCACCGGGACAGTTCTGTTCAATGGCCTCGATCTGGTTGCGATGTCATCCGATCGGGCGTTTGCCGCGGGCCTGGTGCAAGTGCCGGAAGGACGGCAGCTGTTCGATCGCATGACGGTGGAGGACAACCTGCTGGTCGGTGCCCACCTGCGCACGGGCGCTGCAGCGATCGCGCGCGATCTGGACCGGATGTATTCGCTGTTTCCCCGGCTCGGCGAGCGAAGAAAGCAGCTAGCCGGCAGCATGTCGGGAGGGGAACAGCAGATGTGCGCAATGGCGCGTGCCCTGATGGCGCGTCCACTGCTTTTGATGATCGACGAAATGAGCCTTGGTCTGGCGCCGGTGGTCGTTCAGCAGTTGACCGATGTTCTTGCCGATATCCGCGAGGAGGGTGTGACTGTCCTGTTGGTGGAGCAGGATGTGCATACCGCGCTTTCCGTGGCCGATCGCGGTTATGTCATGGAAACCGGCTCTATCGTCCTCAACGGTCCAGCAAAGATGCTGATCTCCGACCCGGCAGTTCGCCACGCATATCTCGGGCTATAAACGGCTCACAGGTGTGCAGATGGGCTCTGGGGCTCTCTATTACCGCCCGGGTGACTGCCAAGCCGCTTTCTCGCGCCGCCCAATCTCCAGGCGCCATGCGGACGGGCCTGTCTCGACGGAGGTCGAGAAAAACTGCCCCGGATATTCCGTTTCCAGCTGATGGAGCAGCGGCTTCGGATCGTGGTCGTTGATCAAGATGAAGGAGGCTCCAAAGCCCAGGTCGCAGATGTGATCGAAAATGATCTCTTCACGCTGCGCCGGAACAAGATTCCGAACATCAAGTTCTTTGACGGTTTTATCGACCACCTCTACACACATAACATTTTCCTCGTGGCTGCGCGCACGGCCCGTCATTGCGCACTGACTGGAGAAACCGTGCGACCAAGCGTTGACTGGTTTAACTAAATATATCTTCAAGCCTCACTTTCCAGTCTAACGGCGCTCTTTTGGCCTCGTTCTTTCGTCGGAGCCACTTCGCAAATACGCCGGGCACGATTTGGTCTCGTCACGATTGGTCTCGTCATGGCAGAGCGCGGTAGCATCGCGCTCGAGCATGCTTTCCCGCGCAAGCAGCGCGAAACGAAATTCATCCTGTAGCGGATCGAAGATGCGTCAGCATGTCGCGGGCGAGACATCCTCACTTTCAGTGATCGCTTTGCTCGCTGTTCCGAGCTTGCGCTCATGACGGCAAAAAACATGTATTGACGATGTATCTTTCGAAGCCTAAACCTTGTGACGATGGAGACTGTCCAGATGGAACAGTCCCGTGGTCTTTCCATTTTCGAGCCCCAGCAGGTCCCGACAGACCCGTTCGCGACAAGGGCTGGAGCTTAGAGCTTGAGGGAAGGGCGAGATGACCGCCGAAAGCATAGCTGTAGAACCACACGCGCACGACCACCCGACCGGTTGGCGGCGCTACCTTTATTCGACCAATCACAAGGACATCGGCACGATGTACCTCGTGTTTGCCATGTGTGCCGGATTGATTGGTGGAGCCTTCTCCGTCGCGATACGCGCCGAGCTGCAAGAGCCTGGCATGCAGATCTTCACAAACCCGCACACATTTAACGTGTTTGTGACGAGCCACGGCCTGATCATGATCTTCTTCACGCTGATGCCGGCATTGATGGGCGGCTTTGGCAATTGGCTGGTGCCATTGATGATCGGCGCGCCGGACATGGCCTTTCCACGGATGAACAACATCTCGTTCTGGCTGCTCCCGTCTTCGTTCGCGCTACTCATCATCTCCCTATTCGTGGAGGGAGAACCCGGCGCGCTCGGCGCGGGCACCGGCTGGACCCTCTACGCGCCCTTGTCGACATCCGGACATCCCGGCCCGGCCGTCGATTTCGTCATCCTGGCGGTGCACCTTGCGGGTGCATCTTCGATACTGGGTGCGATCAATTTCATCACCACCATTTTCAACATGCGCGCGCCGGGCATGACCATGCACAAGATGCCCCTGTTCGTTTGGGCCGTGCTGGTCACGGCGTTCCTGCTGTTGATGTCGCTGCCTGTTCTCGCCGGCGCGATCACCATGCTTCTCACCGACCGTAACTTCGGAACCACCTTTTTCGCTGCGGAGGGTGGCGGCGACCCGGTATTGTACCAGCATCTCTTCTGGTTCTTCGGCCATCCTGAAGTCTACATCATGATATTGCCGGGCTTCGGGATCATCAGCCAGGTCGTTTCGACCTACAGCCGCAAGCCGGTGTTCGGCTATCTCGGCATGGCCTATGCGATGGTTGCGATCGGCTTCATCGGCTTCGTCGTTTGGGCGCACCACATGTACACCGTCGGCATGACGAGCAGCGCTCAGGCCTATTTTGCTCTCGCGAGCATGGTGATCGCGGTTCCAACAGGCGTGAAGATATTTTCATGGATCGCGACCATGTGGGGTGGCTCAATCCAGTTCAAGACTCCGATGCTGTGGGCGATCGGCTTCATCTTCGTGTTCACGATCGGCGGCGTCACGGGTGTGGTGCTGGCAAATCCCGGTGTCGACCGGTCCTTCCAGGACACATACTACGTCGTCGCGCACTTCCATTACGTCTTGTCGCTTGGCGCCGTCTTCTCGATCTTCGCCGGCTGGTACTACTGGTTTCCGAAGTTCACCGGATACATGTATTCGGAAACCCTTGGGAAGTTGCATTTCTGGCTGACCTTCGTCGGCGTCAATCTCGCATTCTTTCCGATGCACTTTCTGGGAATGTCGGGAATGCCACGGCGCGTTGTCGATTATCCGGATGCGTTCGCCGGCATGAACGCGATTTCCTCGATCGGCGCCTATATCTCCGCCGTTGGCTTGATGGTCTTCTTTGTTGGAGTCGCCTATGCCCTTGTCCGCAAGGTGAGGGCCGGCAGCAATCCGTGGGGAGAGGGCGCGACAACCCTCGAGTGGACACTGTCGTCGCCACCGCGCTTCCACGAGTTTGAGGTTCTGCCGCGGATTCAATGATCTGATGATGCGACAGGGTTGATTTGACTGCACCGCCGGCAAAGCCTGTGCGCAGTCGCGGATGCAGCTCAGCGATGACATCGATGAGCTGCACATCGCTGCAGATCACGTCAGGCGGCCGCGTGGCGCTGCAGCTCGCCGTGCCGGGGATCACGACGTGCATCATATTCGCCTTCGCGCTGTCGCTCAGCGACTACATCTACGCGGCGGTTTTCGTCAGCGCGACCGCGAGCCGCACCGTGAGCGCGGGAGTGCCGACCGAATTGATCCGCGGCGACATCTATTATTGGCAGGCGCTAATGGCCGCGACCGCCATCGCCGGTATCCCGCTCGCGGTGGTCTATAGTTTGTTGTTCGACTGGTTCGTCAAGGGCTTTCAGGTCGAGCTTCCGCGCCGCCGCGCCACGGGCTTGAAGTAGCTGCCCGGCTTTTACGGGGAGTGGCGATCATCTTTCTGCGCGACGATGTAGACCGCGCTCAAATTCTGCCGGTAACGCTCGAACACCCACCTCATTGCCAAGACCCGACGCCGCGCGGCGTCATCGAGGATCAGATTTCTGACAAGCTTCAGAGTCCCGAGAATGCCCTCGTCCTGAATTACCCGGAGGGGCCGAAGCAGGTGCATCGGCGCATAGCCGACAGCGACGACACGGAACCCGACGGCCTCCAGAAGGGCTTTCCATTCCCGAGCAGGAAGCGGGCGAGCACCGACATGAATAACGGATGATAGTGCGCGATCGATCTCGCGCTCGTGGTCGGGCGGCATGTCGTCCGGCACGATCGCCAGTTCGTGAATGCCAAAGCGTCCGCCGGCACGGAGCAGCCGAAATGCCTCGGCCGCGATCAACCGCTTATGCTCTGCCGTTTGCATGCTCAACATGGCCTCGCCGATGACGACCGAGGCAGATCCTGGCGGCAAGTCAGTCTGGTCGGCTCGGCCGACCACCACCGATATGTTCGGATTCGACGGGAGTTGTCCGGCTGTCCATTGCGCCGCCCTGGCGTCGCGCTCGATGCCAGTGTACCGCCGGGGCTTGCGTTCCAGGATCATCCGGGCGGTCACGCCAAGGCCGGGCGCGAACTCGACTACCTCGTCGGCAGGCCCGATGGCCAATCTATCGAGAAGCGCTCGCGTCAGCCGAAGGCCTCCCGGGCGCAGCACGCGCTTGCCGAGGCGGGCAAGCAGCCAATGCCCGGGCGTTTTTGCAACGTCGAGATCGCTGCCAGGTAGATCGGAGCTCTGCGCGGGATGAATGTCGGTCATCTGCGATCTCTTGTTTAAGGAATGATCAATGAGCTCTCGGTTCAGGCGGGCGCTTAAAAGATACACATTAAATATATCTTATTGCCCGGAACGTCAATCGATGGCCATTCCGCTCCAGATGGGCGGCTGAGCAGGAGGGGAGCCGGCCCGAGGCGCCGTTCTCCGCGGATACTTCTGCCGGCGGCGGAGCCCAAGTGTCCAGGAGCCGCCTGGAGCCCTCGACAGCCGAGCTCGCCTTCCGCATCCTGGCCGCCTTTCGAAGCTCGTAGTCCGACCTAAGTCTGCAAGACCTGTTCAAAGAACAAATCCTCCGGTTCGACCCTTCGAGGGATCAAACCATCCTCGAAGGACCAATCGATCATGCGCTTCAGCACCGTTCGATTGGCGTTGAAGCCGGATGGCCAGAAATTCTTTCCCATGATTTCGATCGTGCGCTTCACCTCTCGCCCGAGCCAGGGCAAGCCGATTTTGAGCGCTTGTTCCAGATGCAGATCGGCGTCGGCGATCTCCTGCGCGGCAGTGAATGCCTGATAGACCGCCATCGGTATGCTGGGATCGGATTTGGCGAGGTCACGCCTGACGCCCATAAGGTGCATGACGGGGAACACCTTGGTCTCCGCGAAGTAGCGCTCCTCGACTTCCGCGGGATCCTTGAATAGCCGGGCCACCCTGGCATCACCCGCCTTGTAGGGCGCAATCGGCTTGTAAGCGAGCATCGCATCGAGCTTGCCATTCACCAGCATATCGCTCAGCAAAGCTCCATCCGGCGCGCGCTCGATCGAAATCGCACGGTAGAGCGTCGGAAGGTCGATGTGGTCTCGCTCCTTCTCGTCGACATCGCCCATCACCCAATGGATCTGATCTGATCGGACGCCAAACTGGTCGCGCAGCGCGCCGCGCGCCGCCAGTGCCGCCGTCATCGAATATTCCCGTACGCCGACCTTCTTGCCGACGAGGTCTTCAGGCCTGCTGATACCTGCTCCCTTGCGCACGTAGAAGGCGCCGTGGCGGAAGCTTCTGGATGGGAAAACCGGGATGCCCAGATAGGCGCAGTTGCCGGCAACGGTCAGACGCAGGAAATTGCTGAAGGACAGCTCGCTGACGTGGAATTCCGCATGTCCGAGGGCGCGCGAAAATATCTCTTCGAGCGGCGCATCGATCAGCTCCATGTCGCGATTCTTCAGGGTGACTCGTCCATCGTAGAGCGCCTGCGTGCGATCGTAACGCCATACCGCAACCGTGAGCCGTTCCTGCTGCATCGAAAATGTCCGCTTGTTGTATTTATGTGTGTTGGTCGGAAAGAGCGCGCGGCGGAGCGCCAGCGGTGCCTGAGGCTCGGCGCTCTATCGCGGCGAGCAGGGCGTTGAGAAGCATCATGGCAACCATCATGACCAGCAGCATCGCGAACGTGCCGTTGGTGTTGTAGGAGGTGCTGTACATGTTGAGGCGGTAACCCACCCCGCTCGACGCAGCGAGGAACTCTCCGACGATCACCCCGATCAGTGCAAAGGGCAAACTCAGTCGGAGGCCGCTCATGATCCACGACAGGGCGCCCGGCAGCTGGACCTTGAAGAATATCTGGCGATCGTTCGCTCCCATCACCCGGGCGACGTTGACGAGCGCCTGGTCGACCTCGCGAATGCCGGAAAGCGTGCTGAAGAACATCAGAAAGAACACCAATGTTGCCGCCAGTACGACCTTCGAGCCGAGATCGATCCCGAACCAGATGACGAGCAACGGCGCCAGCGCGATGCGTGGAATGCTGTTCATCGCGACGAAAAACGGATCGAAGACGTCGGCGGCGAACTTCCACCGTGCAAAGAGCGCGCCCAAGCCGATGCCCAGGATCGAGCCTGATCCGTAGCCAAGCGCCATCTCGATCGCAGTCGCCCGAAGATCCCGATAGAATTGCGGATCCTGGAAATCGTGCACGAGAATCGCGACGATCCCCTTGGGGCTGCCATAGAAGAACGGATCGAACAGGTGACCGCCGCCGAGCTGCCAAAGCAGCAGCAGTCCCGCGACGAGCGCGATCTGCGCGGTCCACACGGAGATCTTGTACCGCAGCCGGGCTCGGGAGACCCGGGCGGCCTCGGCATAGGTTGCTTCAGTGCTAGTTCGAGACTGATTGGACATCGGTCCCCTTCACCTGACGCTCGAGTTCCAGCCAAAGCTTGTCGTAGAGTGCCCTGAAATCGGGATTGTCGTGCATCTTGAAGACGTCGCGCGGCCTGGGCAGGGGCACCGTTTCGATGCCGGCGATGCGACCGGGACGCGCGCTCAGCAGCACGACCCGATCGCCGAGGCCAATGGCTTCGTGAAGATCGTGGGTGATGAACACGATCGTGATCTTCATCCTCTCCCACAGGTTCAGCAGCAGATCCTGCAGCACCACTCGTGTTTGTGCATCGAGCGGCCCGAACGGCTCGTCCATCAGGATGACCTTCGGCTCGTAGATCATGGTCCTGATAATATTGGCGCGCTGGCGCATGCCGCCTGACAGCTCGGCCGGCCGCGCCAGTTCGAATCCGCCGAGGCCAACAAGCTGGATCAGCTCTCGCGCGCGGCGGTGCCTCTCGGCGCCACTGACGCCGGCGATCTCCAGCGGAAAGGCGACGTTGTCGATCAGGCTTCGCCACGGCATCAGGTTCGGCTGTTGCGTGACGTAGCCGACGTCTCTCGTGACGTTCCGCAACGCGCGGCCATCCACCGCGATCTCGCCCTCGGTCGGCGGCATCAGGCCCGAAACCATGTTCAGGATCGTCGACTTGCCGCAGCCGCTCGGACCGACCAGGGTCACGAACTCGCCGGCGCCCACGTCCAGACTGATGTCTTCGACGGCAGTCGTGACCCGGTCCCGAGTCACGAATCGCTTGGAAACCCGATTAAGGCGCAACATGGCCGATGAACACCTGTGCGAGTTACATATCTCGGACCAATCGTCGAGGACGATGCCCGCCGTCAGTTATAGTTGATGACGAGGTGCTTGATCTCGCTCATTTCCTGCATCGCGAAGGCGACCTGATCGCGTCCATGCGCGCGGCGCTCGTATCCATGTTGGTATTCTCTTGCCGGATTGGCGTTGACGATCCGGCGACGTTCATCGAAAACTATCGATCGCACAAACAGAAAAAACAGAATTTATCGTTCTCATAATTCGAACAGTCGGGCCGCGTCATGTTCAATCCTTTGCGTTACTTCGTCGAGGTGGCCCGCTCCGGGTCTATCCGGGGTGCATCGGAGCGGCTGCACGTAGCTGCCTCCGCCATCAGCCGCCATATCCAGATCTTCGAAGAGGACGCGGGCGCTCCGCTGTTCGAGCGGCATGCAAGGGGCATGGGCCTGACGGCGGCCGGGGAGATCTATCTTCGCTACGCGCAAAGGGTGCTCGCCGAGGGTGACAACACGCAGCTCGAGATTGACGCCCTGAAGGGCCTCAAGCGCGGTCATCTGCGCGTCTGCAGCATCGAGGGAATCGTTCCGGGCCCCCTGTTTGACGCCGTGCGCATTTTTCGCGACCGGTTTCCGGACATCACCTATAACGTGAAGGCGATGGGCACCCACAGTGTGATGCAGGCGGTGCGCGACGGAGAAGCCGACATCGGAATTGCGTTCCAGGCGTTACCGGTCGCCGGAGCACACGTCGTTCGTCGAATCCCCAATCCACTCCACATGATCTGCAGCCGCCATCATCCTCTCGCCAAAAGCGAGCAGGTTACCCTTCGAGAGATCGTTCAATATCCACTTGCTCTTCCCGACCGCACGTTCGGTATCCGGCAGATCATGGACGCCGCCTGTCACGTGCAGCAGCTGCGGCTTATCATTGCGCTCGAGACGAACTCGGTCGAGCCGCTTCGTCTGTTCGCCCGCAACGGGCTCGGGGTGACTATTCTGCCGCTGCTGGCGGCGAAATCGGACATCGAGGCTGGGCGTGTCTCAGCCGTTCCCGTCGCAAACTCGATGCTTTCGACCTCTTCGGTCGATATATGCGTGCGGGAAGGGCGCGCGCTGCCCAACATCGTCCTGGAATTTCTGAAGCAGATCGATGCTGAGTTCAGGGTCCTCGGTTCGGGCATCGACACTTCCCGACGCAAGTCACACGCCAGCCGCGCGCGAAAGTCGGAGCGAAAGTAGCTCGGCTCGCGCGCGGCCATGTTCCGATCAGGCCAGCGCGGCAATCGCGTCGATCTCGATCATGAGTTCCGGCTGGGCAAGTCTGCGGACTTCAACCGTCGTGCTGGTTGGCATGGCGTGCCGATAGAATTCCATGCGGACGTCGACATGTTTGAAATATTCGTCGATATCAGTCACATAAGTATTGGTACGAACAAGATCGGACAGGCTTGCGCCGGCGCTTTCCAGGGCGTCCGAGAGATTCTCCAGCACCTTTCGCAGCTGCGCGCGCATATCGCCGGGGCCGACGATACCGCCGTTCTTGTCCCGGGCGAGCTGGCCCGAGATGAATATCAGTCGCTTCGCCTCGACTGAAACGACATGAGAATAGAGCACGAGCCCACCCACCTTTCGCTGGTGCAGGCTTTCCGGTTGGATGTTTTGCCTGTTCAAGGACATGGCTTCCTCATCGAGACAAGAACTGACGTTTCACTTCGGGAGGTAGTCGTAGGTGGCAACTTTGTCCCAGGGCGCGCCCTTTTCAACGGCTCCGGTGCTGATCATGAACTTGGACGCCTTTTCAAGCGAGATCGGCGTCACCTTTCCGTCGCTCGGAAATATCGGCTTCATCGTGTCGAGCACGCGCACGAGCATGTCGTCGTTGACCCCCGTGAAGCGCGAACGCAACACGGGCAGCAACTCGCTTGACGGCGTTGCATGGATGTAAGCTACCGCAGCCAATAGCGAGCGGATGAAGGCGCGGACGGTATCGGGATTGGATTTCGCGAAATCGGGGCGCGTATACAGCAGCTCGAACAGGAAATCGTTGTAGTCGGGATCCGTGCCGATCGAGTTATAGGTGAACATCACGGTTTTGCCGCGCTCCACCATAAGGTCGGTGCCGGGACTGACGTTGCAACCGACGTCTATTGCCCCGTTCTCGATAGCAGGCAACATTGAAGGCGTGCCGCCGGCGCCAAGAAGCTGAACGTCCTTCTGTGGCACCAGGCCGGCGCGCTTTACGTAATCGACGAGCACCAGGTAGGTGAACGCCCCCGGCCGGGTTCCTGCCGCCTTCAGGCCTTTCAGCGCCTTGAAGCGATCGAGAAGCGGCGTTTTATCGTTGATGCCGAGGCGCTCGGCAACGGCTTTATTGATGACGCAATCGATCGCCATGCGATTTGCCACGTTCATCACGGCCAATAGCGGCTTTCCTTGCGCGAAGCTGGTCAGCAGACGATTCGGCGTCGAGATCGTGAACTGAACGCTCCCGGCGATGAGCGCGTCGATGTCGGGACCGTCGCCGGAGGTTGAGATGATTTCGACTTCCAGGCCTTCCTTGGCAAACATTCCCTTGTCGGCGGCGACGAACAGCGGCAGGAAGTTCATTCCGATGACGGGTATCGTGACCCGGACCTTCGTTGGAGACTCGGCTCGCGCCGGGGACAGCGCAAAGGCTGCCAAGCAAAGATAGATCGAGGTGATCGATGCCCATGTCGATCTGGCCATAATTCGCGCTCCCGAAGAGTTGCCCCATTCAATATGAACGTGAATGCTCTGTCGCTGACCAAAATCGCACAAGCAGAAAAAGCAGAATTTTCCGTTCTAATTCTTCGAACGGAAGCGAGCAACTGCACGCGAGGACTAATTTTGGCCGGCGGCCATGGACGACGCGCGCGGCGGGTGCAGTCGGCGGCATTTTGTCGCTTCCGGCGGCCGCTGCGCGGGCAGATGCGCAAGTGATCTAGGCGACCAGCGCGGCGTCGTCGACGATGCCCTTGAGCGCGGCGCGGGCCCGGCGGATTTCCATCAGCTCCATGAACTTCGCGCACGGCAACGGCGGCGAGACGATGTAGCCCTGGCCTTCCTGGACGCCGCAGGCGAGCAGCGAGGCCATCTGCTGCTCGGTCTCGATGCCTTCGGCGACGACCGACATCTGCAGGTCCTTGGCGAGCCGCACCAGGGTCTCGACGATCCGCGAGGTCGATTCATCCTTAATTGTGTCGACGAAGAACTTGTCGATCTTCATGGTGTTGGCGCCAAGCGCCTTCAGATGCGAGAGCCCGCTGTGGCCGACGCCGACGTCGTCGATCGCGACCTTGAAGCCGAGCTCGCGCAGCTCTTTCACGATCTCGGCCGCCTTGGCGAGGTCCTGCAGCTCGTCGCGCTCGGTGATCTCGAGCACGATCTGGCGCGCGGAGACTTTCGCTTCCGCCACCATCTTGCGCAGCGCGTCGACGAAGCCTTCGCTCATGAGATGGCTCGGCACGACGTTGAAGGAGAGCTTGAATTCCTTGTTTTGCCGCAGATGCGCGTTCAGCTCCTTCAGCGCAATGGAAAGGATCTGCCAGGTCATGGCGCGGATGCGCCCGCTCTGCTCGGCGAGCGGGATGAATTTCATCGGCGGCACGATGGTGCCGTCCTCGCGGATCCAGCGCGCCAGCATCTCGCAGCCGACGATCTCGCCGGTGGTGAGATGGAATGTGGGCTGGAAGAACGGCCTGAACTCGCTCCTGGCCAGCGCCCGGTCGAGGTCGGCCACCGGACCTTCGACGCGCCGCGCCCTGACCAGCAGCATGCCGAAGGCGAGACCGAGGCCGAGCGCCGCCAGCATGGCGGGCCAGTAGCCCTGGCCATAGGCCCTGGCGAGTGCGCCACCCTCGACGCGGATGGTCACGTGCAGCGGATAGTGGCTCGAGGTCCTGGTGATCTCGACGGGGCTCGCGAGCTCGATATCACCAAGCGAGAATTGCGCGAGCTGCTGGTGGTTGTTCAATTCCAGCAGGACCTCGCTGTGAGCGCGCAGCTCCGCCGGCATGATGTCGAACAGGAAGGAGTTGATGCTGACGATGGCGACCAGCGAACGCTTGGCGTCGACGTCGCGCATCACTCCGAGCGCATCGCCGCCGAACTGCTCGACGCGAAACAGCCGCAAGGTGGCATCGCTGCTCGGCAGCATGTCGGAACGCGCGACCCAGGCCTTGTCGAATTCGAGCGTCTCGGAATAGGCCGAGCAGACGATGGAGCCGTCGTGATTGCCGAGGCGCACGTCCTTCACGGTGGAGCGTTGGTAGACATGGAGTCGGAAGATCTGCAGCGATGATGGATCACAGTCGAGGCGGCCGCCGCGCGCGATCTCGTCGACGCTCGCCGCGCCGAAGTCGACCGCGACCTCGGACCGGCGAAGCGCGATATCGGTCAATTCCTGCAGCCGCTGTTGCTGCTGGCCTTCGATGATGGCCTTTGCGGCAAAATGACCGCCGGCCGCAAACACGGCCACGCTTGCAACCACGGCCGCAATGGATGACAGGCTCGGACGGGCAAGCTTCATCGGACACGCCGGCGTTGATCAATCAAAATTTACGCCGACGGTAGCGGTTGGCCTATAATTTTCGGTTTAAGGCTGGCCAATACATACAAACAAGTATTTATGCACAGGCGCGTTTTTACCATACGGTAAGGTTACGCGCCGTTCACGTTCCCCGCCTTCCCTGTGCTTCGAGGTGGCGGCTGTAGCGCGACATCGCAAAGCAGAACACGAAGTAGATCACCGCG
>Ga0207661_10002611_pt1 | contig 12399 bp, 11 predicted proteins | sample KBSC713LmetaG_FD_184337 | JGI IMG/M metagenome (GOLD analysis project Ga0207661, IMG submission 184337) | Corn rhizosphere microbial communities from Kellogg Biological Station, Michigan, USA - KBS C7.1-3L metaG (SPAdes) (version 2) | ecosystem: Host-associated > Plants > Roots > Rhizosphere ... | reverse complement strand
AACGGCTCGTCCGTCTCTTTCCCAAATACCAAGTTCGAGCCAGTTGCCAAAGCGCACGCGTCGAGCTGACCTCGGAGAACACCGAGGATTGGCACTGTTCGAACACCCGCCTTAGACTTCGGCGCGATCGGCCCCTCGTACTGGTCCCAGGAGCGCTGCACCGTGATCTCTGCGCGGCCGAGGTCAATGTCCGAAGCACGAAGCGCCTGTAGCTCACCCCGGCGCAGTCCAGCGTAAAAGGCCGTGGCCCAGATCGGCCGGTCGGAGTCGGGAAGGGCGGCGATCAGCCTCGCCGCTTCGGCTGCCGTGGCGATCCTCTCGCGCCTTCCACGTGCCGCCGGCAGATCAACTTCGCGCGTCGGGTTGACAGCCACCAGCTCGCGACGCACGGCATGGCGGTAGATCGCCTGGAGTGGATTCATCGTGTTGCGGATAGTGCTCGCCGCGAGCTTGCGATCGAGCATCCTGTCCACGAAGTTCTGAAGTTCGGCGCGAGTCAACTCCGAAAGCCGGAGCCCTCCAAAATCGGGGAGCACACGCAAACCGAGCGCCCGGCCATATTCGCGCAAGGTCCCCGGCTTGTATTGATGGCCGGAGCGATCGCGAACCGCGCCGCTGCGAGCCGCCTCAAGCCAAAGCCAGGCCGCCTGCTCGACGGTGACCTGAGAAGGCGCTCGTAGCTTCCTCGCATTCGCTGCTGCGCGCGCATCTGCGCGCCACGACTTCGCTTCCGACTCGCGAGCGAAGGTGCGACGCAGCTTGCGCCCCTCACGCGCCAGGTAGATAGAGGCCTCCCAGCCCGCGTTGCAGTTGCAGCGCCCACCGTTGCGAGCGTTGCAGGCTTTCGAGTGGCGCTTCCTGATGCCTTCGGCCATCAGCTTCGATCTCGCTTGACGAACCCACCCGAGTTGATGCTCGCCGGGTGCCAGGCGATGCCGGCGATCAGCTCGTCGGTCGCCACCCCCAGGACGTCGCGCAGCTTGACGATGGTGTCGAGCCTGGGAACCCTCAAGCCGCGCTCGAGCTGTGAGATCTCGGTGCGATGCACGTCGGCGCGCATGCCCAATTCCTCCTGGGAGATTCCGGCACGTTGACGCTGTTCGGCCAGGTTGGCCCCGAACTGGTGCGCGACACTCACGACTCCCCCACCCCGAAGCCGCCCCGGCGGAAGTCGCCTGGGGTCCAGACCATCCCGGCGAGTAGATCCTCCGCCGATACTTCTAGGGAGAACTTGAGCTTGACCAGGGTGTCGATGCGGGGCACACGGCCGCCACGCTCCAAGAGGCCGATCTCGGTTCGATGCAGGGACGCGCGGAATGCCAGCTCCTCTTGGGTTATGCCGGACTGCTCGCGGGCGCGGGCCATGTTCTTGCCGAAGCGAGCGGCCACCGGATTCATCTGCCCTCCCTTTCGCTGAGCAGGGCAAGCAGGCCATGCATCGCCTCGTGCTCGGAAACGACTCGCTTGTGCTCGTTGCCTTGGTCGATGACTTCGGCCAAGTCCCCGACCACCTCGCGTACGTCGTGGTCGGGGACGATCACCAGCTCGTCTAGCGCTGTGAGCAGCCGCCCATAGGCAGCGTGTTCGCGATGCAGTCGTTTCGGATCGAGTTGGTCTGGGAATTCCTCCAGCTCGTCACTGATGCCGTCGCGGGCCTTCTCAAAGACGCCGCGAAGAAAGCGGACGTGCTCGACGGGGAGATCGAGGGCAACGGCAGCTCCGCGACCCGTAGGGTTCTCATCAGCCATGAGGAGTGCACTCTCCTTGTGGTCAGGCTCCCGGTTGGCGTTAGCGCGCCGCCGGGAGCCGCTTTGTATTGGCACTCGCCAGGCTAGCAGTGCCGTATAATTTTTTCTACAGTAGCGCTCTCTATTCGCCCCGGAGCAACTGGCCGATCCGGGTCCAGTGCAGCCCAACCTCTTTGGAGATTTCCCGGAGGGACAAGCCGGCCTTCTGCGCTCGCTTGAAGCTCTCCAAGCGCTCAGCGTGCGCCTTGTCGATCTTGCGCGCGAAGTTGGCCTGCGCCCGCCGAAGGTCTTGGCGAGCTTTCTCCTGTTTGGCGTCGGCCATTCCGCGCAGCCTAGAAGCTGCGGACCGTTCGGTGCGATCGAGCGCGTGCGCGCGCTCACAGTGCTTCTCCGATTGCCCGGCTCGCATTGTCGACGGTCCACCGCTCAAGCTCGGCAACCGGGACCAGGCGCTTGCGCCCCCGGCGGATGAGTCGCAGCTCGGGCGCGACGTTGGCGTCGAAGAAGTCCGGGCCGACCCCGATGGCGGCGGCGGCCTCAGCCGGCGTAAGGGCGATGCGGGGGATCGAGGTCGTCAGCTTCTTCGCCATCTCTGCCCCTTTGTCGAAGGTGAGCTGCGCATCCGTCGGTTTTCTCTAAGTCCGACGAGAGCACCCAACGCCCCCGCGAGTTGGTGAGTCGGGTCTGTCCTCATGCTCTGTAGGTCAAACGAGGACCGGGATTTGATCCACTGATTTCCCTCTCGCCCCTGCTGTCCAGAGCCGAGGTCCGTTGCATCGCGGTTCTTTCTCACACCTACGTAGTCCATTCGGGGCGTCCTCTTGCGCCACTTTTTCGGCACGGATTGGTCACACAGCCCTCACACAACCGAGGCGGCGCCTCCGCACCAAGCCAAGCCCGCCTGCGGGTCTCTGCCTTCGCCTCATGCCCCGTGGGGCCGCCCCGGCCTGCGCTTGATCCACTTCTTCAGAGCCGAGCTGCGTCGCCTCATGCCCCCGATCCGGGGCGCGGCGAAGCACTGCAAAAGACGACGGCGGCGCTGGCGCGCCCCTGAAGAACAAGCAGCGGGCAGCCAGGCAGAGCCAGTCAGATCATCAGATAGAGCCATAGCCCCAGCGAGTCAGACCCACAGACAGACCAGCTAGATCGAGACCCATAGGAGGCAAACCAGCCAGCCAGAGAGGCAGGCAGGCAGCCACCTACAGGCAGACCTACAGCACCCACAGCCACCGCCCTCACGCCACATCACCCTCCGGTGATCCCCGGCACCGCCTAGCCGCCCAGAAGCCCCCCCGGCTGCACCCAAATTCGCCGGGGCACCGAGCCGCCGCGCTCGACTTCTAAAGAAGTGGATCACTTGCGCCCCCTCGATTGACCCGTAAGGGATGAGCGAATCGGTGACGCACTTGCCTGCCCTCCCTGGAGTACGAGGGTGATGGCGCTTCTCAATCAAAAAAGCGGCGCATTCTCGCCGCTGATTGGACATAGCTTCCGATGCTGAGTATCGGAAAGCTCGGAAAAGGCCAGGAGCGCTACTACCTCTCCAAGGTCGCCGAAGGCCAGGAGGACTACTACTCCGGGGAGGGCGAGGAGGCCGGGCAGTGGCTGGGAGACGCCGCGGCCGACCTGGGCCTCTCCGGCGAGGTCTCACCGGACCAGCTCGTATCCATGCTGACCGGCAACAACCCCGCGACCGGGGAGCCGCTTGGACTGGTTGCCGTCTCAGGCAAAGGCGCGGTGCCCGGCTTCGATCTCACCTTCTCCGCTCCCAAGTCGGCCTCGCTCACCTGGGCGCTCGGCGGTCCCGAGGCCGCCGCCCAGGTCAAGGCCGCGCACTGGCGCTCGGTCGAAGTCGCCTTGGGCTACATGCAGCGGGAGGCTTGCTGGACCCGCCGGGGCAAAGGCGGCGCGGTCTTCGTCAAAGGCAACGGCTTCCTCGCCGCCGCCTACACCCACCGCTCCTCGCGAAACCGCGACCCGCAGCTGCACACGCATGTGCTAATCGCCAACGCGACCAAGGGACCGGACGGCAGATGGACCCGCCTCTACCACCCGGCGATCTTCGAACACGCGACCACCGCCAGCTACCTCTATGAGGCCCACCTGCGCTACGAACTGAGCCGCCGTCTTGGGATCGAATGGCAGCCGCCGCGCAAGGGGATCGCGGAGATCAAGGGCTTTGCCGACGAGTGGCTGAAGGCGTTCTCGACCCGGCGCGCGGAAATACTCGAGGCGGCCGGCGAGGGCGCTTCGGCCCGTGCCCGCCAGATCGCCACGCTCGCCACGCGAAAGACGAAGGAGCAGGGCGTCGAGCTTGGCAACCTGCGCGAGCGCTGGCAGGCCAAGGCCGAGGAGATCAGCTTGAGTCGCGAGGCGATCAAGGCAACCAGCGCCAAGCGGATCGAGCCGGCGGCCGCTCCGACGCTCGCCCAGCTCGACCGCGAGGTGACGGCCCATGCCTCGCACTTCGACCGCCGCGACGCGATCCAGGCCGTAGCCAACCTGCTTCCCAATGGGGCGCCCTGCCATGAGGTCGAGAGCGCCGCCGATGCTTTCCTCGCCTCGGAGTCGGTCGTTACCGTGGCCGAGACCGCCAAGGGCACCCGCTACACGACCAAGCGCCTCTGGGAGCTTGAGCGAAAGGCGCTTGAGGCGGCAGAGCGGATGGCAAAGGAAGCGCGCGGCGAGGCGGGCGAGCTGACCGCCGCCCGCGTGATCGCGGCCCGGCCGACCCTGAAGCCCGATCAGCGCGAGATGGTCCGCCGCCTTCTCGCCGGTCGCGAGGGCATCGTCGTGGTGATCGGGGAGGCCGGGACCGGCAAGAGCTTCGCCACGGTCGCCGCGGCCGAAGGCTGGGCGCAGGCCGGCTTCGAGCTGCGAGCCGCCGCGCCGACCTGGCGTGCGGCCAACGTCCTCAGCGCCGACGGGCTTGAGGCTCAGACGGTGGCAGGCCTGCTTGGCGATCTCGACCGGGGAGACCTCAGCCTCTCCTCGCGCTCGGTTCTCCTGGTCGATGAGGCCGCGATGGTCGGATCGGAGCATCTGGCCCGTGAGATCGACCACGCCGAGGCGGCGGGGGCAAAGCTGGTCCTGATCGGTGATCCCGAGCAGCTTGGCCCGATCGAGGCGGGCGGCCTGTTCGCCGCGATCGCGGAGCGCACCGAGCCCGTCCACCTCCATGAAGTGATCCGCCACAACCACGAGCTCGACCGCGAGGCAGCGAAGCTGATCCGCGAGGGAGAGGGCCGGGAGGCACTAAGCCTCTACCGATCCGAGGAGCGGGTCACGGTCGCCGGGACCGCCGAGGAGCGCCGCATGGCGATGGTCGAGGACTGGTGGCGCTCCTACTCCCAGGGCGAGGACGCGCTGATGGTGGCGAAGCGAAACGCAGACGTCGAGCGCTTGAACGCGACGGCGCGCGAGCTGGTCCGATCCGAAGGACGACTGGGCACCGAGGAGATCGAGGTCGGCGGCGCTGCGTTCGCCGCCGGCGATCTCCTCATCACGCGCGTCAACGACCGCGCCGCCGGCATCTACAACCGCGAGCGCTGGCAGGTTGCCCAGGTGGACGCCGAGCGAGGCAGGATCGTCCTTGAGGGCATCGACCAGGCCCGCCGGGTCGAGGTCGGCCCCGACTACCTGGACCGCACCGCCTTGGGCGGCGAGGCCCCGGCGCTGCAACACGCCTATGCCGTGACGACCTACTGCGCCCAGGGCGCGACGGTCGACCGCGCCTACGTGATGGTCGATCCGTCGATGGACAAGCAGGAGTCCTACGTCGCCACTTCCCGCACCCGGGAGCAGACTTACCTCTACATGACGCCGGAGATCCAGGCCGAGCGCTCAGAGTACGCGCCGACCGGACCCGAGCGCGACCCCATCGCCCACGCTGGCGAAGCCGCCGAGCGCGACCGCGCCCAGACCGCTGCTCATGACGAGGCGCTACGGGCCGAGCTGGCGAAGCTGCCCACCGTGGAGCTGGCGGCGAGGCGAGGCAAGCTGGATACCCCGGCCCGCTTTGAGGCTCGCCGCCAAGAGGACTACGCTCGCCAGGTCCAGGCGGTCGAGGAGCGGCGCGGTCAGGTCGAGCGGGCAATTGCCAACCGCGAAGCGGTCGAAGCGCTCGGCTGGCGTGAGCGCCGCCAGAAGCTGCCCTACGCCATCGAAAGCGAGCGGCTATTCAGCGAACGGGTGGCCGAGGAGAGAACGAAGCTGGCCCAGATGGAGCCGCCGGGCACGGAGGTCCGGCGCGAGCGCGAGATCGCCGAGCAGCTTCTCGACTCCCGCTCGGCGCAGGCGCTCGCGGCTGCCCGGATCGAGCCACCCGCTTACATCGTCAAGGAGCTCGGGGAGAGGCCGACTGATCCGGCCAAGGCCAAAGCCTGGGATCGCGGCGTCCAAGTCGTCGAGAGCTACCGGCTCGAATACAGCGTAAAGGACATCCGCAACGCCTTCGGCCACGAAACCCAGGATGCGGCGGCGCGGGCGGCCCGCAAGGTGGCGCATCGGCGGCTTGCCGAGATGCAGCGCAGACTTAGCTCTGAGCAGCGACAAGCAAAAACCAGGGAGAGGACGAGGAGTATTGAGCGAAGCTTCGAGATCGGTCGATAGCACCCCGACCCGCGCGATTGAAGCACCGCCCTCGCGGTCGTCAACCCCCTTGGGTCGGGCGCTTCGCGCCCTTGACTACCGCTTCGCGCGATGCTGATTTGGCGGTTAGGTCGGGATGAACGCCCCTCCTACTTGTTCGGAAGGGCGGCAGCGGCAGACCTCGCAAGCTGAGCAGCCACCTCATGATCGACATCATCGTATTTCAACTGCCGAAGACAGTAGGAATACGCTGCGGCACAAACCTCGCCATCGCTGGCCGCGACATCATGGCCCCACTTACGCAAGGCCTCAAAGAACGCAGCGTGCGGGCAGTCTGCGAAAAATTCCGCAGACTTCATCCAAAGCGTCGGGTCCGCGTCATTCCAAAATCCTCGCAATGGACTCTTTGGATGGAGTATGGCCGAGAGCTCCAAAGTCAGAGGATCTAGTGCCGCTGATGCCTTCATAACCTGCGCGTAGTCAATGAGGATTGGGTTCCCATCAGAGTCGACGAGAACATTTAGCCCATGTAGATCCCCATGAACTGTCGCCTCGTGGATAAAGACCTCCGCATCCTCGACCGACTGGCGCTCAAGCCCCAGCTTCCCATCTATGCTTTCCGCAACCCCGTCGGACAAAATTGCGCGCCGGACATCCCTCACAGGAACTCGCTTTTGTGGAACGCCGTCGCACCATGGCGTGAGGTTCTCTGCGAGTCGTCGCACGGCATCTGCTGCCTTCTCCGGATCATTCGCCGCAATTTCAAACAATGACTTTGCGTCGGGATCGACCAACTTGTAAAACGCCCCGCCCAAACCATCCGCCCCCACAAGTACATCGTCTCCTAGAGTGGCATAAGCACCCGGCTTAAGCGACGGCGCAACGTGACGACCATAGCGGGAAAGTTCCTCCTTAACCTCCTGAAGATCGTCCACCTTACCTACTACAGACGCAGTAGTTACCCCCTCCTCGCTGATCACTTTAAGACGTAGGACACTTGAGCCGGACTGGCCATCACCTAGCGTCCCCACGTGTACCTGCGCACCTTTTTGTCGTCTTGCAAAAATGTCGACGACCCGCTTGGTCATCGGCTCGACATCCTGTGGAGTCAGCCCCCACGACCACTGAATTTCATCCAGTACCGCCATGCTCTGGGAAATTTCGTTGAGGCAATCTATGCAGTCTCGGAGTTTGGCCTTGTTGAAAAACTTGACCATGGGCTCAGGGTTGTTCGTGCCCAAAGGATCAGCTTTGTCCTGCTCCATGACTATTTGTTCGAACGCTTCGTCCGTGGCTTTGCCAGTCCAGACAAAACGAATCGTTCCAGGCGCGATTCGACCTAGCTGGACAAACGCGGCAAGTCCATGGTCGACATGCTCATCAAGGGCGCCATCAGTTGTAGGAATCTGTAGATCGAAGATCGCGAGGTCATATTCAGAATGCCGTCGCTCAATCAGCTCTCGCGCAGTCTCCAGACTCTCGGCAATATCAACGACCGCATTCTGTGACTGATCCATAGCACCAAGCAAGATGCCGGCATCAACCGGATTGTTCTCTATGAGTAGAACCCTCACTCCCTAACTCCCTGCTTTGGCCATCGCAGCTCAAAGACTGTTCCACCCTGCTCACCGGCGCACAGATCGAGGGTCCCTTGAAGCGAAGATGCGGCACTCTTAGCAATGGCCAGGCCCATTCCTAGATGCTCTGCCTTGTTCGTCACTCCAAGCTCAAAGGCACGATCTCGCGAATCAGGTAGGCCAGCGCCTTCATCCCGAACGGTCACCCAATAGTCGATGTCTGTCTCCCCCCATGCGACAACGATTGGCCTGTCGTGTAGTTCGACACCCTCCAAGGCTTGCGTCGCCTCCACCGCATTTCGCAAGCCATTTCTGATGACCAAATCAATCAGGGCTTGATCACCACGAACCAACAACTCGTTATCCCCCGATTTACTTATAGGGACTTCGGATTTTGCCTCAGCATCGAGAATCGGTGCGAGACATTGCGCGAGAACAATCTCTTCGTGCTTAGCTATAGATGCGGCCGAGCTGAGGCTGCGAATCGCTTCAATCGCTCTGCGTAGACGCTCTACTGCATTCGAGGTCTTGCTGCCCTCGTAGCCATCCCATTCGGCGGCGGCGAAGTAGTCGAGCGCACCGATAAGTGGACTCAACTCGTGTGCCAGCTCGCGTGTTATGTCCCGAAGTGCCTGAGCGTAGCCCTCTCGCTTGAAGCGAACGTCGATCTGGGCGTCCGCTTCTTCCTGCTCGGGCGCCGCCAGCATCAAGGCATGGCTCAGTGCCTCCCCTAGCGTCTGACGAACCCATGAGACATCCTCTTTGGCTAGCGCAGCTCGAATTAGCTGTACATCCCCGGCGCCAACGTCATCGGCTAGCTGTCGAGCCCCGGCCAGGCGCACCTCCTGGTCGGGATCCGACAGGGCCTTCGCAATTACTCCACGATCGACCAACGGGCCTCACCTGCGGGAATCATGATCGCTATAAAACTGAGCACGCAGACGAAAGGCCTCTTCTCCACCCTCCATCACTCTAGTTATCGCCGAAACGGTCTTAGGATGATCCAGCGGCTCTGACGACCTGACAAAACCTCGACGGCCATCTGACTCCAAAAGCGTGACCAAGTCAGCCTCGCCAAGAACAGGGATGTTGGCATTGTGGGTAGACATGATGAGCTGAGCATCTTTTGGGGCATCATGCAGTGCCCGAACTACCGTGTCAGCAACGTAGGCATTGTCCAAATGATCCTCCGGCTGATCCATGATTAGCGTCCGATCTATGTGTGACAAAAGAATCGGCAACACCGCGGTACACCGCTGGCCGGTGGAGAGATCGGGAGAAACCTTATAGTCCGGACCATCCAACAATCCAATTTCAACGGCATCCTCTATCTCTGCCTTGAGGATTCCCTCGGTACCAGCGCTACGAAGAACATCAACGATTTTTTCGGCCCGTTCACTGGTTATTTGTACAGCACTCGCGATAGCTTTCACTTGGCCGTCCTCCACGGCCTCAACCAATTCCGCTGGTGTCATCCGCTCAGCAACTCGCGGTGCCAACGTTTTGTAGCGCAGCCGACTTCCCTGCATTGCCAGAGCGATAGCCTCAGCGTATTGGTCTAGGACGCCATACCGCGCAACCGATACCTTGAGTTGAGGTCCAAGCTCTTTGCTGAGCGCACTTGCAACCTCTCGCCGCATTTTAAAGCGTCGTTCTCGAAGCCCGTCAAGATCCTTAAGGAGGTTTTTGCGTTTGGCTTGCAGCTTTTTCAGTGCGTTTCGAGCGGTCGCGATTTTCTTTTTTGCCGCTTCACGACCGTTAAGCTTCTCCCTTAGCTGCGTAATACGTCGGCTAACCTCACCTGCCCCCGCCTGAACCTCGTCTAGTTTCGAGCGGAGTACGCGACCTCTGCTTCGCGCGGTTTTGTGCTTCTGCTCTACGGCCTCCGCTTTCTTCCTGATTCCGCGCAGGACCTGATCCCCTTCATCCTGTGCCGCGCCAAGGCGCTCCCCCATAGAAGTGACCACACTTCTTGCGGCTTTAAAGTCGTCGTCTTTCGTGAGCTCTACTGGCTGCTCAGGAATGAGTTTGTCGGCTTCCTCTCTCAGCTCGGTCAGGTTTTGCAAAAACAAGGAAATATTCTCATCGGCCTCGTCGAACAGGTCTCGACGCGTTCCGAGGGCGACCAGATCCTCATCTATCTCGGCAAGCTCTTTTCGCTGTGGCTCAAGTTGTGAGAATCCCTCAAGAATGATGTCTTGCTCTTGTTCGGCATCGGAAAGTTCTTTTTCCACATCTCCAAAGCCAATGATCTCTTCATCAAGCCGAGCAATCGTCTCCGAGTGAGAATGGATCTCTTGCGTTAGAGAGGCAATATCTGCCCGCAATCGGCCCTCGTCGAGCCTGCCGGACTGATCATCGTCAAGAAAGTCGTCCAGAAGACGAATCCGCCCCCTTGCATCCAGGCCGACCTTCTCGATCTCATTCTGAGAGAGGACGATGGGTGCAGACTTTGACTCCCGGGAGAAGACAGGTCGTTCATCCTCGGCAGACCTCGCAAACTCATGAACTTCACCATCGAGTTCCGCAGTGAGAATGCATTGACCTCCGCGGAGGATGGAGAGGGCGTGATCCCGAGCAGCTTGTTCGTTGGCAGGGGTGTATGCCGGCGCTCCGAGGCAGAATCGGATCAACTCGATCACCGAGGTCTTTCCGGCCCCACGTGGCCCAATGAGCACGTTGAGTCCGGGACTGAACTCAAGGTTGAGTCCATGCAGAAAGCCTTCTTCTACTTCCAGCTTTAGTAGTCGCACGAGGATGAAGAACTATCACGACCTACGGCGCGAACCGCGTATTTCCCGAATCATTCAGGAAATCTGGAGGCTCGGCATCACTCGCGACCCGCGCTCTGCCGGCGGTGGGCCACTTCGTAGACGGTTTCGGCATTCGACCCTGGTGGTTGGTGTCGGACACCGAAGGCAAACGCCCTGAGCGCCAATGGGCGATTCGGGTGCTTGGCTGGCACAAATACTGCGCCGAACCGACCGTCCGGCCACGGGATGTAGGTCTTCACGCAGCCGCCGAGACTCGTGCCGTCCCGACCTTCGGCCTGGCATGTCATGAGCCTGGATCTTGGAATGCCTCGCTGGCGGCGCAACTCCTTTCGGAATTGGCGAAGCGCAATCTCAGCGCTCGCCGGAAGCCGTTCAAGGTCCTCCGTGAGGGCCTCCTCGTCAAAGCCGACCGGGAAGATCGACTCGGGCCGCCTTGCGGCCATGCTCAGCCCTCGTCGTCGGCCGGCAGCGAGCCGAAGTGCTGATGGAACTCCTCGGGACTCAGGCGCTCCTCCCCATGTCGAGCGAGGATCGCCTCTATGGAGGTATCCCGACCCTCCACTGCCTCCAAAGCCGCCAAGGCGGCTTCAACCCTGTCGTCGGGTAGGTGGTCTAGAACCGCGCGTGCCCTCTCGCGGATAGTCATAGCCGAATGGTAGCCGGACTACCGGCGACCGGTCAGTCGAGCCAGGTGCGCCAGCGGTGCGCCAGTCAGCCCCCGAGACAGCCGTATTCAGCCGGACACAACCGTATTGGATTTGGCTCTGCAAGTCGCTTTCCGCTCTGCCATGCGGTGCCCTTTCAGCTTGAGGGCCTTGTGTCCCTAACGGGACGTGATGGTTCGACTCCATTCAGCCGCACTCGGAAGCCCCCGCTCGGCGGGGGTTTTCGCGTTGTTGGGCGCCATTCGCCGTTCCTCGCGCGTTCTGGCCGGGTGAGTGGCTGCTGCGCGAAAGTTTCCGCCGGCGGCCGCCGATAAGGGAGGCATGGCGTCGAGTGTGCCCTCCAGCATGCGTCGCACGCGCACTCCGGTGGCGCTTTGGCTGGCGCTGCTCACAGTTCTTCTGGGCGCCTACGCGGCGGTCATCATCGGCTCGCTCGGCGACTCCTCGCTCCAGGATCTCTTCGGCCGCTGGGTCTATGACGCGGTCGTGCTCGGCGCTGCCGCCGCCGTCCTGACCCGCGCCTTGACCGAGCGAGCGGAGCGCGGTGCGTGGCTTGCGCTCGGGATCGGCCTGCTGCTCTGGGCGTTGGGGCAGACCTACTACTCGGTTTTCCTCTACTACGCCAGCCCGGCGCCGTTTCCATCGCCTTCCGATGCGCTCTTCCTCGCCTTCTACCCGGCGAGCTACCTGGGCTTGGTGCTGCTCCTCCGCGCCCGCGCCTCCCACCTCGAGACGCTCGCCTGGGTCGACGGGCTGATCGGGGCGCTGGCGGCGGCTGCGGTCGCCGCGGCGCTGATCTTCCCGCCCGTGCTCGACGCGCTCGGAGGCAGCGCGCTCGGCGTCGCCGTCAGCCTGGCATATCCCTTTTCCGACCTGGTGCTGCTGGGCCTCGTCGCCGGCGCGTTCGCCGCCTCGCAGTGGAAGCTGCAGGGAACCTGGCTCCTGATCGCCGCCGCCCTGCTCCTCTTCGGCGCCTCGGACGTGGTCTACCTCTCCGTCGCCGGCCAGTCGACGCAGGCGCTGAACCTGGCCAGCGTCGGCTGGC
>Ga0207661_10002610_pt1 | contig 12400 bp, 10 predicted proteins | sample KBSC713LmetaG_FD_184337 | JGI IMG/M metagenome (GOLD analysis project Ga0207661, IMG submission 184337) | Corn rhizosphere microbial communities from Kellogg Biological Station, Michigan, USA - KBS C7.1-3L metaG (SPAdes) (version 2) | ecosystem: Host-associated > Plants > Roots > Rhizosphere ... | reverse complement strand
CCCCAGTTCCAGCAACTCGGGATGACCGCCGCAGAGGCACTCAACGCCTGCACCGCGCGGGCCGCCACCGCGCTCGGGCTCGGACATCGCAAGGGACGCCTGCGCCCCGGATACGACGCCGACATCCTCGCCGTCGACGGCAACCCGCTGTCAGGTACCGCCGCCCTGCACGCCATCCGCGCGGTGTATGTCCGCGGCACGGCCGTACCCCGCTGATCCGGACACCGGGTCGGGTCGTCACCGCTGGTGGTGCAGATACCAGCGGGTCAGTTCCGTGCGTGAGCTGAGGCCGGTCTTGGCCAGGATGCGCCGGACGTGGCTTTCCACCGTCCGCTCGGACAGGACGAGCGCGGCGGCCACCTCGCGGTTGGTCAATGCCTGCGCGACGAGCTCCAGCACCTCGCGTTCGCGTCCAGTGAGCGGATCCTGGGCGCGGGCTTTGCCGGCGGTCGTCGTCAGGAAGGTGTCCGCGGCACGCAGCAGGCCGGGCATGTCCAGGCGCCGGGCATCGGCCGCTGCCGCGCGGGCCAAGTCCACCGCCCGTGGGAGCTCTCCGGTTGCGGCGAGCGCCTGGGCGAGCCCCAACCGTCCGTGGGCGAGGAAGGGCCGGGCGCCGAGCGCCGCGTCGACCTTCAGCCCGTCCTCGAAGTACCCGATCGCGGTGTCCGGCCGGCCGGCCGCGAGGGCGAGTTGGCCACGCATCCGGGCGACGGATCCGTAGTACACGACGACTCCGGCACCGATCGCGGGGGCGTCACCGAAGATGTCCGCCAACCAGTCGCCGATGGCGAGGCAGGCGGGCACGTCGCCGAACGCGGGGGCGAGGTGGTGCAGGAACGCGACAGCACCGGCGTCCATCCCGGTCCGGGCAGCCAGCATTGCCGGCACCAACGGTTCGTACAGGCTGCGCGCCTCGTCCCGCCGCCCGGCCAGCATGAGCGCGGCGGCCACGATGGCGCGTGCCACCACCGGGTACCGCTCGATGCCGTCGACCACGTCGGTCCACTGTGGAGCGACGTCCGACGGGTCTCCGCGCACCAGGGCCAGCGACACGGTCTGGCCGATGTGGGTGGACAACGCGGACTGGTCCTGCAACGGTTCGGCCAGCTGCATCGCCTCCCGCCCGAGCCGCCGGCTCTTGTCGAAGCTGCCGGTGAGCGCGGCCATCGAGGCCTCCCGGCGCAGCAGATGCCAGCGCACCAACGGCAGGCCGGTACCGTCGGCCAGCGCCCGCAACCCGTCGATCTCGGCCTGTGCCGCGGCCGGATCGGCCCGCCGGACAGCGACATCCGACCGCCAGACGTGCGCCCACAGCCGGGCCAGCGGCCGTCGCGTCGTCTCGGCCAGCGCAAGGGACCGCCCACCGAGCTCGAACAATTCGGTGTCCTGCGACGAGCGCCACAGCAGCATCACGCGGGCCCTGATCGTGTCGAGCTCGGCGTCCGGGTCACCGCTGGCCTGGGCCTCGGCGAGCGCACAGCGGGACAGGGGGCCGGCCTCGTCAACGGCGCCGAACTCCATCAGCGTGCACGCCAGCTGCGCCTGTACCCGCGCGCGCAGGCCCGGCATCGCCGGGTCGCCCAGCATCGTCAGGGCACGGCGGCACAGCTCGTCGATCTGGACGTTGGCGTCAGGATGACCGATGCCCTGCACGGTGATCGCGGCCCGCGCCACCACGTCCGCCCGGCCGCTTCGTTCACCCTCGTCCGCCGCGCGCCGGCAGGTGTGCAGGCTCGTCGTGATCCGGCCGGCGAGGTACTCCACGCGGGCAAGGTCCAGCAGCAACTCCGCCCGATCCGCGCCGGCCGCGGCAGGACCGGCGCGGTCGACCGCGTCGAGCGCGAGCTGGAGGTACGACGCGCCATCCTCGTAGGCGCCGGCCGCGCGGGCGGTCTCGGCGGCGCGGATGGCCCAGCCGACCGCCCGGGCCGGCTCCCCCGCCCGGACCCAGTGCCGGGCCACCGCACCGGCCCACTCGTCCCGCCCCGCGGCCACCGGTTCGAGCAGCTCGGCGGCGCGCCGGTGCAGGGCGGTGCGGCGCGGGGCGGACAGCGACGCGTACGCCGCGTCGCGTACCAGCGCATGGGCGAAGCGGACCGAAAGGCCGGCGGACGCGAACTCGACCAGTCCGGCCGGTACCGCGGGCCGCAGCACCTCGATAGCGGTGCCGCCGTCGTCCAGGCCGACCAGGTCTGCGACGAGCTGCGGCTCGACCTCGGAACCGAGCACGCTCAGCGCCGCCACGGCCGCGGCGGCCTCCGGGCCGGCCGAGCTCAGCGCGGCGTCAACCAGGTGGCGGAACGCCGGCGCCTCCCCGACCGCGTCGTCCCACGAACGATCGCCCCGCAATCCGTCGGCCGCAACCCGGGTCAGGGTGCGCAGGTACAGCGGGCTGCCACCGGACAGCTGCGCCGCTCGGTGTACCGCGGCGGGATCGGCCTTCGCCACCGCCGTCGACAGGAGCGTCCGGGCGTCGTCATCGTCGAGCGGTCCCAGGTGCAGCTGCTCGGTCGCACCCTGCCGGTGTACCCCGTACAACGGCTCGCCGGCCCCGTCCCGGTGGGTACCGACGACGAGCAGCGGAAGCCGCCGCACCTCGGTGGCCACCCGCTCCAGCAGCCGCAGCGTGGCCCGGTCGGCCCAGTGCAGGTCGTCCAACACCAGCAGCAGGCCGGCAGCGGCGTCGGCCACGTCAGCGAGCGCGTCGACCACCCGGGTGTCGGCGGCGAACGTGGTCGCGGCCGCGTCGTCGGCCGAGCCGTACGCCGCCTGTGTGTCACCGGCGACGAGCGAGGCGAGCGCGGCGTGCGGACCCGGCAGGCCGCGCACCGCCCGGATCCACGGCCACATCGCCGGCGCGCCGGCGTCGGCGACCGCGGCACCCCAGCCGGTTCGCACGCCGCCGGCGGCCGCCACGAACTCCTCGACCAGCCGAGTCTTGCCGATCCCCGCCGGCCCACTGATCAGGACCACCCGGCCGGTGCCGGCGCGCGCGTCGACCAACCGCCGGCCCAGCACAGCCAGCTCCGCCTGCCGGCCGACGAACCGCTCCTCCCCCACCACGCTGTCAGTATCCGCATCGGTACCGCAGTGCAGTACCGGCTTTGCGTACCACCACTGATGTGCCCGCAGCCTGGGTCGGCGACGGTGAGCCCATGGAACTTGAGCAGGCGGTACGGAGGCTGTTCGCACCGGCGCGCCGGCCCGGCCGGGTCGGTGTCGAGGTCGAGCTGATCCCGGTCACCGCTACCGACGCGCCGCAGCCGGTGGATCCCTCGGTACTGGTCGAGGGCTTCGACGCCGGCTTCGTCGCCTCGGCACGACCGTCGTTCGAGCCGGGCGGCCAACTGGAGCTCAGCCCGCCACCGAGCGGCACCGTCGCCCGCCTCGTCGGCGAGGTCGACCGGTTGCTGGCCCGGGCGGCGGCGATCGCACAGCAGCGCGGTGTGCGGCTGGAAGCCACCGGCACCAACCCGTACCACTCGTGCGCCCAGGTACCGCTACGCACACCCACGCCCCGCTACCTCGCCATGCAGCGGGAGTTCGACCGGCTCGGGCCGGACGGACGGCGGATGATGCGGCTGACGGCGTCGCTGCAGATCAACGTCGACCTGCTGCCCGGCCCGGCCGGGCGGGAGCAGTGGCTGGTCGCCAACCTGGCCGGACCGCCACTGACGGCGGCGTTCGCCAACTCCACCGTGGTCGATGGCCGGCCGACCGCCTTGCCTGGCGCGCGTACCCGGATCTGGCGGGGCATCGACCCCCGCCGTACCGGGTACGACGGCCGCCACCTCGACGTCACCGACCCGGTCGGCGCGTACCTCGCGTTCGCCGCGGCCGCGCCTCGCCTGCCGATCCCTGAGACGGCCGACCCGGCCTATCACGTGTCGACGCTGTTCCCACCGGTCCGGCCGCGCGGCGGCTACCTCGAGCTGCGGTACCTGGACGCCCAGCCCCCGCATTGCATCGGCGCGGCGGTAGCCGCGGTCGCCGGCCTGCTCTACCACCAGCGGGCCCGCCGCGACGCACTGGACCTCTTGCTGCCCAGGGCCACCGACCAGCAGCGGGCGTGGAGCGAAGTGGCTGCTGGATATTCGCCCGAGAGCGCCGAGCTGCTGTCGATCGCGGGAACCGTACCCGCCTCGACCGGGCCGGTGCCGATCCTGGCAGGCTTGTCATGAGAATCGCGTTCGTCGCCGACCCGTTGGCGTCTCTGGACCCGTCGACCGACACCACCGTCGGGCTGATGCACGCCGCGCAGAACCGTGGCGCCGAGGTCTGGGTCACCGAGGTGGGTCGGCTGGAAGCGGTGGCCGGGCGCGCCCGGGCACTGGCCCGGCCGGTACGGCTCGCTCCGTCCCGCCCGGCCGGTGGGCACCTGTGGGCCGTACCGGACCCCTGGTTCACCGCCGGCGACCCTGGCCACGTCTGGCTGGACGAGATGGCCGCCGTCTTCATGCGTACCGAGCCACCGCTCGACGAGGCATACACCACCGCGACGCTCATCCTCGACCTGGTCGACCCCGCCCGCACCGCACTGGTCAACGACCCACGCGGACTGCGCGTGTGCAGCGAACACCTGCTCCCGTTGCATTTCCCCGATCTCATCCCGCCGACCGTCGTCACCGCCGACCCGCACACCATCCGGTCATTCCTCATCCAGCACGGAACGGCCGTAGCGAAACCGGTCGACGGGTACGCCGGTCGGGGCGTGCTGCGGCTGGACCGCCACGACCCCAACCTCGCCTCACTGATCGAGATCTGCACCGCCGCGGGTACCCGCGCCACGGTGGTACAGCGGTTCCTGCGCGAGGTGTCCGAAGGCAACAAGCGCGTCTTCGTCGTGGCCGGCGACCCGGTCGGCGCCGTATACCGCTACCCCGCCGCCGGGGACTTCCGCATCGGCAACCCGTCGGCAGAGGCGCCGGTGACCACCCGCGACCGCGAGATCTGCGCCCGGCTCGCGCCAGTTCTCCGCGACCACGGCATCCTCCTGGCCGGCCTGGACGTGATCGGCCCGTACCTCATCGAAGTCAACGTGACCAGCGTCGGCGCCCTGCGCAAGGCCGACGCCCTGCTCGGCTGGACCCTCTGCGCGGACCTGCTCGACAGCGTGCTGTCCGCGCCCGACCAAAGGAGATCGGCATGACCACCGCCGTCATCTGTACCGCGATCCTCGCCGCCATGCTGTTCCTGCTCGGCTTCAACGTCTCGCGGCTGCGGGGCGCGACGGCCAAGGCCGGCGGCTCCCAGATGCCCACCGATCCGGCCAGCCCGCTGCTGATCGCGATCCGCGCGCACGGCAACGCCGCCGAATACATCCCCACCTTCATCGTGCTGTTCCTGCTCGTCGGCACCCGCACCCACAGCTGGATCGCCGTGCCGCTGATCGTCGGCGCGACCGCGACGCGGCTCACGCACGCCTACGGAATGCTGACCGCACCGAGCCTGGCCGCCGAGGTGCCGCTGCGGCTTGTCGGCGCCCTCGGCACGTACCTATTCGGTGTCGCGCTCGCCGTCGCCGCGGCGCTGTCCCTGCTGTGAGCCCCACGACCCTCAGCTACGGTCCAAACGACACCTGCCTGCCGGGTAGCCCTGGTGCATTGCCGCACCGGGCCACCTCAGGACCGTGCATGCCAGTCATCGCGGCACGCGGCCGCAACCGGCCCTACGACCCGGATCCGGCCTCCGGCGGGCCAGGCCGACCGCGCGGTCTAGGTCGTGGGATAAGGGCCGGCGGTGATGGTATGGCCGCTCCGGCGGATTATCGGATATATGGGATGGGAGTGGTGTCAACGGTGATATGCCTACGAGTAGGACCAGATCACTAGAGAAGGTGACCTACTCATGAAGAAGAGCCGTATCGTCCTGGCTGCCACCGTCGCCACTGTCATCGGCACCGCCATCGCGGTTACATCGACCGCCAACGCGAGCACACCGAACGGGGCCACAGGCGCATCACACCGGGCGAAGCCGGTAAGGATCGAAGTCTTCGCGCCCGAGCGGGGCGCCAACGCCGGCGCCAACGGATTCGGTTGGTTCGTCGACATGGAAATCGACTTCCTCGGCAAGAACCTGCAGCAGGCCGGTTTCAGCGGTCTACAACTGACCGGGCCAGGGGTACACAACAACGTTCCGCCGTTCCCTGGCACCTTCTCGACCGGCCGGGACGACCGCCTGCCCGGCCTGGTCGTTCTCACCTCCACCACCAACAACACCCTGCCGGGCTTCTCCGGCCCAGGCACCAACCTGGCCAACCTGTTCAACCTCACCGGCATCACTAACCGCGACAACAAGGAAACCGAGTTGTGGGACACCTGGATCGTCGGTGCGGCCATCGCCGGCCAGAACGTCAACACCACGCTCACCGTCGCAGTCATCGACGACCTCAATCACGACGGCATCTTCAACGACGCGCCGAACGTGGTGACCGACCTGAACAACGACGGGCGCATCGACGCCGCGGACCTCAAGCTCCTCGGGGTCGCATCCAACATCGCCACCGTGCCGTTCCGGATCAACGGCGCCCCGGCCCAACCCTGATGCTGAGGGCGCGCTCGGCCGACGCCTAAACGAGCCGAACCCGGGCGCGCCGACAACCGGTTGACAGTCATTGCGGGCCGCGTGGTTGCCGCAAGTACCGACCGCTCTCGGCCGCGCGGCCACACCCGCCTTCCATACGCAGCCCCTTGTCGCAGGGACCGTACTGGGCAGACGTTCCAGCTTGCCTGGATCTCTGTGGCGGTGCCGTGGATGACGCCCGGGATCAGACGGTGAGGGCGCGCCGATGAAGACCCTGCCGCACCGGGCAGCCCCATCCAGTGGGGAGTACGGCACGCCGCCGCAACCGTCCGCTCCGTACCTCGCGCCCATCCTCGCCGCCGCCGCAGGCGTCCCCCAGTGGCAACGGCACATCCAACAGATCGCACCGATGACAGCCGGGCTCACGATCCAGGCCACCACCGGACTGCGCAGCCTACCGCTCACCCCCTGGGCCGGGCTCGGCGTGCTCGCCGCCTGGGCCGCCACAGCAATCCTGGCCGGCACCCTACGAGTACAAGCGGGCGACGCATGAACCGACCCGGCGGGCACGGCACGTGAGACGAACGTGCTTGTCAGGCTATCCATCGGTGATGCCGTTGCGATTCCAGGTCGCTGATCGTGGTCAGGCGGGGGCCGCCGCCTCAGTTGCCTGACCGGTACGGACTCATGGGGTAGTTGCCGAAGTACGGGTACGGGATGAGGCGGTGGTGGGTGCCGCCGCCCGCGGACTGTTCGTAGCCGGTAGCTGGCCGTGGTGGTGTCGACCCACCGGTCGAAGATCACGACGTGGCCGGTGGGTCCGTCGCCGGGGTTGATGAGCAGGTCGCCGGGGCGGAGGTCGGTCTTCTTGATGGGTTCCCGGTCGAACTCGTCGAACGGGAGGCACTCCCCGGCGATACCGGCGGTGGTGCGAAGCTGGTGGTCGACCCGGCGTGGCAGTTGGCTGAACTCCTTCACCCGCGGCCGTTCGTCGTGGTGGGCGCTGACGAACACGCCGAGGGTGGACAGATCCACATGAGTGGCCACAGTGGACAGACGCACTGAGACGTACGTCAACAGGCCGGCGATGATCCAGACGAGGGTGGCACGGAAAGGCACTGGTCAGCACCGGTCGATACAGACCCGACTGAACCAGCACGCCACCCGGGCGCCGCCGGTGACCACGCGGTTGCTGACGGGCGCGACCGTCCCTGGTGGGAGACCGACGCGTCGGAGTTCGGCGACCGGGCCGGTCAGTTCCAGCGCGCGACATCCACTGACCCACCGGACCGGGCGGCCCCCGGTGACCGGCCGCCCGGTACCCGCGGGGTCCGGTGCTACCGGTTCGCGCGGATGTCCTGCGCAACCCCGAACCCGTCCACGTTGTAGTCGACGTTGGCCACACCGAAGACGTCCTGCAGCGCCTGATCCAGCAGGCTGCCCTGGACAAATCGCGCCGAGCCCGGCGCGGATGAGGACCATGCTGGTGTTCACGCTGTCCAGCAAGCGGTGGGCGGTACGCGCGGCGGTCAGGCACCAGCCCCGGTTGGCGAAGAGGTTCCCGGGCAGGTTCTCGAAGTAGATGAGCCTGACGGCCCCGCCGGGCAGGTCTTCGGTGTGGTCGGCGATCCAGAAGCTGCCGACGCGGTGGGGCGTCATGGTCGCATTGACGTCCATGCTGTAGGCGCCCAGACCGATGCTCACGTTGGCGTGGGTGACCGGATTGCCCTGCGGCACCAGGTGCGGCTGGCCCGGGTGCGTGGCGGGTTGGGTGCCACAGCCGACCACCATGATCGGCTGATGGGTGTAGGGCAGAAGGTCATCCGGGGCTTGGAAAGCGGTGGGTTGCTCGCACGGGCGGCGGATGCGCAGTGCCGGACGGCGGGCGTATCCAGAAATGTGAGGCATACGCCCGCCTGTCGACGTCACACCACGAATGCGATGACGAACGACGCGGTGGCCGGTGTCGCACCGTTGTTGTCCACGCAGCTGACCCGGATGCCGTCGAAGGAGTTCCAGAAGACAATCTTGCAGCGGCCCCTGGTCGGGCTTGACGAGGTGAACCAGGTGGTGAGCTGCACGTCGCCCGCGTCGAGCGGGACCGCGAGATGCACCGCGTACTCGCCCTGGCCGAGGACCTCGATCGTAGGGTCCGCCGCCGGGTTCGTGTCGTACCCGGTGGTGGTGGAGTCGACTCTCACGCCGTAACTTCCAGGTACCTGCGCGGTGGACGACCCGGGGGCGCACCTCATCCGCGACGCGCGCACCGGCGCCGTGGTTGTAGCCGTTGGCGCCGGTGCGCGGGTCGGGTGAGGCGGTCAGCTCGCCGTGACGACGCTCCACTGCTGGTTGTTGCTGTTGGTGTCGGACCACTGGCCAAGGTCCGAGCCACTGCCGGTGCGGCCCATGCCGTCCGCGTACAGGCCCGTGGCGCGGTTGCGGATCCGCACGTTGCTTCCGTTGGTCACGAGCGTCCACTGCTGGTTGTTGCTGTTGGTGTCCGCCCACTGGCCGACTGCGGAACCGTTGGAGGTGCGGCCCATGCCATCGAGGAACTGGCCGGTGGCGCGGTTGCGGATGCGCACGTAGCTTCCGTCGGTCACGACCGTCCACTGCTGGTTGTTGGTGCCGCTGGCGCACGTGGACTGCGTGGCGTTGGCGCCATTGGCGGTTGCGCCGGCCCCGTCGACGCACAGACCGGTCGCGGCGTTGCGGAGCTGGACGTATGTCCCGCTGCCGCCACCGTCACCGATGCCCCAGGCGTACTGCAGGCGGGCCAGACCGGAGGCGTTGACCAGGGAGAGCTTGATTCCGGCCCCGGTCCCGGTCTTGCTGGTCATGCTGTACCAGTCGCCATCGCGCAGGCCTGGCCAGTAGACGCTGCCGACACCGAGGGAGCGCAGCTCCGTGCTCATGCCCCGCACGTAGTCGTCGAAGTAGTTCGTGCCCGGGACGCTGTAGTCGATCGTGCCGTAGTTAACGCCGTTCTTGCTGCCCGGGCTCATCGGGCCGCCCCATTCCGTCACGACCGTCCGGCTGGCGAAGGCGCCGATCTCGCCCGCGAGGTGGTTGGCCCACTGCGATTCGCTGGTGTAGGGCGGGCTGACGAAGAACGAGTAGTCGTGGATAGCGATCAGAGTGTTGTTCAGGCGGCTGTCGTTGCCGACCGCGGCCCCGTTCTGGGCCAGGCCGCCGCCGTCGAGGACCACCCGGCTCCGCGGGACGCTGGGGTACCGGTTGAGCCAGGTGTTGTAGAGGTTGTCCAGGTCGGTGGTGTTCAGTCCGTACGGTTCGTTGATGACCTCGAAGTAGGCGTTGGAGTTGCTGCCGTACTTGCCAACGATCGTGTCCCACATCTGGTAGAAGGTCGTCGTGTTCGGCGGCTTACCGCCGGTGTACGCCCAGTAGGCCAGGATCACGTTGCCTTTGGACAGCGCGGTGTCGATCGCCCCGGTGTAGGTACCCCAGTAGCTGGAGATGGTGGGTTCGTTGACCGGCATGCGGACCGTGTTGGCGCCGGTGATCGAGTAGAGCTGGCCGACCACCTGGTTCGCCACCGTGGACGCCGTCGCGTACGTGTCCGAGGAGCCCAGGCCGGACGGGTAGAGCACGCCGTTGACGAAGTTGTCCCGTTGGTCGGCCCAGTTGACCCCCCGGAACTGGCCCGTGGACGCGTGGGCCTGGCGCGGGCCGACCGTCGCGACGGCCGCGGCGGCGAGTGCGCACACCATCAACAGCCTGACTGCGGTGGTCCGGCGGGCGGTCATTGGCGTGTCCACTTCTGGTTGCTGGCGCCGTTGCAGGTCCAGATGTCGACGGCGGTGCCGTTGGTGGTGGCGGCGTTGGCGACGTCGAGGCAGAGTCCGGATTCGCGTCCGACGATGGTGCCGTCGGAGTTCAGCGTCCATTGTTGGTTGGCGCCGCCGTTGCAGTCCCAGATTTCGACTTTGGTGCCTTGGGCGGTGGCGTGGCCGGGGACGTCGAGGCACTTGTTGCCGTAGACCTGCAGCGCCCCGTTGGACAGTGATGTCCATTGTTGGTTGGTGCCGCCGTTGCAGTCCCAGATTTCGACGGGGGTGCCGTTGGTGGTGGCGCGGCCGGTGACGTCGAGGCAGCGGCCGGAGCCGTTGCCGCGCAGTACGAAGGAGGTTCCACCGCCGCCGCTGCCGCCGCCGGGGTTGGTGCCGATGCCCCAGCCGTACTGGAGACGGTCGAGTCCGGACTGGTTGTTCAGGGACAGGGACAGGTTGGTGCCGCTGCCGTTGACGGTGGTGATGGCGCAGGAGGCGTTCTCACAAGGGCCGGGGCCGGAGGTCTGGTTGGTTTCCTTGACGCCGACCCATAGGACGGTGCCGATGCCTTGGCTGCGGGCGGCGTCGGTCACGGCGTAGAGGTAGGACAGGTCGTTGTTGCCGTCTTTGGGGCCGTTGTAGTTGACGCCGGTGTTCATGGGTACGCCGAATTCGGTGATGACGGTCCGTGAGGCGTAGCCGCAGAGGTTGTTCTGCAGGTCGGTGACCCAGCCGGCTTCGGTGGAGTGGGAGTCGCCGAACATGCCGTAAATGTGCAGCGACAGCAGGGTGCCCGACAGTCGGGAGTCGCCGCCGACGGAGCACAGGTTGGTGTCGGAGTAGAGGCCGGGCAGGATCAGGCGGCTGCGGGGGACGCTGGAGTACCGGGAGACCCAGGCGGCTTCGGCGTTGGTCAGGTCGGTCGCGGCGTACCCGTAGGGCTCGTTCATCATGTCAAAGTAGACGTTGGAGTTGTTGCGGTACTTATTGATGACGACATCCCACATTGCGTTGAACGCGTTGGTGTCGCTGATCTTGCCGCCTTGCAGCCATGGGGCGATGATGAGGTTCATGCCCAGGGTGTTGGCGGCGTCGTAGGCGCCGACGAGGCTGTTCCACCAGGAGGACGAGGTGGTCCAGGTGTTGATGCCCATCCGGACGGTGTTGGCGCCCAGGTTCTGGAATCCTTTGAGGATCGCGGTCGCCTTCGCGTTCACGGTGGCGTAGCTGTCCGATGTGGACAGTCCGACCGGGACGTTGGGTCGGGTGATGAAGTTGTCGTTCGGGTCGGCCCAGTTCACGCCGTGGAACTGGCTGGTCGCGGCGTGCGCCGCCGGGGCGGTGGTCAGCTGGAAGCCCGCGTAGCCGCCCAGGGCCACCACGAGCGCCAGACCGGCCAGGGCGAGCCGCCGGAACCGGACTCTGGGAAGAGTCACGTCTCCCCCTTTCGGTACGTTGTTACCGCTAACATCGAGGACTGGTACAGCGCAGCACGAGCATCTCACATTGTCAAGATTGTCGATGTCTCGTTGCCAAGTCTCGTTGCCATCTGACGGTCGGGGTCGGCGACGAAACGCGCCGGTCTCGCTCAACCGCATGTGGCCGAGCTTGAGCGGCCGACCATGGGCGTCGCCGAGCTCAGCCAGGCCTACTGGATTCGTGACACGCCGGTCGTTGAGGGTCGAGCCAGCGGCCGCAGCTCCTTGCACCGTATCCGAACTCCATCGACGCCCGCCCTGCCCGTGCGTCAGATTTCGGCGACGAGCGCTCGTACATCTGTCGGATCTGAGCAGGTGAAGCGCCCTTGGGGAACAGTACCGCGGCGAGCCCTCCAGGAACACCAGCGGTACGCCCCGGCCGTCGGCCTCGGCGAGGACGCGGGCGACCAGTGCGGTACCGATGCCCCGGCGCCGGAATTCCGGCAGCACCCCGAGCGGCGACAGCGAGTACACGTCGACGAGGCGGGGCGTGGTGTCCAGCCGGCAGGCGCTGAGCATCGCGTGCCCGACGACCGTGTCGTCCACAGTGGACACCAATGAGACGGGCGGCAGCGCAGGCCCGGCCGGCGCGCAGCGCGTCGACGAGGT
>Ga0207661_10002609_pt1 | contig 12405 bp, 9 predicted proteins | sample KBSC713LmetaG_FD_184337 | JGI IMG/M metagenome (GOLD analysis project Ga0207661, IMG submission 184337) | Corn rhizosphere microbial communities from Kellogg Biological Station, Michigan, USA - KBS C7.1-3L metaG (SPAdes) (version 2) | ecosystem: Host-associated > Plants > Roots > Rhizosphere ... | reverse complement strand
GCGCCGCTTCGCCTGGGTGGCCCGCGCGCTGGCCCGGCGCAAGCCCGTGCTGGCGGTCAAGAGCGGCCGCTCGAGCGGTGGCCGCCGGGCCGGCGCGTCACACACCGCGGCCGCCGCCGCCCCGGATGTCGCCGTCGACACCCTGTTCAACCAGGCCGGTGTGATCCGCACCGACACCCTCGCCGAGCTGCTGGACACCGCTCGAGTGCTGGTGGATCAGCCGTTGCCCAACGGTGTCCGGCTCGGCATCGTCGGCAACGCGGGCGGGCTGAACGTGCTCGCCGCCGACGCCGCCGAAAGTGCCCGGCTGACCGTGCCGCCGGCCCTTGGCAACCCGGTCGATCTGGGCGCCGAGGCGTCGCCCGAAACCCTGCGCGCCGCGCTGTCGGGGCTGGCTACATCCGGCGAGATCGACGCGCTGGTCGTGACCTTCGTCGCGACACGCACGAATGACGCGCCCGGCACCCTCGAGGCGATCGGAATGGCCGCCGACGCCGTGCCGGACGTCCCGATCGTGGCCGTCGTGGTCGGCGTGCCCGACCCGCCGGCCGCGCTCGGTGCCCGCCGCGTCCCCGTCTACCCGCTGCCCGAGGACGCGGTCCGGGCGCTCGGGCGGGCCGCGCACTACGCGGAGTGGCGGCGGCGGCCGATCGGCGACCGTCCCGAGCTGTCCAGTGTGGATAGCCAACGGGCTCGTGCGGTCATCCGGGAAGCCTCTCCCGGTGGCTGGCAGCCGCCCGCGGTCGCCGAGGCTCTGCTGGATGCCTACGGGATACCGACGGTGCCGGCCCGGGTGGCGACCGACATCGGCGAAGCGGTCCGCCTCGCGACCGAGTTGGGCTATCCCGTGGCCGTCAAGGCCGCCGACCCGAACGTCGTGCACAAGAGCGACATCGGCGCGGTCTGGCTGAACCTCAGCGGCCCCGAGGCGGTCCGCCGGGCGTACATCGCCATCGCCACGGTGCTCGGCGTGAGCACTCCGGACGTGATTGTCCAGCGGATGGCCCCGTCCGGCGTCGAGCTCGTCGCCGGCCTGGTGCACGACCCGCGGTTCGGTTCTCTCGTCATGGCCGGCCTCGGCGGCGTACAGACCGACCTGCTTGGCGACCGGTCGTTCCGGCTGCTCCCACTGACTACCGCCGACGCGCACGACATGTGGTGCTCACTGCGGTCGGCGCCGCTGCTGACCGGCTACCGCGGCAGCGAACCGGCGGACACCGGCGCGGTCGAGGACCTGCTCCTGCGACTTGGCCGGCTGGCCGAGGAGGTACCGGAGGTAGCCGAACTGGACCTCAACCCCGTCCTCGCCGGCCCGGATGGGGCCGTGGCGGTCGACGTGAAGCTGCGGCTGGCGCCGATCGGCAACGAACCGGACCCCTACCTCCGGACGCTGAAGGCCGGCACCACCGAGGGAGGAACGGCATGACGACGCTGATGCGCCGGCTCGGCCAACCGTTGATTCTCACGCTGTGGCTGGCGGCGGCGGTTTCGGTCGCGGCCGGAGCGACGCCGCTGCGAGCAACTGCGGCCGCGGTCCTGGCCCTGACCATCGCGCTGGTATTGACCGACCACAGGCCGCCGAGATGACCGCGGTCACCGCCCGCGCGCCGACGCCGGCCCAGGACCCCCGCGAGCCCATCGACCGGCTGCTGCGGGACCTCCGGTGCGGTTCTGATGGGCTGTCCGGACGGGAGGCGGCGCGCCGGCTCGTCGTGTCCGGCCCGAACGAACTCACGCGCCGCGCCGGCCGGCGCTGGTGGCGCGAGCTCGTCGAGCAGTTGATCCATCCGCTCGCGTTGCTGCTCTGGTTGGCCGCCGCCCTGTCCGTCGTGGCCGGCACGGTCACCCTCGCGATCGCGATCGTCGTGGTTGTCATCGTCAACGCGCTGTTCGCGTTCGTGCAGGAGCGGCAGGCCGAGCGGGCGGTCGAGGCGCTGGCCGCCTATCTGCCCCAGCGCGCCTCGGTCCTCCGCGACGGCGTGCGCCAGGACGTCGCGGCCCGCGACCTGGTGCCCGGCGACGTGATCCTCGTCGAGGAGGGCGAGCGCATCTGCGCCGACGCCCGACTGCTCTGCGGAGCGGTCGAGGTCGACCTGTCAACGCTGACCGGTGAATCGCTGCCCGCGTACCGCTCGGCCGATCAGACCGACCCGCGTGGTCCGGTGCTCGACGCGCGTGACCTGCTTTTCAGCGGTACTACCTGCACCGGCGGCGAAGCGCGAGCGGTGGTGTTCGCGACCGGCATGCGGACCGAGCTCGGCCGGATCGCGGCGCTGTCACAACGGGTGGGTCGGGACGAAAGCCCACTCGAGCGGCAGGTCAAGCGGGTTGCCTGGCTGATCGCCCTGGTGGCGGTGACCGCTGGGCTGGCGTTCCTGCCGCTCGGCACGTTCGCCGCCCACCTGAGCCTCGCCGCGGCCTTCACGTTTGCGATCGGCCTGCTGGTGGCCAACGTGCCGGAGGGCCTGCTGCCGACCATCACTCTCGCCCTCGGCATGGGGGTGCGGGACCTCGCGCGCAGCGGCGCGGTCGTCAAGCGGCTCAGCGCGGTCGAGACCCTGGGGTCGACGACGGTGATCTGCACCGACAAGACGGGCACGCTCACCCTCAATCAGATGCGCGTCACCAGAATCTGGACCCTGCCGGAGGCGGTCGACCTGGAGGGCTCGGTACCGGATGTCGTGACCCCGGCCATCCCGCGGCTCGCGCGCGCCGTGGCGGCCTGCAACAACGCCACGCTCGACGGGCCCGGCGATCCCACCGAGGTCGCATTGCTCAAGGCGGCGGCCGCCCTGGGCGTCGACCGGCAGGGTCACCAACACCGCCAGTTCCACTTCGATCCCGCGTTGCGGCGTATGTCCACCGTTGACCTGGTCGACGGTGCACTCTGGCTGCACGTCAAGGGGGCGCCGGAGGAACTGCTGGGCCTGTGCCGGTACATCGCGGCGGAAGCGGGTGAGCGGTCCTTCGAGGACGCCGACCGCCGGCGCGTCGAGGGGGTCGTGGCCGGCCTCGCCGCCAGTGGCCTCCGGGTGCTTGGGGTGGCCGAACGCTGCCTTCCCGACGGGCCGCCGCCGGAACGTCGCGAAGACGCCGAATGCGACCTCACGCTGCTCGGGTTGGTGGCCATGTTCGACCCGCCCCGGCCGGAGGTCCGCGACGCCGTCGCCCGGTGCCGCACCGCCGGCATCCGGCTCATCGTCGTGACCGGCGACCACGGGCTGACCGCCGCCGAAATCGCTCGCCGGGTCGGCATCGCCACCAACCACACGACTGTCGTCACCGGCACCGAACTCGACGCGATGACCGAAGCCGAGCTGGACGACCTGCTCGCGAGCACCGACGAGCTGATCTTCGCGCGCAGCTCACCGGAGGCCAAGCTGCGTATCGCCGACGCCTTGCGGGCGCAGGGTCACGTCGTCGCGATGACCGGGGACGGAGTCAACGACGCACCGGCGCTGCGGCGGGCCGACATCGGTGTGGCGATGGGTCTGGCCGGCACCGACGTGGCGCGTGAGGCGGCCACGATGGTGCTGACCGACGACAACTTCGCGACCGTGGTGACCGCGGTGCAGGCCGGACGGCGCGTCTACGACAACGTCCGCAAGTTCATTCTCTACATCTTCGCCCACGCCACTCCCGAGGTCGTGCCGTTCCTCGTGTATGCCCTTTCCGGTGGCGCGGTTCCGCTTCCATTGACGGTGCTGCAAATCCTCGCGATCGACCTCGGTACCGAGACACTCCCAGCACTGGCGCTCGGGCGGGAGCCGGCCGAGCCCGGCCTCATGGACCGCCCGCCCCGCCCGCGCAGCCAGTCGGTGGTCCACGGCCGCATGCTCTTCCGGGCCTGGGCCCTCCTCGGCGGCGTATCGGCGATCCTCGTGATGGCCGGGTTCTTCATCACGTTGCACGCGGCCGGCTGGCACCCCGGCGACCCGACCGGTCCCGGCACTCCGCTGCATCATGCGTGGCAGCAGGCGACCACGATGGTGTTCCTCGGCATCGTCGCCTGCCAGATCGGCACCGCGTTCGCCGCCCGCACCCAGACGGCGGCCCTGCGCGAGGTCGGCCTGTGCACCAACCGGCTGCTGCTGTGGGGCGTGCTGTTCGAGGTTGCCTTCGCCGCTGCGGTAGTCGGCGTCCCGCCCTTGCGGGAGGTGTTCGGCACGGCCGCTCCGCAGCCGTGGCAGCTGGCGCTGTTGCTGCCGTTCCCGGTGCTCGTCTGGGGCGCCGACGAAATCTGGCGGGCCCGTTCCCGGCGGGCTCCTCCTCGGCTGGCGGGCGGCTCGGACCGGTCCGCGGTCCCGCCACGGCGGGCAGTTGGTCATTCCGTAGTCGGGCACTCCGGCCCTGCTGTCGCACCGTGCCGGACGGAAGAGTGAGCGCTGACGAACCGGACGACGAGGAGGAACTCGAAATGCGCCGCAGGACGTTCGACTTCATTGCCACCGCCATCGGTGGCGCCCTTACTATCGTGCTGCTGGTCGCGGGTGGGCTTGCGATGTGGGGGTACACCTTCGCCAACAACAATGTGCGCGAGCAGTTGTCCGCCCAGCAGATCTACTTCCCGGCGAAGGGCAGCGATGCCCTGAAGTCCCCGGAGATCGGGCCATACCTCAACCAGTACGCGGGCCAGCAGTTGACCACCGGCGCGCAGGCGAAGGCCTACGCCGACCACTTCATCGGCGTGCACCTCAAGGAGGTCGCCGACGGCAAGACCTACGCTCAGGTGAGTACGGAGGCGCAGAAGAACCCGACGGACACCGCCCTGCAGGCCCAGGCCAACACCCTGTTCAAGGGTGAGGCGCTGCGCGGGCTGCTCCTGCAGGCCTACGCCTTCTGGAAGATCGGCCAGATCGCACTGTGGGCCGGAATCGCCAGCTTCATCCTCGCCGGCCTCATGCTGCTGCTGACCCTCTTCGGCGTGATCCACCTGCGCCGGGTCGACCCGACAGCCGAGTTGCTGCCGAACAAGCGGGACAAGTTCGAGGCCGCCGACGCATGAACGATCAGCTCGCGGCGCCGCCGGGTCGAAGGACCGGCGGCGCCGCGATCGTCTGCCATTCCTGGTTCATCGCGGCGACCAGGACCGGCAGGTCGGCGAACCGTTCGCGGTCGGCTCGCACCGAGACGACCAGGGTGCCCGCGTAGGACAGGGCCAGGAACGTCAAGGCCAGGTTACCGGCCAAAGCGCCCAACGGAATCAGCTCAAGGACCGGCGCCCCGAGGAGGACCACCGGTTCGGCCGGCCCGACGACGTTGCTCACCACGACGTTCGTGAGCCGTTGGTGCCGGGTGAACACGCGCATCAGGCCGGAGCGGGCCAGCCACACGAGCGGCGTCGAGCCGGCGGGCTGTCCGTGCTTGGCGAGCGCCGCGGCGCGGTGCACGAGGGGCAGCCGTTCCCGCGGGTCGGCCGGGGCCAGCGGCAACCGGACCACAACGATTCCCGCCTGGGTGGCGCCTGTTTGCACGGGTACGGCGACGTGCAGCTGGAGATCGTCGACCGGCTCGCCGCGCTCCTGCAGGAGTGCGCGGATGCCGCCCGCGGCCAGGTTGAGGAGCAGGTCGTTGACGGTGCCGCCGGCGGCGTGGGCGACCGCTTTGGCCGTGGGCAAGGAAACCCGGACGACGCCCGAGATGCGGTGCCGGCCGATCGGCGCGTTCAACGAGGTGCGCGGCGCCCCGAGTGCGGCTCGCATACGATGCCAACCCGAACGGCGACCGGGCCGATCGGCAACCGGGCGTGTCGGGCCGGCCGGAGGTTGGCCGCCCAGCAGTGGCAGGAACAGCTGCAGCGCGGCCGAGCCGTCGGCCACTGCGTGGTGAACGGCGATCAGCAGGGCGACACGGCCGCCGGTGAGCCCGTCGACAATCCAGATCCGCCACAGTGGATGGTCCCGGTCCAGACGCGGTTCGAGCAGCCGGTCGGCCAGCCCGAGCAGGGCTGCGTCGTCGCCGGGCGGCGGCACGGTCACGAGCCTGACGTGCCGCTCGATGCGGAAGTCCGGGTCGTCGACCCAGATCGGCCGGACCTTGTTGCTGGGCCGCCGGCGCAGCTTTGGCACCGCGTCGAGGCGCCCTTCCAACTGCGCCCGCAGCTCGGTCAGGCGGATCCGGCCGTCCGTGTCGCGCAGTGCCGAGCCGTCGAGGATGCCCAGCGCGCCGACGTGCATAGGCGTGTCGGCCGCCTCGACGACAAGGTAGGTGAGGTCGGCGGCGCTGAGCCGATCGGCGGCCATCAGCCCGGCCGGGCCGTCATCGTCGCGAGCAGCACCCCGGCGGCACCAGCGAACGCCAGGTCCAGCACAAGCGACAGCGGCGAGAAGGCGGTCACCCCGGCCACGTCGGCGTGAGCCTGGAAGGCGGCGGCGGCCATGAGATTGACCAGATAGGTCGCCCCGGTCACGGCCATCACCGTGCCGAGCAGATAGCCCCAGCGCGTACGGCGCCACAGCAGGACAGCCGCGACCGCCAGGGGTACGACGAAGAATGTCAGGTCGGTCGCGTACACCATGTGCAGCGCGGCTGGTGGCGCGGCGCCGCCCGGCAGTTCGCCGGTGATCGCCTGGCGCAGGCTGAAATACGTCCACAGGCCGGCCAGCACGGCGGCCACGACGCCGAAGAGCGTGGCCACCACCCGCGCCGGCGTCCGCGGGCCGAACCGGGCCGCCAACGCGGCTCCATCGAAGCTGGGCAGCAGGACGATCAACGCCCAGATGGCCAGCGACAGGATCGCGACATGCACCAGGAACAGGTCGTTGAACTCGGCGCCGAACACGATGTAGGCGTAGTTGTACACGGCATAGCCGAGGGCGCCGCCCAGCACCAGCTGTCCCCGTCCGGAGCCGCGGATCGCGGCGACGAGCGCCACCCCGAGCAGCGGCGTCGCGACAGCCAGGGTGACCAGGTCACCGCCGCGAAGGGCCTGCGCGGCCCACGGATAGTCCGGATAGAAGCCGGGAACGAAGAGCCCGACGACGGCGGCGAGGGCCATCAACCCGGCCGTCAACGCCGCCAACACATATGCGGTGCGCTTGGCGTCCACGCTTTCACGATGGTCTCCGGCGACGGCGACGCCCACCGGCCAACGTCCCGCCCGGCCGGGTCGTTGGACCCTTGGTCGTGCGGCCCCGTCGCGCCTACCGTGCGCGGCATGAACACGACTGTTGCGCCGGCGGTGCCGCGCCCGACGTCATGAGCGGCAAGATCGACGGTGACCGGCTCGTCTTCGAAACGATCGGCGCCCGGTACCGCCGCGCCTGACCTGGGACGCGTCCGATCCGACCGCCATCACCTGGATCAACGAGTTCCAGGCCCCGGACGGTCAGTGGCAGCTCATCGAGAAGTATGTGATGACTCCGGTAGGGCGATGCTGAAGGTTGCCCCGGCTCCGGGGCGTCCGTCGATGTCCAGCCGTCCGCGGTGGGCGTGCACGACGTCGCTGACCAGGGCCAACCCGAGCCCGAACCGGCGCCCGGACTGTTCACGGCGGGGCTCGCCGCGAGCGAAGCGCTCGAGAAGGCGAGCGGCGTCGGCCGGGTCCAGCCCTTCGCCGTCGTCGGTGACGGTCAGGCAGACGTGCGCGCCGTCGCGGCGGGCGGCGACGGTGACCGTGCCGCCCGTGCTCACATGGGCCAGCGCGTTGTCGATCAGCGCGGCCAGCGCGCGGCGCAGCGATGAGCGCACCCCGGTGACGATCAGATCGTCGGGGGCGACGTCGGCGCGCAGCGTGATGTGCAGAGTGTCGGCGTGGGCGGCCAACGACGCAACGAGCTCGTCCACCAGCTCGCCGGCGTCGATCGCGGTGCCCCGCCAGGGCTGGTGTTGCAGCTCGGCGGAGAGCAGGAGGTCTTCGACGACCTCGCCGAGCGCTTTGGTGTCGGCCGCCAGTTGCGTGATGTCGGCGGACACGCGCTCGTCCACCGGACCATCGGCTCGGGCGAGGCGCCGCCGGACCAGCTCGGCCCGCGTGTTGAGGACGGTCAGCGGAGTGCGCAGCTCGTGGCTGGCATCGGCGACGAAGCGGCGCTGCATCGCCAGCGCCCGCGCGAGCGGACGGACGGCTCGGCGTCCGAGGAGAGCACCGAGCAGGGCGCCGGCCACGATGCCGATCACTCCGGCAACGGCTACCGAGGCGACGAGCCGCTCGCCGGATTCCTCCCGGGCCGTGACGTCGAGCAGGCCCGCGGTGCGGCTGCCGTCGGCCGCGACCACCACGTACACCTCGAAGTGGCGGCCGCCGGCGTCGGCGTTGCCGCGGCCCGGGCGCAGCCGGCCCGGATCGAGGCGCTGGACGGGCGCCGGCGTGCCGGGGCTCGCGCGGACCGAGCCGTCAGCGGTCTGCCGAAGCAGCACCACGCCGTCGGTGCCCGTGAGATCGGCGTCGGCGGCCAGCGTGACCGTGCGGACGGTGCGCTCCTCGGCGGCGTGTTCGGACCGGATCGTCAACGAGAACGCCAGCACGCTGACCAGAACGACGGTTGCGGCGACCGCGGCCGCCACCTGGGCGGCGACGGCGAACGTGGCCTGACGCAGCAGCCGGGCGTCGGTCGCAGCGGTCATGGCTCACCGATTTGATAGCCCATGCCGCGGACCGTGCGCACGATGTCGCGGCCGAGCTTGCGGCGCAGGTAGTGCACGTAGGTGTCGACCACGTTGGAGCTTTCGGCCGCATCGAAGACCACCGTCAGCAGGTCCTCACGGCTGAACACTTGGCGGGGCCGAGCGGCGAGCGTCTGCAGCAGCCGGCACTCGCGGTCGGACAGCAGGACAATGCTGCCGTGCTCGTCGACGACCTGTCGCGCCGCGATGTCGAGCTGGCGCCGACCGATCCGGATCCGGTCGCTCTCGTCGGTGTGCCGGCGGCGCAGCGCACGCAGGCGGGCCAGCAGCTCTTCGACGTCGAACGGCTTGACCAGATAGTCCTCGGCCCCGGCGTCGAGGCCGTCGACGCGGTCAGCGACCGTGCCGCGGGCCGTGAGGATCAGGGCCGGCGTGGTGATGCCCCCGCGGCGCAGGCGGCGCAGCAGATCGATGCCCTCGATGGCCGGCAGCCCACGGTCGAGGACGAGGACGTCGTAGCTGCGAGTGAGGCCCAGGTGCAACCCGCGCTGGCCGTCGCGGGCCCGATCAACGGCGTAACCCTCGTCCGCGAGCAGCTCGGCCAGCAGGCCGGACAGCGTTTCGTCGTCCTCGACGAGGAGCAGGTCGGACGGCATGGAACAAGCGTGGCACGCAGTCGACCAAGAATCCTCCAAGAACGAGCGGGCACTGTTGGCGCCGTGGTCACGAGTACTCGGACATACGCGAGCGGGTTCGCCCGGGTGGCCCCGGCGCCACCGGCTTGGTGGTCGACCGCGGCCGGGCTGGTCGCCGCGGTCAACGCGCTGATCGTCGTCGTCCTGTGGCTCAGCAACGAGTCGCTGAGCCAGCTGACCGGCGCCGGCGGCGCGCTGACCGCGCTGGGCCGGCTCACCGGGCTGATCGCCGCCGAGTTGCTGCTGGTGCAGGTGCTGCTGATGGCTCGCGTGCCCGGGCTGGAGCGCAGCTACGGCCAGGACCGGCTGGCCCGGTGGCACCGGTGGACCGGCTTCACCTCGTTCAACCTGATGCTCGCCCACATCGGGTTCATCACCGCCGGGTACGCGGCAAGCGACCACGCGGCCGTCCTCGGTGAACTGTGGCGGCTGGTCACCACGTACCCGGGGATGCTGCTGGCCACCGCCGCGACGGCTGCGCTGTGCATGGTCGTGGTCACGTCGGTCCGTGCGGCCCGGCGCCGCCTGCGCTACGAGTCGTGGCACCTGCTGCACCTGTACGCCTATCTGGGCATCGCGCTCGCGCTGCCGCACGAGCTGTGGACCGGGGCCGGCTTCGTCTCCTCGCCGCTGGCGCGGGCCTACTGGTGGAGCACATACGTCGTCGCCGCCGGATCGCTGGTGACGTTCCGGCTCGGCATACCGGTGTGGCGGAGTCTGCGGCACCGGCTGGTCGTGTCGCATGTGGTGCCCGAGGCATCCGGTGTGGTGTCGGTGTACCTGCGGGGCCGGCACCTCGATCGGCTCCCGGCGGCGCCCGGCCAGTTCTTCCTGTGGCGGTTCCTCGACGGCCCGGGCTGGACGCGAGCCCACCCGTACTCGCTGTCGGCGGCTCCGCGACCCGACCAGTTGCGGATCACAGTGAAGGATCTCGGCGACGGCAGCGGCCGGGTGCCGTGGATCCGGCCCGGCACCCGCGTGCTTGTCGAAGGACCGTACGGGCGGCTCACCCGGCCCGCGTACGACGGCCGCCCGGTCACCATGCTGGCCTGTGGCGTCGGGATCACCCCGCTCCGCGCGCTGCTGGACAGCCTGCCCGGCCCGATTTCGCTGCTCTACCGCGCCCGCGACGCGCACGACGTGGTGTTCCGCGAGGAACTCGACGAGGCCGCCGCGCGTGGCCGGGTGCGCGTGGGGTACCTGATCGGTCCCCGAGCGTCGGCCGATTCCTGGGTACCGGTCGGCCACCGATCCGATCGGCTCGGCGTGTGGGTACCGGGAATCGCCCAGCACCATGTCTATGTCTGCGGGCCCGATGCGTGGATGGCCGCAGCCATCCGGGCCGCCGAAAACGCCGGCGTGCCCCGCGAGCGCATCCATAGCGAACGGTTCACCTGGTAATGCGCCGGATCATCATCTGGCTGGCCTCCACCGTGGCGGCCGTCGTGCTGTTGCTGTCCTACCGGACGAGCACGGCAGGCACCAGCGCGGCACCGGCGGTCGCCTCCCCGGGCATCGTGCCGGCCCCGAGTGCGGACACCTCGGCCGGGTCGAGCAATGCCGACGTGGTCGTCAACGGCAAGGTCGCGCGGACCCGCTGGGGACCGGTGCAGGTGCAGGTCCGGATCCGGAGCGGCAAGATCATCGAGGTCACCGCCCTGCGCCAGCCGGACGGCAACGACCGGGACCAGGAGATCAACTCCTACGCCATTCCGCAGCTGCACGACGAGGTGCTGGCCGCGCAGAGCGCCCAGATCGACACCGTCTCCGGCGCGACCGTGACGAGCAACGGCTACAAGCAATCACTGCAGTCCGCTCTCGACGCGGCCCATTTCAAGTAAGCGTTCGGCGGATCAGCCAACCGGCCGCGAGCGCGCCGGCCGCACCGGCAACCAGCCTCCGCGGGTTCGTGATGCCGGGACGCTTGTAGGCTGTCATCGGGTACACGTCGAGGTGGGCCGCCGTGGTGCCGAGTCCGGGCCGCTGGCTGAAGATGATCCGGACCGTGCCCATGCCAAACCGGGACAGGTCAATGCGGAACACGTACGGATCGTTCTCGTCGTCCGGGTGCAGCGGGAAGCCCCGATACACCGCCGGCAGCGGGGACAGCACCCGCATCATCAACTGCCCGCGCCGCACGAAGACCTCGATTCCGGCGCCGGCCATTTCCCGTGTACGGGCGTCAGACAGCCGGCCCGGCACCGCGTACCAGCCGCAGAGGTCCGGCCAGAGGTCGGGTCGCTGCGGGATGTCCGTGCGGATGGCCGGCTCCGGCACGCCGAGCTCGGCGCTGAGTAGCCCGCCCACCTCGGCCGGCAGCCACAGCATCGCGCCACGGGCCCCGTTGGTGAAGGCCAGGACGCCGACCCCGGCGTCGGGCGCGACGAAGATCTGCGAGTGGTAGCCGGTCAGGATGCCGCCGTGCTCGACGACGCGGTGCCCGCCCGCTTCGCCTCGCCAGAACGCGAGACCCAGTCCGGGTACGCGTGGATCCGGCTGGTACTGCGGTTCGAACATCATGGCGAGCGTGGCCGGCTTGAGGATCGAGCCCGAGCCGAGGAGTGCGGCGACGTACGTGGCCATATCGCGGACGCTGGAGTAGGCGGCGCCGGCGCCGGCGGTCACCACCTCGTAGTCGTCGACCGGCCGGACGCCGCGGGCGCCGATCGTGTAGCCGGTGGCGAGGTTCGGCTGGACCCGGGGAGAGCGAATGAGGTCGGTGTTGGACATGCCGAGCGGCTCGAAGACGTTGCCGCGCAGGTACCGATCGAACGGCTCACCGCTGACGTCCTCGACGATCTGGCCGAGGGTCGCGAACGCATGGTCGGTGTACGCGAACCGGGTTCCGGGTTCGCAGTCCACCGGCAGCCCGTCACGGTAGAACTCGGCCAGCGGCGGGATCCGGTGACCGGCGGGTACCGTCTCGCCGAAGATCGGCTTGAACACGTCCCGTGGGCGCCGGACCTCGGGCAGGCCGGCAGTATGGGTCAGCAACTGCCGCACGGTCGGGATTGCGATCGTCGCCTTCGCCGGTACCAGCCGGAACGCCCGCAGGTATTCGTCGGCCGGGCCGTCCAGGTCGAGCCGGCCCTGCTCCCACAGCTGCATGACGGCGATCGCGGTGAACGTCTTGGTGATGGACGCG
>Ga0207661_10002605_pt1 | contig 12415 bp, 9 predicted proteins | sample KBSC713LmetaG_FD_184337 | JGI IMG/M metagenome (GOLD analysis project Ga0207661, IMG submission 184337) | Corn rhizosphere microbial communities from Kellogg Biological Station, Michigan, USA - KBS C7.1-3L metaG (SPAdes) (version 2) | ecosystem: Host-associated > Plants > Roots > Rhizosphere ... | reverse complement strand
TGAGCAAAGCTACGGACATCCGCTTCGTCCTGCTGCACTACCATTTCTTCAAGAACGCCGGCACGACCATCGAGGAGATCCTCGCGCACAGCTTCTTCGAGAACTACGCGCGCCTCGATACCGAGGATTTCGATGGCGCAGTGACCCAGGAGGACCTGATTTCATTTCTGAACGGCAACCCGCGCATGAAAGCCGTCTCTAGCCACCAATTCCGATATCCGGTTCCGCGAGTTCCCGGCTATATCTTCTTCGATCTTTGCTTCCTGCGCGATCCGATTGATCGCATCCGATCCATGTACAGCTACTTCCGCGAAAAGCCGGTCCCAGGCGAGCCAGCGAGCGATCTCGCACGCGATCAATCCATTGGCGGATTCATCGCCGGGCTGGTGAAGGATCACACGTACCGCGTCAGCAACGTGCAGGTGAACATGCTGGCGAACGGTATCGTTAACGATCCGCCGGCAGATACCGACCTGATTCGGGCTACCGAGGTCATGCTGAAAACATCTTTCTTGGGCGTCGTGGATTGTTTCCACGAAAGCCTGGTCGCTGGACAGTATTTTCTGCAGCCCGTGTTTCCGAATCTCGCGCTCGCACAACAGCCAGCAAACGTATCCAGCGGCTCACGAATGGAGACTTTTCAGAAAGCCTGCGATCCCGACGTATACGCCGAACTAGTGCGATTAAATGCGCTGGATTCCGAGCTTTTGAAGCGTGCCCGGGCGGAAGTACATCGCCGCTTCTCGATGGTCCCGGACGGACCAGCGCGTCTACGAGAATTGCAGACGCAGGTGCCTGCTAGAACATCAGCTTGAGCCCGAACTGGATCTGACGGGGAGTGGTGGTCAGGCTCGAGATCAATCCCGCCGAGGGGTTAGCCGTGTAAATCGGCGCCGCGGCCGTACCGGTATTGGTGAATACGGTCTGGTTCGGCGAAGCGTAGTTGGCGCGGTTCATCAGATTGAAGAACTCGGCGCGGAATTGCAAGTTGACGCGCTCCGTCACCGCCACGTTCTTAAGTATCGACAGATCCACTTCCGCCAAACCTGGTCCGTTATACACTCCGCGACCCACGTTGCCAAACGTGCCGTACGGCGCCGGAGTAAAGGCATTCGGATTAAACCACTGGTTTGGATTGCCCGTGATTACCGGGCCGGTGAACGTGGGATTCAGATTGGGCCGGTCGGGATTTCTGGAGTCGCCGTTGCCGGAGCGGTTCGAGCCCATCAGGGGCGTAAAGGGAAGGCCGCTCAACAGCGTGGTGATCTCGTTCAACTGTATTCCGCCGATGATCTTGTTCACCAGCGGACTCGCATTGCCCATCCACCGCTGGCCTTTTCCGATCGGAACATCGTAGTGAGCCGAGAAGCTGGCTTGATGCGTCACGTTCAACGCCGAGGGGCCCCAGTCGCGGTGCAGATCGTTCCGGTCCATGATCATCTGCGGCTCATTGTTGGCCTGAGCGATAGTGAGGGCGGAATTGTTATCCAGGTTCTTCGACCAGGTGTAATTGGCCCGGATCTGAAATCCTTGCGTCAGGCGCCGGTTCACGTCGAGTTGCAGAGCGTTATAGGAGCTGTTGCCTTCCGTATACCAGAAGAATCCGTTGGAGACGAACGTATTGGGGCGTGTTCCCAGCGGAATGTACTGCGCGCCTTGAGGCACGTGGCTCTGCAGTGCGGCGCCCACGGGAGCGGTACCAGCGGCAGTTGTGCCGCCAGCCGTGCACCCCGCCGGGTTGGTACAGATCTGCGCCGGGATGCTGTTAGGATCCAGGCTGACGAACTGGTGGTACCCGAACGATCCGACATAGGCGACGCGCAATGAGGTGTTGCGGTCCAGTTGCTGCTCCACGCTGAAATTCCATTCCTCCACCGCGGGAGTCTTCGCATCGGGCTGCACTCCGAAAGGCGCGTAGATCGAACATTGCGTGCTGGGAATCCCGGGTCCGCAGGGCTTCAGCGGAGGAGTGTTGGGCGCCACTGGAACGACATTAGGCAGCGAGCCCGTGTAGGTAACCAGTCCGTTATAGGGATACAGCGAGTTGACCTGGAACGCGAGGTCGTCGATCAGCGAGTAGTACATTCCGAAGCCCGTACGGATGGATGTCTTTCCTTTACCGAACGGATCCCATGCCACCGACACCCGGGGCGCGAATAAACGCTTCGCGTTGTTTTCTGTGAACAGCGAATCGCCCACGCGCGGGTTCGTCAGCAGGACTCCATTGCCATCGGTGATGTAGTTGGAAGCGCGGCCCGCCACTTCGTTCCATCCGGTGGTGAATTCATGCCGCAGTCCGAGCTGCACCGTAAGATTGCGCCGAAGCTTGATGGTATCGTCGACGTACCAGGCGCCGAACAGGCTTCTGAACCCAAGCGTGGTCGCCGAAGGAACCACCTGGAAGTTGGTAAGAGTTCCTTGCAGGAAGGTCGTCAGGCTCGCAAACGTGGCGATGCCGAGTTGGCGGGACGCCGTATTTTCGTTGTCCTGCAGCCGCTGGAACCAGACGCCCGCATTGATCTGGTGCTTGCCTTTCGTGTAGGAAATGCTGTCAGAGAGAGTGAACAGATTGCGCCGATTCCATACGTTGGCGTTGTTGCTCGGGCCCGCCCCGGTAAGGGCTCCGGATCCGGTCGTCGTCTGGGCGCCTCCGACGGAAATTCCTCCTGGCCCGAATCCCGAGACAAAAGACACATCGGCGGGGAAGGAAACCGTCGAGAAGGAACCATAGTTGAATCCGGAGCGCGAGAAGCCCGCGCGGAACGTGTTCAGAAGGCGCGGTGAGAAAACGTGCGTTTCATCCAGGCTCAGCACTTGATTGCGAAGATCCAGAGCGGATGCGAACAGCGGATCGCCCAACGGGATAATACTGTTGCCGCTGTCGATCGTGTAGGATGCCGAAAGCGTATCCTGCTGCCGCAGGTTGTAATCCATCCGCGTTGTTCCGAAATCTTCGTGTACGGGATTTTTAGGATTGTAGATAGCCTTCGCGATTCCAGGACCGAGTGAACCCGCATTGGGAGCCGGCCAGAGCGCCAGGTATTTCACCATCGCCGGGTTAATGGTCGTGGTGCTCGGAAGTGTGCTCAAATCCGGGACCGTGCTGACACTGGTGGTGGACAGGCTTTGGCGGAATCCTTCGTAATTGCCGAACAGAAACAGTTTGTCTTTCTTGAGCGGGCCTCCCAGCGAAGCGCCGAACTGGTTGCGGCGGAAGGGCGGCACAGCGCCCTTATCGAACGGGCCGGGGGAATCCAGGGCGCTGTTCCGAAGGAATTCGAACAGGGATCCATGCAGAGAATTCGTTCCCGACTGAGTCACTACGCTGACCTGCCCGCCCGAGCGCTTGCCATACTCGGCGCCGTAAGAATCGGTGAGCACGTTGAATTCGCGCACTGCGTCGATCCCCAATAATCCGCCGCTGACGCCACCCGGCGTGACCGCCAGTTGGCTGGTTCCGGTGTATTCGATCCCGTTCAGCAAAACCACATTGTCCGAAGGCCGCCGTCCGTCCACGGAGAATGTATTTCCATTACTGGTGCTGGTTTGCGGGCTCTTCAGAACGTAGCTGAAGATTCCTGGATTGAGCGTCATCAGGTTGTCGAAGCTGCGGCCGTTGAGAGGCAGTTCTTTTATCTGGCGCTCGTTGACCAGTCCGGAGATAGCGGAGGTTGTGGTGTTGACCAACGGTGTCTCCGCGGTCACAGTGACGACTTCAGAAACCGTGCCCACTTCCAGCCGCAAGTTGGCGACGGCGTCTTGTCCCACTGCCAGGTTGATTCCCAAACGGACGGCCGCTTTGAAGCCGGTTTTTTCGGCGCGCACTTCCTGCGGGCCGACCGGAACCGAGACAATTTTGTAAGATCCGCTATCGTCCGTGGTAGCGGTGCGCGTGGCTCCCGTTTCGATCGATTTCACGGTCACCGTGGCTCCGGGAACAGCGGCATCGGTCGCATCCAGAACGCGCCCGGAGAGCGTGCCGGTGACCTGCGCCCATCCAATTTCGGCGCCGGCAAAAATCGTCACGATACCGATGAAAAGCAGTTTCTTCATGGAATCTCCTGTATTTCAGCGGCTCACAATCCGCACGCTAATTATTCGAACGTTTCCGTGCCCGGATCCCAGGCGTTCCGGCCGAGCACGCGAGCGCCCGAGCCTTCCGCCTTGCCCCAGCCCAGTGCCGACATCCTGCCTGGATGCGCAGAGAACACAATCTGAAAACTGGCGGCTTCATCAGGACCCTCTGGAAGCTTCCCCCGCATCGGGGACACCAAAGCCAAATACTTAAGAATAGTATAGATGTCCCCGGGCTCCGGCAGGGTTACGTCGAACTCCTGCGTTTTTAGCCGCACGCGGGTTTCGCCAAGCGACAAGTGATACGCAAGGAACGCTGCGCACTCGATGGCCGATTCGAACCACTCGTCCGCATCGAAGGGAATGTCCAGATCCAGATAAATCAGAACGCTCCGTTCCTGTTCCCGGACGTATTCGCGAACCTGCAGGTCGCGGGTGTGGGCCGTCGCCTTCCAATCGACGTGCCGGGCACTTTCTAGCGCCTCGTAAGGCCGGATGCGGTAAAAATCGTGGCCGCGCCCGCGCTGGAGCGTTTCCAGTTCGCCGGTCACGGAGGCCAGCAGCGATTCGAACCCGGGCTGGGGATCGAGGCACGGATAAACCAGAATCTCGTGCCGGGCCGTGATCATCTCGCGCCGCTCGGCGAATCCGAAAGGAAAGCGGGTGGAGAACTGGAAGGTGCGTTCCTTCTGGGCGCCTCGGCGGGCGAAGTACACGTCGACCGTTTCGTCTACCGTGGCGCCACCGGGCAAAACCGGGAAGTAAAGAATGGTGTCGAATCCGCTTTCCGCCACCCCTTCCAAGTGAATGCTGAAAGAAGGAATCCAGCGTTTCGTGTTCTTGAGCCGGACGCCCGCGCGGACTTTTCGCCGCGCAGAGATGTGTTGCGGCAGGAACAACTCCAGTTCCAGCCCGGCCAGGCTCAGCTTGCTGATGAACCCCGAGATCATGAAGGTGGCGAGCATCGCCGCCAGGATCAGGAACATCAGGTTGTTGGCCGAGACGAAGGCGATCAGGGCGACGATCAGCAGGGTCGCCGTGTAGGCCAGGCCCGTGCGCGTGACCTGCTGCCGCAATCGCGGCGGCCATAGCGATTTGCTCCGAAGCCAGGACTGCAGCGAAGCGAGCACGATGGCTTCAGTGTACCGTCCAGCGTGGCGCTCGCACTCCTGCGTGCCGTGTCGAGACTCTTCTCGACACTAGGTTGTACGCGACGCCACCCGTGCGACCGCATTCACGATCTTGCGATAAGGAATCTTCTCGAACGAATCGAAGCCGATCCACTCGCCGTCGCGCCAGCTCGATCCCTGCCACCGCACCAGAATCGCGAGATGTTCCAGATCGGGCGCAGACGCCGGCGAAATCCCCGCACATAGCTCGCGCAAGCGCCGATCCATCGAGGCATTCTCCAAAAAAGTGGCGTCTTCCGAGAACGAAAATGCCCGCGGCTCCAGCCACCGTCCTCCGGCCAGAAATACGAGATCGATGCTCTCCGGCTTAGCCGACGGCACCACCGCGACCCCCGCCAGCCGATCCAGCACGCGAGCCAGATCACCCGCACTGGCGCACACTTCCTCGATACGCGTGAGGCGCTGATGCATGCGCTCGGCCTCCTCGAAATCCATGGACGTGCTGGCCTGATCGCGAGCCGTCTCGGCCGATTCACGCAGCGAGCCGCCGTCCGTGCGCAGGAACTGTTCGACGCGTGCGGCCTCCCCGCGATACTCTTCGACTGACACCACCTGCTGGCAGGGCCGCAGGCACTTGTTCATTTCGCCATAGATGCAACCGGGATGATCGGGCGAAGGCGCCAGATTCTCCTCGCAGCGCCGCAACTGGAACAGGTCCAGCATTTCGTTCTGAAAACGTTCCGCCGCACCGCGTCCGGCAAACGGACCGTAATACAATCCGCGGCCGAGCCTGGTGGTGAGCATCGTTCGCGGAAAGGCATTGTCGACGGTCAACCGCAGAAACACCGGAGGCTTCAGCCGCGTGATGCGCGCCACGTCGTCAGGAAAGTGTTGCTTGGCAAGTTCGAGATGAATCAGTGCCGATTCCAGCTTCGATCCCGTCAGCCAGTACTCAATCCGCTCCGCCACGCCGCTCAGGTTCAACACACTCGAAAGCCGCTCACGATTCGAGATCAGGCGCTTCAAGCGGCGGCGGAGCAGGGCAGTCCGAGCCAGATACGGCGCGCCCTGGCCAGCCCACAGCAGGAAAACGGCCGGGCGGTCAGGAATGGAATCGAGATCGGATGGGAGCGCGGTGAGCGGTTCGCGCATCAGCCTCGATTGTAGCCGTAAGCTCAAGCATCGCGGTAACCTCGAAGCGTATGCCCTCCGTCGAGCGCACGGCAGCCCGCGTAGCCCTGGCCGGAATCGCGGCGAGCGCTGTGCTTGCGTCGCTCAAGACCGGCGTCGGCTTGGCTGCGCACTCCGTGGCGACCGTCTCAGACGGTCTGGAATCGGCTGCCGACGTGATCTCGTCAGGCTTGGTCTATCTGGGTCTGCGGATCGCCGCCAAGCCGCCGGATGAGGACCATCCCTACGGCCACGGCCGCTTTGAAACGCTGATTGCACTGGCCGTGGGCGTGTTGCTGGCGGCAGCCGGCGCTGCGATATGCGCCCATTCTCTACAAACCAGCCAACAGGTTCCCGCGCTGTTCGCCGTTTGGCCACTAGCTTTGTCGATCGTAACCAAGGCCGTCATGGCCGTGGTGAAGATGCGCGCAGGCCGGGCAGCCCGCAGCGCCGCCCTGACCGCCGACGCTTGGAACGACTCGGTCGACATCCTATCCGGTTCCGTGGCTCTGATCTCGGTGCTGCTCGCCGTCTACTCTCCCGATCGCCTGCACAACGCCGATCGCTACGGCGGGTTCCTGATCGGCCTGATCGTCATCTTCATGGGCTTCCGGGTGGTGCGCGAGACCGCGCTGCAACTCATGGACACCATGCCCGAACCCGTGCAGATGGACATCCTGCGCGTCGAGGCGCTGAAAGTGCCTGGAGCGCTGGGAATCGACAAATGTTTTGCCCGCAAGACCGGCCTGCGTTACCATGTCGATCTGCACCTGGAAGTGGATCCCAACCTCACCGTGATGGAATCGCATGAGATCGCCCGGGCGGTAAAGCGTCACTTGAAGAATCGTCTGGACTGGGTTGCAGACGTTCTGGTTCACGTGGAGCCACACCTCAATTCGACGCCGGAACCAGCCACCAAATCCTGATGGAAAATCGAGAAATCGCCCGCATGCTGTGGGAAACCGCCGACCTCATGGAAATCGCCGGCGAGGACGGGTTCCGCATCCGCAGTTACCGAAACGCCGCGTCGGCAATCGAGGGTTATCCGGAGTCTATCGCCACAATCCTCAAGGATCCCGAGAGGAAAGTGACCGATATCCCAGGAATCGGCAAGGGAATCGCTTCGGCGCTCGAGGAGATCGAGCAGCGCGGCAGCTTCGATCGCCGCGATCAAATGCTTGAGGTATATCCACCTACTGCTTTGGAATTACTAAAGATCCAAGGGTTGGGACCGAAAGGCATCCGGACATTGTTCGAGGTTTACAGAGTTTCGACCATCGACGGCCTGGAGAAGATCTGCCAGGAACAGAAGCTGCGCGAGCTGCCTCGCATGGGAGCCAAGCTCGAAGAGAAGGTGCTGCGCTCGATCGCGGCATATCGGCAGCGCGCCGGGCGCTTCCTGCTGAGCTTCGCTTACGGTGTGGCCGACGAACTGGTCGCCTTCCTGAAGGCGATTCCCGGCGTCGAGACGGTGACTCCCGCGGGCAGCCTGCGCCGCGGCAAAGAGACGGTCGGCGACCTCGACCTTCTGGCCACCGGACCGGACGCTGAAGCAGCCCTCGATCCGTTCACCAAGCATCCGAAAGTCCACGAGGTTCTCGCCAAGGGCGCGAACAAGGCCAGCGTCAAATTCGGCCTCGAAGGCTTGCAGGTGGACCTGCGAACGCTGCCCAAGGAAAGCTACGGCGCCGCGCTGCAATACTTCACCGGAAGCAAGGAACACAGCATCCCGCTACGCGCCCGAGCCCAGAAGATGGGAATGACGCTCAGCGAATACAGCTTGTCGCGAGTGGACACCAAAGAGATTGTCGCGCGCGAGACTGAGGAGCAGATCTACGAAGCGCTGGGCCTGCCGTGGATCCCGCCGGAGCTGCGCGAGAATCAGGGCGAGATTGAAGCGGCCGAAGCGGGCAAGCTGCCGAAGCTGGTCGATCTCGGCGACATCCGCGGCGATGTCCACATGCACACCACGGAAACCGACGGACGCGCGACTCTCGAAGAGATGGCCGAGGCGGCGCGGGAACGCGGGTACGAGTACATCGCCATCACCGACCACTCGAAGGCTCTGGCGATGGCTAACGGCCTCGACGAGAAACGGGCGGTGGCCTTCGCCCATCAAGTGCGCGAGATGGACCAGAACGGGTTGGGCATCCGCGTCTTCTCGGGCCTCGAATGCGACATCCGGCGCGACGGCACCATGGACCTGGAAGATAGCGCCCTGGGTGAGCTGGATTTCGTGATCGGCAGCGTTCATAGCTACATGAACCTGGAAGCCACGGAAATGACCGACCGGCTTTTACGGGCCTTAGAGTGCCCGCATCTGCGCGCCCTGGGGCATCCCACGGGCCGGATTCTGTTGAATCGCGATGCCTACCCGTTCGACTTCGACGCGGTGGCAGCGGTTGCCGCGCGGCGGAACGTCTATCTCGAAATCAACGCCAGCCCCGAGCGCCTGGATCTGACGGCTTCGCTTGTACGGGCGGCGAAAGCACGCGGAGCGAAGTTCGTCATCTCCACCGACGCGCATCATCCCAAGCATCTGGCCAATATGCGTTACGGCGTCCTCATGGCGCGGCGCGGATGGCTCGAGGCTGGCGACATTCTGAACACTCTTCCCTTGACGCAGTTCGCGCAGGCGATAAAACCTAAATGAAACTAATTTCTTCCACCCTACTCATACAGACCCCTATTTTTCACGTGACTTCGGATCGCGCGCTCGATCCGGACGGGTTCGAGATCAAGCGTGCGATTGTCCAGCACGGAGGCTCGGCCGTCATGATGCCGATCGACGATCGCCGCCGCGTGCTTCTCGTCAAGCAATACCGTCTTCCGGCGCGCCGTTACATGTGGGAGCTTCCGGCAGGCCGCGTCGACGAAGGCGAGACGCCGCTTCAAGCCGCCAAACGCGAACTGGTGGAAGAAGCTGGGCTGCGCGCGAAGAAGTGGGCCAAGCTCGCCGAGTTCTTCCCGAGCCCCGGATTCCTTGCGGAGAAGATGACCATCTACACGGCGCGCGATCTGACCCACGGTGAAGCGACGCCCATGGAAGACGAACGCATCGAGACCAAGTGGTACACGGCTCGCGAAATCGACAAGCTGATTCAGTCGGGCAAGATCATCGACGCGAAGACGATGATCGGGTTCCTACGCTGGCAGCGTTATCTCGGCGGAAAGTAAACTCCGAAGGTAGGTAAACATAGCTTCCAGCGCCTGCGCGCGATGGCTCACCAGCATCTTGTCGCCGATGGGCGCTTCCCCGAAGGTACGGCCGAAGCGCTCGTAGTAAAACAGAGGATCGTATCCGAATCCCCCCGAGCCGCGAGGCGCGTCCAGGATTCGGCCCTCAACCGTCCCTCGAAAAGTCCGGACCAGTTTGCCGTCCTTCACCAGGGCGATGGTGCAGACGAATCGCGCCGTTCGGTCGGCAACGCCGGCCAGTCGCTGCAACAAGAGTTCATTGTTGTCGGCATCGGTAGCTTCAGGGCCTGCGTAGCGCGCAGAATGCACGCCAGGAGCGCCTCCCAGCGCGTCCACTTCCAGCCCGGAATCATCGGCGAACAGGTATCCGTCGGTGAAGCTCCCGTAGTATTCCGCCTTAAGCGCGGCGTTCTCTTCGAACGTCGCGCCGGTCTCATCCGGCGGAGGTACGGGGCGGGGCAGCTGCTGCACATCGAAATCGGGAGCCGCCAACTGAAACTCCCGCAGTTTCCCTTTATTCGAAGTCGCGCAATATACGATCACTTGTCTTCAAACTGTTTCTGGATCGCCACCAGTTCGCCGATCCCTTGCCGCGCCAAAGCCAGTAGCTGCGCCAACTGGGCGTCATCGAACGCGGTCTTCTCAGCCGTGGCTTGCACTTCGACGAATTTTCCCGAGCCCGTCATGACCACGTTCATGTCGACCTCGGCCGACGAGTCCTCCGAATAACAGAGATCGAGCATCGGCGTGCCCCCGATGATCCCCACGCTGGTGGCCGCCACGAAATCGCGGATAGGCGACTTCTTGAGCGCGCCGAATTTCACCAGTTGCCGCAGGGCGGCCGAGAGGGCGATGTAGGCGCCCGTGATCGCGGCCGTGCGCGTTCCGCCGTCGGCCTGCAATACGTCGCAATCGAGTATCACGCTGCGCTCCCCGAGCGCGTCCATATCGATCACCGACCGAAGCGACCGGCCGATCAGCCTCTGGATTTCCATGGTCCGCCCGGAAGCGCGGCCCTTAGACACTTCACGAGCTGTGCGCGTCGACGTTGCCCGAGGCAGCATGGAGTACTCGGCCGTCACCCAGCCCTTTCCCGATCCCCGCAAGAACGGCGGCACGGATTCTTCCACCGAAGCGGCGCACAGCACCCGCGTGTTGCCCACTTCAATCAGCGCCGAGCCTTCGGCGGTCATCAGGTACTCAGTGGTGACCTTCACCACGCGCATCTGGCTGGGTTGTCTTTGATCGATTCGCATTCGTCCTTTAAGTTCAGCTACCGGATCGCATGACCAGATAAAGAAGCCAGAAAATAAGGCCGAAACCTATCGCGATAACGATCCCACAAGGAAGCAGGCCTCGCTTGGAGTCGGCTTTTTTCTTTTTCGATCCTGCTGGTTTGAATTTTGCCATGGAAACGCTAGGAGGTTGGTACTCTTAGCATCTTAGCGCGAGGCTCCAGCGCGCGGCTCTCGCATGTAACGCAGCAGCGCCTCGGCCGATCCGTCAAAGAACCCGTCCACAAGCTGCTTCACCGCGTGTTCGCGCATCGCGTCACGGCTGACCTTGGGACGATAAATGTAGGAACGCCCCGGCTTGCGTCGCGCGACACAGCCGCGCTTCTCCAGACGGTCGAGCAGCGTCATGATCGTCGTGTATGCGAGGATGCGTTCCTTCGACACTGCTTTTCGAACGTCGTGCACCGAGCCTTCGCCGAGCTGCCACAAGGCGCGCAGGCACAATAGTTCGAGCGCAGGCGGAAGGCCCTTCGGTGCGGCAGGCTTTTTCAAGACTTGGTGCCGGTCACGTTCGAGCTAAGCGCGCCCTTTAATTTGTCGGCGAACACAGACACCGGCTCGGGCGCTCGTGGCGGCGGAGCGGGCTTCGCAACCGGAGCTTCGACTACTGCTTCAGCGGAGCCATTCAGATACTTGCTCTTCTTCAGCGCCGCGCGATCCAGCGCCGAATTGAAGCCCGTCCATTCACCTACGACTTGGGGATCCCGGTCGATCAGCGCCCGCATGCATTCCATCTTCGAATCCATGTTGTCGAGCAGATGAAGCAGCAGCGCCTCGGGAAACAGCGGGATCTTGGGCGATCCGAACGCCAGCTCGCCATGATGCGAGAGGATCATGTGCACCACCAGTTCGCGCAGCCGCGGCGGAAAGTCCGGCACAAGCCGCATCTTGTCCAGGACCATCTGCGTGCCAATCTGGATGTGTCCCAGCAGCTGGCCTTCGGTGGTGTAGCCGAAGCTGCGCGCGTAGTGCAGCTCGCGGATCTTACCGACGTCGTGCAACAGCACGCCGGTGAGCAATAAATCGAAATCGATGTGGGGATAGTGCGCCGCACTGATCTTCGCCAGGTTGCATAGCGAAAGCACGTGCTCGATCAGCCCACCGATATAGTTGTGATGCACCGTCTTCGCGGCCGGCGCCGTCCGGTAGGCCAGCGCGATTTCCTCATCCGCGAACATCAACTCGAGCAAGCGCTTTAGATGTGGCTCGGACATGCCCGCGATGTACCCTTGCACCTCGCGGAACATTTCATCCCGGTCGCGTTTGGAGGCCGGGAGATAATCCGCCAGGTCGATTTCCGATTCCGGCACCGCCTGAATCTTGTGTAGAGTCAGTTGCGGACGATTTTGGAAGATCTGCAGCAGGCCTTTGATGCGGACGAAATCGTCGCGCTGGAAGGTGTCGAGCACCTCCGCGGCGTTGTCCCACATCTTGGCGTCCAGCTCGCCGCTGCGGTCGGTGAGAGTGAGAGACAGGTACGGATCGCCCGACTTTTTCTGGCGCACGTCCTTGTACGAAACCAGGAAGGTGCCGTTAACAGTTTGGTTG
>Ga0207661_10002603_pt1 | contig 12415 bp, 10 predicted proteins | sample KBSC713LmetaG_FD_184337 | JGI IMG/M metagenome (GOLD analysis project Ga0207661, IMG submission 184337) | Corn rhizosphere microbial communities from Kellogg Biological Station, Michigan, USA - KBS C7.1-3L metaG (SPAdes) (version 2) | ecosystem: Host-associated > Plants > Roots > Rhizosphere ... | reverse complement strand
GCGCGTCTACGTCCCCAACGAGTACACGGTCTTCCTCGGCCGCCAGGACCGCGGCAAGCTCGAAGGCTACGAGCGCTCGCTCGAGCAGGAGCTCTCCGGCTACCTGCTGGAGCACGCCCGGCGCCGCGGCTACGACCTGCTGACCCGGCCCGCGGTCGAGTTCAAGACCGACGAGCGGCTGCGGCTGGGGGAGTTCGGGATCCAGGCGCGGCTGGTGAAGCCGCCGGCCAACGAGGGCCAGGCGCCCGAGCAGGGCGAAGAGGGCCACACGATGGTCTACTCGGCGGTCCGCGAGCGCGACCGCGGCCGGCCGAAACGGCCCGAGCAGGCGGTGGGGGCGCTGGTCTCGACCCGCGCCGTCGTCTCGCTCGGCGACCGCCGCTACGTGCTCGACGGGCCGGTGGCGACGATCGGCCGCTCGAAGTCGGTCGAGTGCGTGCTCTCCGACCCCAACGTCTCGCGCCGCCACGCCGAGCTGCGGCGCGGCGACAACGGCGACTGGCAGATCGTCGACCTCGGCTCCACCAACGGGATCAAGGTCAACGGCCGCCGCGTCCCCTCCACCCGACTCAGCCCCGGTGACCAGGTCACCGTCGGCACCACCTCCTTCACCTTCGATATCGAGCAGTAGGGCGGCTGCCGCCCTCATTAAGGTGCTGTGCGCGTGGACTACGACCCCATAAGCGTGGCCCTCAAGTTCGGCTTCCTCGCCGTCCTCTACCTGTTCGTGCTCGTGATCGCGCGCAGCGCCTTCAAGGACCTGCGGCGGACGCTCGCCCCGGCCCCCGACTCGACCGGCTTCCACGCCGCCCCGGCCTACGCCGAGGCCCCGCGCGGCCCCGACGGCTGGCTGGTCGCCGAGCGCGGCGGCGGGCTCGAGCGCGAGCACCGCTTCGACCTGATCGGCGGCCTCTCGATCGGCCGCTCGAAGGAGGCCGACGTGCGGATCGACGACCGCTACGCCTCCAGCCTCCACGCCCGCGTCTTCTCGCGCGAGGGGCGGTTCTTCGTCGAGGACATGAGCTCGACCAACGGCACGCTGCTGAACGGCGCCACCCTGAAGGGGGAGGCAGAGCTGATCGACGGGGACAGCGTGCAGATCGGCGACACCGTCTTCCGCTTCGAGGTCGGGTGAGCGGATGAGCCTGCGGATCGCCGAGGAGGCAGTGCGCACCGACACCGGCCGCCAGCGCAACGCCAACGAGGACTCCTACTTCACCCGGGCGCCGCTGTTCGTCGTCGCCGACGGGATGGGCGGGGCGCAGGCCGGCGAGGTCGCCTCCAAGGCAGCGGTCGAGTCCTTCCCCGGGGAGCTGCCGCCGGCGCCGCCGGAGCGGATCCTGGAGGAGACGATCGAAGGCGCCAACCGGACCATCCACGAGCTCGCCCGCAAGGACCCGGCCCTGGCCGGGATGGGGACCACGACCACGGCCGCGATCGTCGACCTCGAGGGCGAAGCGGTGGCGATCGGCCACGTCGGCGACAGCCGCGCCTACCGGCTGCGCGGCGGCCGCTTCGAGCAGCTGACCCGCGACCACTCGCTGGTCGAGGAGATGCGGCGCAAAGGCCAGATCACCGACGCCCAGGCCGAGGACCACCCGCAGCGCTCGATCATCACCCGCGCGCTCGGGCCCGAACCCGAGGTCCAGGTCGACGTCCAGACCGTCCCCGCCCAGGACGGCGACGTCTTCCTGATCTGCTCCGACGGGTTGACGACGATGCTGGGCGACGAGCAGATCGCCCGCCTGCTCAGCCGCGCCACCTCGCTGGAGAACGCGGCGCGGGCGCTGGTCGACGAAGCCAACCGGGCCGGCGGCCGCGACAACATCACCGTCGTCGCCTTCCGCCTCGAGGACACCGCGGCGCCGGCCGCGGGCAACCCGCGCGGGGGCCCGGAGGAGGGCGCGACCCTGATCGGGTCGAGCGCCGAGGAGGCCGGGCTGAGCGCGACGGAGGTGCGCCGTCGGGCCGCCGCCGAGGCCGCCCGCAAGCGCCGCGAGGAGCAGCAGGCCCGCCCGCGCGGCTCCCGCCTGCGGACCGCGCTCAAGGTCCTGGCCGTCGTCGCGGTGATCGCAGCGGTCGCCTTCGGCGCCTGGTTCGCCAACCGCCAGATCTGGTTCCTCGGCACCGACGAATCCGGCCGCGTCGCCCTCTACCGCGGCGCCCCCTACGAGCTGCCGTTCGGGATCGACCTCTACTCCCAGCGCTACGCCAGCCCGGTCCAAACCGGCTCGCTGCCGCCGAAGCGCCAGGACGCGGTCACCGGCCACAAGCTGCGCTCGCGCTCGGACGCCGTCTCCCTGATCGAAGACATCGAAAAGAGCGAGGGGCTTCGTTGACCTCGGCGAGGAACCGGGAGCTGCTCGCCCTGGTTCCCGTCGCCGTCCTGCTCACCGCGGGCTTCGCCGGGGTCTTCTCGCAGGAGAACGACCAGCTCGGCAACCTCAGCCTCGTCTACGGCGCCTACTTCCTGGCGATCTGCCTGGCGACCCACGTCTACCTGCGGATCCGCCTCCCCAACGCCGACCCCTACCTGTTCCCGCTGCTCGCCACGCTGACCGCCTTCGGGCTGGTGATGATCTACCGGATCGACGAGACCCTGGCCCGCGACCAGGCCAACTGGTTCGTGCTCGGGCTGGTCCTCTTCGCGCTGACGATCCACTTCCTGCGCGATTACGAGGTGCTGGAGCGCTACCGGTACACGATCGCGATCGGCGGCCTGCTGCTGCTGCTGGCGCCGCGGCTGCCGGGGATCGGCCAGCAGGTCAACGGCGCCTACCTGGGGGTGAAGGTCGGCCCGATCGCCTTCCAGCCGGCCGAGTTCACCAAGCTCGCGATCATCGTCTTCCTCGCCAGCTACCTGCGCGAGCACCGCGAGGTCCTGATCGTCGGCGCCCGTCGCGTGCTCGGGGTGACGCTGCCGCCGCTGAAGCACTTCGGGCCGCTGCTGGTCGTCTGGGGGGCCTCGATGTTCATGCTCGTCTTCATCCGCGACCTCGGCAGCTCGCTGATGTTCTTCGCCGCCTTCCTCGCCCTGCTCTACGTGGCGACCGGCCGCTTCTCCTTCGTCGTGATCGGGATGCTGATGTTCCTCCTCGGCGCCTGGTTCTTCGCTAGCACCGTGCCCCACGTCCACGACCGGGTCGAAATCTGGCTCCACCCCTACAACGACCCGGAAGAAAAGGGCTACCAGATCCTCAACTCGATCTTCGCCCAGGCCGACGGCGGGCTCTTCGGCAAAGGCTTCGGGCAGGCGCTGATCACGGTGCCGGGGACGAATCAGGCGCTGCTGCCGGCGGCGCAGACCGACACGATCTACTCGCTGATCGTCAACGAGGTGGGGCTGTTCGGCGCGGTCGGCGTCATCCTCGTCTACCTGCTGGTCACCGCCCGCGGCTTCAAGATCGCCCTGCTGGCAAGCGACGGCTTCTCGAAGCTGCTGGCGGTCGGGCTCTCCTCGGTCTTCGCGATCCAGGCCTTCGTGATCATCGGCGGCGTCACCCGGGTGATCCCGCTGACCGGCGTCACCCTCCCTCTGATCAGCTACGGCGGCAGCTCGATCGTCGCCAACTTCGTCCTGCTGGCGCTGCTGCTGCTGATCTCCGACCGGGCCCGGCGTGAGGCGGCCGAACCGGCGGGGCGAGTGGCGACGATGGGAGCCGCGGCGTGAACCGCCAGATCGTCAAATTGTTCGCCTTCATCGTCGTCCTCTTCGGCGTCCTGATCGGGTTCACGTCCTACTGGTCGGTCTTCGACGCCGAAGCGCTGAAGGAAAAGGACGCGAACAAGCGGCCGTTGTTCGAGCAGCAGCAGATCCCCCGCGGCCGCATTCTCGCCGCCGACGGGACGGTGATCGCGAAGTCGGTGGCGAAGGGGAGGGGCGCCGCCAAGCGCTACGTGCGGCGTTATCCGGAAGGCTCCCTCTTCGGCCACCCGATCGGCTACAGCTTCGTCAAGTACGGCGACTCCGAGTTCGAGCAGTTCCACAACGACGAGCTGATCGGCGAAGGCTCCGAATTCAGCTCGATCGCCGACGAGCTGCTCGGCCACACCCAGGAAGGCAACGACATCGTCACCAACATCGACACCGAAGCGCAGCGGGTGGCCCTGGGCGACCTCGAGGAACAGGGCTTCGGGGCGGTGGTGGCGATCGAACCGAGCACCGGCGCGGTCGAGGTGATGGCCTCCAACGCGCCGTACGACCCCAACCGGATCCCCGAGGAATATTCGAAGCTGGCCACCAACGAAGTCGAAACGCCGCTGCTGAACCGGGCGACGCAGGGCCGCTACCCGCCGGGCTCGACGTTCAAGGTCGTGACCGCCGCCGCCGGGCTCGACAGCGGTGCGATCACCCCGGAAACGACGATCGACGCCCCCGGCTCGCTGGAGGTCGAAGGGACGCCGCTGGAAAACGATTTCGGCGAGGACTTCTTCGGCGCCACCCTCGACACCGCCCTGACCAACTCGGTCAACACCTGGTTCGGCCAGCTGGGGCAGCGGCTCGGCAACGACACCCTGTTCGAATACATGGAACGGTTCGGGTTCAACGCCAAGCCGGCGATCGACCTGCCCGAAGACGAGGTCCTGCCGAGCGGCGTCTACGACCTCGAAAAGGAAGAACTGCTGCACGCCAACGACCCGGTCGACCTCGCCCGCGTCGCGATCGGCCAGGAGCGGCTGCTGGCGACGCCGCTGCAGATGGCGCAGGTGGCGGCGGCGGTCGCCAACGGCGGCAAGCTGATGAAGCCGCAGATCTGGAAGCGGGTGGTCGATCCCGACGGTCGCACGGTCGACACCATGGACCCCTCCGTCTACAGCGACGCGGTCAGCGGGCAGACCGCGGAAGAGCTGACGACGGCGATGGAAGGCGTCGTCAGCGAAGGCACCGGGACCAACGCCGCGATTCCCGGGGTCCCAGTCGCCGGCAAGACCGGCACCGCGGAAACGCCCGGCAACCTCGCCTGCGGCGGCGGCGAAAACGAGAACCAGGCCTGGTTCATCGGCTTCGCCCCCGCCGACGATCCGAAGATCGCGATCGCGGCCTCGGTCGAGTGCACGGAACAGTTCGGCAACGACGTTGCCGCCCCAATCTTCCGCGACGTCGCGGAAACGATCCTGAACGGAGAATGAGGAGGATGGCGCGTGGCTGAGGTGGCCGAGGGAAGCATCGTCGACAACCGCTATCGCGTCCTGCGCCGGATCGGCAGCGGCGGCATGGCCGACGTCTGGCTGGCCGAGGACACCCACCTGCAGCGGCAGGTGGCGCTGAAGGTCCTGCACCGCCGCTACCTGCAGGACGCCGAGTTCGTCGGCCGCTTCCAGCGCGAGGCCGAGCACGCGGCCGGGCTCCAGCACCCGAACATCGTCGCCGTCTTCGACCGCGGCTCCGACGAGGGCGTCAACTACATCGCGATGCGCTACGTGCAGGGGCCGACGCTGAAGGAGCTGATCGACCGCGGCCTCAGCCCCGACCAGGCGGTGGCGCTGGTGCGGCAGGTGCTCGAGGGCGCCCGCTTCGCCCACCGCAACGGGATCGTCCACCGCGACCTGAAGCCGCAGAACGTGATCGTCGACGAGGAGGGCAAGGCGGTCGTCACCGACTTCGGGATCGCCCGCGCCGGGATCTCCGACATCACCCAGACCGGTTCGGTGATGGGCACCCCGCAGTACCTCTCGCCCGAGCAGGCGCAGGGCTTCGAGGTCACCCCGGTCTCCGACCTCTACTCGATCGGGGTGATCCTCTACGAGGCGCTGACCCGGCGCGTCCCCTTCGAGGCCGACAGCGCCGTCGCGGTGGCGATGAAGCAGGTCTCCGAGGTGCCGCAGCGCCCCAGCTCGATCAACCCGGCGGTCTCGCCGGCGCTCGACGCGGTGGTGATGCGGGCGCTGGAGAAGGAACCGGGCCAGCGCTTCCAGAGCGCCGACGCCTTCATCGCCGCCCTCGACGCGGCCCTGAAGGACCCCGGCGTCGCCCAGGGCACCGCCGCCTTCGCAGCCGCGCCGCCGGTCGTCGCCGTCCCGGAGGAGGAGCGGCTGGAGGACGAGCGCAGGCGCAACTGGTGGCTTTGGGGCGGCCTCGTCGCGGCGATCCTGATCGGGATCCTGGTCGGCCTGGCGCTGACCCGGGACACCTCGACCAACGTCCCCAACGTCACCAACAAGCAGCTCGAATTCGCGATCACCCAGCTCGAAAGCAAGGGCTTCTCGGTCGGCAAGGAAAGCTACGTGAACCGTTCGGTGCCGCGGAACACCGTGCTCGAGCAGGACCCGCTCCCCGGCTCGGCCAAGGAAGACTGCTCCTTCCTCAGCTTCTTCTGCTCGAAGCCGACCGTCGACCTGACGATCAGCGCCGGGCCGGGCCAGGGCCAGGTGCCCTCGACCGCGGGGCTGACCGAGGCGGCGGCGACCAAGCGGGTCGAAGCCGCCGAATTCGAAGCCGAGGTCGAGCGGGTCAACTCCGACTCGGTCGAAGAAGGGCTGGTGATCCGCTCCGAACCCGGCGGCGGCAACACCGCGACCAAGGGCTCGACCGTGACCCTCTTCGTCTCCCGCGGGCCGAAGCTGGTCAAGGTCCCGGTGCTCGTCGGCGCCCAGCGGGAAACGGCCGTCCAGCGGCTGCGCAGCCACGGCCTCGAAGCCAGCATCTCCGAAGAGGAAAGCCCGGAACCGAAGGGGCGGGTGATCCGCCAGTCGCCGGACGCCGGCAGCCGCGTGGAACCGGGCTCGACGGTGGCGATCGTCGTCTCCAAGGGCGAAGAAGCCGAAGAAGAAGCGAAGGTCCCGAACGTGATCGGGAAGGAACGGCGGCAGGCGGTCGAAGAAATCCGCGCCGCCGGCCTCACCCCGAGCGTCGAAGAAGAAGAAACCCCGGTCGCGGGGAAAGTCGGCCGGGTGATCGACCAGTTCCCGCCACCCGGCCAGGAACTCGAACCGGGCTCGACGGTGACGATCACGGTCGGCAAGGCAGCCGCGGGCGCGGCGGAAGAAGGGGAAGAAGAATGAGGGTGGCGGTCCTCTCCGGGGGCCGCTCCTCCGAGCACGAGGTCTCGCTGCGCTCCGGGGCGGCCGTCGCCCGCGGCCTGCGCGAGGCCGGCCACGAGCCGGTCGAGGTGACGATCGGCCGCGACGGGGGCTGGAGCACCGCCGGCGGCACGGTCGAGCTGGTCCCCGGCGGCGGCCTGCTGGGCGCCGAGGCGGTCTTCCCGGCCCTGCACGGCGCCTTCGGCGAGGACGGCAGCATCCAGGGACTGCTCGAGTGGCTCGACGTGCCCTACGTCGGCTCCGACGTCCTCTCCTCGGCGATCTGCATGGACAAGCTGACGCTGAAGCGGCTGTTCGCCGCCCACGGGGTGCCGCAGGTGGCGTTCACCGCGGTCGAGGGCAACGACTGGTGGGGCCGCTGCGAGCAGATGGGGACGCCGCTCTGGGTCAAGCCCTCGCGGATGGGGTCGAGCGTTGGCATCAGCCGGGTCACCGAGCTCGGCCAGCTCGACGCCGCGGTCGAGCTGGCGCTGCGCCACGACCCGCGGGTGATCGTCGAGGGAAACGCCTCCGGGCGCGAGGTCGAGTGCTCGGTCCTCGGCAATGCCGAGCCGCAGGCCTCGCTGCCGGGGGAGATCGTCGCCCAGGGGGTCTGGTACGACTTCGAGGCCAAGTACACCGAGGGCGGGATGGAGCTGCGCGTCCCCGCTCCGATCGGGGAGGAGGCGGTCGAGCGGGTGCGGGCGCTCGCGGTCTCGGTCTTCGCCCTCGCCGGCTGCTCCGGCCTCGCCCGCTGCGACTTCTTCGTCGAGCCGGACGGCTCCGTCCTCGTCAACGAGATCAACACCATGCCCGGGTTCACCGACACCAGCGTCTACGCGAAGCTGTTCGAGGCGACGGGGATCGGGTACCCGGCGCTCTGCGACCGCCTGGTGCGGCTCGCCGTCGAGCGCCACCGCGTGGCCCGCTCCTTCGAGTTTTAGATTAGGAGCCGGACCACCGGGTACCGAGAAGTCACCAGTCAGTTGACCATGCAGCGATAGCGCCGTGGAGTGCGAGCAAGATGACGACGGGACTCGAGGGGATAGAAGCCAAGCCGGCCGAAGGCGACGACGAGTGCGTCGCCGGGGCATCGACCGCGGACGTGCTGCGCCTGCTCAGTGCCGGCGCCACCGGAGCGATCCTGATGGCCCTGGGGAAAGGGCCGCTGCGGACGAAGACGCTGACCGAGCAGGTCCCCGGGTACGCGCCGCGGACCATCTACCGCTACGCGAACAAGCTGGCCGAACTGGAGGTGGTCGACCGCGAAGAGGAGCCGGGCGTCCCCTCCAAAGTGGTCCACACCCTCAGCGACCCCTGCGGCACCGAGCTCTACGAACTGGTCAACCGCTTCGCCGACGCCTCGCTGACCCGGCTGCCCGACGGGCGCATCGACGCCCACGCCTGGGCTTCGCTCGGGCTGCTGGCCGACCTCTGGGAGGCGGGGATGGTCGAGGAGCTGGCCTGCGGGGGGCGTTCCCCGACCGAACTGGCCCAAGGCGAGCACGGTCTCAGCTACCACCAGGTCAACCGCCGCGCCGGCCTCTTCAAAGCCGGCGGCCTGCTGACCGAGTGGCAGGGCAAGGGCCGCCGCCGCTGCTACGGGCTGACGGAAAAAACCCGGCGCAAGATGGGTCTGGTGGTCGGCGTCGCCCGCTGGCGGCACCATCACGTCGTCGACGAAGGCGACGAAGGGATGTCGGCGGCGGAGATGGCGACGGCGCTGAGGGCGGCGCTGCCGCTGGTCAAGCTGCCCGAGCACAAAGGCAAGTGCCTGCGCCTCGCGGTTCGCGACGAGGAGGACGCCCCCGGAGCCGAAGGCGAGGAGGTCTGGGCGGAGGTCGAGCCCGACGGCACGATCCACGGCTGCGCCGAACAGCCCGCCGAGCCGGACGCCTGGGGCCGGGGCAGGGTGAAGGCCTGGGTGCCGCTGATCATGGACGGGAGGACCGACGCCGTCCTCGTCGGCGGCGAGGAGAAGCTCGCGGTCGACTGCCTGGAGGGCCTCTACGACGTCCTCTGGAGCCCGGCACCGTTTTAGTAGGCGGTGTTGCGGGAGCGCGGGCGCGGGCGCAACTTGTAGCGGGGAGCGGCGCCGCGGTTCCAGAGGGCGGCGTCGATCTCGGCTGGGGAGAGGGCGCCGCCGGTCGCGGCCGAGAGCAGCTCGACGGCGTGGATGGCGGCGGCTCGGAGCTCGACCTCCTGCGGTGAACCGTCGTGGGGCAGGAGCTCCTCGCTTTCGATCGCCGCAGTGAGATCAGGGTCAAGTCGCAGCACCCCGTCGACCCGCAGCACGTGGGGGACGAGGTTGTCGGCGAAGGCGGTGAGCCGCTCGACGCCGGGGAGGTCGGCGACGCCGGCGCGCTGGAGGTCTGCCGCGGCGAGCTGGGCGCGCTTGTAGAAGGGGACCTCACGTCCTTCGTAGAGGGAGACGTCGGCGAAGGCATCCCAGCCGGCGAAGCGCGCGGCGAGATCGGGAACGGTGCCGACCCCTTCGACGACGTCCAGGTAGCGCCCGTCGTGATCGGCGAGGAGGTGGGCGCCGACGTCGCGCAGCGCCGCCGCGAACTCGGCCATCAGCGGGTGGTCGGGGTCCTGGCCAACCACCCAGGCGATCGCTCCCGTCTCCATTGCCGTCAGCTCCTCTGCGGTCCAGTGGCCGTGGGCGCCGAAGCGCGCCCGCACCCCCACGGTCATCGTCCCGTAGCCGCTGAGGCCAGGCCGCTTGCGGATCGTCGGCCACCAGCCGGAGCCGAAGTTGATCGCGTTCATGCAGATCGCGAAGGCGGCGGCGACTTCGAGGTCGCCACTCGCCATCGCCTCCCATGCTGGTTCGACAGGCGCGTCCCTGGCCAGGTCCTCCGCGTATCCCTCGATCTCGCTTTCGACGACGCGGACGTGCCGCGCCCGCTCCGCCACCCAGGTGCAGGCCGCGCGGACTTCGTCGGGGAGGGAAACTGAGGACATGGACCGGTCAGGCATACACGTTCGCCAGGCGACGACGGAGGACGCCGGCGAGGTCGCCCGCCTCCTCCCACGACCTCAACACCGCCGAGACCGACACCGCCGCCTCTACGAGAGCATGGGCTTCACCAACAGGGAAGGCAGCCCAGACGGCCCCTCGATGCTCTTCTACGAGCGCGAGATCTAACGCGGGTGACAACCTCGACACATTCCTTGACTGTGTCAGGGGCGGCTTACTAACGTCACTCAACACCTCTCGGGGGACGAGTGAGGCCTGCTGAGGCTCACTCGTAAAGAGTGGGACACGAGAGGGGTGTGAAGGCACCAGTCAGGGAAAGCCTGCTCGCTGAAGCGAGCAAGACAAGCACCACTGAAACAGGGGGTCAGATGTTCTCTCGAATTCGAATTTCTGGAGCTCGCAACAGGCTTGGCTCGGCCAGCCTGATCATTGCGGTAGCCGCACTGATAGCGGCGCTCACCGGTACTGCCTTTGCCGCCGGTGTCTTCACCAAGAAGCAGGAAAACCAGATCATCAGGATTGCCAAGAAATACGCTGGAAAGCAGGGACCTCAGGGCCTTCCCGGTCCGCAGGGGCAGGTTGGACCTCCCGGCAAGGAAGGTGCTCGCGGGCCGGAAGGGCCTCAGGGAGAAATCGGTTCTGACGGACCTCCCGGCCCGACCACCGCGATTCTGCCCGCCGGCGAAACCGAGACCGGCATTTGGTCGTTCACCAACATCGACGTGATCTCCGGTTTCTCGACGATCACCTACGGGTTGAGGCTGAAAACCGACGAGCCCACCCCGCACTGGATCCCGGCTCCGGGCAACTCCTCGGATCCAGCCTGCGACGGCACTCCTGCGGAACCGAAAGCTGATCCCGGCGCTCTCTGCGTGTACGCGATCGAAAGCGCGAACGTCGGTACGCCAGTCTTCTCCGCGAACAACCAGGTGGATACCCAGAGTGGTCAGACGATGGAATTCACCCTCACCAACAAGGCAGCCGAAGCGTACGGTCGAGGCTCCTGGGCGGTTACGGCCTGTCCGACCGCGGGGTGCTAACCCTCAACGCCAACCATTAGGCGGCAAAGCTGCATCCGAACAGCCCCAGGCGGTCGCCTGGGGCTGTTCGTTTCTCATCCTCCCTACGAGCGCGAGCTCTGAGCGCTCAGCTCAGCGAAGCCGATGCCGGCAGGGGGTTCCGCGCAGTCCGGATGAAAGAGGTGCGCGAGGAGCTCGACGCCGTCGACCAATCGCGGGCCGGGACGGGAGAAGGTGGAGGCGGCGTCGACGGCGAAGAGCCGATCGGCGCCGAGCGCGGCCAGGCGCTCCTTGTGCTCGAGCGCCTGCGCCTTCGAGTCCTCCAGATACCAGCCGCAGGGCATCGAGACGACGACCTCGGGATCGAGATCCTGCAGCTGCTCCCACTCGACCTGCGGTGACTTCTCGCCCGCTCGGCCGGCCACGTCCTCGCCGCCGGCGAGCTCGATCATCTCCGGCACCCAGTGGCCGCCGAGAAACAGCGGGTCGAGCCACTCGAGGGCGATGACCCTTGGGCGGGGCGCTCCGGCGACAGCGTTCCGCACCCTCTCAAGTCGCGCTTCCAGCTCGGCCCGGACGCCGGCCGCTCGCTCGGCGATCCCCGCCGCCTCGCCGAGCCGGGTCACGTCCTCCAGCACCTCGCCGAGCGTACTCGGGTCCTGCTGCAGCACCCGCGGCTGGCCGGGCAGCCGCGTCGCCACTGCGACCACGTCCTCGTAGGAGACGGCGCAGACCTCGCAGACGGCTTGGGTGACGATCAGGTCCGGCTCGAGCCCGGCCAGGCGCTCCTCGTCGAGGGTGTAGAGGGCGCGGCCTTCGCCGACCACCTCCTTCACCGCGGCGTCGATCTCCCCGGCGTCGAGGCCGAACGGGAGGACCGTCGCGGTCAGCTGCGGCAGCGAGCTCGTCTCAGGCGGGTAGTCGCACTCGTGGGTGACGCCGACGACGTCTCCTCCAAGGCCGATCGCGAAGAGCATCTCGGTCGCGGAGGGTACGAGGCTGGCAATTCTCATGCGGCGACTATCTCACCGCCGCGAGGAGGGCGGTACTGCCCTAGGAAGCTCAGCGGCTACGCCGCAGACCCGTTCCCGTTGCGCTCGCCGCGGTAGGGCCCCGGCTTCGGCCGGGGCTTGCCGCCGGGGAAGGCGAGGCGGAGGATCGTCCGCTGCACCATTCCCAGCTGCTGGCTGAAGGGTCCGGTGTTGTACGGGAGGCCGTAGCGTTCGCAGACCTCTTTCACCTGCGGCGCGATTTCCGCGTAGCGGCTGCTCGGCATGTCCGGGAAGAGGTGGTGCTCGACCTGGTAGCTGAGGTTGCCGCTGGCGACGTGGAAGAGGGGGCTGCCTTCGATGTTGGCCGAGCCGGTCAGCTGGCGGATGTACCAGCCGCCCCT
>Ga0207661_10002602_pt1 | contig 12416 bp, 10 predicted proteins | sample KBSC713LmetaG_FD_184337 | JGI IMG/M metagenome (GOLD analysis project Ga0207661, IMG submission 184337) | Corn rhizosphere microbial communities from Kellogg Biological Station, Michigan, USA - KBS C7.1-3L metaG (SPAdes) (version 2) | ecosystem: Host-associated > Plants > Roots > Rhizosphere ... | reverse complement strand
GCGCCCGCATGTGCGGGAAGGCGCCCTCCTCGCAGCCGACGATGAAGACCGTGTCGTACTCGAGCCCCTTGGCGTTGTGCAGGGTCATCAGGGTCACCAGCTCGCTCTCAGCGGCGAGCCCGTCCTGCTCGGTGTAGAGGGAGATCTGCTGCAGGTACTCCTCCAGGGGCGAGATCTCGCTCTCCCCCTCGCGCTCGCGCTCGATGTCGAACTCGGCGGCACCGCCGATCAGGGTTTCCAGGTTTTCGCCCCGCCCCTCGGCCTCGATCGTCCGCTCCGCGGCCAAGGCGTCGAGGTAGCCGGTCTCGTGCAGGACCGCCTCCAGCAGTGTCGCCACCGGCCCTTCTTCGTCGGCCCGTTCGCGCAGCCCCGCCATCGTCTCGTAGAAGCGGGAGACCGCCTTGATCGCGGCTCCGGAGAGGCCCGGCACCTCCTCGACCCGCTCGATCACCTCCCAGACCGGTTGCCCGGTGGTGTTGACGTGGGAGGCGATCCGGCTCTGGGTCGTGTTGCCGATCCCCCGCCGGGGCGAGTTGACGACGCGGCCGAAGGAGACGAGGTCGGCCGGGTTGACCAAGAGGCTGAGATAGGCGATCGCGTCCTTGACCTCGGCCCGTTCGTAGAACTTGGTGCCGCCGATCACCTGGTAGGAGACGTCGAAGCGCTGCAGCGTGTCCTCCAGCACCCGGCTCATCGCGTTGGTCCGGTAGAACACCGCGACCTCCGAGCGGCTGACGCCGTCCTCCCCTTCGAGCCGTTCGATCTCCCCCGCGACCCAGCGCGCCTCCTCGTGCTCGTCGGTCAGCTCGTTGAGCTGGACCGGCGCGCCGCCCTCGTCTTCGGTCCAGAGCTCCTTCTTCAGGCCTTCCCGGTTGCGTTCGATGACCGCGTTGGCGGCGGAGAGGATCGTCTGGGTCGAGCGGTAGTTCTGCTCGAGCTTGACCACCTCGGCGCCCTCGAAGTCCTTTTCGAAGTCGAGGATGTTGCGGACGTCGGCGTGGCGGAAGCCGTAGATCGACTGCGAGTCATCTCCGACCACCATCAGGTTCCTCTCCTCGCCCGCGAGCAGCTGCAGCAGCCGGTACTGGACGTGGTTGGTGTCCTGGTACTCGTCGACGAGGACGTGGCGGAAGGTGCGGCGCCAGCGCTCGCGCACGTCCTCGAACAGCTCGACGACGTTGACGGTGCGGACGAGGAGGTCGTCGAAGTCCATTGCGTTGGCTTCCCGCATCCGTTTCTCGTAGAGCGGGAAGGCTTCGGCGACGATCTCCTCGAATTCGCCAGAAGCCGCGTCGTTGTAGGAGTCGGAGTCGATCAGCTGGTTCTTGGCGCCGGAGATCTTCGCCTGCACCGCCCGCGGCGGGAACCGTTTCGGGTCGACCCCGAGCTCGCCCAGGCACCGTTTCAGCATCCGCAGCGAGTCGGCCTGGTCGTAGATCGTGAAGTTCTTCGCGTAGCCGAGCCGCTCGGCGTCGACCCGCAGCATCCGCGCGCAGGCCGAGTGAAAGGTGGTTACCCACATCGCCCGCACCGAGCGGCCGACCAGCTGGCCGACCCGGTCGCGCATCTCCGCCGCGGCTTTGTTGGTGAAGGTGATCGCGAGGATCTCGCCGGGGCGCGCGGCGCCGGTGGCGAGCAGGTAGGCGATCCGGTGGGTGAGGACCCGGGTCTTGCCAGAGCCGGCGCCGGCGAGGACCAGCAGCGGCCCCTCCCCGTGCACCACCGCCTCGCGCTGCGGCCCGTTCAGGCCCGCGAGCAGGCGCTCGACCCGGTCGGCACCGGGCTCGGTAGGGGCGCCGGAGGCCGAGGCAGCCGCCTCAGACTCGGCTTCGAACTGCTCCTGCAGGCTCACCAAGCGAGCATAGCCAGAGGCCCGGCGGGGCTCGCCGGGACGCTTTAGTCAACCTATGGTTGACAAAGTCGCCCACCTCAGCCGCCGGCCGAGGAGCGGCCGGTGCGGGGCTGGATCTTCGCCGCGTCGCCGCTGGGGCCGTTGCCGCCGTCGAGGGCAGCGAGGCGCTGCTCGACGTCGGCGATCCGCTCCGAGAGGGCCTTGATCGCGTCGGCGATCGGGTCCGGCAGGTGGATCCAGTCGGCGTCCGGCCCTTCGACCCGCTTGCCTTCCAGCCGCACCGGGTGGCCCGGGTTGCCGACCACGGTCGCGGCCGGCGGCACGTCCTCGACGACGACGGTGTTGGCGCCGATCTTCGCCCCGTCGCCGACCGCGATCGGCCCCAGCAGCTTGGCGCCGCTGCCGACGGTGACGTTGTCGCCGAGGGTCGGGTGGCGCTTGCCGCGCTGGAAGCCGGTTCCGCCCAGGGTCACCCCTTGGTAGAGCGTGACGCAGCTGCCGATCACCGCGGTCTCGCCGATCACCACCCCGGAGCCGTGGTCGATGAAGAACTCGTTGCCGATCCGGGCCGCGGGGTGGATCTCGATTCCCGTCACCGCCCGGGTCAGGTAGGCGATCGCCCGCGGCAGCAGCGGCACCCCCGCCTCGAGCAGAGCGTGGGCGGCGCGGTGGGCCAGCAGCGCCTGCACCCCGGCCCAGCTGCTGAGGATCTCGAAGGTGGAGACGCCCTGGGCGGCGGGGTCGCGCTCGCGCGCCGCCTTGACGTCCGCGCGAACCTCCTTGAGCAGCCGTTTCCAGCGATTCATGGTGAGAAGAAGGGTAGGGACATGTAGCGCTCACCCGAGTCGCAGACGATCGTCACCACCCTCTTCCCGGCCATCTCCGGGCGCTTCGCGACCTCCAGGGCGGCCCAGACGTTGGCCCCGGCGGAGATCCCCGCCAGCACACCCTCCTCCTGCGCCACCCGCCGCGCCATCTCCAACGCCTCCTCGTCGCCGACCGCGAGGACCTCGTCGACGACCTCGCGGTCGAGGATCTCGGGGACGAAGCCCGCGCCGATGCCCTGGATTTTGTGCGGACCGGGCTTGCCGCCGGAGAGGACCGGTGAGCTGGCCGGCTCGACCGCGACCACCAGCGCCTCCGGCGCCCGTTCCCGCAGCATCCGCCCGACGCCGGTGATCGTGCCGCCGGTGCCAACGCCGGCGACGAAGGCGCCGATCTCCCCGTCGGTGTCGCTCCAGATCTCCTCGGCCGTGGTGCGGCGGTGGATCTCCGGGTTGGCCGGGTTGGAAAACTGCATCGGCATGAAGCCCTTGCGCTGCTCGCGAATCTCTTCCGCCAGCGCCACCGCCTCGTTCATCCCGCCCAGCGACGGCGTCTCCCGCACCTCGGCCCCGTAGGCGCGCAGCAGCTTGCCCCGCTCCCGGCTCATCCCCTCGGGCAGGGTGAGGATCAGCTCGTAGCCGCGGGCGGCGCAGACCATTGCCAGCGCGATCCCGGTGTTGCCGCTGGTCGGCTCGACCACCACCGAGCGGCCGGGCTGTATCTGCCCCTCCGCTTCGGCGGCGTCGATCATCGCCACCCCGATCCGGTCCTTCACCGACCCGCCGGGGTTGAAGTACTCCAACTTCACACAGACCTCGCCGGCTGCCCCCTCCGAGAGCCGGTCAAGCAGGACCATCGGCGTGTTGCCGACGACGGCCGAGGCCTCAGCACCAATGCGCATCAGCGCAAATTGAGTCTGCGCATGGGAAGACCCGCTCGCGCCGCTTGCTTATTTCCGGCGAGGCCGGCGATCTTCAGAGCCGAGAAACTCGCGCATCTCGGGGGTCGTCTTGTCGAGAGGCTCACGCTGTGAGGAGTCCAGACTCTTCTGCTGCAGTTTCATCGGCGGCATCGTTTTGTCTAGGGACTTCTCGGGAGTCGCGTCGGTGGACTCTGATTTCTTATCTGAAGCGCTCACTCGCCCCCATCTTCCAGATCAGGGGAGTGGGGAGCATCGGGAGTCGTTTCAATCGGCTCCGGGACCTCGTTGGGGTCGGTCACTTCGACTCGCTCTCCGTGCTTTCCTTGGCGACCTCCTCGATCGGAGGAGTCGTCTCCTCAAGTGGAGGATCGTCGTAGCTGGTCATACCGAATTCGTATCCCCCTCGTAGTGGATAGGTGCCGTCGTCTCATCCAAAGGCACCCCCTCTGGAGGCGGTTCGGGCGCGACCGGTTCAACGGGAGGTTTTTCAGAAGAAGGACCAAGCATTAGAAGCTCACCACAGAGATAAGGATAGCGAGCGCCACCCCAACCGCCGATAATCCGCCCAAGAAAAAGCGACCGGCCCACATCACCGCTTGAGCAGCTTTATCGCCTTGTCGGGTGGTCGAATCGATCGACTCCAGGAGCCCTCTGATCGTGCGGATGTGGACCCGCCAAAGATCGGGCTCGTGCGTGAAGCGCTCAGTGATGTAGTTGGCGACCTCTTTCGCCGAGATATCCGAGACCAATTGCGGCAGCAACGTGCCTCGCAATGCGGTTACAAAGGCCGCGATCAACAATATGGTTCCGACCAACAGCGAGATACCGATGGCTACCCGCGCTGCGTGGTGGACGGCGTCCAGCATCGATTCGGCATTGGCCCCCGCCAAAGCTATGACAGCGCCAGAGAAACCCGCCAATTGGCCCCCGCGCGATCGCAGTGACTGGACGCGGTCTCGCAGATCATCGAGCAGGTTTTCTGCTCTCTGGACATACCATGCGATCGCCTCGGGATTGGGAACTCTTTCCACTTCCGCCATATGGTCAATCTAATAAGCGGCCCGGCGAAAGCGCCATTCCATGCCCCTCGATCCGGCTCAGATGAAGTACATGCCGCTGCCGGCCTCTTCGGCCTCGCGGCGGGCGACTTCGGCGATCGTGGTCTGGCCGAAGACCTTGCGCAGGGCGGTGACGCCCTCGGCCCAGATGCCGCCGGCCTCGTCGGCCTCGTCGCCGACTTTGCCGTCGAGGACCTGGACGACGTCGAGGACGGTGATCTCCTCGGGTGGGCGGGCGAGGGTGTAGCCGCCGCGCATGCCGCGGTGGCTGGTCAGGAGGCCGTTGCGGCGCAGGGTCGAGAAGAGCTGCTCGAGGAACTGCTCGGGGATGTCGCGGCGCTCGGCCAGCTCTTTGATCGGCACCGGCCGCTCCCCCGCCCTCGCGAGCTCGGCCATGGCGACGACGGCATACCTGCTCTTTGAGGTAATTGAGATCACAAGGGGGTTTCTACCGCACCCCTCGGCTGGGTAGGATCGGCCGGCGGGAGGCTTCAGTGGCCGACCAGTGCCCGCGAATGCCAACGATTGATCGGAAGCAGTCCTGAGCGAGCCCCCACACTGCCTGGTGATCGACGGTCACCCCCTCGTCCGCCTCGGCATCCGCGAGGCGCTCGACGACGACTTCGTCGTCCACGAGACGCCGACCCGCGAAGAGGCGCTCGACCTGGTCCGCGACGTCGGCGACTTCGACGTCGCGATCGTCGACATGCGCTGGCGCGGCAACGGCGACGGCAGCTCGATCTCCGGCACCGAGGCGATCCGGATGCTCCACCGCTCCAGCGCCGCGCTGGGGATCGTCGCCCACGGCGAGCGACCAGAGCGGCACCTGGCAAGCGCCGCCCTGCAGGCGGGCGCCTCCGCCTATGTCGCCCGCACCGCCGGCCCGGCGGAGCTGCGGCGGGCGGTCGACGCCGCCGTCGCCCAGGAGCGGTTCATCGACCCGGCGGTGCCGCCGAAAGGCAGCCGCGGCAAGCTGACCCGCCGCCAACGCCAGATCCTGCAGCTGCTGGCCAACGGCGAGTCGACCACCGTCGCCGCCCGCGAGCTCGACCTCAGCGAGGAGACCGTGAAGAGCCACACCAAGCACGCCCTCGCCCGCCTCGGCGCCAAAAACCGCACCCACGCGGTGGCGATCGCCGTGCGCGAGTGCCTGATCGACTAGACCGCTAGATCCAGCCGCGGTCGCGGGCCATCAGCACGGCCTGAGCGCGGTCGACGGCGCCGATCTTGCCGTAGACGTTGTGGAGGTGGGTGCGGATGGTCGAGACGGAGAGGTGCATTTCGCCGGCGATCTGCTTGTAGACCATTCCCTCGGAGAGGTGGCGGAGGACGTCGAGCTCGCGGGCCGACAGCGGGCACGGCTCGCTGATCCGGGTGGCGTCGTGGAGCGGCAACGGCAGCTCGTAGAGCATGTCGCGCAGACCTTCGGGGCTGAGGCCGCAGCGCTCGGCGCCGGCGCGCAGGCGCTCGGGCGCGATCGCCTCGCCCTGGCAGTAGTGGGCGATCATGTCGGCGGTCGCGATCATCGCCGCCAGCCCCTCGGCGTCCTCGGCGTGGTGGCGCTCGATTGCGATCGCCATCCGCGAGGGCAGGTTCCAGCGGCGGGCGAGGACGCCGCCGACGAGGGCGTGGTCGATCCCCAGCTGCTCGCGTTCCTCGCGTAGCCGCTGCTCGGGGGTGCGGGAGATCGCGTCGAAGTAGACCTTGTAGCCGGGGTGCAGGCGGGAGATCACGAGGCGGCCGACGTCGTGCAGCAGCGCCGCCACCGCGAGCTCGTCGCGGTCGGCCCAGCCGACCGTGCGGCCAAGGCGATCGGCGGCGCACTGGGTGGCGAGGGCGTGGACGCGGAAGCGCTCGGGCTTCAGCTCCCAGCCGCCGTTGGAGTCGAAGAAGTCGAAGCTGGGGGCGGTGCCGGCGAGGGCGAGCACGCCGGCCGGCTTGAGGACGTCCAGCGCCGCCGGGATGCCGGCGATGCCGCCAGCGACGAGGCCACCGCGGTTGGCGTGGCGGAGGACGGAAATCGCCAGGGCGACGTCGCTCTCGACCGCTTGGATGATCTCGCCGACGCGGGCCGTCTCGGCGGTCGCGGCGGCGATCACGCGCTGGCGCGACTCGATCAGGACCGGGAAGCGCTCAACGGCCTCGAAGGCCTCGGCGAGGCGACTTCCAGGGGCGGCGGCGGACCGGGATCCCGATTTGGCGGTCTCGTGCAGGGGGACCTTGCCGTTGCTTTGGGCGGCGGTGACGCTCATTGGCACCCCTCCCATCGGCAGCCAGCGCTCGGGGGTTTAGCTCAGGGACCCTTTCCGACCCCAAAAATGTGGAGCAGTTTCCGGCGGATCAGGTTGACGAGAGGCGCTGCGCGGCGGCGCGGATCCGCTCCAGCGAGCGCTCCCTGCCGAGCGCCGAGAGGGACTCGAAGATCCCGGGGGAGATCGAGGTGCCGGTGATCGCGACCCGGATCGGCTGGTAGAGCTTGCCCGGCTTGAGGTCGAAGCGCTCGAGCAGCGGCGCCAGCGCCGCCTCGATTCCGGCCGGCTCGAAGGGCTCGACCGGCTCCAGGGCCTCGGCCACCGCCTCCAGCACCGGCCCGGTCCCCTCCTTCATCACCTTGCCCCAGGCCTTCTCGTCGGAGACGGGCGGCTCGAAGAGGAAGCGGATCAACCCCCAGACCTCCTCCAGGGTCTGCGCTTTCTCCTGGGCGATCTCGCAGGCGGCGCGGAGGCGCTCGTCGGCCTCGCGGCCGAGGTGGCGGGCGACCGCGGCGGTGTACTCGTCCAGCGGCATCTCGCGCATGAAGCGGCCGTTCAGCCAGCGCAGCTTCTTCTCGTCGAAGATCGCCGCGGACTTGCCGACATCGGCGACGCGGAAGCGCTGGACCAGCTCCGCGGTCGACATCAGCGTCGTGTCGTCGTCGGTCCCCCAGCCGAGCAGCGCCAGGTAGTTGCGCACCGCGGCCGGCAGATAGCCGCCGTCGCGCAGCTCCTGGACCGAGGCGGCGCCGTGGCGCTTGGAGAGCTTCTTGCCGTCGGGGCCGTGGAGCAGCGGCAGGTGGGCGTAGCGCGGCGGCTCGTGCCCGAGTGCCTCCAGCACCAGCAGCTGCTTCGGCGTGTTGGAGAGGTGGTCGTCGCCGCGGACCACGTCGGTGATCCCCATCTCGGCGTCGTCGACGGCGACCGCGAAGTTGTAGAGGACCGAACCGTCGGCGCGGGCGATCACGAAGTCGTCGTAGCTGGCGTTGGGGAAGGCGACGGGCCCCCGGATCAGGTCGTGGACGACGGTCTCGCCTTCGTCGGGGACCCGCAGCCGGATCGCCGCCGTCGGGTCCTCGGTCGGGGTGCCGCGGTAGCCGCGACCGGCGCCGTGCTCGGCCTTCCAGGCCTCGACGTCCTTGCCGGTGGCGTGGTCGCGATAGGCGTGACCGGACTCCAGCAGCCGCTGCAGCGCCTCGGCGTGGCGGTCCGCGCGCTCTGCCTGCGAGACCGGGCCGATGTCCCAATCGAGCTCGAGCCAGCGCATCGCGTCGAGGATCTGGGCGACGTTCTCCTCGGTCGAGCGCTCGCGGTCGGTGTCCTCGATCCGCAGCACCAGCTCCCCGCTGTCATGGCGGGCGGCGAGCCAGTTGTAGAGTGCCGTCCTCGCTCCGCCGATGTGCAGCGCACCGGTCGGCGAGGGGGCAAACCTGAGACGGGAGTTATCGCTTGGCATGTTGATCGGAGCGCATGTTTCCACCGGCGGCGGCCTGCCGAACGCGATCGAGCGTGGCAAGGAGCGCGGCTGCGAATCTATCCAGATCTTTCACCAGAGCCCGCGGATGTGGCGGCCGACGAACCACACCCCCGAGGATTTCGCCGCCTTTCGAGAGGCGATGGACGCCTCCCCGGTCGAAGCGGTGATCATCCACGCCGTCTACCTGATCAACTGCGCGACCAAAGACAAAGAGCTGCGGAAGAAGTCCCTGACCTCCCTCACCCATGCCTTGCGGGTCGGCGACGGGATCGGGGCCAGGGGCGTCGTCCTCCACCCCGGTTCGCAGAAAACCGACCCGCTCAAACCATCGCTGAAGCGAGCCTCCAAAGTCATCGCCGAGGCGCTGGAGGAGACGGATTCCTGCCCGCTGCTGATCGAGCAGACCGCCGGCCACAAAGGGCTCCTCGCCCGCGACTTCGACCAGACCGCCGAGCTGATCGATCTGGCTGGCAGCGGTGAGCGGCTGGGCCTCTGCCTCGACTCCTGCCACCTCTTCGTCCAGGGCTACGACATCACCGACGAGGCCCACCTCGGCGCCGTCCTCGACGAAGCCGACGCTAAGGTCGGAATCGAGCGCCTCGGCGCCGTCCACGTCAACGACGCCGCCGTCCCCCTCGGCTCCCACCTCGACCGCCACGCCAACATCGGCAAAGGCGAGATGGGAAAACGAGGCCTCTCCGCCTTCCTCTCCGAGCCCCGCTTCGAGGGCCTCCCGGCCACCCTCGAGACCCCCGGCCCGGAAAAGAAAGGCTCATCGAAAGCCGAAGTAACCCTCGCGAAGCGTCTCCGCCGCGAAGGCCTCAAACGCCGCCAGAAGTAACTGGATTTGATTTTCAAAAAGGAGGGATTGGCGCAACTATGGTGCGTGGCTGGCGAGCGCCGGACCAAGCGGGGCAAGGACGCAGGGAGGCCGAATAGCAGCGCTATTTGGCCGACTGAGGACGCCGCACCGCGCCGTGTCCGCCGCCGCCAGACACGTGCCAGAGTTGCGCCGAGCCCTCCGTCAGAGCAGGCGACAAGGGCCGGCACCCCTGTGGCCAGCCCTTGCTCTCCCGCCGTAAGTCTTTATTTGATGTGCAGTCCGGAGATCGCGCGGGAGATGACCAGGCGCTGGATCTCGGAGGTGCCCTCGAAGATCGTGTAGATCTTCGAGTCGCGGTGCATCCGCTCGACCGGGAACTCGCGGGTGTAGCCGTTGCCGCCGAGGATCTGGATCGCGCGCTCGGTGACCCAGACGGCGACCTCCCCGGCCTTCAGCTTCGACATCGAGCCCTCGGCGTTTTCGAATTTGTGGCCCTGGCGGCCCATCCAGGCGGCGCGCCAGACAAGCAGGCGGGCGGCGTCGATCTCGAGCTTCATGTTCGCCAGGTCGAAGGCGATCGACTGGTTTTCGACGATCGGGCGGCCGAACTGTTCGCGCTCTTTGGCGTACTGGAGGGCGTACTCGTAGGCGGCGCGGGCGATCCCGAGCGCCTGCGCGCCGACCGTCGGCCGGCTCGCCTCGAAGGTCTGCATCGCCGCCTGCGATTTGGCCTTTTTGCCCTCGCGGACGCGGGCGAGGCGTTCGTCGAGCTTCTCTTTGCCGCCCAGCAGGCAGGAGCCCGGGACGCGGCAGTCGTCGAGGTGGACGTCGGCGGTGTGGGAGGCGCGGAGGCCGTGCTTCTTGACCTTGGCGCCCTGCTCGCAGCCCGGCGTGTCCGGCGGGATCACGAAGGCGGCGTGGCCGCGCGAGCCGAGCTCGCGGTCGACCGAGGCGATCACGACATGAACATTCGCGATACCGCCGTTGGTGGCCCAGGCCTTTTGGCCGTTCAACACCCACTCGTCCTTGGCTTCGTCGTATTTGGCGGTGGTGCGGATCCCGGAGACGTCGGAGCCGGCGTCGGGCTCGGAGGCGCAGAAGGCGCCGAGCTTGACGTCGTCCGCGGTGCCGTAGCACTGGGGAATCCACTCCCCCATCTGCTCCGGGGTTCCCTGCCCGAAGATCGCTGCGACCGCGAGCGTCGTGCCCATGATCGCCATGCCGATGCCGGCGTCGCCCCAGAACAGCTCCTCGTTGGCGATCGGCAGCGTCAGGCCGGTCTCGTCGGCCCAGAACTGGCCGACGGCTTCGAAGCTGTAGAGGCCGATCTTGGCGGCCTCCTGGATCACCGGCCAGGGGGTTTCCTCGCGCTCGTCCCACTCCTCCGCGGCGGGTCGGACGACGCCCTCGGCGAAGCCGTGCACCCACTCGCGGATGTCTTTCTGATCCTGGTTGAGCTCGAGGGTGAACTTCGGCTCGCCCTCGGCACCGGTCGTGGAGTTGGCCTCGTCGAGCAGCGCTTGCGCGTCGACGTCGGCGACGGAGGAATCAGCCATTGCGCCGAATTCTACACAGAACGATGTCGCGTCACGAAAGGGTGACGAGATCGAAACGTGCCTAAATCAGACCGTCGCGGACATCGCGCAGGTCGAAGGCGCGCAGACCCTCGGGGCCGCCGTCGCTGCAGTCGAAGAAGCGGCGGTTGACGCAACCGTAGGACTCGCCGTCGCCCTCGTAGGCCTGCTCGACCGAGAACTGGCAGTGCGGCAGCGGCTCGCCGGTCATCTTCACGCCGCCGAAGCCGCCCTGCTCGAGCACCGCGCTCAGCTCCACCTCCGCCCCGTAGACCTCCTGCATGCAGCCGACATACTGGGAGCCGGTGAGGCGGTCGACGAAGCTGTAGAGGTAGCGGCAGCCGAGCTCGACGCAGCCGCGCGGCTCGACCATCTTGTCGCAGAAGGAGCGGCACTGGCGGCACTCGCCGACCTGGGTGCGCGTTGCGGTCATTGCGAAAGCTTAGACAGGTGAGACCCCGGCTCCAAGCGGTTTCCCGCGCTCACGCCGCCAGAGCGGCGGCACCTAGAAGGTGGTCCAACTCCGTCTGAAGTCCCCCCGACGGTTTCACCCGGTATTTCTCGCCGACCTTGAAGCGGCGGTCGCCGACGACGAGGAAGACCTCGGCGTCGCCCTTGTGGTGTTCGAAGATCGCCTTCAGTTCGTCGCAAAGGGTCTCGTTCCAGCGCGAGAGGGCGATCGGGACCTCGAACGGGCCGGCCGGCTTCGCCGCCGGCGCCAGCTTGGCGGCGCTGGCAATTTCCGCCTGGTCGGGTTCGAAGCGCTGCGCCTCCTGCACCACCAGCTTCGTCTCGCCGCGGTCCTTGTGGTCGATCCGGCCGCGGACGAGGACGATCGAGTCGGGCTGGATGATCTCCGCGCTCTCGGATTCGTCGGCCTTGAAGACGAGCATCTCGACCTGACCCTCGACGTCGTCGAGGGTCGCGAACATCATTTGGTTGCCGCTCTTGGTGCGAATCTTCTTGCACTCGACGACGATGCCGCCCACCGTCACCCAGGCGCCGTCGGGCTTGCCGTCGAGCTGGGCCAGGCTGCAGTCGACCCGCGCCCGCAGCGCCGGCCCGACTTCGGTCAGCGGGTGCGAGGAGAGGTAGGTGCCGAGCGTCTCCTTCTCCATCGCCAGCATCTCGGCCCGGTCGAACTCGGCGCCGGGGATCGGCGGCCGGTGGTGGGCGCCCTGCGACTGCGCCTCTCCCCCGCCCTCTTCGCCGAAGTCGAAGATCGACCCCTGGCCCATCTGCGCGTCCTCCTGCGCCTTCTGGCCCGCCGACTGCGCAGCCGGCAGCGTCTCCAGCATCCCCTTGCGGCTGTCGCCGGTGGAGTCGAGGGCCCCGCACTTGATCAGGCATTCGATCGCCCGTTTGTTCACGGCGCGGCTGTCGACCCGCTCGCAGAAGTCCCAGATCGACTCGATCGGCTTCTCCTCGCGGGCGCGGAGGATCGCCTCCACCGCCTGGTGGCCGACGTTCTTGACCGCGTCGAGGCCGAAGCGGATCGCGTTCTCGGAGACGACGAAGGAGTGGTCGGAGGAGTTGACGTCGGGCGGCAGCACGTCGATCCCCATCTCCGCGCAGCGGTTGACGAAGAAGGGCACCTTGTCTTTGGTGTTCATCACCGAGGAGATCACCGCCG
>Ga0207661_10002600_pt1 | contig 12418 bp, 16 predicted proteins | sample KBSC713LmetaG_FD_184337 | JGI IMG/M metagenome (GOLD analysis project Ga0207661, IMG submission 184337) | Corn rhizosphere microbial communities from Kellogg Biological Station, Michigan, USA - KBS C7.1-3L metaG (SPAdes) (version 2) | ecosystem: Host-associated > Plants > Roots > Rhizosphere ... | reverse complement strand
ACCACCGCCCCGTCGACCACCGAACCGACGACGCAACAGGCAACGACCCAGCAGACCACGACGCAGCAGACGACGACCCGTCAGCAGACGACCACCGCGCCGCCGACGACCACGGCGCCGCCGCCGACGACCGAGCCGACGACCACGCCGACGACCGACACGACAGCCACGACGAACACCGTCACCACGACCGCCGCTCCGTGACTACGGCGAGGCCGGCGTCGTCCCGACCGTCTCGGTCGTGACGGGGGGCGGTGCGGGAGCCGTCGTCACCGGCGGCGGGGCGACGGTCGTCGTGGGCGGCGCCTTCGTCGTCGCCGTCCGTGTCGTCGTCGTGCGCGGCCTGCTCGTCGCCGCTCCGGTCGTCGCGGGCTCAGAGCCCGTCGAGGAGCCGTAGCCGTATGCGCCGCCGTACTGCCACTGGCCGTGCCACGACCGCCAGACCGGCGGCGTCTGCGCCTCCGGGAACGCGACGTCGCCGCGGCCGCCGATCGCCGTCGTCATGAACGCGTGCCAGACGGAGGCCGGCAGCGACCCGCCCGTGACCGCAATCCCGTGCACGTCGAGCATCGGCACCTCACCCTGGGGATACCCCATCCATACCGTCGCCTCCAGGTGCGGCGTGTACCCGCAGAACCAGGCGTCCGCGTAGTCGTCCGTCGTGCCCGTCTTGCCGGCATCCGTGTGGCCGTACACGTGCGCGCCCGTGCCCGTCCCGGCGACCATGTTCTGCTCGAGCACCTGCGTCACCGTCGACGCGACCCAGTCCGGGATCACGCGCTCGCGCTGGGGCTTGCCCCAGCCGGCGTCCGTGTCCGTCTTCCCGTTCGGGAGCACGACCTTCGTGATCGCCATCGGCTTCGAGTAGACGCCGCCCGCGGCCAGCGTCGCGTACGCCGACGCCATCTCGAGCGGCGTCACGCCGATGGAGCCGAGCGTGATCGACGGCACCGCCTGCGTGGTCGGATCGGTGAGCGACGTGCGCACGCCGAGCCGCTGCGCCATCCGGAAGATGTTCAGCGGGCCGACGTCCAGCGCGAGCCGCGCGTACACCGTGTTGTCCGACTGCAGGGTCGCGCTCGTGACCGACTCCACGCCGGAGTACGTGTGCCCGTACGTCTGCACGCACCAGGCGACCTGGTTCTCGCACGTCCCCGACGGGTCGGGGTTGTAGATCAGCGGCGCCGACAGGTAGGAGGTGCGGAAGGGATCCATCCCCTGCGAGACCGCCGTCGTGAGCGTGATCGTCTTGAACGTCGAGCCGGGCTGCCGACGCGCGCTCGTGACGAAGTTGTACTGGTTGTTTGCGTGGCCGGGAGAGACCGCGATCATCGCGCGGATCGCCCCGGTGCGCGGGTCGACGGAGACGACCGCGCCGGCCGGATCCGTCTTCTCGGTGAGCACGTGCTCGATCGCCGCGGTCGCGGCGCGCTGCAACCCGGGGTTGATCGTCGTGTAGACGCGCAGCCCACCCTCGCGCACGGTGTTCGAGCCGTACTCCTGCTGCAGCAGCTCCTCGACGTAGCCGAAGAAGAACGGCTCCCTGATCTTCTTGAAGCGGTGACCGGCCTTCAGGTGCAGGCTCTTGTCGGCCCGCGCCTGCTGGTACTGGGCAGAGGTGATGTCCCCGGTCACGAGCATCGCGTGCAGCACCTCGTTGCGGCGCGCGAGCGCGGCGGCGGGGTTGCGAAACGGGTCGTAGATCGACGGCGCCTGCGGCAGCCCCGCGAGCAGCGCAGCCTGGTCGAGCGTCAGGTTGCGCGCCTGCTTCGAGAAGTACGTCTCGGCCGCGGCCTCGATCCCGAACGAGTGGTTGCCGTAGAAGACCTGGTTGAGGTAGGCGGTGAGGATCCTGTCCTTCGACCACTCGCGCGACAGCTTGATCGCGAGGCAGGCCTCGACGAGCTTGCGTTTCAGCGTGCGCTCGCGCGACAGATAGAGGTTGCGGACGAGCTCCTGCGTGATCGTCGAGCCGCCCTGCACGACCTTGCCCGCCTTCACGTCGGCGACGACGGCACGCAGGATGCCGACCGGGTCGACGCCGCCGTGACTGTAGAAGCGGCGGTCCTCGATCGCGACCGTCGCCTTCGGCACCCACGAGCTCATCTGCTTGCGCGAGACCGGCGTGCGGTTGCGCTCGGCCGGGATGACGCCGAGCTCCGACCCGTCCGCCGCGTAGACGAACGAGTTCTGGCCGACCGCGACGGGCGTCAGCGTCTTCAGGTCGCACCGTGCGCCGAGCGCCACCGTGCCGCCGATCGCACCCGCGACGAGCACCACCACCGGCACGCCGACGAGCAGCGCGAGCAGGATCGTGCGCTTGCGGCGCTGCCTGCGCGTGCGCTCGCGCCGCCGGCGACGGCGCCCGGTGCCGGCCGGCGCCGGCTGACGGCGCTGCGTCATCCCCAGATCCCGGCCGCGCGCAGCCGGCGGTGCACGCGCACGCGCAGATCGCGCTCCAGGTCGAGCGCGGCGTCCTCGTCCGGCGCCTCGGCGCGGACCGTGAGGGTGGCGTTGCCGTCGAGGGCGCTCAGGTAGGCGGTGCCGGCGCGCTCATGCGCGACCTCCTCCCGGAGCCCTTCGACCGCGGCGCCGAGATCGGCTGAGAGCGGAACCTGCACGGTGACCTCTGCGAACGACGTCCTGCTGCGGATCGTGGAGTTCCGGATGGTATCCGAGGCCAGCTTCTCGTTCGGGACGACGAGCCGGGCGTCGTCGGAGGTGCGGATGAAGGTGTAGGTGAGGCCGATGTCCTCGATCACGCCCTGCTCGCCCGCGTAGGTGACGCGGTCGCCGAGCCGCACCGGCTGGGTGATCGCGATCAGCAGGCCGGCGACGAAGTTGCCGAGGGTGCGCTGCGAGGCGAAGCCGACGATGATCCCGAGGACGGCGCTCGACGCGAGCAGACCGCCGGCGATCGCGCGCACCTGCGGGATCACGAGCAGCGCCGAGAAGAGGCCGACGACGAGGATCCCGACCATGACGCTCCGGCGGAGCACCCGGTAGCGGGTGACCATCTCGGGCGGCAGCCGGCGGCGCGCGAGCCGCCAGTCCACGAAGCGCGCCAGGACGCTGACCGCGACGAAGACGACGGCCGCGATGATCACCCGGTGCCAGAAGGGCATGAGCGCGTTCTTCGACTACTCGAGCGGTAGCTCCTGCCGGCCGGCGAACCCGCCCGCGAGCGTGTGCCAGTAGCGGATCTCCTCCTCGCCGAGCTTCCAGCAGAGGAGGACGGTCTCGCCGTGACGGAGCGCAGGGAAGTCGATCAGGCCCTCCTCAGGGTCCTTGACCTGCGCGCCGTGCTCGTTGATCTCGTCGACGGTGCGCGCGAGCTCGCGTGCGAGGCGATCCACCTCGGCGGCGGTCTCCGCGAGCGTCGCCGGCGGGATGTCGCCGCCGTTGCCGCGGATGTGCCCCTCGAGCTCCTCCTGGCGCTCCAGCGCGGCGAGGTGCGCGCGGCGCTGCTCGACCATCCGTTCGACGAGCGGACGGACGTGGTCGAGCTCCGCGTTCGCCTCGTCCGGGGTGAAGTGGCGCACGGCTGCAACCCTATGCGCGCCGTGGACGTGGACGCCGTGACGATCGATGCCTTCGGAACGCTGGTCGGGCTGGACGACCCGCTGCCGGCGTTGCGCGCGTCGCTCGCCGAGCGCGGCGTCGACCGCGACCTCGAAGCGGTGCGGCGCGGGTTCGAGGCGGAGGTCGCGCACTACGTGCCGCGCTCGCACGAAGGCCGTGACGAGGCGACCCTCGCGCTGCTCCGTCGCGACTGCGCAGCGGCCTTCCTCGCCGCCGCCGGCGCGGCCGAGCTCGACCCGGACGAGTTCCCGTTCGTCGCCGCGCTCCGCTTCCACCTGCTCCCCGGAGCGCGCGACGCAAGTAACACACTGCTACTTGCGGGGTTGCAGGTGGCCGTGGTGTCGAACTGGGACGTCGGGCTGCGCGCGTATCTCGAGGCGCTCGGCCTCGACCTGCCCGTATTCACGTCGGCGCAGGCGGGAGCGCCGAAGCCTGCGCCGGCGGTGTTCGCGCTCGCGCTCGCGCACCTCGGCGTCGAGCCGGCACGGGCGGTACACGTCGGCGACTCGGACGCCGACCGCGACGGCGCGGCCGCGGCCGGCATGCGCTTCGAGCCGGCGCCGCTCGCCGACGCGGTCGCGAGGATCCTCGCGTGAGCACGCGCCTCCTCTGCTGGGTCGGGCTGATCGGCGCCGTCGCGGCGATCAACTACGCCGCCTACGGACAGACGACGGGCAAAGACGCAAGCGACGCCATCTACACGTACTCGGCGTTCGCCGACGGCGTCGTCTTCTACGGCGTCGTGCTCGGCCTCGTGCTGTTGATCGCGCTCGACCGCTCCGACCTGCTCGCGCTGCGCATGCCGCGATCGACCGGCCGCGCGGTCGGGATCGCGCTCACCGCGATCGTCGCCGTCCTCGTCTGGGAGTACGTCGTCACCGCGCTGCCGATCGAGGATCCCGGCCGGGAACAGGGGCTGACGCCGACGCACTGGGAGCCCGCGCACGCCGGGGCGTTCGCGGCGAACGTCGTCCTCTTCGTGGCGATCGCACCGGTCGTCGAGGAGCTGACCTTCCGCGGCGTCGGTCAGTCGCTCTGGCGCAACCGGATCGGCGCGCTGCCGGCGATCGCCGTCGTCGGGCTCTTCTTCGGAGTCTGGCACGGGCTGCTCGTCGCGCTGCTCGTGCTCATTCCGTTCGGGTGGGCGCTGTCGTACCTGCGCGAGCGGACCGGCAGCGTCGTGCCGGGGATGCTCGTGCACGCGCTCTTCAACGGCGTCGCGATCGCGGTGTCCGTCCTGAGTTAGTCGTCGTCCTCTTCGGACTCGGCTGCGGCGAAGTCCTCGGGCGTGACCTCGTCGAGGAAGTGCTTGAACTTCGCCACCTCGGCCTCGAGCTGCTCCTGGTCGACGTCCTCGCCCTCGAACTCGATCGCCGACTCCTCGATCACGCGGTCGGCGGCGAAGATCGGCGCCTCGGCACGAATCGCGAGCGCGATCGCATCCGACGGGCGCGAGTCGATCTCGATCTCGCGGCCCTCCTGCTGCACGGTGATCTGCGCGTAGAAGGTGTTCTCCCGCAACTCCGTGACGGTGATGCGCACCACCTGCGCCTCGAGCTGCTCGAGCAGCTCGCTCATCAGGTCGTGCGTCATCGGTCGCGGCGGAGCCTGGCTCTGCAACTTCATCAGGATCGCCGCGGCCTCCGGATGGCCGATCCAGATCGGCAGGAACTTGTTGCCCGCGGCGGTCTTCAGCAGGACGATCGGCTGCTTGCCAACCAGGTCGAAGCTGACGCCGTAGATGAGCATTTCCTGCAAACCGAGCCTCTTGGCGAATATAGCTCAGCCCGTCGGCGGCAAGCCTTCGCCGCCCGGCTCGAGCTCGTCGACCGGCACGTCGAGCTCTTCGCCGGTCGCGGCGTCGCGCACGCGCGCAAGCCGGTCGGGCATGCTCATCGGCTCGACGCCGAGGAGAACGACCTCACGGCCGCGATGAAGTACGAGATCGCCGATTTGCATGCCGCAGTTGGGGGGGTTGATCGGCACCCGGATCGCGCGACCGTATCCCTCGGGGACGGTCACTCGTTAGAGCCACGTGGACGGGTTGTGGCTGCACGACCTCGAGTGCCTCGAGGCGATCTCGCAGGACGACGACACGCGCCGGATCTTCCTGCGCATGGCGGCGATGTCCCACGACGGCCGGCTGCCGGGCTTCATCGCGGAGATCGAGCGCGACGACGAGCTCGACGCCCAGACCAAGGGTCACCTGACCGAGCTCGCGAACGACGAGGCCTTCCTCGTCGCGGTCGAGGAGTACCTGCGCCGGACGAGCCGCTTCCACTGAACGAACGCCCCAGCGCTACACTTGCCGCCGCGGACGGGCGATTAGCTCAGTTGGTTAGAGCGCCGCTCTGATAAGGCGGAGGTCCGTGGTTCGAATCCACGATCGCCCACTCTCCTCCCCGATGTCGGGTCGAGGAAGATCCGATCCACGGACGGGAGGGACGGAACCGCCCCTCCCGCACCGCGGGCCTCAGTCGAGCAGCGCGAAGTCGAGGATCTCACCCGCCTTCGTCGGGGTGGCGTGGACGGTGCCGCGGGCGCCGGCGTACCGGCCGGTGCCCCCGGTGACCGCGACCGTGAACGGCCCGCGCGCGCTCACGCCCTCCGCGACGACCGACCCCCCGCGCAGCTCGAAGACGGCCCGGCAGAAGTCGGTCTCCCCCGGCCACCTACCGGTGAACGTGCAGACGATGTGGTCGCTGCCGACCGCCTTCCCGCCCTGCGCGAGCTTCTCGCTGAAGACCATGACCGCGCCCGGCGCCGGCCCTTTCTTGCCGACGCCGACCTCGTGGAAGTCGTGCTGCGTCGCGACGATACGCATGGTCCGCTGCGCCGTGCTGCCCGCCTGGGCCGCATACGCCGCCACGCCCGCGACGAGCAGGGCGACGGTGAGGATCGTTGCCTTGGTCATGTCGTTCGTGCTCCCTTCGGTCGATGACAGACGTGACGCTAGGAGCCGCCTGCCGCGGCTTCGTCGTTCGGTCGTCGGTCTCGCCTCCTCCTGCCGGACGAACGTTTCGGGACCTGCGGAGGACGGCGCCCGCCCGGGAGCGCGCTAGGTTCGGCGAATGCTCCGACTCCGTCCCGCGCTCCTCGACGTGCTCGTCGCGACCCCGTTCGTCGTCGTCGGGCAGCTCGCCGCGTGGGGCGTGATCACCGACGGCGGCGCGCGCCTCCACGGCAATCACGTCGCCAACGCAGCGCTTGCGCTCGCACTCGACGGAATGCTCGTCCTGCGCCGGCGCGCACCCGTCGCCGCACTGGCGGCGATGCTGCCGCTCGGGATCGTGCAGACCGTCTACACGGAGGCGAGCACGTTCTTCAGCGGGTTCGTGCCGGTCCTGCTGGTCATCTACGCCGTGGCGTCCAGGAGGTCGCGACGGTGGTCGATCGCGTCGACCGCGTACGCCCTGGCCGGTCTCACGGCGATCGTCGCGATCGCGCCCGACCTGCAGCTCACGAACGAGCTCCCGTTCAGCGGGCCGATCGTCCTGCTGGCCTGGGCCCTCGGCCGCTACCTGCGCGCGCGCGACCAGCGCACGAACACGGCCGAGGCACGAGCTGCGACGCTGCAGGAGTCGAGCGCGCGTGTGCTCGACGAGGAACGCGCGCGCATCGCACGGGAGTTGCACGACGTGATCGCGCACTCCGTCTCGGTGATGGTCGTGCAGGCGGGCGCCGCCCGCACGCTGCTCACGGAGGATGCCGACTCCGCCCGCGACGCACTGCTCGCGGTCGAGCATTCCGGACGGCAGGCGCTCGAGGAGATGCGTCGCCTGCTCGGGATGCTCCGCCAGGACCAGCGCGACGCCGAGCTTCTTCCGCAGCCGGGCCTCGGATCGGTGCGGGCGCTCGTCGAGCGCGTCCGCTCGACCGGCCTCGACGTCCGGCTCACCGTCGACGGGAAGCCGTCGCCGCTGCCGCCGGGTGTCGACCTGTCGGCGTACCGGATCCTCCAGGAGGCGCTGACGAACACCGTCAAGCACGCGCGGGCCTCGGCGGCGCACGTCCGCCTCGCCTACGGCCCCGACCGGATCGACGTGGAGGTCGAGGACGACGGGGCAGCCGGAGCGCCTGCGAACGGCGCCGGGCACGGGTTGATCGGGATGCGCGAGCGCGTCGACCTGTACGGCGGCGCCTTCGAGGCGGGCCCGAACGATGCGGGCGGCTTCCGGGTGCGCGCGTCGCTACCGCTGGAGGCGTCGTGATCCGGATCGTGATCGCCGACGACCAGGCGCTCGTCCGCGGAGGCTTCCGGATGATCCTCGACGCCCAGCCCGACTTCGGAGTCGTCGGCGAGGCGGCCGACGGCCACGAGGCGGTCGAGCTCTGCCGGTCGCTGACGCCGGACGTCGTCCTGATGGACATCCGGATGCCCGAGCTGGACGGGCTCGAGGCGACGCGACGCGTGATGCACGCCTCGCCGGAGACGCGGGTGCTGATGCTGACCACGTTCGGCGAGGACGGCTACGTGTGGCGCGCGATGAACGCCGGCGCGAGCGGCTTCCTGTTGAAGGACGTTCCGCCGGAGGACCTCGTGAGCGCAGTGCGCACGATCCACCGCGGAGACGCGCTGCTCGCGCCCGCGATCACACGCCGCCTGATCGAGGAGTTCGCCGCCGGCCCGCAACCGGGCGGCGTCCCCGCGGCGGTCGAGACGCTGACCGGCCGCGAGCAGGACGTCCTGCGCCTGATCGCGCAGGGGCTGACGAATGCCGAGATCGCAAGCACGCTGATCCTCGGCGAGACGACGGTGAAGACGCACGTGACGCGGCTCCTCTCGAAGCTCGACCTGCGCGACCGCGTTCAGGCGGTCGTCTTCGCCTACGAGACGGGACTCGTCCGGCCCGGGAGCCGCTAGGTCAGGAGCAGGCCCGCCATGCGCCGTCGCGCGACCAGGATCCCGCAGACGCCGAGCGTGAGCAGGTACGCCGCGTTCAGCGCGCAGTAGCCCGTCACGTGCCCGAGCGTCAGCGAGCGCACGAGCGAGATCGCGTTGTAGAGCGGCGAGAAGCGCACGATCCACTCGAGCCAGACCGGATAGACGGAGAGCGGATAGAACGTCCCGCTGAACAGGAACATCGGCAGCAGCACGACCTGCACGAGCTCGAAGTCCTGCCACGAGCGCAGGAACGTCGCGACGCCGATCCCCACGCCTGCGAAGCCGAAGCCGACGACCATCGCCGCCGGCAGCGCGAGCAACGCCCACCAGGAGTGGATCGTCCCGAGCGCCGCCGCGGTGACGAGGAAGCCGACCGAATAGAGCAGGCCGCGGAACTGCGCCCAGGCCGTCTCGCCGACCGCGACGTCGATCGGCGCGAGCGGCGTCGCGAGCATCGAGTCGTAGACCTTCCCGTAGCGCAGCTTCCAGAAGACGTTCGTCGTCGCGTCGTAGACCGCGCCGTTCATTGCCGACGAGGCGAGCAGCGCGGGCGCGATGTAGCTCGCGTACGACACCCCGTGCACCTGGCCGACGAAGTGCCCGAGGCCGTAGCCCATCGAGAAGAGGTAGAAGAGCGGCTCGAAGAAGCCGCTGAAGATGGTCATCCACGCGCGGCGGTACACCATGATGTTCCGCTCGAAGAGCAGATGGCCGCGCGTGCGGCCGGCCGCAAAGACCAGCGCGCTCACGTGACGAGCTTCTTCTCGTAGGCGCGACGCGCGAGCCACACCCCGACGACGACCCAGAGCAGCAGATAGCCGAGGTGTGCGAGCGCGCGCCAGAGCGTCGGCCCGCCGAGCGTCAGGTGCCGCGCGAGGTCGACGCCGTTCCACAGCGGCGTCGCATAGGCGAGCTCGCGCAGGCCGTGCGGGATGCGGGTGACCGGGAAGAACGTGCCGCTGAACAGGAACATCGGCGTCACCGCGAAGCGAAACAGCGGGTTGAAGACCTCATCCTCCGCCCACGCGGACAGCGCCGAGATGGGCGCGGCGAACGCCAACCCCACGAGCACGCAGAGCGGGATCGTCAGCACGGACCACCAGGAGTGCAGCGCGCCGAACGCCGCGAGCGCCGCGAGGTAGAGCGTCACGGACACCGCGACGCGCGTGCACACGTACAGGAGATGCCCGGTGACGAGGTCGCGCACCCGCAGCGGCGTCGCGAGCATGGCGAAGTACTGCCGGTTCCAGTGGATCGCGCCGCGCACGGGGAAGCTCGACTCGACCGACGCCACCTGCATCGCAACGGCGGCGAGCAGGCCCGGTGCGACGAAGTCGAGGTAGGGCAGACCGAGCTGTTGCTTGCGCACGATCGTTCCCAGCCCGATCCCCATCGCCGCGAGATAGAGCACGGGGTTGAGGACGCTCGTCATCACCGTCCCCCGCCAGACGCGCCGGTAGACGGTCAGCCAGTACTCGTACGAGCGCAGGGCTGGAAGCGACGGCGGCAAAGCCGCCGTCGCCCGGCCCGAAGAGCTATGGGGCGCATAGGCCATCGCTAATCGACGAGCGTGCGTCCGGTCAGGCGCAGGAAGACGTCCTCGAGCGTGGAGCGGCGCACGAGCACGCTCTGCGGGTGCAGGCGCTCGTGCGCGACGGGCACGAGCGCGTCGCCGTCGTCGGTGTAGAGCAGCAGGCGGTCCGGCAGCGTCTCGATGCGCTGCACCTGCCCGCCGAACACCTCCGACTCGACGGCCGGCGACTCGGCGGCGAAGCGGAGCTCCACGACCTCCCGCGTCGAGTACTCCCGGATCAGCTGGAGCGGAGAGCCTTCGGCCGCGATCTTGCCGTTGTCCATCACGACGAGCCGGTCGCAGAGCTGCTCCGCCTCGTCCATGTAGTGCGTGGTCAGGATCAGCGTGACGCCGCGCTGCTTCAACCGGTAGAGCCGGTCCCACACGACGTGCCGCGCCTGCGGGTCGAGGCCGGTGGTCGGCTCGTCGAGCAGGATGATCTCCGGGTCGTTGACGAGGGCGCGCGCGATCGTCAGGCGCCGCTTCATCCCCCCGGAGAGCGGCTCGACCTTGGAGTCGGCGCGTTCCGCCAGCTGCACGAACTCGAGCAGCTCGGCCGCGCGCGTGCGGACGTCGCTGCGGGAGAGCCCGAAGTAGCGGCCGTAGATGACCAGGTTCTCCCGGACGGTCAACTCGTTGTCGAGCGTGTCCGCCTGCGGGACGACGCCGAGCCTGCCTCGGATGGAGGGGCCGTCGCGCACCGGGTCCTGGTCGAGGATGCGCAGCGTGCCACCGCTCGGCGGCGAGACGCAGCCGATCATCCGCATCGTCGAGCTCTTGCCGGCGCCGTTCGGGCCGAGGAAGCCGAACGCCTCGCCACGCGCGACGTCGAAGTCGATGCCGTCGACGGCGCGCAACGAGCCGAACTGCTTCGTCAGCCCGCGCGCATGGATCAGCGCGTCCATGGTCGACGAAGTTACAGGCGCTCGAGCGCTTCGACTATCTCCGCGAGCTCGTGCTCGTCGGCGAAGGCGATCTCGAGGCGCGAGGCCCCGACGCGCGCCCGGAAGCCGGTCAGCCGCTCGACCGCCTCGCGCGCCCGCGACGCAAGCGCGGGGTCGACGGGAGCGGTGCGCACACGCGGCCGCTGCTTCGCGCCCGCCCACTTCGCGCGCTGCTCGGCTGCCCGCACCGAAAGCCCCTTCTGGACGATCTCCCGCGCGAGCCGACGGCGCCCCTCGTGGTCGGGAACGGCGAGCACGGCCCGGGCATGACCCTCCGTGAGCAGGCCGCGCTCGACCATCCCGAGCACGTCGTCCGGCAGGTCGAGCAGGCGGATCCGGTTCGAGACGGCCGGCTTCGAGCGACCGACACGGTCGGACACCTCCCCGAGCGAAAGCGCGAACTCGTCGAGCAGCACCGCGTACGCGCGCGCTTCCTCGACCGGCGAGAGCTGTTCGCGCGCGACGTTCTCGATCAGGCCGACGAGCAGCGTGTCCCGATCGTCGTGCTCTCGCACGACCGCGGGCACCGTCGCCAGGCCCGCGTCACGGGCGGCGCGCCAGCGGCGCTCGCCGGCGACGATCTCGTACCCGCCGGCCGCGCGCGGACGGACGAGCAGGGGCTGGATCACGCCCTGCCGCTTGACCGACTCGGCAAGCCCGGAGCCCGCCTCCTGGTCGAACTTGCGACGCGGCTGTCGCGGGTTCGGATGGACTGCGTCGACCGGCAGCTCGAGCAGCTCGGGAGCGCCGGGCTCGAGCCCGCCGACGAGCACCTCGAGACCGCGGCCGAGGCCGCGTCTAGGCGCGCTCGACAAGCTCCATCGCCACCTTCCAGTACGCCTCCGCCCCGCGCGAGGTGCGGTCGTACGCGATCGCGGGCAGGCCGTGGCTCGGCGCCTCGGCGAGGCGCACCGAGCGTGGCACGGTCTGTGCGAAGACGAGCTCGCCGAAGTGCTTGCGCACCTCCGCCTCCACCTCGGCGGCGAGCCGCGTCCGTCCGTCCACCATCGTCAAGAGCACGCCGCCGATCCCGAGCTGCGGGTTCAACCGCCGGCGGATCAGGTCGATCGACTGCATCAACTGCGACAGCCCCTCGAGCGCGTAGTACTCCGCCTGCACCGGCACGAGCACGCGGTCGGCCGCCGCGAGCGCGTTCACGGTCAGCGGCCCGAGCGAGGGCGGGCAATCGAGGAACACGAAGCTGTACTGCTGCGACCCCGAGGCGAGGGCCTCCGCGAGGTAGCGCTCCCCGTCCGGGCGCTGCGCGAGCTCGACGACCGCGCCGGCGAGCTCGGGCTTCGAGGGGACGAGGTCGAGATTCGCGAACGTCGTCCGCTTCGCCAGCTCTGCGAGCGGCGCGCCGTCGAGCAGGTCGTAGCTCGACGTCCCGTTCGCGCGCATCCCCAGACCGGAGGTCGCGTTCGCCTGGGGATC
>Ga0207661_10002599_pt1 | contig 12419 bp, 11 predicted proteins | sample KBSC713LmetaG_FD_184337 | JGI IMG/M metagenome (GOLD analysis project Ga0207661, IMG submission 184337) | Corn rhizosphere microbial communities from Kellogg Biological Station, Michigan, USA - KBS C7.1-3L metaG (SPAdes) (version 2) | ecosystem: Host-associated > Plants > Roots > Rhizosphere ... | reverse complement strand
GCGCAGCTGCCGAACGACCGCGGCGCGTTGGGGTCGGGAGCTGAGCCGGGGTGCGCGGTGGCGCTGCCGGCCTATGTGGGTCGCCAGCCGATGTATAACCGGCAACTGCAGACGGTGGCTTACGAGCTGCTCTTTCGCGGCGGCGGCGGCCGATCAGCCCACGTGACGGATCAGGAGCAGGCCACCGCCGAGGTTGTCGTGGCGGCGCTGGCCGACTTCGGACTCGACCGGCTGGCGTTTGGCCGGCGGGTATTCATCAACGCCTCCCGCGACCTGCTGATGTCGCCAGCCATTGACGTGCTTCCCGCCGACAGGGTTGGCCTGGAGGTACTCGAGTCCGTCCGGGTGGACGCCACCTTGCTGACCCGCCTCAAGCAGCTGGCCGCGCGCGGCTACCCCGTCGCACTGGATGACTTCGTGCTGACCAACGCCACCCGGCCGCTGTTAGACGTGGCAGTCGCGGTCAAGCTTGACGTCCGCGCCCTCTCATCGGCCGAGGTGGAGCGGCACGTCCGCGACCTGGCCGGCTACCCGATCAGGCTGCTGGCGGAGAAGATCGAGGACCGAGCCATGTTCGACCGCTGCCGCGACCAGGGCTTTGACTACTTCCAAGGCTACGTCTTCGGCCGCCCGGAAACGCTGGTCACCACCCGCGTTCCCGAAGCCGCCCAGGCCAACATCCAGTTGCTGGCAGAGCTGCAGCGCCCGGGCGCGACCCTTGAGGACGTGGAAGCCGTAATCGTGCGTGACGTCGGAATTAGCATGCGCCTCTTGCGGTATGTCAACTCCGCGGCCGTCGCGTTGCCTCGCCAGATCGGCTCGATACACGAAGCCGTCATGCTGCTCGGGGAGCACACCGTCCGAAACTTCGCCAGCATGATCGTTCTGGCCCGCACCACCGGCGACGCCGGGGAGCTGATCCGAACCGCCACCATTCGAGCCAAGATGCTCGAACTGATCGCCCGGTCACTCAACCGGCCCGACCCCGACACCCACTTCACCGTGGGTCTGCTCTCTGTTGTTGATGACCTGCTCGCGAAGCCGATGGCTGACATCCTGGCTGATCTCCCCCTCGATCCCGACCTCACCGCGGCGCTCACCACTGGCACGGGCCGACTGGGAGCGCCGCTGTCCTGGGTGCTGGCCTACGAGCATGGGTGGATCGAACGACTCACCACCACACCGCTGAAGGGCACAGCGCTTCGAAACAGCTACCTGCGGGCGATCGAGTGGGCGGATCAGACCACCAGCCATCTCCACACTGGGCGAGGCGCCGTCTTCGCTCGCGCCGCCTAGCCACCTTGGTTGACAACATCACATTGTTTCTGGCAGCCTCGGTAGTCATTGCCGCTGACGGGGTGCTTGGTCGGTCGCTGATGGATGCTTGCACTGTTACCACCGCCGTACGTGGCCGACCTGCTGCTGACGAGTGCAACTCTTGAGGGCGTATCGGAGACGGAGGCTGCTCTGACAGCCATGTCGCTTGTCGGCCCGGGACTCTTCGTCGGGTGCGCGACACGGAAGCCTCGTTGGCCGCCGGCCATCTGGGACGTCCGTCAACCCGCGGCCTCGTCCCAAGCTTCTTGCCGAAGTCTTCCGAGACGGAGCCGACATGAGGCGATGCCGACCGACCTACCGGCATGGAACCCTGCCGCATCGAACGGGAGGAAGCCGCTCCTATCTGCCGATTCGGACGGTTCTCGCTGCGGGACCCAGGACTCGGTACCATCGCCGGATGGATGGGTGGCGGCCGGCCAAGAGGTCGTCGGATGATCAGGTCGAGGTCCTGACGCCGCTGTTGGTGATCAGTTTCACGTCGGACAGAGTCATCAGTGTCACGCGGCTGAGCGGGTTCGAAGGCGCGGATTGGTCTGACCGTCTGCCTCCTGACGCGGACGAACGACTTCTCTGGGAGCAGTACCTGGCGTGTGCGTGGCTTGTCTGGGCGGCCACGATGATCGGTCAGGGCAGCGCTTTCGACCAGCTCGAGCGCGAGCTTCGACGCTGTGCCACGCAGGGCTTGGACGTCGTGCTTCGCGATGCGCTCGGCTTGCGCGTGATCACCGAGGTTTCCCCGATCAGCGCCAAACGCTCGATCCAGGCGGGCATCTCCCACGATGAGATCTCCCATGTCCTGTTTTGGATCGAACGGTTCCGCGGCCTGTTCGGCGTCAGGAAGCTGGCCGGTCACTACATCCCCCTGTCGACGATCGTGTTCCTGCAGCGGATCAGCAGCCACTGGAGTAGTGCAGAGGGGCGAGTCTATTTGGAGACATTGTGCCGCGTCGTCGCTGATCTGATGCGCGACCGGCCGGATGAATTCCCGAAGTACGAGCTGTCTCCCTTTTACTTCATCAACGCTAAGCCGACTCACGAACGGGTGATGGATGCCCTCGCCGCGGAGCCGCTTAGCAACGACGCGTCAGAGGCGGCCGAGTAGTTCTCGTTTCACCTCAGGTGTAGTCGAAAAGGCGCTCTTGGCCAGCAACGCGGTGTGGTCGTGCTACGACAGTGTGCTGATGTACGCCACCAGCTGCGCGATCTGCCGGTCGGTGAGGATCGAGCCCCAGTGCGGCATGCTGACGATCGGCGCCTTCCCCAGAACGCTGCCCGAGCGAATGATCTCCGCGATGTCCTTGTCACTGAACTCGCCGTGGAAGGCCTTGCCGACCAACGGTGGGATGGTGGTGTCCGGCGACTGCGGGTTGGGAACTCCTCCCAGCCCGTTGGGACCGTGGCAGTTGACGCATCCGTAGCGCTCGTACAGGGCTGCGCCCGCCGTCGCGTCGCCCTGCCCGGTGGGAACCGGCTGGGGATCGGCGTACGGCACCTGCGGGAACCCCGCCTTCATGTAGGCCACCAGAGCCGTGATCTGCTCCGTCGAGATCACGCCGTGCCAGACCGGCATGAACGGCCGGGTGGGATCGCCGGAGACGCCCGCACCGTGCTCGATGATCGATGTCAGCTCCGAGACCGTGAGCGTGGGCGCCACCTTCTGCAGCGCCGGGACGTCCGGCGACACGCCGCCGGTGCCGCGATTGCCGTGGCACTGGGCACACGCGAACTGGACGAAGGCGTGCGCCCCGAAAGCCACCTGTTGTGGGACGGCGGGTGGTGCTGCCGAGACGGCACCCGCGGCCGCCGGTGCGGAAGTCGCGTTGCCCTTGCCCGCGTGGTAGGCGGCGAACGCAACCGCGCCGATCACCAGCACGATTGCGCCCACCGCCAGGCCGACGATGGCGGCGTCGCTGTGGTGCGGGCGGCCCTCCATGCCACAAGCGTGACAACGCCGGGTCGTCACGACCACGGCGGATCCGCGGACCGCTGCTCGGGAAACTACGGAGCGGGTCGCGTCATCCAGCGAGCGGGCGGCCACAACGAGCACGAGGCGGTGAGCCGACATCGACCGTGACCGAGCACGTGACGTGGCCCTGCCGCGTGTCGAAGGTGCACACCCGACCGTGCGAGGATCCACCGCAGCGGATGTCCTCGACCGGGACCGGACCGCCGAACCGGTGGCCGACCGCAAGCGATACGCCACGTGCCGCGTCGACGTCCGCACCCGCAGCTCCGCCGCCGCAGCCGGGTGCCAGCATGCCCAGCAGGGTCAGTCCGATGAGGGCGCCGGCTCTCATCAGATCTGGATGTAGGCGCCGACCTCGACCACGCGGTCGGGCGGGATGTTGAAGTAGCGGGCCGCGGGGATGGAGTTCCTGTAGAGCACGGTGAACAGCCGTCGCCGCCAAGCCGCCATCCGGCTCCCGCCGGCGGGGATCAGGGTGACGTGGTTGACGTAGTAGGAGGTGGTGGCGGGGTCGATGACCAGACCCTCGCTCCCCGCCAGCCGCAGGATTGCCGGCACGTTCGGGGCGTCCTGATAGCCGACGCGAGCGACGATGCGTGTGAAGCCGATCCGCAGGTGCTCGACCGTCAGGCCGTCACGCTGCGGGACGTGCGGGCGGCCGACCGTCTCGACGGTCAGCAGGATCACCTGCTCGTGCACGATGTGGTTGTGCTCGAGGTTGCTGAGCAGGGCGGCCGGCACGGTTTCCGGCGTGGAGGAGAGGTACACCGCTGTCCCCGGAACCCTGAGGGGCTGCTCGTCGATCAGCCGGTTCAGGAACCGCCTCACGGGCACCCGGTCATCCCGAATCTGACGGGCAACGGCCGCCCGTCCCTGGCGCCAGGTGGTGAGGACGGTGAAGAAGATCGCGCCGACGGCCAGCGGCAGCCAGCCGCCGCTGAACAGCTTGCCCAGGTTGGCGGCGAAGAAGGCCAGCTCGACGGTCAGGAACACGGTGGCGCCAGGCAGCACCAGCCATAGCGGCTTTCGCCACCTGGCCCGGAACACGGTGAACGCGAGCAGCGTGTTGGTTGCGAAGATCGCGCTCAGGGCGACGCCGTAAGCGGCGGCCAGGTGCTCGGGATTGCGGAAGCCCAGCGTCAGCCCGATCACGGCCACGAGCAGCAGCCAGTTCACCACCGGGATGTAGATCTGCCCCATGATCCGCCGGGAGGTATGCCGGATCGTCAGCCGCGGCAGGAAGCCCAGCTGGACGAGCTGCTGCGTGACCGAGAAGGCGCCCGAGATCACGGCCTGCGATGCGATCACGGTGGCCACGGTGGCCAGCACCACCATCAGCGTCTGGCCGGCCTGGCCGCCGGGCACCATCAGGAAGAACGGGTTGGACACCGACTCCGGCCGGTGGAGGATCAGCGCACCCTGGCCGAGGTAGTTCAGCATCAGGGCCGGAAATGCAACGCATAGCCACGACCGGGTGATCGCTCGGCGGCCGAAGTGGCCCATGTCAGCATAGATCGCCTCGCCGCCGGTGACCGCCAGGAATACCGAGGCCAGGGAGAGGAAGGCGGGTCCTGGATCGCCGGCCAGGAAGCCGGCGGCATACGTGGGTGACAGGGAACGGAGGATGCCCGGATGGGCGGCCACCTCGTTGCCGCCAATCACCGCCAGCACCGCGAACCAGACCAGCATGATCGGGCCGAACAGCGCGCCCACGGCGCCGGTGCCGAACCGCTGCAGCGCGAACAGGGCGATCAGGATGGCGACCGAGAACGGCACGATCTGCGCGGCCAGCGACGGCGAGGCGATCTGCAGCCCGGATACCGCCGACACCACCGAGATGGCCGGCGTCAGCATGCTGTCCCCGTAGAACAGCGCGGCGCCGAGAATCCCGATCGTGATCAGGAACGTTCGCCTCCGGCCCGACACCGACTGCTGCACCAGCGCGACCAGCGCCATGATGCCGCCGTCGCCGTGGTTGTCGGCGCGCAGGATCAGCAGCACGTACTTGAGCGTGACCACCATCACCAGCGACCAGAAGATCAGCGAGATCGCGCCGTACACGTGGCCCGGCGACGGCGACAGAGGATGCACCGTGAAGATCAGCTGAATGGTGTAGAGCGGGCTGGTGCCGATGTCCCCGTAGACGACACCGAGGGCTCCCACCGAAAGCGCCAGGCTCGCCCATCGGGATGTTCGCGTGGTGGCGTGTCCGGCCGCGGGGTCGTCGCGGGGCCGAGGGGAACGAACGGCGGCCGAGGCGTCGGTCACGCCGCGGGCTCCGATTGGATGAACATCGTGCACACGTCCGCCTGCTGCAGCACCCGCCGGGTGGTGGTGTCGCCGGCCAGTGCCCGGTACGTGTCGCGGCGGTGCCCGGTGGCGCCCAGCAGGATCAGCTGTGCGCGACGGCGGCGGGCCTCGGCCAGAATCAGCTCGGCGGGATCTCGGGTGCGCCTGTGGCTGACCTGGATGCCGACGCCGTAGCGTGACGCCAGCGCTCGCGCCTCCGCTGCCCACCGCAGCGTGATCTCCTCCGCCTCGGGCAGGTCGACGTCCATGTCCTCCCATAACGGAATGTCGGTGAAGGCGAGCAGCGCGATCTGCGCCCGCCGCTCGGCCGCGAGCCGGCAGGCAAGGTGCAGGATGGCGGCCGGCAGCTGACCCTGCCGGGTGTTGACCGGCACCACGATCGCGTGGAATCCCGCCGCCGCCGGCCGATCCCGGTCGTTTCCTCGGTGATCCGGCACCGGCGGTGCCGGGGACGCAAATGTCATGCACGAAGCGTGGCAGCGATCGCGTCACGCGGGCATCACGATGTGCGGTCGCGGCGACCCGGTTGCATCACACAGGCATCACGGCCGCATCACCGGCCGCCGCGCTACCCGCGGAGCCGGTATCCGACGCCGGTCAGCGTCTCGATCGACGTCCGCGGCACGCCGTGCTGCTCCAGCTTGTCCCTCAGCCGCCCCATGTGGGTGCGCAGCAGCTGCATCTCCTGCGCGTAGCCAGGGCCCCAGACGCTTCGCAAGAGCATGGTGTGGGTCAGCGGCCGGCCGTCGGCCAGCGCCAGCTCCTTCAGCAGCTGGAACTCGGTCGGCGTCAGGTGCACCTCGCGGCCGTGCGCGCGAACCATCCGGTGGGGGAGGTCGATCGCCAGCGCTCCGATCTCGATCACCTGTTGGCCGGAGGCACCCGCCTCGGAGCGGCGGAGCAAAGCCCGCACCCGGGCCAGCAGCTCGCCGATGCCGAACGGCTTTGTCAGGTAGTCGTCGGCACCGGCATCGAGCGCGCGGATCTTGTCGTGCTCGTCACCGACCGCCGAGATCAGCAGGATCGGCGCACGCAGCCAGTCGCGCAGCTGCCGGCAGACGTCGGCGCCGTCGGCGTCGGGCAGCATCAGGTCGAGGATCACCAGGTCGGGCGGCGCCAGCGCCGCCTTGGTCAGCGTCTCGGCAGCGTCCGTTGCCGTGTCCACCGCGTAGCCGGCCTTCGACAGCGTCACCTCGAGGGCACGGCGGATCGGCCGCTCGTCATCGGCGACGAGGATGCTCGCCCCGCCGCTCATGGCCGCCGGTCGCCGTGGGGAAGCGGGAGGGCGAGCACGAACCGGCTGCCCGCGCCAGGCCGAGTGTCGAGCGTCAGCCGGCAACCGTTGGCCGCCGCCAGGCCACGGGCGATCGCCAGCCCCAGCCCCGACCCCGGCGTCTGCGGATCGGCCGATCCGCGGTGGAACGGCTCGAAGATCCGGTCGGCCTCCTCGGCCGGTATGCCCGGACCATGATCGGCCACCGCGATCTCGACGTCCCGACCCGCCTGCCGTACCTCCACCCGCACCTCGGAGCCCGGCGGCGAGAACTTGAGGGCGTTCTCCAGCAGGTTGACCAGCACCCGCTGCAGCTGCGAGGCGTCCCCGCGCACCAGCGGCGGATCGTGCGCGAAGTCGAGTACCAGCGGCGGCTCCTGCCGGCCGCCGCGCATCAGCTCGTCGACCGCCGCCTCGACCAGCTCGCGGGGGTCGAGCCAGTCGGCCCGTGCGTCGGCGGCGCCCGCCTGCAGCTTGGACAGGTCGAGCAGGTTCTCGATCATCCGGCTCATGCGCGAGCTCTGGTCGGTGATCGTCTCCAGCAGCTCGCGGTCGTCGCCGTCCAGCCGTGCATACCGGAGGCCTCCGGCCGCGGTGGTGATCGCCATCAACGGCGACCGCATGTCGTGCGACACCGCCCGCAGCAGCGCGGTCTTGAGCTCGTTCGAACGCGACAGCGCCTCGGCCTGCACCTGCTGCTGCAGCCGCCGTTCCCGCTCCTCGCCGAGTGCGATCAGGCCGGCCAGGCTGCGGGCGATCCGCTGCGCGGCCGGTGCCCGCAAGGCGTCCGGCGGCGCCTCGATCAAGCGCAGCTCCCCCATCCACCGGCCGTTGAAGTCGAGCGTCAGCGCCGAATGGCTTCGCCCCGCAGGGGACGGGTTGCCACGGTGGATGGCGCCGTCCGCGGCTCCCAGCGCGCGGGCGGCCTGCCGGGCCAGAGCGGGCAGCACGCTGGCGACGTCGGAGGCATCGGCGATCAGGGTGGCGAACGACTCGCTCAGGCGCGCCTCCGCAGCGCGCCGGGCGGCCTCATCCCGCTCGCGGCGCGCCCGGGCCGACAGGTTCGAGGTGACCAGCGCCGTCAGGACGAATGCGCCGAGCGCCGCCCAGTCGCTCGACGAGCTGACCACCAGGGTGTGCGCGGGCGGCAGAAAGAAGAAGTTGAACGCCAGCGCCGAGGCCACGCTTGTGGCCAGGCCCCACCACAGCCCGAACAGCGACGACACGGCGAGCACGCCCACCAGGTAGATCACCCCCGCCGCGTCGTGAGGCACCGTGGGCGTCACCACCTCAACCACCCCCGTGCAGGCGATCACCAGCGCGGCCGCGGTGCCGGCAGCCGCCGTTCGCGAGCCGGCCAGCGCGCTCAGCCGCGAGACGTCGAGTCGATCCTGGGGGGCCGAACGATCGCCCTGGGTCAAGGCCATGCGGGGATTGTCGCACTCGCAGCGCGGCCGCCGGTGGTATGCGAACTGTGCCCCCGGTTGGCGCCCGCACAGCGTCGAGCCGAATCAGGAGATCCTCGAGCGGCTGTCGCTGACCGGCGAACATCTGGAGGTCGCCGGCGGTCTGACCTGTCGGTGACGGTGATATCCTCCCGGTTCTCCGGTGAACCGCTGCCGGCAAGCGCCCTGGCCCCGATCCCCCGCCCGCAGAGGGACGCCGCGCCAGCGCACGACGCCCTGGGAGGCACATGAATCGCCTAGCGCTCAAGCCTCGGACGGCCGGCACCGGCGGCGCAGCTGCGCCCGCCGACTTCCCGTACTGGCTATGCCGGTGCGAGGGCTTCGACGTCTACGGCACCGACGGGCGGCTGGGCACGGTTCTGCATCTGCGGTTCGACGGAGAGGTGCACCGGCCGGAGGCTCTGGTCGTCCGCTCGGGCCTGCTCGTCAGGCGCACGTTCACCGTGCCGGTGGCCGAGGTCGTGCGCATCGAGCCCTCCAACAAGCGACTGACGCTGGGCAGCGGATCTCCCGCCGGCGGCCGGCGGCGACGCATCACCGGCGAACGGCCGGATCGCGCTTAGGCGGCGCCGAATCCCCCTCTACAACATCAAATGCCAGGTGTGCGGGCGGATCGAGCCGCTCGAAGGCACCCGTGCGGAGGACGCGATCCGGGCCTCGGGTTGGCAGGGAGGGCTCTGCCCCGCCTGCCAGACGCGGCAGCAGCGGATCGTGGAGGCGGCAGCCGAAGACCGCTAGGCCCTCGATCGCCGCCTCCCACGTCTATCGCTGGCGGTAGACGATCCGCCCGCGGGCCAGATCGTAGGGCGACAGCTCGACCTTGACCCGGTCGCCCAGCGAGATGCGGATCCGGTACCGGCGCATCTTGCCCGACATGTACCCGATCGTCTGGTGGCCGTTGTCCAACTGGATCCGGAACAGCGATCCCCGCATGGCCTCGGTCACCTCGCCCTCGAGCTCCACCTTCTCCTCTTTGACGCTCATGCGTCTCCCATCAGCCGATCGTGTCGACCTGGGTCGCCTCAGGTCCCTTCTGACCGTCGCGCGACTCGAAAGACACCTTCGCGCCCTCGGTCAGGCTCTTGAAGCCGCTGCCGACGACCTCGGTGTGATGGACGAAAAGATCCTTGCCGCCCTCGTCGGGCTGGATGAATCCGTAGCCCTTGGCGTCGTTGAACCACTTAACTACTCCGGTTGCCATATCTCTACCTCCTCCCCTGATCTCATGAACGAGTCGGGAAGGCGGGATGCGCAACCGTCGAACGTCCTAACGCAGAGGAACTCTAGCAGGGAGCCGTTTCCCGGCCCCGGCTGCCCGCCCACCGCCGGGTGCTAGGCTGGCCGCCGATCGGAGCAGCATGGCCGTTGATGTCAACACTCAGGTCGAGATCGACCGGCCGCCCGAGGTGGTGGCAGCGTTCGCTGCCGATCCAGACAACGCCACCGCGTGGTACAGCAACATCAAGCAGGTGGAGTGGGAGACCGACCCCCCGCTGCGGGTGGGGTCGCGGATCGCCTTCGTCGCCGAGTTTCTCGGTCGGGGGCTGTCCTACACCTATCAGGTGCGGGAATACGAGGCCGGTGTGCGATTGGTGATGAGCACCGACCAGGGGCCGTTCCCGATGGAGACGACCTACGCCTGGCAGCAGTTGGCTGACGGCAGCACCCGGATGAGCCTGACCAACAGGGGCGAGCCGGCCGGGTTCTCGAGGCTGGGGGCGCCGATGATCGTAGCCGCCATGCGGCGGGCGAACCGCCGTGATCTGCAACGTCTGAAGGCGCTGCTCGAGGCCCGCTCCGGGTGACTGCGGTGCCAGGTCAGGCTCGCGACGCGCTGGGCTCGGCCGGCGAGGGGCGCTGCCGGCGCCGGCGCAGCATCCAGGCGACCACGGCCAGCGACAACGCCATCGAGGTCAGATAGGCGAACCGGTCGCCTGCCAGCTGGTCGAGCGCGCCGGCGACCAGAGGGCCGGCCAGCGCCGCCGCCGCGAACACCATGTTGAGCAGCGCCGCCACGGTGGACACGCTGATCCCAGCGGCCCGCGCCCCGACCAGGCCCAGCGGGAAGGCGATCGTGAACAGGAGGGCGGTGACCGGCGCTCGGGCGAGCAGGAACCCGACCTGCACGGGCGTCGCCTCGCTGCTCATGCCGATCAGGACGACGGCCCCGATCAGCGCTGCCGCCAGTGCCGCCCATCCCATCGTCGCTGCCCGCTCTGCGCGCCGGGCCACCAGCGCGCTGGTGAGGATGAAGATGCCGGCGGCGGCCGAGAAGGCCAGCCCCACGGCGGCTGTGGAGACGCCGTTGGCGTGCAGTTGGAGCGGCACCAGCAGGTTGATCATCGTGCTCACAAACCCGCCCAGGCCCATCAGCACGACGCTGGCGATCACCCGCGGGTCGGCGGTCGTCGCCCGCAGCCAGTGGCCCTCGTGACTGGCCTCGGTGCCGTGCTCATCGACGACCGGACACAGGCACAGCCCGGCACCGACCACGGCCGTCGCCGCCGCGGCGATCAGGAACGGCGCCGCGAATCCGAGCTGGTCGACGAACACCCCGGCAAAGGCGGGGCCGGCCACGTTGCCGAGCCCGGCCACGGTTATGGTCAGCGACACCGCGCGCTCCTTGCGGCCGGGGGCGACGTCTGTCAGCCAGGCGATCCCGGTCGTCCACAGCACACCGAAGGCCACGCCGAACAGCAGCCGGGCCCCGACCAGCAGCCGGAAGTCGGTCGCCAGGCCCTGGCCGGCATCCGCCGCGACCAGCAGCCCGACCGCTGCCAGCGTCACGTTGCGGGAGCCGAACCGTGTGCCCAGCCAGCTGGCCGGCAGCGACACCGCGAAGATGGTCAGGCTTGCCGATGCCAGCAGCACCCCGGCCTCGAAGCTCGACAGGTCGAGTCGCTGGCTCCACTCCGGGATCAGTGGCGCTGCCGCACCCCACATCGCCTCGCCGAGGAAGATGGTCAGGTAGAGGAGGATGACGACGTGCCGGCGCGTGGTCGGCGGATCCTAGAAGGCTTGGCGACGGCGGATCGCGTGTGCGGTACGCTCGCCGTCCCCATCGCATGAGGAGAAGCCCTTGTCGACCGAGGACAGCACACTCACTCAGGCCATTGCCGAGCTCGCCCGGTTCCCGTTGCTGGAAGCGCTGTACGGGAGGCGCTCGCGGCGGTTCCCGATGGGCGGCGAGATTCCGGACGGCCCGCTGGCCTACCGCTCGGCACACGACCACGTGCCGCTGTCGGAGATCGAGACGCTGCTGATCCTGACCGCGATGGCGGGCACCACCGGATGGCACTACGGGATCACCCGCCACGCCCGCTATGCGCCGCACTTTGCGAACTACAACGGTGCTGCCGCCGGCCGCACGTTCCCGTCGGCAGCGGGCTTCCACACCGCCGAGCTGTTCTACACCGACGACAGCGGCCTGTACATGTTTCCCACCCGCGACGCCGGCGCGCTGGTCGACCCGGCGGTCGAGCAGGTCACACCGGAGCTGATGATCGAACGCCATCGCGACCGGGTGGTGCAGCTGTCGGCCGACCGGCTGCATATCCCTCGCGAGGAGCCGTACCTGGAGGGCCACAACACGTGGATAGCCAACGAGCCCGGCTCGCTGCTGGCGATTCCGGTGGCAGACATCGCCCAGCACCACATCGCCAACCTGTGTTTCTTCACCCAGAACGGCTTCTGCATCTACGACGACCTCAATGGCCGCCCGATCCCCGGCATCGAGCAGTTCGCGGGCCTGGTCGACACCGCGGAGCCGGTGCCGCTGTCGTTCGTCGAGCAGTACTCGCTGACCGAGGCGACGGCGGAGCTGATGGTGGCGAGCTACAACGGCGCCCTGCTGTTGCAGGCGATGGGACTTGGCGGGTGGACGTATGACGGCATCGAGCACATGACGCTGCTGGGCGCCTCCGGCGATCCGGAGATTCCCGGCCTGGGCCTTCGCTACGACACCGATCCCCGCTGGGGCACGCCCAACCCGACCGGACGCACCGACGGCAGCTTCCACGCCTTCTGCCCACCGCACTATCCGACCATGGCGGCGGCGGTGGAGGCG
>Ga0207661_10002595_pt1 | contig 12425 bp, 9 predicted proteins | sample KBSC713LmetaG_FD_184337 | JGI IMG/M metagenome (GOLD analysis project Ga0207661, IMG submission 184337) | Corn rhizosphere microbial communities from Kellogg Biological Station, Michigan, USA - KBS C7.1-3L metaG (SPAdes) (version 2) | ecosystem: Host-associated > Plants > Roots > Rhizosphere ... | reverse complement strand
ATGGCGTCCGCCGCCGGCGGCGAGCCGCCGATGCCGGTCAGCGCCAGCCCAGCCGCCCGATGGCCGATCGCTCGCCAGGTGGTGAGCTTGCCGCCGGCCACCGAGATCATCCCCTGCGGCCCCCGGGTGACGATCGTCTCCCGGCGGGCGCGGCTGGTCTCGCCGGGCACGAGCGGCAGCACCCGCAGGCCCGCCAGCCGGGTACGGACGCGGCCGGGGTCGAGCACCGCGTTGTCGATCGAAAATGCCGCCTCGGCGAGGATCTGGCGTTCGTCGGCGTCGGTCGCCCGCACGTCTCCCGGATCGCCGTCATAGGGCTCGTCGGTCGTCCCCAGCAGCAGCATGCCCTCCCAGGGGATGGCGAAGGACACCCGGCCCCCGGGCAGCGGCGTCGTCACGGCCGCCGACCAGTCTCGGCCGCCCTCGAGCACCAGGTGGACGCCCTTGGAGAGGCGGACGCTGGGCGCGGCTCCGGGGTCCTCCAGCCGGCGAACGGCGTCCACCCACGGACCGGTGGCGTTGACGACGGCCCGGGCCGCGATGTGCAGCCGGCGGCCGCCCAGCCGATCTGTCAGCTCGGCGCCCCGCACCTGGCCGCCCTCGGACACCAGTCGCACCACCTCGGCGTGGGGCAGGACGACGGCGCCGGCGTCCGCAGCGGCGCGCAGCGCCGACAGGGCCAGCCGGCCATCGTGAGTCTCGTGGTCGTGGTAGAGCACCGTCCCGTGGAGCCCGGCTCGGCGGAGTGCCGGCACCAGCTGCACCGCCCGCCGGGCGGGGATCCGGCCCGAGCGTCCGTCGGCGAAGCGGGACAGCGCACCGTAGAGCAGCACGCCGGCGCGCACCTTCCAGAGCGGTACGGGGGAGCCGTCCCTGACCGGCACCACGAAGGGCAGGTGCCGAACCAGGTGGGGAGCAATCACCCGGGCGTTGGCCCGCCGCTCGGCATGGGCCTCCCGCACCAGCCCGACGTCGCCCATCCCCAGGTAGCGAAGGCCGCCGTGAAGCAGCTTGGACGATGCGCTGGAGGTTGCCCCGGCCAGGTCACCGCGGTCGACCACCGCCACCGTCGCCCCCGCACGGGCGGCGTGCCATGCGGTGCCCGCGCCGATCACGCCGGAGCCGATGACGAGCACGTCGACGCTCGCGCCGTCGGCTTCGGACAGTGACCGCTCCCTGGTGCCGGCGCCGGTCACCCGTTGAACGGGCGCACGTAGGGGGCGGTCGAGTACCAGCATCGGAACGTGCGGTCACCGAACGGCTCGTCGAACACGACCCGCTCGGGGATGTGCTCCGAGCGGCCCGAACGGAAGCTGCCGTCTCCGAGATCGACCAGCGGGCTCAGCTCGCCGCCGGACAGCAGGTGCGGCTCGCCCTCGACGGTGCCGACCACCAGCGAGGGCATCCATGGGCTGAACGAGCGGTAGGTGCCGCACCGCCCGCGCCAGGGCGCGGCAGGCGGTGCGTCGAACGGCTTGGCGGCGGCCGGGTCGGCGAGATCGCCCGTGTCCGGCGGCAGGGTGCCCGGGTCGAGCGCCAGCCGCAGCGCGTACTCCGCCAGCATGCCGGCGCCGGCGCTACCGTTGACCAGCGAGACGACGCCGACGCCGTCGTCCGGCGCACCCCACATGGCGGCCCGGTAGCCGACCGTTGCGCCGGTGTGGCCGATCCAGGTACGGCCGTCGACCTGCCTGGTCTGCACCCCCAGCCCGTAGGCTGCGCCCTCGCCGTCGTCGACCGCGGGATGCACGAGGTCGTCGAATGACCGCTTCGACAGCAGGCCGTCGCCCCGGTTCAGCAGCATGCGCAGGTAGGCGGCGAGGTCGCCGGCGGTGGCGCACACGCTGCCGTCGCCCATGCCGTACTCGATCCAGGCAGCGGTCGCGCAGGGGTCGCCCGGCATCCACGGGCGGTCGTCGTGCAGCGGGGCGTGGCCCACCGCCAGCGCCGAACGCAGGTCGTTCGTGATGTCGGGGCTGCTGGCGTCCATGCCCAGCGGCGCCAGGATCTGGCGCCGGTAGGCCTCGGCGTAGGGCTCGCCGGTCAGCTGCTCGAGCAGGTAGCCCAGCGACTGGTAGCCGACGTTCGAGTACCAGAACCGGCCGGGGTCGACCGCCGGTGCGTCGCGCAGTCGAACCACGGTGTGCGGCGAGGCAGGCAGGTCGTCGAGCCCGTTCACGATCCCGGCGGTGTGGGTCAACAGCTGGCGCACCGTGCGATCGGCGAGCGGAAACCAGGGCAGGTGGCGGGCCACCGGATCGTCCAGTGAGAGCCGCCCGTCCTCGACCTGGCACAGCAGGCAGATGGCCGTGAAGGACTTGGAGATCGACCCGATCTGAAACGCGGTGGCGGCGTCCACCGGGCGGCCGGAGGCCGGATCGGCGTGACCGCGCGTGACCACGCCCAGCAGCCGCCCGCGATCCGTGAGAGCGACAACCGCGCCGGGCGACGCCCCGGTGCCGATCACCCGGTCGGCCAGGTCGCCGATCAGCTCGAGGGTGTCCGCGGGCGCCATGCGCGGCAAGGTAGATGATCACCGCAGGCGTCGGCGCGGCGGTCAGCAGCTGTCGGCGACGAACACCGCGTGCCGCACGCTGACCTGGAGCGGCTGCCGCAGCTCGGGTACCCGGTCGGCCAGATGCCGCCGCTCGATCGTCGCCTCCACGAACCCCCGCAGCTCGCCGCCGCTGGCGATGACGACCGTGCCCTCGACCACCCGCCGGCGGACGCGCCGGAACCGGCGGCCGAGCGCCTCGCCGCCGTTATCACCCGAGAACGACATCACCCTGGGCGGCGCTCCCAGCAAGTCCCACAGTTCGTGCAGGTTGTCGAGCATGGGGGCCGCGGCCACCAGGCTGCCGCCGGGCCGCAGAACCCGGGCCAGCTCCCCGATCGCGCGATCGACGTCAGCCACGTGGTAGAGCATCCAGGCGGCGAGGGCGCCGTCGAACGAGCCGTCGGCGAACGGCAGGTCGCAGACGTCGGCTCGCGTGGCTCGGCCGAGCCGGGCCGCCGCCACCTCCACCATGCGCGGGGAGCTGTCGACGGCTTCCACAGTGCAGCCGCACCGGTCGGCCACCCGCCGGGTCAGCGCTCCGGTGCCGCAGCCGGCGTCGATCAGCCGCCCCGGCCGGACGGCGGCCACGCTGTCGACGACCGCCTGCTCGGGGTCCTCGCCCTGATCAGCGCCCCTGAACACCCGCACCCGGGTCTCGAGGTCGCGCTCGCTGGCGTACTGCCGTGCGACCACCTCAGGATCGTCAAGCGCCACCGCCACAGGCTACCGGGCCCGCCACTAGACTTCGGCCAGCATGGCGACCGCCGCCCGCCTCGACACCCTGGCCCCGATCCGTGACAAGGTGCTCGCGGGGGAGCGGCTCGACTTCGACGACGGCGTCACCCTGCTCGAGAGTGACGACCTGACCGGCCTCGGCGAGATGGCCGACACCGCCCGGCGGCTGCGGGGCGGCACCGACGAGGTCTACTTCGTCAACAACCTGTACCTGAACCACACCAACGTGTGCCGGGTCAAGTGCAAGTTCTGCGCGTTCGCGGTGACCGGGAAGCAATCCTCGGCGTACACCTGGGAGATCGGCGATCTGGTCGCCCACGCCGTCGAGGTGCACGAACGTGAGGGCTACAGCGAGATCCACATGGTGGGCGGCGAGAGCCCGCATCTCGACTACCAGTACTACGTCGATCTCACCCGGGCGCTTCACGAGGCGCTGCCCGGCGTGCACCTGAAGCTGTTCACGGCGTCCGAGGTGCACCACATGCACAAGCTGTCGGGCAAGCCGAAGCCGGAGATCCTGGCCGAGCTCAAGGACGCCGGCCTGGGATCGCTTCCGGGCGGCGGCGCTGAGGTGTTCGCAGACCGGGTGCGGCGGCTGATCGCCCCCGGCAAGGAACACCCTGACGAGTGGCTGGCGACGCACCGCGCGGCGCACGCGCTGGGTATGCCGACCCACTGCACGATGCTGTACGGGCACGTCGAGAACTACGAGGAGCGGGTCGACCACCTGCTGCGGCTGCGCGACCTGCAGGACGACACCGGTGGCTTCCTGGCCTTCATCCCGCTGCCCTTCCATCCCGAGAACACCGTCTTCGAGCGCCGCGGCTGGCGGTTCTCGACAGGCTACGACGACCTCAAGATGCAGGCGGTGTCGCGGTTGATGCTCGACAACTTCGCGAACATCAAGGCCTACTGGATCATGATCTCGACGCCACTGGCCCAGATCGCCCTGCACTATGGAGCGAACGACATCCAGGGCACGGTGATGGAGGAGAAGATCGCCCACGCCGCGGGAGCGGTCACGCCGCAGGAGGAGAAGGTGCAGGACCTGGTGGCCCTGATCCGCGACGCCGGCCGCATCCCGGTGCAGCGCGACACGCTGTACAACACGGTGCGGCGGTTCGACTGATGCTGCGGCTGGGCCGGATCTCCTACGCCAACATGGCGCCGGTCTTCTACGACCTCGAGGAGGGCGCGTTCGAGCAGGTGCCGGGTGTCCCCACCGAGCTCAACCGGCGGCTGATGGACGGCGACATCGACGTGGCGCCGATCTCTTCCATCGAGTATGCGCGGAATGCCGACCGCTTGCGCCTGCTGCCCCAGCTGTGCGTGTCCACCGAGGGCGCGGTCGACTCGATCCAGCTGATCACCAGAAAGCCGCTGGAGCAAGTGCGAAGCGTGGCGGTGACGCCCGAGAGCGCCACATCCGTGGTGCTGACCAAGGTGCTGCTGGGCGACGTCGACCTGGTGCCGCTGGAGCAGCCGGCCGACGCCCGCATGCTGATCGGCGACGCCGCGCTGCGCAGTGCGTTCGAGGATCCGACGCCGCACCACGACCTGGGCCGGCTGTGGCAGGAGCGCACCGGGCTGCCCATGGTCTATGCGGTGTGGGCCTGCCGCGACGGCATCAACGACGGCCTGGAGGAGCTCCAGCGCGCCCATCTGCGCTCGCTGGCCATCGCCCGCGCCGAGCCGGAGGCGCTGGCCCGTCGGGCCTCCGCCGACTACGGCTGGCCGGCGGGATTCCTGGCCCGCTACTTCGAGAAGCTGCGTTATCACTTCGGCCCCCGTGAGCAGCAGGGGCTGGTGCGGTTCTTCGAGCTGGCGCACCTGGCCGGTGAGCTGGAGACGGTCCCCTCACTGCGGTTCGCGGAGCTGTCGCCGGCTATCGCGGGCTGAACGGCAGCACCAGCGGCTGCCACGCGTCGAGCGGCCGGCCCGCGCGGCCGTCGATCGCGCGCAGCGTAACCGTGCGGCGGGCGGCGCCGGGAGCGGCGATCTCGACCAGGCCGGCGCCCGGCACCCCCAGAACGTACCGGCTTCGGTCGACCGTCCGATCGTCGACCTCGGCGCCCGACCACAGCCGCGGCCGCAGCCCTGAGCAGATGAACTCGATTATGCGCATGTCACGGGCGCCATGGCGGCGCAGCGGATCCGGGTGGTTGTTGATCCGCAGGGAATGGGCATCGCCGCTCAGCACGATCACCCGCCGGCCATGGAGCTGCACGGACATGAACAGCGCCATCGCCCAGCGGTACTCGTCCGGCCAGCCGGTGACGAAACAGTCCCTGAGCACGCTGCCGCTGCGGGGATCCCGCCGCGTCCCGAAGATGTCGGCGCTGTAGACCACGAACAGCCGGCCGTCGCTCTCCTCGATCGTTCGCTCGAGCCACGCCCGCTGCGCCCAGCCGAGCTTCGTCTTTCGCGGCCCGTCCTCGGCGTTCACCGGGTCGCAGTAGCGTCGTCCGTCGATCGCCAGGCAGTGGACGTCGCCGATCCGGAAGTCGAAGTATCCCCGCGGGCTGGGGTCGGCGTGCAGCCGGTTCCAGAGCGTGACCGCCCACGGCGCGACGGTCGTCCGATCGGCGTTGTTGGGCGGCCCGTAGTCGTGGTCGTCGAGGGTGAAACCGGTCGGCACCTGCCGGCGCAGCTCGACGAACTGCGGGTCGGCGAGAAACCGCATGAACCGGTCATAGAAGTAATCCGGCAACGGGGTGTACGCGGCGCCCCAGCGGTTGTTCGCGTAGCCGAGATCTCCCTGGTAGACGAGAGCCTCGGGGCTGCGGCGGGCGCTCTCCAGCAGCCGCCGGAACGCCGCGTTCGGGCGCGGCCCGGCGATCTTTCCGCAGCTGGCGGCGAGCAGGGTCACCGGCCCGGGCGCGGGGGTGCGGACGTGGTGCACAGGGGTCACCGATTCAACCCCGGAGCTCGGCGAGGTGAGCCGCGCTCGCCAGTGCAGCGATCCGCCGGCAGCCGCCACGACGGTGTGAAGCGCCGTGAAGGGCGCGTCGGCGAGTCCGATCGGCGGCGATCGCCGCGGGTCGCGCATGTCGGGGTGAGCGCTCCATTCGAACACCAGCTCGCAGGGCCATGAGCTCCAGGCGCGAAGGCGGATGTCGAGGTCGCCGTCGGTGCGCCGCGCGGGGATGCCCGAGATCAGCACCGGGCAGGACGGCATCGTCGGCAGCAGCCGCTCGCCACTGACCGCTTCGTGGGAGTGGACGACCACCATGCAGCGGCGCAGGCTGGTGGGGTGGACGACAAGCACCCCGGGCATCCCCGGCCGCCGAGTGGAGATCCGGCCGGCGGCCTGCCAGCCGGGCTCCCGGTCACCCTCCGGCCAGGCTCGCGCGTACAGCATGTCGCCAACCGTCCGCGCCCGGATGAAGATGGTCGATCCGGGAACGACCGCGGCGGCCGCGCCGTCGCCCGCGATCCTCCGCCCACTCCGAAAATAATTCGCCACCACCAGCCGGTCGTGCTCGAGCGTGACCCCGGCGTACCGGAACGGCGAGCTCGCGCGGGCCAGCAGGCCCGGCCGCAGCGTCGGGTCGTCGACCGAGATCGCCGCGAGCTGCTCGCCGTCCGCGAAGCAGCTGTCGAGCAGCATCACCGGCATCGGCTGCGCTCGCGCGGTTCGGGCATTTCCCCGCGGCACCACGAGCTGTGCCGCGCCGTTCTCGACGTTCATCGTCCGCCCGTAGATGACCGGCTGCCATTGCTCCCCCCAGCCGCCGCGCACCGGCGCGGCGAACTCGCTCACGACCCGGTTGGCGGACGGCCCCCCGACGCTTGCGCGCAGTGCCGGTCCGACGCCGTGGCGGCTCGCCAGCGCGACGCCGGCCGCCGCGGCGGTGCCGGCCGCCACGAACCCGGCCCTGGTCGTGCGCCTCATCTTGTTGCGGGCAAGGCAACTAATATGTCTAAAGACAACACACTCAGAGACTACACGCTCGGCCGTCGCTGCGGATGATCTATCCTGCCGCCATGGCGACGGCGGTGGAGGCGCGCGGGGTGGGCGCGGTACTGGAGCGGGCGCTCGGTGGTGAGCGGATCACCGACGAGGACGCCAGGGTGCTGCTGCGGTCGCGCGACCTGGTGCGGATCGGCAAGGTCGCCCACGAGCTGCGCAACCGCAAGAACGCGCCCGACCGGGTGACGTTCGTGATCGACCGCAACCTGAACTACTCGAACGTCTGCTACACCGACTGCAACTTCTGCGCCTTCTACCGCAAACCCGGCGACACGCGCGAGGGATACACGCTGCCGAAGCCGGTGATCTTCAAGAAGATCGAGGAGACGCTGGCGTTGGGGGGAACCGCGCTCTTGATGCAGGGCGGCCACAACCCCGATCTGGGGATGGACTGGTACGAGGATCTGTTCCGCTCGATCAAGGCCCGCTACCCGATCCACTTGCACGCCCTGTCGCCCAGCGAGGTGCAGCACATCGCCCGCAAGGAGCGGATGACGATCTCGGACACGCTGACCCGGCTGCGCGACGCCGGCCTCGACTCGCTGCCCGGCGGCGGCGCCGAGATCCTGGTCGACCGGGTGCGCCACATCATCTCTCCCAAGAAGACCAGGGCGCAGGAGTGGCTGGGCGTGATGCGCGCCGCCCACCGGCTGGGCATGAGCACCACCGCCACGATGATGTGGGGCCATGTCGAGACGCTTGACGAGCGGGTCGAGCACCTGCGGCTGATCCGCGAGCTGCAGGACGAGATGCACGGATTCCGCGCCTTCACCTCGTGGACGTTCCAGCCCGACAACACCGAGCTGGCCGCCCAGGTGAGCTGGTTTCCCACCAGCTTCGACTACCTGTTGATGCAGGCCGTCAGCCGCATCTATCTCGACAACGTCGATCACATCCAGTCGTCCTGGGTCACCCAGGGGATGAAGATCGGCCAGGTGGCGCTGTTCTACGGCGCTGACGACCTGGGCTCGATCATGATCGAGGAGAACGTGGTCTCGGCGGCCGGCACGACCCACCGCGCGGGCGTCGACGACTTCCTGCACACGATCCGCAACGCCGGCTTCCGGGCCGCCCAGCGCGACACGCTCTACCGGACGGTCAAGGACTACTAGGGTGAAGGTGGCGGTCACGCGGCGCCTGGCCGCGGCGCCCGAGGACGTCTGGCCATGGCTCGTCGAGCCGGAGCGTCACGTCCAGACGCTGCCCGGCTCGATCCGGGAGGCACAGATCCTCGACAACGGCGACATCGCCTGCCTGGTCAGTGCGATGGGCGCCAACGAGCGCATGGTTGTGCGGGTGGTCGAGACCGATCCACCCCGCCGGCTGGTCGAGGAACGGGTCGACGGCACCCGGCGGGGGACGACGGTGTTCGAGGTCGAGCCCGACGGCGCCGGCAGCCGGGTCACGCTGACCAGCGACATCGATCTTCCGAGGCTGCTGTCCGCGGTTGCGAAAGGGCCGGTCGAGCGGGGGCTGTCGCAGCAGCTCGAGAACCTCGACCGGCTCAGCTCAGCCGGCTGAGCTCAGGCTCGCTTGCGGGCGAGCTCCAGGAACGGCAGCGGTACGACGCGGGCGCCGACCCGCGAGCGCACGCCCTCGACCGTCCACTCCACCTCGAGCCGAGTTCCCGGGTCGTCGTTTCCGGCCTGGACTGAAGCCAGGGCGACCATCCGCTTCAGCACCGGCGACCAGGCGGTCGAGGTGGCGCGGCCGACCTGGCGGCGGCCGCGGTGCAGCGGGATCTCCTCGCGGATGACCGACGCCGAGACCGCCGGCGGCAGGTCATGGGCTGCGAAAGCGTCCTCGATGCCGGCCCAGTCGAGTTCGAGTCCGACCAGCCGCCGCCGCGGGCCGCCGCTCTCCCGCTCGGCGACCAGCGCCCGGCGGCCGACGAAGTCCGGCTTCTCGAAGTTGACCAGCCGGCCCAGGCCAAGCTCGAACGGCGAGTACTCGTGCTCGGCGGTGGCCGCATGGAGCGAGCTGGTGTAGTCGACCTCGATCAGGATCAGTCCGGCCTCGACCCGTGATACGTCGAGTGCCCGGATCCCGGCCGGACGGATGCCGTACTGCTCGCCGTGCTCGAACAGCGCGTCCCAGACCGGCTCCGCGCCGGCGGCCGGTATCCACAGCTCGTAGCCCAGGTCGCCGGTGTAGCCGGTGCGGGTGACGTCCACCTCGACGCCGGCGATCCGGGTCGGTCGCCGCCGGAAGTAGGCGACGCCGTCCCAGTCCTCGCCGGTGGCAGCCTCAAGCACGCCGCGCGAGGTCGGGCCCTGCAGGGCCAGCCCGCCCAGCTCCTCGCTGACGTCGCTGACGTTCACGTCCAGCCCGCCGGCGTTCATGCCGATCCAGCGGTAGCAGGGATCGGCGGCCGTCCAGCGATAGGTGGTGTCGTCCAGCCTGGTGACGGTGCCATCGTCGATCACCTTGCCCCGCTCGTCGCACCAGGGGGTGTAGACGACCTGGCCGACCTCGATCCGGCCGGCATCCCGCGTGATCACGCGGTCGACCAGCCGGCTCGCGTCCGGGCCCGAGACGATGTACTTGTAGAGCGGTGAGACGTCGAACACCGCGGTCGCCTGGCGGACGGCGTTGTACTCGATGTCGTGCGCATCGGCGTACGTCGCCGCGGCGTGGTAGCCGGCCCAGTCGCCCCAGGCGAGCTGACGGTTCAGCTCGGCGGTGCGGGTGAAGAACGGGCTGCCGACGCTCATCAGGTCGCGTGAGGGTAGCATGGCCCACCAATGGCTGATCGGTACGACGCCGTGATCATTGGCGGCGGCCACAACGGGCTCGTCACGGCGGCGTATCTGGCTCGCGGAGGCCTGCGGGTGTGCTGCCTGGAGCGCCGCGAGGTGCTGGGCGGTGCGGCGGTGACCGAGGAGATCGTCCCCGGGTTCCGCTTCAGCGTCGCCTCCTACGTCGTCTCGTTGCTTCGGCCGGAGATCATCCGCGACCTCGACCTGGGTCGCCACGGGCTCGAGATCCTGCCCCTGGACGGCACGTTCACGCCACTCGACGGCGATCACCTGTGGCGCGTGAACGACCATGCCAGAACCGTGCGCGAGCTCCGCCGCTGGTCGCTGGCCGACGCCGAGGCCTACGAGGAGTACGGCCGGCTGATGGTGCACATGGCCCGGTTCATCAAGCCCATCCTGTCCGTCGTGCCGCCCGACCAGGGCAGGCTGAACCCGCTCGAGTGGCTCTCACTGGGACCGCTCGCGAAGCGCTTCGGCGAGCTGCCCCGCCGGCTCCGCGACACCTTCATCCAGGTGATGACCATGAGCGCGGCCGACTTCCTCGACCAGTGGTTCGAGACCGATCCACTGAAGGCGACGATGTCTGCGTCGGGCATCATCGGCACCTTCCAGGGTGTCCGCTCCCCGGGCACCGCCTACGTGCTCCTGCACCACTACATGGGCGAGATCGACGGCGCCTACCGGGCCTGGGGCATCCCCCGCGGCGGCACCGGCGGCGTCAGCCTGGCGATCGCGTCGGCCGCCCGGGCCCAGGGCGCCGAGATCCGCACCTCCGCGCCGGTCGCCAGGATCGACGTCAGGGACGGGCGGGCCGTCGGCGTCACGCTCGAGTCGGGCGAGGAGATCAGGGCCGATGCCGTACTCTCGAGCGCCGACTCGCGGGTCACCTTCGAGCGGCTGATCGAGCCCGGCGCGCTCGACGAGGACTTCATGGCCGACGTCCGCCGGTACAAGTTTCGTGGCTCATCGGCCAAGGTCAACCTGGCCCTGAGCGGTCTTCCCGACTTCGCCTGCCTGCCGGGCAAGGGCGACCACCTGCGGGGGGCGATCAGCTTCAGCCCGTCGGTGGAGTACATGGAGCGGGCCTACGACGACGCCAAGTACGGCCGTCCCAGCCGGCGGCCGTACATCGACATGATCATCCCCACGCTGGTCGACCCGGCGATGGCGCCGGCCGGGCACCACACCATGAGCTGCTTCATCCAGTACGCGCCGTACCACCTGGCGGACGGCGCCCAGTGGGATGACGCGGCCCGCGATGCATTCGGGGAGACCGTGCTCGACACGATCGAGGAGCGGGCGCCCAACATCCGCAAGCTGATCGTGGGCAAGCAGGTGCTGACCCCGCTCGACATCGAGCGGCGGATCGGCCTCTCTGAGGGCAACATCTTCCAGGGCGAGCTGTCGCTGGAGCAGCTGTTCTTCAACCGGCCGGTGCCGGGCTGGGCCCGCTTCCGAACGCCGCTTCAGGGGCTGTGGATCTGCGGCTCGGCCGCGCATCCCGGCGGCGGGCTGATGGGCGCGCCGGGGCGGATCGCCGCCCTGGAGCTGCTCAGGGAGCGAGGCGGCGGGCGGTGGCGGCGATGAGCGGCTACGACGTGGCCGTGATCGGCGGCGGGCACAACGGCCTGGTGGCGGCCGGGCTGCTCGCCGGACAGGGCCGGCGGGTGGTCGTGCTCGAGCGTCGCGACCGGGTCGGCGGCGTTGCCGAGCTGTTTCCCACCGCCGGGCGGCTGCGGGAGTCGGTGATCGACTCGCTGCGGCTTCGCGATCACGGGCTCGAGCTGGTCCGGCCGGACGTGCGGATGATCGCCCTGCGGGACGGCCAGGCGCCGCTGGTGTTCCATGCCGACGCCGGGCGGACCGCCGACGGTCTGAGATCACTCTCGGCCTCGGATGCGGATAGCTACCGCCGGTACGACCAGCACGTGCGGGCGCTCTCGGGCTTCCTCGCCCGCCTCAACCGGATGACGCCGCCGCGACTCGACCGGCCGGCCGCAGGCGACCTGCTGGGCGGTATCCGGCTGGGCAAGGCGTTCCACGATCTGGGGCCGCGGACGGCCCGCGAGCTGACCCGGGCGCTGCCCATGGCCGTGGCCGATTTCGTCGGCGAGTGGTTCGAGTCGGATGCCCTCCGCGGCGCCCTGGCGGCCCGGGGGACGTTGGCGACTGCGATGGGCCCGTGGTCGGCCGGCAGTGCGCTGGTGCTCCTGAACGACATGGCGGAGGGCGACGGCGGTGCGGCCGGCGAGACTGCTCTCGTCCGCGGTGGCCCGCAGGCACTGTCCGGGGCGCTGCGGCGGGCCGCCGAGGCGGCGGGCGCAGAGATCCGCACGGGCGAGGCCGTGACCGCGATCCTGTCGGCTGACGGCGCGGTGACGGGCGTCGAGCTGGCGTCAGG
>Ga0207661_10002594_pt1 | contig 12426 bp, 10 predicted proteins | sample KBSC713LmetaG_FD_184337 | JGI IMG/M metagenome (GOLD analysis project Ga0207661, IMG submission 184337) | Corn rhizosphere microbial communities from Kellogg Biological Station, Michigan, USA - KBS C7.1-3L metaG (SPAdes) (version 2) | ecosystem: Host-associated > Plants > Roots > Rhizosphere ... | reverse complement strand
GGTCGCTAGAGCTGCGGAGTAATCTGCGGCCCAGAGGAATGGTTGCCGCCCGTGGCGCAAGCCGCGGGTACAGAAACCGGCTTATAGTCCGCGAGGCCTGCTTTACGGATGGTAGCGATTGACCGCGACGGGGGAGATGGGGCCCGTGATGACGTTCGCGATGTCCAGCCGCATGTTACGCCCGAACGGTCCTCTTTTCGGGGAACTCCGGTCTGCACGATTAGGGAACGGCCTAGGCTGGGCATTGTAAAATAATTCACGATGTCCTCACCAGCGACTCCACATCTAGTGCGTGCGAGAGTCCTGGTTTTCATCGTAGCCTATCACGCCGAACGGACCATCCAGGATGTCCTGCGGAGGATTCCCGCCGAACTGTCTGAATATGACACCAGGGTCCTGATCATCGACGATTCCTCCTCGGACCGTACCTTCGAGCGAGCCCGCGAGATGGAGGACGCGGCTTTCCCGATCACCGTGCTGTTCAACCCGGTAAACCAGGGCTACGGCGGGAATCAGAAAATCGGATTCCACTACGCGATCCGTGAAAAGTTCGACTTCGTCGCGCTGGTGCATGGTGACGGCCAGTACGCTCCCGAACGTCTGCCGGATCTGCTCCAGCCCTTGTTAGCGGGCGAGGCGGATGCGGTGTTTGGATCCCGTATGATGGCCCCCGGCGCCGCCCGCCGTGGCGGGATGCCGCTGTATAAGTGGATGGGCAACAGGATTCTGACCAGCATCCAGAATCGTCTTCTCAAGACCAGCTTTTCGGAATTCCATTCGGGCTACCGGATCTATTCCGTAAGGGCGCTGGCGGGAATCCCCTTCGACAAGAATACGAACGATTTTCACTTCGATACGGAAATCATCATTCAGTTTGTTCGCGCCGGTCTGCGCATCAAAGAGCTTCCCATTCCTACTTATTATGGCGATGAGATCTGCCGTGTGAATGGTCTGAAATACGCGCTGGACGTGGTGCGCGTCACCTCGCTTTCCAAGGCCCAGGATCTCGGCATTCTGTACGAGCGCAAGTTCGATCTGGCGCCTCCCGGCCAGCAATATCTACCTAAGTGGGGATTTGAAAGTCCACATGAGCTGGCGGTGCGGCGGGTTCCTTCGGGATCGACAGTGGCGGACGTCGGGTGCGCATCGGGTTACGTGGCTCGCGCGCTGTTCGAGAAAGGCTGCGACGTTACCGGCATCGATCAGTACCGCCCGCCGGAAGACGCACACGTCGCGAATTTTATCCAGGCGGATCTGGATAGCGGGGAGCTCCCCGTGGATATCGGAGAATTCGACTACGTGCTGCTGCTGGATGTGATCGAGCATCTGCGCTCTCCCGAGACCTTCGTCGAATCCTTGCGCAACGCACGCCGGCGGGATAAAGACACCAGGCTGATTGTCAGCACGGGCAACGTCGCGTTTCTGATCACGCGCTGCATGCTGTTTTTGGGCTTCTTCCATTACGGAGCGCGCGGGATTCTGGATCTGACTCACACCCGGCTGTTCACCTTCGGCACCATCCGGAAGTTGTTCGAGCAGGCCAATTATCAGATTGAGGACATGCGCGGTATCCCGGCGCCATTTCCGCTGGCGCTGGGCAACACGGCCCTGGCGCGCTTTCTGGTAACGATCAACCATGGCCTGATCAAGATTTCCCGATCGCTGTTCTCCTATCAGATCTTCCTGGTTGCCAGGCCACTGCCGTCTCTGGAAGTGTTACTGGAAGGCGCGATCGCTTCCGGAGAGGCGCGCGCGGGGACATCCGCGACTATTGCGGAGCAGGAAGCCACACTTCCAGACAGGCTCCGCCCTCGCGGCGATTCGCGGCGGTGATCGCGCCTCCGTGCTGGGTGACAATTCCCTCGGCCACAGTCAAACCAAGGCCCGTTCCGCGCGCGTCCAGCCGAGTCGTAACGAAGGCATCGAAAATATCCGGCAGGACGTCGGCTGGAATACCCGGGCCATTATCTTCCACGGCGATCGCGACACCGCGTTTGCCCAAACGGTCCGCTCGCCGCGCGCGCACATACACCGTCCCGCCCGGAATCTCCACGGCATTTACGGCGTTGCGCAGCAGGTTCACGAATACCTGAACCAGGCGGTCGGCATTGCCGACCACGCGCTCCTCGGGATCCACCAGGTTGGTGAAGGTGATCCCCGACGCACGCGGGTCGATGGCCACCAGGCCCCAAGCCTCGTCGATCAAGCCCCGTGCCGCCACCGGCTCGGTGCGCTGCTTACGGGCTTTGGCGAAATCCACCAGGCTCTCGCTGATGGTCCGCAGGCGCTGGGTGACGCGCTGCATGCGGGCCAGTCTTTCGAGCGTGTGTTCGTCTTTGGTCGTCTCGATCAGTTTTTCGATGGAGCCGTGTAACACCGCCAGGGGAGTATTCAACTCGTGCGCGACGCTAGCCGAGAGCAAACCCAGGCTAACCAGGCGGTCTTGTTCCTCCAGACGTCGCAAGGCTGCCGCGAGTTCGTCTTCCTGGCGGCGCAGCTCGGAGACCGTATCGTTGCGCGATTGCATGATCTGGCCGATCTCGTCGCCCAGGATTTCGGTCGGCGGAATCAGCTCGCTCTTGCGGTCGCCGGCCCGGGTGGCGGTGTCGGCTTCCAGCATTCTTCTAAGCGGCCGGTAAACGTAAAGCGGCATGATGGCCGATTCCAACAGCACGACGGCGGCGATGTAGATGCTCCCCAAGACCAGGAATAAGGTGATCTTCGCCCGAGTGATGGCATCTTGGTATGCGCGCTCCATTGCGGGGGTCTGCTCCAGAATGACTGTCTCCCGCCCCCGGGCATCGGAAACCTGCTGTTCAAACAATGGAATGAGCGAGAAATAGGCGGCGCAGGTAAGCACCAGGAAGAACAAGTTGTGGAGTACCATCAGTTTCGGGCGAACCTTGAGATTCCCGAAAATTCTTGCTAAACTGTACCTTCTCCGGCTAGACAAGAATAGTTACTCCACTTGCAGAAGGTATGCGGTCGTGGTAGAAACGATAGAAGCCCAAATTCAGGTTAGGTTGGGGAAGTACGGGAAACCACATAGCGTCCGTCCGGCAGGTTTGCGTGAACGGGGTTTGAAGCCGCAGTTGGAGACGCCAAGGACCATTACAGAAGATGGCTGCTATTTTTCCGAAGTCGTCTGACATCATACTTAAAGTGCTCGGCGCCGTGATCGCTCTCGGCGCGGTGGCCACTATCGGAGCTTACACCTATTACAGCTATCCGACGGTGATAGATACCGGCTACCAGCCGGAACAGCCTGTTGCCTACAGCCACAAGCTGCACGCCGGACAACTGGGAATGAACTGTTTCTATTGCCACTACACCGCCTACCGAGGCGCCTACGCAGCCATCCCGGGAACGGAGATCTGCATGGGCTGCCATCAAAAGGTCAAGGATAAGAGCCCCCGGCTGGAGCTAGTGCGGCAGTCCTATGAGACCGGCGAGCCCATTCCCTGGAAAAAAATCCACGTGATGCCCGACTACGTCTATTTTAACCACCGCGCCCATATCACCGCCGGCGTGAGCTGCGTCAGCTGCCACGGGCGCATCGATCAGATGGTGGAAGTACACCAGGAAAAGCCGCTCAACATGGCCATGTGCCTGGCCTGCCACCGCGACCCGGCGCCTAACGTCCGGCCGGCCGAGCTGGTGACCCAGCTGGACTGGGTGCCCGATCGGGACCCGCGTGAGATCGGCAACGAGATTATCGCTCAAAAGCACCTGCATCCGCCCACAAATTGTTCGGGGTGTCATCGATGAGTTTAGTCCAGATAAAGCTTAACAACGCGCCTGAGCCGTCGCCCGCGTCGCCTCCCGTGCCCGCGACCGGCCCGCAATACTGGCGGAGTCTGGATCAGCTCGCGGACACGCCCGAATTTCGTCAATGGGTGGAGCGTGAGTTTCCCGAAGACGCCGCAGCCGTTCTGGACGGCAATTCTCGCCGCACCATGCTGAAAATCATGGCGGCATCGTTCGGATTGGCGGGATTAGCCGCCTGCAGCCGTCCGGAAATTCGCCTGGCTCCACAAGCCCGCGGGCGCTATGACTACATTCCCGGCGCCGCCTACAACTACACCAGTGCATTCGCGCTGGGCGGGCACGCGTTCGGCGTGATCGTCCAGACCAACGAGGGTCGTCCATCCAAGATCGAAGGGAATCCGGATCATCCGTCCAGTCTGGGCGCGGCCACGCCGTTGGCGCAGGCGAGCGTGCTGGGTGTTTACGATCCCGACCGGTCCAAGATGGTTTTGGACGGCGGGAAGGAATCGACCTGGGAGAAGTTTGAAGCCGCGCTCAAGGGACTATCTCTGGGCGACGGCTCCGGGCTGCGCTTTTTGAGCCACAGCGTCAATTCGCCTACGCTTGAAAGCCTGCGAACAGAGGCATTGAAAAAATGGCCCACGGCTAAGTGGGTAGAATACGAATCCATTGCACGCGATAACGAGCGCGCCGGCGCCATGCTGGCCTTCGGGCAGGCCGTAAATATTCATCCGCAGTTTGACAAGGCCAAGGTCATTCTTTCGCTGGATTACGATTTCCTCGGCGCGGATTGGCCCACGCCGCTGGCGACCAAGCTGTTCTCCAAGAACCGGCACGTCAACTCCGAGGAAGATCTCGATAAGCTCAGCCGCCTGTATGTGGTCGAAAGCCAATTCTCGCTGACTGGCGCGAATGCCGAGCATCGGCTGCGGATGCGGGGCGGGGATGTGCCGCAGTTCGCGGCCGATCTTCTCGTGGCTTTGGGAGCGTCGCCGGCAGGCGGAGCGACTTCAGGAGACAAGCGAGCCAAATTCCTGGCCGCTCTCGCAAAAGATCTGAAAGCGGCCGGCAAGGACGCCCTGGTAGTCGCCGGACCGCGACAGCCCGCGATCGTTCATGCGCTGGCTCACCAGATGAACCAGACACTGGGCGCCGCAGGTTCCACGATTACCTTTACTAAGGCGTCCCCGGCTACCGAGCGCGTTGAATCCGGCGTGGACGCCCTTAAGGGCCTGGCCGGGGAAATGACCGGCGGACAGGTTTCGACGCTGGTTATCCTGGGCGGAAATCCAGCTTATACGGCGCCCGCTGATCTGCAATTCGGCGCGGCTCTGGCCAAGGTCGCCAACTCGATTCATCTCGGCGCCTACGACGACGAAACCGCCGCTGCCGCGAAGTGGCATCTGCCCGAGGCGCACTATCTCGAAGCCTGGGGCGACGCGCAATCCAGCGATGGCGTCGCGGCCATTCAGCAGCCCATGATCGAGCCTATTTTCGGCGGCAGGAGCGCCATCGAGGTGATGGCAATGCTGCTCGATTCCAAAGATCGAAAAGGCTACGACCTGGTCAAGAATTACTGGACGTCGCAGTGGCCCGCAACATCAAAAGACAATGCTACTCGCGACAACACCTGGAAGAAAACTCTGAACGATGGGGTGATCGCGGGAACGCAAGCTCCCGAAGTCAGACCCACTGTGGACAGCAAACGAATTCAAGCCGCACCCGCTCCTGCTGCCAGTGGGATTGAAGTTGGATTCGTCCCCAGTGCTTCGGCTTGGGATGGACGATTCGCCAACAACGCGTGGATGCAGGAAATAGCGGAGCCGATCACGAAGCTCGTGTGGGGCAACGCCGCGCTCATCAGTCCGGCGATGGGACGCGAGAAGGGTTGGAAAGACGGAGACATGGTTGCGCTCTCAAGCGGCAGCCTGAAACTCGAAGCTGCCGTCATGATCCAGGCAGGGCACGCGGATAACGCAGTCAGCATTGCGCTCGGATATGGCCGGCCGCGGGCCGGAAGCGTCGGTTCGAACGTCGGCTTCAACGCAGGACTCATCCGGACGTCTGACAATTTTTGGTTCGCTCCGGGGTTCTCCATTGCGGCGACTGGCGAAAAGTACGTGCTGGGCAATATGCAGGAGCATGGCTCGATGCAGGAGCCGCAGCTGATTTCGGGGCGTAACGCGCCTACGCGCCCGCTGGTCCGTGAAGCGACCATTGAGGAATACAAGAAGAATCCCAAGACGATCGAGGAGAAGCAGGAGGTTCCTGAGCTCGATTCCGTTTATCCCCAGCTCAAATGGGAGGGACTCCAATGGGGCATGGCGATCGATCTGGGTGCCTGTACCGGCTGTAACGCCTGCGTAGTTGCCTGCCAGGCGGAAAACAACATTCCGGTGGTCGGTAAAGACCAGGTATTGAGAGGCCGCGAAATGCACTGGATCCGGTTGGACCGCTACTACGTCGGCAATCCCGAGGATCCGCGCGCGGTGGCGCAGCCGGTCCCGTGTATGCAGTGCGAAAACGCTCCCTGCGAAAATGTGTGCCCGGTGCAGGCCACCAGCCATAGTCCCGAAGGCTTGAATGACATGGCCTATAACCGCTGTGTCGGCACGCGCTACTGCGCCAACAACTGTCCGTACAAGGTGCGGCACTTCAACTTCCTCGACTGGCACAAAAATTTCCTGGTGCGGCGGCGAATCGAGCCGGAATTGATGCAGATGGTCTACAACCCCGACGTCACCGTCCGGATGCGGGGAGTCATGGAAAAGTGCACCTATTGCATACAGCGTATTCAGGAAGCGCGCATCGCCACCAAAACCGATGGCCGGCGCGAATTCACGGGCGAGGGCGTGGTGACGGCCTGCCAGCAAACCTGCCCGGCCGATGCAATCACGTTCGGCAATATTAACGATCCCAATAGCAAGGTCGCCAAGCTGAAGACGCAGGAGCGAAATTACGCCATGCTGGCGGAGCTCGACGTGCGGCCGCGCACAACCTACCTGGGGCGGTTGCGCAATCCTAATCCGGAGCTGGAAGCATCATGAGGGAAGCTGGAAGCGTCATGAGGATGTTACGTATTGCGGAGTTTTTTGCATGAGCGCAGTCGTCCAAGATCCGCAGTTGATGGCCGTGAACCCGCCGCTGGTACAGGGCGCCAGGGATCTCCACGACCTTACTGACCAGATCAGCTCCGTAGTAGAAGATCCGGTCTACAAGACACCGCTCAAATACTGGATTACGCTCGCCTGCACCAGCTCGTTAGTGCTGCTGCTGGCGGCCATGCTCACCTATCTGGTGAACACCGGTGTAGGCGTGTGGGGCGTGAACAAGCCAGTCGGCTGGGGCTGGGGTATCACGAACTTCGTGTTCTGGATCGGTATCGGCCACGCCGGCACCCTCATTTCCGCGATTTTGTTCCTGTTCCGGCAAAAATGGAGAACCTCCATTAACCGATCGGCCGAAGCCATGACGCTGTTCGCCGTGATGGTCGCGGGCCTGTTTCCGCTGTTCCACACCGGCCGGCCGTGGCGCGCGTACTGGTTGTTCCCGGTTCCCAATACTGATCTGAATATATGGCAGAACTTCCGCAGCCCTCTGATCTGGGACGTTTTCGCCGTCTCGACGTATTTCACTGTATCGCTGCTGTTCTGGTTTACGGGCTTGGTTCCGGATCTGGCGACTCTGCGCGATCGCGCCACCACCAAGATCCGCCAGGTGGTGTTCGGGATCCTGAGCCTGGGCTGGCGCGGATCGGCCCGGCACTGGCGGCATTATGAGCAGGCCTATCTGATCCTGGCGGGAATCTCAACGCCCCTGGTGCTCAGCGTTCACTCTGTGGTTAGCTTCGACTTCGCGACGTCGGTGATCCCGGGCTGGCACACGACTATCTTTCCTCCCTATTTCGTCGCGGGCGCGATCTTCTCGGGATTTGCGTGCGTCATGACGCTGCTCCTGATCGCGCGCTGGACTCTGAACCTGCAGAACCTGATCACCATCAAGCACCTGGATAACATGAACAAGATCATTCTTGTGACGGGTTCGGTGGTGGGCTACGCATACTGCACAGAGTTCTTCGTCGCCTGGTGGAGCGGGGACATTTACGAGAGGTTCACCTTCCTGAATCGCGCGTTCGGTCCGTACTGGTGGGCGGCCTGGTCGATGTACTCCTGCAACGTCTTCATCCCGCAGTTGTACTGGTTCAAGAAAATGCGCACCAACCTGTGGGTGATGTTCGTCATCAGCATCACCACCAATATCGGTATGTGGTTCGAGCGTTTCGTCATTATCTGCACCAGCCTGACGCGCGACTTTCTGCCGACCTCGTGGGGCTATTTCGTTCCGACCTGGGTGGATATCTGCACCTTCATCGGCACCATCGGGATGTTCCTGACCTTGTTCCTGCTATTCGCGCGCTTCCTGCCGATGATCGCGATGTCGGAGGTCAAGGGCGTGGCATCCCAGGAAAAACATGTATTCGCCGGACAGGAAGAAGGGAGCCCTTCATACAGATGAGCCAGACCTCCGATCCCGCGGTTCTCATTGCTCAGATCAAAGACAAGCTGGGCATCGGTGAGGACAAAGTCTACGCAGTCATGGGCGAGTTTGCCGAGCCCGAAGATCTGGTAAAGGCCGGGCACGCCATTCGCGGCATGGGCTATACCAAGCTGGACGCCATGACGCCCTTCCCGGTTCACGGCATCGACGAAGCCCTTGGAATCCCGTATTCTAAGATCGGCTGGATCGTGGTTTGCGGCGCCATCGCCGGCATTCTGACCGCACAGATTTTGATTTATTACGTCGGAGTGATCGATTATCCCCTAATCATCGGCGGCAAGCCGCTATTCGATTTTACGTACTCAATTCCGCCGACCTTCGAGCTGGCAGTTCTGTTTTCCGCGATCACCACTTTTATATGCACGTGGGCGTTGAGCGGATTGCCTCGCCTGTACCATCCTTCCATGAATTACCGCAGCGCGCATCGTGCCTCCGACGACCGTTTTCTCCTGGTCGTCGAGGCGAACGATCCAAAATTCGACGCGCAGAAGACCGCGCAGGACATGCGTAGCGTGGGCGCCAATGACGTGGAGGTGGTAGAAGGATGACCGCCAAACATCACATGTTAATCGCCATTGCGGCCATGCTCGGTCTGGCAGGCTGTTCCGGTATCCAACGCGATCCTCCGCTCCAGGTGTGGCCCGACATGAAGTTACAGAAGAAGTTCAAGCCTCAGCGCTCGACGGACTTGTTTTCCGACACCCGCACGAGCCGGCGTCCGCCGGACGGCACCGTTGCACGCGGCCACATGGATGAGGATACGCCGTTCAACACGGGCATGGATGGCAAGTTGTACCTGGGTAAGAGCCCGGTGAAGGTCACCGAAGCGGTGCTGACGGAGGGCCACTGGCGCTTTAATACGTACTGCTCGCCGTGCCATGACGAAACCGGTCTGGGGAAGGGTATGGTACCCAAGCGCTGGCCGGCCTGGCAGCCGCAGAACCTGATGGAGGATCGCATCGTCGAAATGGCTGACGGCGATCTGTTCAATGTGATCACCTACGGCCGGCGAACGATGCCACCCTACGGCTACCAGAATCGTCCGGAAGATCGCTGGGCAATCATCGCCTATGTGCGCGTGCTGCAACGCGCCGCCCACGGCACCCTCAACGACGTGCCGCCGGAACTGCAATCGAGCGTTCAATACAAGGGATCGAATTAGCAATGAGCCACGCTGCGACAGATACCGCTAACTACCAATTGGAATCGGCGCGCTGGTCCAAGGGACGCAATGCGCTGGTACTAGCTGCCCTGATTTCCACGGTGGCGTGCGTGGCCGGATACATTCAGGATCCGGACCGTTTCTTCCGCTCCTATCTGGTGGCGTTCACCTTCATCTGTTCCATGGGCCTGGCGGCGTTTTTTTTCGTGATGGTGCAGTTTCTCAGTGGCTCGGCCTGGAGCGTGACCATGCGCCGGATCATGGAAAATCTCATGATTACACTGCCGCTCGGAGCGCTGCTGTTTGTGCCGCTGGCGTTCGGCCTGAATCATGTTTATCCCTGGAACGATCCGGCCGTGGCGAACTCCAACGAATCGCTTCGCGCCAAATCCGATTTCCTGGTGAATAAATTCTTTATCCTCCGGACCTACGGGTATTTCGTGCTGTGGTCCATCTGGATCTTCGCGATCTACCGGCAGTCCACTAAGCAGGATGCCAGACGTTCCGCGCGGCAGATGCAAATTGCGTCTCGCTGGAGCGGGACTGGGTTACTCCTGGTGGTGGTCGTGGGTACGCTCGCTGCTTACGATTGGCTCATGTCGGTTGAGCCTAGCTGGTATTCGACTATTTTCGGGTTGTACTACCTGGCCGACGGCACCGTGCTGTTTTTCTCGTTGATGATTCTGATTTGCCTGGGATTCCGTCAGGCTGGCGTCCTGAAAAAAGAGATCAACATCGAGCACTACCACGATCTGGGCAAGTGGCTGTTCTCGATGACCTGTTTTTACACGTACATGGCGTTTTCGCAGTTTCTGCTGATCTGGTACGCGAATATTCCTGACGAAACGCAATTCTTCAGGCATCGGATGCCGGGTACGTGGCTGTACATCAGCCTCTCGCTCCCCTTCCTCAGGTTCTTCATCCCGTTCTTCACCCTGTTGAGCCGTCCAGCGAAGCGTAATCTAAAGGTATTGGGCGTCATGGCGGTTTGGAGCGTCGTAATGGTCTATCTGGATTTCTACTGGATCGTCATGCCGGTTTTCTATCACAACGGCCCGCAGATCCACTGGCTGGATTTTGCCACCCTTGGAGCAGTGGTAAGCCTCGCCGGACTCGTGTTCTGGAGCCGCTTCCGCCGGCACGCGATGGTCCCGGAAGGGGATCTTCGCCTGGAGCAGAGTCTGCATTTCGAAAATGCATAAGCGTCGTGACTAAAAAATGACTACGAAATACGATCACGAAGTTGAGCATCACAATCCTCGGGAAGGGTTTGACCATAGCGAGCCGGCTGCGCGCAAAATCACGTTCTTCGTGATCATCAGCGTGATCACGCTGGTGGTGACCATCCTGGCTCTGCAGTCCTACTTCGAAAAGATCTGGAACGAGGCAGTCTATGACAAGGTGCTTTCGGTTCCTGGCGAGGAGGTCGGCGACCTGCGCAGCCTGTCGAACTGGCGCCTGAATCACTACGAGTACGCCGATCCCTCCAAAACGCGCGTACGAATTCCCTTTGAACGAGCCAAGGAGTTGTTCTTGGCCGAGGAGGCCGCAGGCAAGACATTCTATCCCGCCAAGCCTACCGAACCGAAACCGGAAGAGCCAGCCACGCCGACCACTCCCGGGCAACCTCAGGCCGGAACTCAGCCTGAAGCAGGAAAGCAGCCGGAGGCAGTAAAGAAGTAAGATGAAGTTTTTCCGCACATTCGCGTATCCAGTTGCGCTGTTCGCGCTGGGCTCGGCCTGTGCATTCGGGCAATATATCAACCGTCCCTCCGGCGACATCCCTGCTACCGATCCCAAGGATCGCCTGCCCGCCCAATTGGTGGGCGTGGGCATCGAGGAACACCTCGGCCGCACGATCGATTTGGATCTGACTTTCAACGACGAAGACGGCAAGGTCGTCAGACTGCGGGATTTCTTCAACAAAGGCCGTCCGGTGCTGCTGGACCTGGTGTATTACAACTGCCCGCAGTTGTGCACCCTGATCCTCAACCGCCAGGTGGAGATCATGAAGCAAATGCCCTGGACGCCGGGCAACCAGTACGAGGTCGTTACCATCAGTATCGACCCGCGCGAGACTCCGGAAGTTGCCCGCAAGAAAAAGGAATCGTACCTGGCAAGCTACGGGAAGCCCACGGACGGCTGGCACTTCCTGACGGATCGCGATAATAACGCCAAGCGGCTGGCGGAATTGATCGGTTATCACTACCGCTGGGATCCGCGCATCCAGCAATACGCGCACCTGGCCGGGATCATGATCCTGACGCCGGAAGGGAAAATGGCGCGGTACCTGTACGGTATCAACTACCGGGCGCTCGACCTGCGCTTCGGACTGGCCGAGGCGGCCGAAAACCGGAGCACGATCACCATCGAAAAAGTTCTGCTGTTCTGCTATCACTACGATCCCGTGCAGAACAAGTATGTGCTGTTCGCCACCAACTTCATGGAGGCCGGAGGCGCCTTGACCGTGCTGGTCCTGGGGTTCTTTTTGTTCCGCATGTTCCGCGCGGAACGCCGCCGCAAGGAGCGTTTCGCATGAATGCCGCGTTGGGCATGAAGGACAGGAGCGGAGTCTCGAGAAAGGGAAGTAATTAATGGACTGGTTGCGCGCATGGATGATGCCCCCGCAGGGCTCCGAATTCGCCAAAGAGATCGACTTCGTCTACATGTCGTTGTTCTGGCTGAGCGTCGCCCTGTTCTTGATGATTGCGATTCCCGCGGTGTATTTTGCGTGGCGCTATCGTTATAGACCGGGACGAGTCACGCCGCATCAGACTCATAACACGTTGCTGGAGGTGATCTGGACCGTAGGTCCGCTGCTTCTCTGCGTCGGGATCTTCTTCTGGGGCTTAAACGGCTGGATGAAGTACGAAGTTGCCCCCGGCGAGTCCATGGAAATCTCGGTTACCGCCAAGCAGTGGCTGTGGCAGTTCGAATAT
>Ga0207661_10002592_pt1 | contig 12429 bp, 10 predicted proteins | sample KBSC713LmetaG_FD_184337 | JGI IMG/M metagenome (GOLD analysis project Ga0207661, IMG submission 184337) | Corn rhizosphere microbial communities from Kellogg Biological Station, Michigan, USA - KBS C7.1-3L metaG (SPAdes) (version 2) | ecosystem: Host-associated > Plants > Roots > Rhizosphere ... | reverse complement strand
CGCCGCCTTGCGTGATTGCCCTTTTGGGAAATTAGCCCATGGGGTCAAAGCAGTTACTGCAGCCTATTGAAGGAAATGGCTATATTGCCATACGATGGGGACTATGGCAGCGATGAACAAAGAGGTAACCGCGAGCAGCGGCAATGTGTTTGCCGACCTCGGCTTTGCCAATCCGGAAGAAGAGCTGCTCAAGGCCAAGCTTTTCCGCGAAATTCGCGCCATCATAGCTGACACAAACGAAGGCTGCCGCCATGCTTGGGCTGAAGCAGCCCATCGCGCTCTGGATTCTTGTTTGCGCATAATCTCCGCGCAAACGCCTTGCGCTTGTCGCGAGGGAAAACCGCTACACACTTTTCCGGATCATGCGCCAGGGCGCCTCCTCATTGACTGCGACATGTCCGCTTCCAGGGGTGATGCGGATTTGCGCAAGCAACTCCGGAAATGCCGCTTTTTGACCCAAATTAAACTTCAACTCCTACCGAGATAGGCGACGGTTTCGATCTCCACCAACACTTCCGGCTTCGCAAGAGACCGCACTTCTACAAGCGTAGAGGCAGGAAAGTCTCCGGTGAAGAACTCACGGCGCGCTCGCCAGACTTCGGTGTTTTTCTTGATATCGACTACGTAGATCGTCATCTTTACCAGGTTGTCCATCGTTCCCCCGGCCGCTTTGATGATGCGATCAATGCGTGAAAATATTTGTCTGGTCTGTTCGTACTCATCTTTTCCAACCACCTGGGCGCCGCCTTCGAAGGGACGCGCTACCTGGCCGGAGATGAACAGCATGTCGCCTGCGCGTATAGCGTTTGACCACAGATCGGGGCCGACCTCAGCTACGTCGGGGACGGACACCTTTGTCCTGGGCATGGCATTTTCCTTATAAAGCTATCTCGGATGCGCTTCGCTATTGGTTTATCACAAATATCGGCAAGCCCGTCGCGCCGCCTTTTGCGCCAAGCTGCCTGTCCGAACGAGGCGGGGTTCGTCCGCTCGAACGCTACGGTCATTATCCTCATGCCTCAAGTCTCCTTGCTACAGAGTCAAATCAACGAGCACCTGTTCATGATCGTTCCGGCTTCGCGAGCTTGAACCTTGGTGCGACTGGCGCGAAGCCTGGCTTGCGGCCCTATTCGGCCTTGATGCCTGCGAACTTGATCACCCTCGCCCACTTTTCCGTGGCATCCGAGATGATCGTCCCGAATTCCGCAGGCGAGCCGCCAGCGACTGTGCCGCCCAGTTCGACGATCCGGGCCTTGACCTTGCTGTCGGCGAGGCCGGCATTGAGCTCCTTGTTCAGTAGTTCGATGATTTCGGCCGGGGTGTTCCTGGGCACGCCGATGCCCGCAAAACCGCTGGCCTCGTAACCGGGCACGAAGTCTGCCACCGTTGGAACGTCCGGCAACACGTCCAATCGCGCTGCGGGCGTTACCGCCAGGGCGCGCAGCGCGCCGGCCTTGACGTGCTGGATCGACTCCGACACCGGACTGAAAATCACCTGCAGGTGGCCGGCGACCAGATCGGTGGTCGCAGGCGCGCCGCCGCGATAGGGCACGTGGACCAAATCCACCCCGGCCATCATCTTGAAGAGCTCGCAAGCAATGTTTTGCGGGGTGCCGGGGCCGGCCGAGCCGTAGTTGATCTTGCCGGGGTTGGCCTTGGCGTAGGCGATGAACTCAGGGATCGTCGTGGCGGGGACCGACGGATGCACCACGACGACGTAGGCCAGCCGCGCCGCGCAGATCACCGGCGCGATGTCGCGGATGAAGTCGAAATTGAGATGGCTGTAGAGCGCGGCATTGATCGCGTGCGGGGTCACAATCTGCAGCAGGGTGTAGCCATCCGCCGGCGCCTTGGCGACCGCCTCGGTGCCGATGTTGCCGCTGGCGCCGGCGCGATTCTCGATGATGAATTGCTGGCCGAGGCGATCCGACAGCCATTGACCCATCAGGCGCGCCTGGATGTCGGTGGCCCCGCCGGCGGCAAAACCGACGACGATGCGCACCGGTCGTGTCGGATAGGCGTGTGCCCGCGCGGAGCGGGACACGGCCGGCAACGCAGCAGCACCCACGGCCAGATGCAAAAATCTGCGGCGAGGAAATTTCATGATGCTCCCTCCCCCAAGCTGCGCTGCGTCGCGGACATGCAATCCCGACCGGACGCGCTGCAGGAACAGGCTACACCCGTCTTGCGGGGAGGTGAAAGGGGCCAATGTCCCGTATCCGCCCCTGGCATTCCGTCCCCCGGCGACGCGCGTGGTCGGCGAATGGGCGCACGTATAGACGCGCATAAAGCGGGGGCCCCGCGCTTGGTTAAGGTGTCCATAACCATAATCACACAATCGGGTGCGCCGGGCTAACCGCGCGGCAATCCCCCTCGCGTATGGTCGCCCATCTCAAGACGGCAGGAGGACCCTTTCATGCGCAGAATTTCGCTCGTCCCGGTGATCCTGGCGGTCACGCTTGGCTCGGCCATGGCGGCCGGGCCGCGCGTGCTGTCGGTCGATCCGCGCCCCAACGCGCCGCGTCCGGTGACGGAAGCGGACTTCGAGAAATACCGCGGCTACATGTTCGACCTCTCGGACTTCGCCGACCGCAGGGATTTTGGGGCGATCTCGGAAAACCTGCGCAAGCAGCTCGACATGGTCGAGAATGTGGGCCTCAGCCCGCGCGTCATCAATTTCTTCCACACGGTGCCGATCGTCGCCAGCGAAATGGACTGCCTCGATCAGGGCGCAGGCGCCGCCTGCTACGGCCCCCTCGCACCGACCCGCCGCAATCGCGCTACCCTCGGCGTCACCACCTGGGATCACGACAAGCAGCAATGGACCAATCCGGACTTGCTGGAGCTCGCAGCCGATTCCGGGCGCGGCGTCATCATGCTGCGCCCGAACCTGACGCAGTATGCGGACGACCCCGTGCTGCTGCATGAATTCATGCATGCCTATCATTCGCGGCTGATGCCCAATAGCTACGACAACAAGGGCGTCATCGGCTTTTACGCCGAGGCCAAGGGCAAGGAACTGTTCGGCAAGAACGTCTATGCCACGGTAAACCACAAGGAGTTCTTTGCGGTCACCGCGAGCATCTTCCTGTCGGGCAAAGACTCGACCCACGAGCCGAACACGCGGGCCAACCTGAAAGAGAAGATGCCGGACTATTACAAGTACCTGGTGGGCCTGTTCGGGTTCGACCCGGATCCGACCCTGCCCGCGGCTCCGGCGGCTCCCGTGACGCCGGTCGCTTCGGCGGCGCCTGCGGCCCCCGCAACGCCAGTCGCCTCGGCGGCACCGGCGGTGCCGGAGGCGCCGAAAACGAACTGATCGAGAGCCCGCCCGCTTGATCAAGTGGCAGCGACGGTTTCCGCAAAGTCCGTGAAACCGTCGCACGCGGCCGCTATAGTCGCGGCATGAAATACACGTTCTGCTTCGTGCTTGCCGCGCTCGCGCTGCTGTCAGCGCCCGCTTGCGCGCAAACCGCCGCACCGGTCGAGCTGCGCATCCTCGCCATCAACGATTTACATGGCTATCTGCGCCCGCCGCCCGGCGGCATCCGGATTTCCGATTCCAACGACAAGGCGAAGAAGATCTTCGTGCCGGCCGGCGGCGCAGAGCACATGGCGACGCTGGTGAAGCAGCTTCGCGAGGGCCACGCGAACAATGTGTTCGTCGCGGCCGGAGACCTGATCGGCGCGAGCCCGTTTTTGTCGGCGATGTTCCACGACGAGCCGACCATCGAGGCGACGTCGATGATGGGGCTCGAGATCGCTTCCGTCGGCAACCATGAATTCGACGAGGGCAAGGACGAGCTGTTGCGGATGCAGAACGGCGGCTGCCATCCCGTCGATCACTGTCTCGGGCCGCATCCCTTCCCCGGCGCGAAATTCCATTATCTCGCGGCGTCGACGATCGTGAAGGACAGCGGCAAGACGCTGTTTCCGCCCTACGAGATCAAGACGTTCGACGGCATTCCCGTGGCCTTCATCGGGCTCACCTTGAAAGGCACGCCGGGTCTCATCTCGCCCGCGAGCGCGGCCGGACTCGAATTCCGCGACGAGGCGGAGACCGTGAATGCGCTCGTGCCGGAATTGAAGGCGAAGGGCGTGGAAGCCATCGTCGTGCTGGTCCACGAGGGCGGCCAGCCGACCGGTGACTATAACGAGTGCCCCGGCATTTCCGGCCCGATTGTAGACATCGTCAAGAAATTCGATCACGCCGTCGACATCGTGGTCAGCGGCCACACCCACCAGGCCTATGTCTGCACCATCGACGGCCGGCTGGTGACCTCGGGTGACAAATACGGCACGCTCGTCACCGCGATCGACGTCAAGCTCGACCGCGCAACGCGCGATGTGATCAGCGCGAAAGCCGACAATGTCATCGTCCGCACCTCACTTGCGAGCGATCCCGCCCAGGCCGCGCTGCTGGAAGCCTATGACAAGGTCGCCGCCCCCGTCGCCGACCGCCGCGCCGGCGCTGTCACGGCAACGCTGTCGCGCGTGCCGAACTTCACCGGCGAAAGCGTGCTCGGCGACATCATCGCGGACGCGCAGCTCGCGGCGACGCGCGCCGAGAACAAGGGCCGCGCCGTGATCGCCATGACCAATCCCGGCGGCATCCGCACCGACATCGAGAGCAAGGGCGACGGCACGGTGAGCTATGCCGATGTGTTTGCGAGCCAGCCGTTCCGCAACCAGTTGATCACGCTGTCGCTCACCGGCGCGCAGATCAAGGCCGCGCTCGAGCAGCAATGGACGGACGAAAAGCGGCCGCGCATCCTGCAGGTCTCCAAAGGTTTTGGCTATGCCTGGGACGGCGCGAAGCCGTTCGGCGAGCGCGTCGATGCCGCATCGCTGAAGCTCGACGGCGCGCCGATCGAGCCTGCCAAGGACTATCGCGTCACCATCAACAATTACCTCGCGCTCGGCGGCGACGGCTTTGCCGCGTTCAAGGTCGACGGGCCGAAGCAGACCGGCGTCTATGACGACGAGGCGCTGTTCGCCTATTTCCAGGCCAACAGCCCGATCGCGCCCGCGCCCCCGACGCGCATCGCCCGCACGAATTGAAGCGCCGCTGATGCCGCGCGTTCGATTCACCTCTCCCCCCCAAACGAGAGACGAAGCGAGTCCGGGCCCCCCTTTCTTATCTGTCTGCAACCTCCTAGATTGCGGGCTTGTCGTTCGCGCGCGTTCCGCGCACAGGATACTGCATGTCCACGCTTCTCTTGAGCCACCCTGCCTGCCTCAACCACCTGACGCCGCCCGGTCATCCCGAGCGTCCCGATCGCCTGCGCGCGGTCGCGGAGGTGCTCGGCGAAGACCGCTTCAAGGCGCTGACGCGCGCCGAGGCGCCGGAAGGCGATCTCGATTCCGTCGCGCTCTGCCACGGCGAGCACTACATCACCGAACTGCGCCACGTCGCGCCGACGAGCGGCCTCGTCTATATCGACGGCGACACCTCGATGTCACCGGGCACCTGGGAAGCCGTGATGCGCGGCGTCGGCGGCGCGGTGGCCGCGACCGATGCGGTCATGACCGGCAAGCACCCCAACGCCTTCGTCGCCGTGCGCCCGCCCGGCCATCACGCCGAGAAATCGACGCCGATGGGCTTCTGCTTCTTCGACAATGCCGCGATCGCCGCGCGCCATGCGCAGCGCAAATACGGCATCGGGCGCGCCGCCGTGGTCGATTTCGACGTGCATCACGGCAACGGCACGCAGGATATTTTCTGGGCCGACAAGACCGTGATGTATTGCTCGACCCACCAGATGCCGCTGTTTCCCGGCACCGGCGCCCGCGGCGAACGCGGCGAGCACGACAACATCGTCAACGCACCGCTTGCGCCAGAGGACGGCAGCGCGCAATTCCGCAACGCCTTCGAGAACGGGATCCTGCCGCACCTGCAAAAGTTCGCGCCCGAGCTCATCATCATCTCGGCCGGCTTCGATGCGCACCACCGCGATCCGCTCGCCTCCATCAATCTCAGGGGCGAGGATTTCGGCTGGGTGACGAGGAAGGTGATGGATGTCGCCGACCAATCCGCGGGCGGCCGAGTTGTCTCGGTACTGGAAGGCGGCTATGACCTGCAGGGCCTGAAGGAATCGGTTGCCGCGCACGTCACCGCGCTGATGGGCACCACGTCAAAACCTTGAACGTGCCACATTCCGTCCGCAGTGGTGGATTTACGATAATGCCACCGGCGCCTGGGTAGCGTAGGATTTGGGAAAGTCAGCATGGCCGAGAACATTCTGGTGGACGTGAAAAAACTCTCCTTCGAGCGTGCGATCGAGGAACTGGAGACGATCGTGAAGCGGCTCGAGGACGGCAAGGTGCCGCTGGAAGAATCGGTCGTCATTTACGAGCGCGGCGAGGCGCTGAAGCGCCGCTGCGAGGAATTGCTGCGGCAGGCCGAAGCCCGAGTCGAGAAGATCACCACCGATGCGTCAGGCGCGGCGGCCGGCGTCGCTCCTCTCGACGTACAGTAGGTTCTTCCCTTAACCTTCGGAGAACATTGGCGGAATTTCATTGCTTTGGACGGCGCGAGGGGCCGAAATAGCTCTTGGCGCGAGGGATCGCCTGCTATAGTCCCCCTTTGAGATAGCCGCCGGGGGACTTTGCTTTAAGTGCGCGTTCAAAACCGCCACGTCATCTATGTGCAGGGATACGATCCGCGCGGGCTCGCGCAATACTACCGCATGTTCCGCACGGAGCTGCGCAAGTTCGAGAAGCTCTATCATCTCACGGCGAAGATCGGCCGCCCGGAAAACATCGCCGAAAGCGAGATCGCGTCCTGGACCATCGAGACCAAGGCAGACGGCTGGCAGACGCGCACCACCTACGATTTCCTGCGCTTTGAGGATTTCATCCAGCGCGATCTTACGCTGCCGATCTGGCACATTGTCAGCTACACGATCTGGATCTATTTCCGGCTGATCATCCACGGCACCGTCTTACGCTTCATGAAGGCGAACTGGCGGTTCCTGACCTTCATTACCTATCCGCACATCCTGTTCTGGTTCGAGGTCGCCTGCCTCGCGGCGGCCGCGGCGCTCATCCGCCGGGGCCTGGACGCAGCCGGCGTCCCCTCGCCGTTCGACATCCTTTCGTCGGCCATCTTCTTCTTCGGCTTGCTCTGGACCGTTTTGAAATACACGGAAAGGCGCACCTACCTGCTCTATCTGATGTGCGACACAATCTGGACCTGGGAGTTCTCGCACCGCGAGCGCCCCGAATGGGACCAGCGGCTCGACCGCTTCGCGCAGCATGTCTGCGACGTCGCGCAGGCCAGTGAAGCGGAGGAGATCGTGCTGGTCGGGCACAGTTCGGGATCGTTTCTCGGCACGGAAATCCTGGCGCGCGCCCTGAAACTCGATCCCTCGCTCGGCAAGCATGGCCCGCGCATCGTGCTGCTGACGCTCGGCGGCAACTACCCGATCGTCGGCTTCCACAAGGCGGCCTCCGATTTTCGCGAGCATCTGCGCGAGCTCGCGGTCGAACCTTCGATCGACTGGATCGAATGCCAGGCGCGCAAGGACGTGATGAACTTCTTCGACCTCGATCCGATCGCAAGCCACGGCATTGACGCCGGGCCTGCGCGGCGCAACCCGACCATCGTGCCGATACGTTTTCGCGAGATGATCCTGCCCGAGAACTACAATTGGTTTCGCTGGCAGTTCTTTCGCGTGCATTTCCAGTTCGTGATGGCGAACCAGGTGCCGCACGCCTATGAGTTCTTCATGATCGTCTGCGGCCCGGTTCCGCTGCGTGAACGGATCACACACCCTGCGGCCGCGCTTGCGATCGCAACGGGCGACGCGACGACCCGCGAAAACGGCTGGAAAGAGATCGAGTCAGTTCCCATCTACCGCCCGGGTGCCGCCGAATTGGGCGGCAGGGAACCGAACGTCCGTGCCGGCGGTTAAGGCCAACCAGCGTCACATGGCCGTCCCTCAGCCGCGCGGGTTGGCTTTGACGGTCGCTTTGGTGTAAAGGTTTCACGACTATGGGTGTTTTAAAGGCGGCCCGTCGCCATTTTTGACGGTGCTAAGCGCCTGATAAAACTGACAAAAGTGGCTTGGACGGGTATTAGCCACAAATGTGACAAACATCACGCGGGCCGACCATGAGCGCCATTAAGCTTTGAAACCAGGTTTCGATCCGCACGACTAACCGAAGGGACAAAGGCTGTCGCTGCCCGAACCTGAGCAAACCCATCTCGCGTCGGAGCGAAAATTCCGGCCCGCAAAACTGGAACCATGCCGTGACCTCATACAGTAAAACCCCGCTTCTCGACACCATCAGGACGCCGGAGGATTTGCGCCGGCTGAAGATCGACCAGGTCCGGCAGGTTGCCGACGAGCTTCGCCAGGAAACGATCGACGCCGTCTCCGTGACCGGCGGCCATTTCGGCGCCGGCCTCGGCGTCGTGGAACTTACCACCGCCATCCATTACATCTTCGATACCCCGCGCGACCGCCTGATCTGGGATGTCGGCCATCAGGCCTATCCGCACAAGATCCTGACCGGCCGCCGCGACCGCATCCGCACGCTGCGCACCGGCGGCGGCCTCTCCGGCTTCACCAAGCGCACCGAGAGCGACTACGATCCGTTCGGCGCCGCGCACTCCTCGACCTCGATCTCCGCCGCCCTCGGCATGGCGGTGGCGCGCGACCTCTCCGGCGGCAAGAACAACGTCATTGCCGTGATCGGCGACGGCGCGATGTCGGCCGGCATGGCCTATGAGGCCATGAACAACGCCGGCGCCATGAACTCGCGCCTGATCGTTATCCTCAACGACAACGACATGTCGATTGCGCCGCCGGTCGGCGCCATGAGCGCCTACCTGTCCCGCCTCTACTCCGGCAAGACCTACCGCACGCTGCGCGACGCGGCGAAGCAGATCAACAAGCGCCTGCCGAAGATTCTCGCCAACCGCGCCAACCGCGTCGAGGAATATTCGCGCGGTTTCATGATGGACGGCGGCACCCTGTTCGAAGAGCTCGGCTTCTATTATGTCGGCCCGATCGACGGCCATAATCTCGACCATCTCTTGCCCGTGCTGAAGAACGTGCGCGACATGGAGACCGGCCCGATCCTGGTCCATGTCGTCACGCAAAAAGGCAAGGGCTACGGTCCGGCGGAAGCTTCCGCCGACAAGTACCATGCGGTGGTCAAGTTCGACGTCGCCACCGGCACGCAGGCCAAGTCCAAGCCGAACGCCCCGGCCTACCAGAACGTATTCGGCCAGAGTCTCGTCAAGGAGGCCGAGAAGGACGACAAGATCGTCGGCATTACCGCGGCGATGCCGTCGGGCACCGGCATCGACATCTTCAACAAGGCCTTCCCGGCCCGCACCTTCGACGTCGGCATTGCCGAACAGCATGCCGTGACCTTCGCGGCGGGCCTGGCCACCGAAGGCTACAAGCCGTTCTGCGCGATCTACTCGACCTTCCTGCAGCGCGGCTACGACCAGGTGGTGCATGACGTCGCGATCCAGAGCCTTCCGGTTCGCTTCGCGATCGACCGCGCAGGCCTCGTCGGCGCCGACGGCGCGACCCATGCCGGCTCGTTCGACAGCGCCTATCTCGGCTGTCTGCCCAACTTCGTGATCATGGCGGCCTCCGACGAAGCCGAGCTCGTTCACATGGTGGCGACCCAGGTTGCGATCAACGACCGCCCGAGCGCGCTGCGCTATCCGCGCGGCGAAGGCCGCGGCGTGGAAATGCCGGAAGTCGGCGTGCCGCTGCCGATCGGCAAGGGACGCATCGTCCGCGAAGGCAAGAAAGTCGCGCTGCTGTCGTTCGGCACCCGCCTCGCCGAATGCGAGAAGGCGGCCGATGAGCTCGCCGCTCTCGGCCTTTCCGCCACCATTGCGGATGCGCGCTTCATGAAGCCGCTCGACGAGGAGATGATTCTCAAGCTCGCCCGCGACCATGAGGTCCTCATCACCATCGAGGAAGGCTCGATCGGCGGCTTCGGCTCGCATGTGATGCAGTTCGTCTCCGACCAGGGCATGCTCGACAGCGGCATGCTGAAGTTCCGCTCGATGATCCTGCCCGACGTGTTCCTCGACCACGACACGCCGGCTTCGATGTATGCCCACGCCGGCCTCGACTCCAAGAGCATCGTCAAGAAGGTGTTCGAGGCGCTGGGCAAGGACTTCAAGGCCGAGACCGTCAAGCTCGCCTAATGCTATCGACAGATACGCTGCACCTCTCCCGCTTGCGGGGGAGGTCGCATCGCATCAAGGATGCGATGCGGGTGGGGGCTCTCTCCACACGGGCAGCGTGACTCGGGGAGACACCCCCACCCAACCCTCCCCCGCGAGCGGGAGAGGGAGCGCAGTCTCCAGGCGGCTGCTATTTGGCTTCATCTATTCTCCGGTGATCCATGAACATCTACCTGGCAGGTCCTGATGTGTTCCTGCCGGATGCGGTCGAGATGGGGCGGCGCAAGGCCGATATCTGCGCGCGCCACGGCGTCACCGGGCGCTATCCCCTCGACAATACGATCGAACGCGGCGCCATTGACGCCTCACGGCAGATTTTCAAGGCCAATGAAGCGATGATGGACGCCTGCGATGCCATCATCGCCAATCTCACGCCGTTTCGCGGGCCCGGCGCCGACGGGGGAACCGTCTATGAGCTCGGCTACATGGCGGCCCGCGGCAAATTATGCCTCGGCTACTCCAACGATCCCTCGATCTATGCCGACCGCGTCCGCAGCTTCACGACGGTCGAGGCGCGTAACGGCCGCCTGATCGATGCGGACGGGCTGACGGTTGAAGATTTCGGCCACAGTGACAATCTGATGATGATCCACGCGCTCGATCTCTACGGAGCCCCGCTGGTGCTGCCGCGTGCAAAGCCCGCAGATATCTGGCACGACTTGACCGCGTTCGAAGTTTGCGTACGCATGGCAGCGGAACGGCGCCACTGATCGACAACCATGAGCACCACATGCCCTCTCCCCGCAAACGCATCGATCTGCTGCTGGTCGAGCGCGGACTGTTCGAGAGCCGGGCGCGGGCGCGAGCCGCCATCGAAGCAGGGCTCGTCGTCGCCAACGACAAGCCGGTCGTAAAGCCGTCGGAAGTCGTTGCCGCCGACGCCGTGCTGCAGGCCGAGCCCGCGCACCCCTATGTCTCTCGCGGCGGCGTCAAGCTCGCGGATGCGCTGGAGCAATATCCGATCGACATCGAGGGCCATGTCTGCCTCGACGTCGGCGCCTCCACCGGTGGCTTCACCGAGGTGCTGCTCGCCAATGGCGCGGCCATGGTATTTGCGATCGATGTCGGACGCGGCCAGCTTCATGCCTCGCTGCAGGAAAACCCCAAGATCGTCTCGATGGAAGCGACGGACATCCGAAAATTCGAGGGCAAGCGGCTGCCCGCCCGCCCCGACATCGTCGTCATCGACGTCAGCTTCATCTCGCTGAAGGCGGTGCTGCCGGTGGCGCTGTCGCTCGCCGCGGCGCCGATGCATCTGCTCGCGCTGATCAAGCCGCAGTTCGAGGCACAAGGCAAACATGGCAAGGGCGGCATCATCCGCGATGACGCCGTGCACCGAGAGGTCTGCGACGATATCGCTGACTTCGCAGCGGCGCAGGGCTGCACCGACATCAAGGTGTTCCCGTCGGCGATCAAGGGTGGCGACGGTAACAGCGAGTTCTTCCTGGGCGCGCGACGTGGTTGAAAAGCTGCTCATCGACCATGTCGGCCATCGCGGCGACGGCGTGGCGCTCAAGGGCCACGAAGCCGTCTACGTGCCGTATGCGCTCGGCGGCGAGACCGTCGAGGTGGAGGAGGTGCACGGCCATCCTGACCGGCGGCGGCTGCTTGCAGTCGAGATCGCGAGCCCGGAACGGATTGCGCCGTTCTGCCCGCATTTCGGCGTCTGCGGCGGCTGCGCGATCCAGCATTGGCAGGCTGACGCCTACCGCGCCTGGAAGCACCATCTCGTGGTCGAGACGCTGGGCCAGGCGAAGCTCGAATGCGAGGTGGCGCCGCTGATCGACGCGCACGGCGCGGGCCGCCGTCGCATCACCCTGCATGCGCGGCTCGGCACCCATGACGTGCTCAAGGTCGGCTTTGCCGCGGCCAATTCACACGACGTCATTCCCGTCGACCGCTGCCCGATCCTCGATCCCGGCCTGAACGGCGCGCTGGAGGCGGCCTGGGCGCTGGCCGAGCCGCTGATCAGGATGGGCAAGCCGCTCGACATCCAGGTCACCGCGACCAGCAACGGCCTCGACATCGATGTCCGCGGCTCCGGGCCGCTGACATCGGCGATGATCACGACGCTGTCGCGAATTGCCGAGAAACATCGCCTGGCGCGGCTGACACGGCATGGCGAGCTGGTGCTGATGCGCAACGCGCCAGATGTGACGATCGGCAGCGCGCAGGTCACGCTGCCGCCCGGCTCGTTCCTGCAGGCG
>Ga0207661_10002591_pt1 | contig 12431 bp, 9 predicted proteins | sample KBSC713LmetaG_FD_184337 | JGI IMG/M metagenome (GOLD analysis project Ga0207661, IMG submission 184337) | Corn rhizosphere microbial communities from Kellogg Biological Station, Michigan, USA - KBS C7.1-3L metaG (SPAdes) (version 2) | ecosystem: Host-associated > Plants > Roots > Rhizosphere ... | reverse complement strand
CCGCGTCGCGCACGGCCTCGTCGTCGTCGCCGAGCAGCTTCAGGAGCGCCGGCACCTCGTCGCGCAGCTGGCGCTCGCCGGCGATGCGGATCGCCTCCTCGCGCAGCTCGCCGCCGTCGGCGACCAGCGCGGCGTGCACAGCCGCCGGCGCGCCGTCCTGCAGCCGGTGCCGGGCCGCGACGCCTTCGATCAGGTCGCGCGCGATGTGCGTCGCGAGCACGGTCAGCGAAGGCGTCTCCGGTGGCTGAGCCGCCGCGCCCCCATGCGCTTTCTCCTTGGCGGGCTTGGCAGGGACCGTGTACGGCTCGACGCCCTGGCCGCCGACGTCGAACCCGACAGCGCCGGGCGCGTCGCTCGGCTTGCTGTCGACGCGCACGCGGACCTGCGCGCGCGCTTCACCCTTCGTCGCCAGCTCCACGGTCTCGGCGGTGACCGCGATTCGCGCGCGGGCGGTCGGGGCGGCGCCCCCGTCAGCGCCGCTCGCGGCGAACATCCCGGAAGCCATCAACGCCTCGCGCAGGTCGCGTTCCAGCGCCACGGCGTCGATGCGGTCGCTGTCAGACCGCGGAAGCGAGAGGTTCTCGATCACGATCGCACCCAGCGTCGGCCGCGGCGCAGGCGCGGCGGCGGGCGGCCGGGCGGCCTTGCGGTGGCACCCGGCGGTCGCGAACATGCCGGTGAGCGCGGCGGCGAGAACCAGCGTGGCCCCGCGCACCGGTCGCATCAAAGCACCTTGGCGAATACCAGCAGATCGTCGCCGTCGCGATAGAAGTCGGCGATCGCGCCGGCCAGCCGGAAACCGGTCTTCTCGTAGAATCGACGCGCGCCCCCCTGCCCCTCGAGGCTGGAGGTCTCGACGCGGATGACGCGCGCGCCGCGCTGCTTGAGCTCGTCGCCGACGGCGGCGCACAGGGTCGCCCCGATGCCGCGGCCGCGCGCCGCCTCGGCCACGACCAGCCAGTAGAGGTCGTATGCGGCGGCCGTCATCGGCGTCGCACCGAAGCAGGCGTAGCCCAGCACGCGGTCCCCGTCGTCCTCGACGGCGACGCGGACTTCATAACCGTCCTTCTCCTCGTCAGACGGAGCGAGCGCGTCGTCGAGCAGCTCGATCGCGCACGCGATCTCCTCGGAGCGGAACCCCGCCCCCTGCGAGAGGATGTCGATGAGCTGCCCGCGATCTGCCGGCAATAGGGATCGTATCCGCATGGGTGCGTCTCTGGAATGCGAGGTCGACGATGCGCCGGATCAATTCATCGTAGCCGAGACCGGCGGCGCGTCCGGCACGGGCGAATCCGCCGGACGCGTCCGACAGATCGCAGTTGGGGTTCACGTCGATGATGAAGGGGGTGCCGTCGGCGGCGAGCCGGACGTCGAGCCGGCCGTAGTCGCGCAGCTCCATCGCCGCGAACGCGGCGCGCGCGACGGACCCGATGCGCGCTTCGACCTCGGCCGTGAGGCCCGTGCAGCGAACCGGCTTCGTGCCGCGGTACTCGGCCGAGGACTCTTCCCACTTCGCCTCGAACGAGACGATGCGGGGCCGGTCGGCCGGCATTTCCGAGAAGTCGATCTCGTGCAGCGGCAGCAGGTCGATCCCGCCGTCCGCACGGCCCAGCATCGACACGTAGATCTCGCGGCCCTCGACGTAGCCTTCGACCAGCGCCGGCTGGCGGTAGCGCGCGACGATGTCGGCGACCTGGCGGCCCAGCTCGGCGCGATCGCGGACGACGGACCGCGAGCTGATCCCGGTCGACGCGTCCTCGCGCGACGGCTTGACGATCAGCGGAAACGGCAGCCTCACGCCCGACACCTCGGGCTCGGCCAGGAGGACCGCGTCGGGGGTCGGCACGCCGGCGGCGCGCAGCATCGCCTTCGCCTTGAACTTGTGCAGCGCCACACCCAGCGCGAGCGGCGGCGATCCGGTGTACGCGATACCCTCCCGCTCGAGCAGCATCGGCAGCAGCGGCTCGAACCGGGCGTCGCCCGACAGGGACTCGCACAGGTTGAAGACGACATCGGGCGCGAAGGCGGTGATCGCCGACATCGCGCCCATCAGGTCCTCGTCGATGCCGAGCACGTCGGTGACGAGACCCGCGCGCGCGAGGACGCCGACCACATCCTCGGAGGTGCCGCGGATGTCTTCACGCGACCCGTTCTCGGGATCCTGCTGGCTGTGCTCGAAGTCGCGGTTGTGAACGACTAGGACGCGCGCCTTGTCAGCGTTTTTCACGCACCAATCATTCTAGTGATCCGTTCTGACATTTCAATCTTCGAGATCGTGCTGGGCGATCGCGTCGAGCGAAGCGTGGCTTCGCCACGCGGAGCTCTTCGCGGGATGCGCGAAACCCGCCCAGGGTTTCGCACTGGATTCGATCGCCGGTTCGAAGGGAACGTCGAGCTCGCGTCCCAGCGCGCTCGCGACGCGCGAAGCGAGCACGTGCAGCGGTGGAACGGATCGACCGGCGCCGATCTCCGCGGCGATCGAGGTCGTGCGCGCGGCGGCGAGCCCGCAGGGAACGATCAGATCGAATCCATCCAGCGCGGCCCCGACGTTCAGCGCGAAGCCGTGGATCGCGACGCGGCGGTGGACGTGAACGCCGAACGCACAGATCTTGCTGCCGCCCTCCGCGCTGTTGCCGCCGACCCACAGCCCGGGCGTCTCGCGACGCCAGACTGCGTCGATACCCAGCTCGCGCAGCACACCCGCGATCGCGCGCGCCATGGCGGTGAGGTGTCCAACCACACCGGCGCGCAGCCGCACGATGGGATACCCGACCAGCTGACCGGGCCCGTGGTAGGTGACGTCGCCGCCGCGCGACGCGGCGTACACCTGGACACCGCGTCGCGCCAGCTCGTCGCGCGGCGCGAGGACGTTCGCCGGATTCGCCGACCGGCCCAGCGTGACGACCGGTTCGTGCTCGCAGAGCAGGAAGGTCTCGGGCGCGTCACCGCGCAGCACCCCCGTGCGCAGCGCCTCCTGCGCGCGGACCGTCTCCGCGAAGGGTACCCGCCCCAGCCACCGCCACACCGCCATGGCGGGGCCCCGGGTTACCCCTCGGCGATGTCGGCGAAGAAGTCGGCGTCGACGAAATCGACGCTGACCATCGTGTTGATGACGCCCACGCCGTGGCGAATGCAGGTCTCGGCCATCGCCGCGCCGTCCGCGATCTCGATCGGCGGCGCCGGCTTGGGATCGGTCTGGCCGCGCCCGTCGGAGGCCTTCTTCCACTCGGCGATGCCGTCGTCGGCGACGCGGCCCGCCAGCATCAGCAGACCCTCGTCCTGGCCGCGCGCCCGGATGCCCTCGCGCAGCTCGCCGATGGCGCGCCGTCCGGCCGAACCGGAGCCGAACTTGAACGCGACCAGGCACCGCGACGAGCGCGACCCGCGCCCGCGCAGTGCCTCGACGTAGATCGTCCCGTCGACGCGCTTGACGAACGTCGCCGGACCGAAGCCCTCGCGCTGCAGCAGCACGCGGGCGAGCGCCTCGAACGCGGGCGCCGGAAGCTCGGCGATGCGCCGTTCCAGGGCGGCCGCGGTCCGCTCGCGCAGCGCGCGGCGCGCCTCGCCGAACACCTGCTCGGCGCGTTCCAGCTCGGTGTCAGGGGGACGCCGGGCCAGCGCGTACAGACCCGCGCCCGCCGAGCGCACCCGCGGGCGCATTCCGGCCCGCAGTCGCTCGCGCGGCTCGGCGGCCAGCGCCGTCCGCATCACGCGCCAGGCCTCGTTGGGCTCGCCGTGAACCAGCCGCCGCCGGGTCGCCCCGTCAGCGATCTGGCGGACGTGCACGCCGCGGCCCGGCGCCTGCCCGCGCAGGATCTCCAGGGCGGCGTCGACCGGCGTCATGATGCGACGCGGGCCCTGCCCTTCGCCACCGCCGTTCGCGCCGGCTGCGGCCTGACCTTCTTCGGACGGCGGCGCGCCAGCCTCGGTCGCCGCTGCGCCTCCGGCCGTCACACCCGCGTCCGCGTACGCGCCGCCCTCGGCGGAACGCGCGGCCGACAACCCTTCGCCAGCGGGCGTCGACGGGCGCGGCCCTTCGCCGAACGCTCCGCCGCCCTCGCCCCGGCCACCCCGGCGGCGGCGGCGGCGGCGCCGCCGCCCACTCGCATCAACCGCGTCACGAAGCTCACCACCCGCACCGGGTCCCGCGCCGGCCTCACCAGCCGGACCAGCGGCGCCGGCCTCCTCGCCGGGGGCCCCTTCCTCTTCACCCTCGTCCTCACCGTCGACTTCTTCGTCGCCTTCGCCCGCGTCGCCGGCAGCCGAGATCTCTTCGTCTTCCATGGACGTCTCGTCCTCCTCATCACCGGCGGTCTCGTCGTCTCCCTCGAGAACGCCAGTTTCAGCCAGTGCGGCGGCGCGCGCTTCGGGCGAAAGCCCGGCGAGCTGCGGTTCGTCCGCGTCCGTATCCGTATCTTCTCCTGCGCCCGCGGCCGCTGTTCCCGCGCTCGCGACCACCGCGCCCCCGGCTTCCGCCGAGGCCGCCGCCGGTGCGCCACGCCGATCGCGTGCCTCGTCCTCGCCGCGGCCACCCCGCCCGCGCCGCCGACGTCCCCGTCCGCGGTCGCGGCCGCCATCGCGCCCGCCCTCCCGGTCCCGGCCGCCGTCGCGACCGCGCGCGCCGCGCTCCTCCTCGGCCGCCTTGCCATTGGCCGCCGCTGGCGCGTCGGCCTTCGCGTAAGCCGCGCGCTCGTCGGCGCTCACCTCAGGATAACGAAGGAGACCGAAGATCCCGGGCTTCACGCGCACGAACGGGTTCCCCGGCGCCTTCTTCACGGCCGCGGTGAGCTGGGTCTGCATCGTCACCTCGGGCGTGCGCCCGACGAACGTCAGCAACTTCTTGCCGAGCGCGTGCTCGGTCAGCTCTTTGTAATGTAGCGGCTTGCCTTCGTGCCGAAGGATCTCGAGCGCCGCCTCTAGGAAAGTCATGGCGCCCGTCTTTACCACAGATCCGCGCCGCGGTGTCCCTTCCAACCTCGTCCTCGTCGTCGTCGGAGACGAGATCACTTTTTTTGACGGCTCCGCTCCCCGAGGTTACCGGTGGATGGATGACAGCTCAGCGCAAGATCGGCGTTCTGATGGGCGGCCTCTCGGCGGAGCGCGACGTGTCGCTCCGGTCGGGTGAGGCCATCCTCGCGGCACTGGCGGACCGGGGCTACGACGCGTGGCCGCTGTTCGTCGACCGCGACGTCGACATGGTCCTCCGGCAGGCGCGCATCGACGTCGCGTTCCTGGCGCTGCACGGCCGCTACGGCGAGGACGGCTGCATCCAGGGAATGCTGGAGCTGCTCGGCATCCCGTACACCGGCTCCGGCGTTCTCGCCTCCGCGCTGGCGATGAACAAGGCGAAGGCAAAGGAGGTCTTCCGCCTGAACAACCTCCCGACCGCGCCCGGCTATCTCGTCGAGGCCGACAGCGGCGAGGATCTGATGGATCTGCACGGCGCGTTCGGCTTCCCGGTCGTCGTCAAGCCTTGCGGCGAGGGCTCGTCGTTCGGGACACGCGTCGCGCGCGACGAGCTGGAGCTGGAGCTCGCCGTCGAGGAGGCGATGCGCTTCGACGACGACGTGCTGGTCGAGCGCTTCATCGACGGCAAGGAGATCTCGGTCGCCGTCCTGGACGGCAAGCCGATCGGCGCCGTCGAGATCGTGCCCAAGCGCGGCTTCTACGACTTCCACAACAAGTACGCCGGCGGCCGCACCGACTACCACCTGCCGGCGCGCCTGTCGCCCGAGCGTTATCGCTCGGTGCTGCGGCTGGCCGCGCTCGCGCACGAGGCGCTGGGCTGCGACGGGACGTCGCGCGTCGACCTGGTCGTCAGCGACCGCGGCAACGAGGTGATCCTCGAGGTCAACACCCTGCCCGGGATGACCCCGAACAGCCTGCTGCCCAAGATCGCGCACAGCGCCGGCCTGTCCTTCGAAGACCTGGTCGAGGAGATCTTGAAGGGCGCCCGCCTGCGCGCCCACGGCCACCGCCGCGACCGCCGCGCCGTCCAGGTCTCGTTTCCGGGCCCGGAACGCCGCAACGGGTTCCTGACCGACGCTCACTAGCGGGCGGCGTCATGAAGGTCGCATCCTGGAAACGGGTGTGTTCACACGCCTGTAACGAGCGCTTGCGCTAGACTGCGCGCCCGTGGCACGGCGCCAACGCAAGCCAGTCGTCGGCAAACCGCCTGCGGTCACTGACCCGGCGTCCGCAAAGCTTTTCATAAACCGGGAGCTGTCCTGGCTCGGTTTCAACGAGCGTGTGCTCGAGGAAGCCCGCGACCCGACCGTCCCGCTGAGCGAGCGCCTGAAGTTCGTCGCCATCGTCGCCTCGAACCTGGACGAGTTCTTCATGGTCCGCGTGGCGGGCCTCAAGCAGCAGCTGTCCGGCAACGTCGTCGAGACGCCGCCCGACGGCCTCACCCCGGCCGAGCAGCTCGCCGCGATCAGCACGCGGGCGCACGCGATGGTCAACGACCTCTACGGCGGCTGGCGCAATGACATCGAACCGGGGCTCGCGAACCTCGGCATCCGGCGCGTGGCCGCCGCCGACCTGTCGCCCGATCAGAAGGCGCACCTGTCCGCGTTCTTCGCGCGCGAGGTGTGGCCGGTTCTCACGCCGCTGGCGGTCGACCCCGGGCACCCGTTCCCGATGCTGCGCAACCGCAGCCTCAACCTCGCGGTGTTCATGCACCGCGAGAAGGACAAGACCGGGCGGCGGGAGACGGTCGTCGCGGTCGTGCAGGTGCCGTCGGTGTTGCCGCGCCTCACCGAGGTGCCGTTGCCGCCGGCGGCCGCGACGGACGGCAACGGCGTCGCCCCGGCGGGCACCATCCGCTACGGGTACATGCTGCTCGAGGACCTGATCACCATGCACGCGGGCGAGCTGTTCCCCGGGTTCAAGGTGCTGGGCTGCAGCGCGTTCCGCGTGACGCGCAACTTCGACCTGTCGATCGACGAGGACGAGGCCGACGACCTCCTGAAGACGATCCAGAAAGAGCTGCGACGGCGCGAGCGCGGCAGCGCCGTTCGCCTCGAGATCGCCCACGACACGCCCATCGAGGTGGTGGTGTTTTTGCGCCAGGCGCTGCGCCTCGAGACCGACGACGTCTACCTGTTCGACGGCCCGCTGCACCTCGCGGACCTCGGGCCGCTCGCCGGCCGTGACGAGCTGAAGGAGTTCCGCGACGAGCCGTTCTCGCCGCAGATCGTGCCGCCGCTGCAGGAGTACGACGACATCTTCCGGGTCATCGCCCAGCGCGACATCCTGCTGCAGCACCCGTACGAGTCGTTCGAAGACGTGGTCGAATTCATTTCAGAGGCGGCCGACGATCCCAACGTCCTCGCGATCAAGCAGACGCTGTACCGGACCAGCGCGGATTCGCCGATCGTGCGCGCGCTGATCCGCGCCGCCGAGAACGGGAAGCAGGTGACCGCGGTCGTCGAGCTGAAGGCGCGCTTCGATGAGGCGCCCAACATTCAGTGGGCGCGCACGCTGGAGGATTCGGGCGTGCACGTCGTGTACGGCCTCATCGGCCTCAAGACGCACTGCAAGGTCGCGCTGGTCGTGCGTCGCGAAGGCAACAGAATCAAGCGTTACGTCCACTTGTCGACCGGCAACTACAACCCGTCGACGGCGCGGGTCTACGGCGACCTCTCCTACTTCACGGCGCGCGACGCGTACGCGGACGACGCGGGCGCGCTGTTCAACCTGCTGACCGGCTACTCGTCGCCGCCGTCGTGGAAGCGGTTCGCCATCGCGCCGCACGGCCTGCAGGATCGGATCATCGCGCTCATCGAGCGCGAGTCGGCGCTGGGATCGCGCGGGCGCATCATCGCGAAGATGAACGCGCTGGTGGACGCGCCCGTGATCAAGGCGCTGTACCGGGCGTCGCAGGCGGGCGTGTCGATCGATCTGATCGTGCGCGGGATCTGCTGCCTGCGCCCGGGGGTGCCGGGCACGAGCGACAACATCCGCGTCATCAGCATCGTCGATCGGTTCCTGGAGCACGCGCGCATCTTCCACTTCGGCAACGGCGGCAAGCGCGAGGTCTACCTGTCGTCCGCGGACTGGATGCCGCGCAACTTCCAGCGCCGGATCGAGGTCATGTTCCCCGTCGAGGACGAGGGGCTGCGCGACCGGGTGATCGACGAGATCCTCGGCATCGCGCTGAAGGACAACGTGAAGGCGCGCCAGCTGATGTCCGACGGCCGCTACATCCGCAAGCACCCCGCCGAGGCGGCGAACGGGGAAGCTGCGGAGGCGAAGATGCGCAGCCAGTACCGGTTCATGGAATTGGCGCGGGAGAAGGCTCAGGCGGGGCCGCCCCTGCCGGGGACGGGCGGCACCTATCATGTGCGACAGACACCGCCAGCCCGTCCGGGCACCGGTTCGGCCGCGGGCTCGACCACCGCGCCGTCGACGGCAACGTCGTGATGACCCCCACTCCCTGCTGGCGCAACAAAACCCCACAATCGGCCGTATCATGGTGCTCATGCGTGCTTCGCTTCGTCTCCGGTTCGTCGCTTCGCTGCTGGGCTTGTTGACCTTGGGGGCTGCGGCCCCTGCCCGTGCCTCGCTGGTGCTTGCGCTGGACCTGCCGACGATGGTGTCGCGCGCCGAGCATGTCGCGGTCGTCGATGTGGCATCCGTGAAGGCCGACTGGGACGCGCACCACGAGCAGATCCTGACCACGATCGATCTCGTGGTGGTCGAGAGCTGGAAGGGCGGCGACGCGCCGTCGTCGCACCTGACCGTCGTTCAGCCGGGCGGCACCGTCGGCGATCTGACGCAGACCATTCACGGCATGACCCGATTCGTGCCCGGCGAGCGCGCCGTCGTGTTCCTGTCGGGCCGCGCGGGTCGCTTGAACGTCGTCGGGATGGCGCAGGGCAAGCGCGGCGTCCGCCGTGACGACGCCACCGGGCGCTTCCTCGTGCACGCGCCCGACAAGGCGGGCGCGACGTTCATCCGCAGCACGACGACGACCCAGCCGTCACCGGTCTTCGAGGCGCACGCGCGGCCGCTGGAGGATCTGCGGGCCGACGTTCGCGCGCTCGCGGCGAAGCCCGCGACGGCGCCCGGTGCCAAGCCCGGCACCCCGACCGGCGGGACGAAGTGAAGCGCGGCGCCTTGCTGGCCGTCGCGGCGGCGGCGGCGTTGCTCGTCGGCCGTCCCGCCGACGCATACGTCCGTTACACGTCGAACACCGGAAAGATGTTCAAGTGGCCGCAGTCGTGCGTGCCGATGGTGGTCTTTCCGAATGACCTGCTGGGGATGATGACCCGCGACGAGATCATCAACGCCATCGACACGTCGGCGGCGACGTGGAGCAAGGGCGCCGACTCGTGCACCTACCTCGACATCACCACGACCAGCTCGTCGGACGCGACCCCGCGCGCGATCAACGACGGACACAACAACGTCATCTTTCGCGCGACCACCTGGTGCAAGCAGAACGCCTCGGGTGACTGCGACACCGACTACGACCCCGCCGCGCTCGCGCTGACGTCGGTGTCGGCGAGCACGTCGTCGGGCATCATCCGCGACGCTGACATCGAGGTGAACGCCTACCACTTCAGCTGGGCCGACCTGGTGATGCATCCCGACCTCCGGGGCGGCGGCCAGCTGTTCCACGATCTCCAGAACGCGGTGACGCACGAGATGGGGCACGTCATCGGGCTCGATCACACCTGCTACCTCCAGGGCCCGGCGCCGCTGGACAACAACGGGCAGCCGATCCCGGATTGCGCGAACGCGTCGGCCGACGTGCTCGCGACGACGATGTTCCCGTCGGCGAACCCGGGCGACATCGACAAGCGCGACCTCGCGCCCGACGACCAGCAGGCCGTCTGCGACATCTACCCGGCCGCGCAGGATCCGAAGGCGTGCTCGCCGGGGGGGACGGATCCCGGAGGGTGCTCGTGCGCGACGGGCGGCGGCGTGCCGGCGCCGGAGCTGGTCGCGATCGCTTTGCTGGTGGGCGGGCTGCTGGTGGCCCGCACGCGGCGGCGGCGCAGCTAGCTCGTGCGCGGCTGGCAACACTTCGCGCGCGCGGGCCTGCTGGCGGCGGTCGCGATCGCGATCGCGAGCGCGCCCGCGTGGGGCTACGTGCGCAAGAAGACGGACGGCGGCATCGATGAGTACTGGCAGCAGAACTGCATCCAGCTGAGCGTCTACATCAACGACTTCTCGGACATGACACGCGACGAGATCGCCAAGTCGATCGGCGCCGCCGCGCACACGTGGAGCCCGACGGCGGTGACTTGCCTGGACGGCACGTCGCACCCGTTCTTCGAGATCGCGCCGTCGCTCGCGCCGGCGGGCACGCGGGCGCCGCGGCCCGCCTACGACGGCCACAACACGTTGCAGTTCTACACCGCGGGATCGCCCTACTCCGACACTTCGGCGATCGGATCCTCGACCATCGCGCTGACGTCGGTGTGGGCGCGCGCCGACGGACACATCGTCGACGCCGACGTCCAGGTGAACGCGCAGGACTTGACCTTCAGGAATCTGGATCCGGGCTGGGTGAACGACGGGACGTTTCCGTACGACCTGCAGAACGCGCTCACGCACGAGTTCGGCCACCTGCTGGGACTGGGGCACACGTGCTGGGATCAGTTCAGCGACTTCGACCAGCCGATCGACGACATGGACGCGGGCGTCCCGCAGTGCTTCCCGCCGCCCGATATCGTCAAGGACACGGTGATGTTCGCGACCATCTCCTCCGACGCCGAGATCACGAAGCGCTACCTGTCGAAGGACGACATCCGCGGCGTCTGCGCCATCTATCCCCAGAGCGGGGACCCGCACACGTGCGCGCTGGACATGCCGGATGACGGGTGCGGCTGTCGTGCGGCGGGGCGATCCTCCGGCGGCGCTGGGCTGACGATGCTGACGCTGTTCACGATCGCGATCGCGCGTGGCCGACGCAGACGGGCCCGGGCGAAGTCGGCTACGAGCTTTCCAGCTCGACCCTGAGATCGCGCACGGAAGCTTCCCCCAGGTTCGAGCTGGCCGGGACCTCCAGCTCTTGCTCCGCGTTGCGGTAGCCGGTCGCGACGACAGTGAGCCGCCAGTGTCCAGGGACGAGGCGCAGCAGGCGAAACGAGCCGTCCTTCTTGACGTCCGCGGTCGCCTTCGCGCCGTTCGGGCCGACCGCCTCCAGGCGCCCGCGCGCGATCGCGGCGCCCGTCGTCTTCGCCTTCACCTCGCCCGCGATGCCGCCCGGGAACGGAACTGTCAGGTTCGCGTATTTCCCGGCGGTCACGGGCTGGATGCTGGTCGGGTAATCGGGGTGATGGATCTCCAGCCGCGCGTCGCCGGCGGGCAGCGGCCTGATCGTGAAGTGTCCGCCGACGTCGGCGACGCCGCTGGCGATGGGCGACCCGCCCGGCGAGCCGGGCGAACTGGGATCGACGGCGTCGGCGGGCCAGACGGCCAGGCGCGCGCGCGCCAGCGGCCGGCCGCCGTCGTCGCGGATCAGCCCCTCCAGCGACGCCTCGGCGCGGATCAGCTTGATCTCGACCGGGGGCGGCGACGACCCGGCTGTGACCTCGACCGGCGCCTGCGTCGTGCCCCGCCCGGGCGCGCTCGCGGACAGGCGGTAGCTGCCCGCCGGTAGCGCCAGCGCGAACTTTCCCCCCGCGTCCGTCACCGCCACCAGCCCCGCCGACGTGGCCGAAGCGCCGCTGCCGCCGACGACCACGCGCGCGCCGTCGATCGGGCTGCCGCTCTCGTCGACGACGCGGCCGGTGACCGGGAACCCCGGGCGCATGGCCAGCTTGCCGACGTCGCGGCGATCGCCCGGCGCGAGCACGAGCTCGTCGCTGCGCAGCGGTTCGGCGCCGCCGTGCGTGACCTCGACGCGGTAGCGTCCCGGGATCAGATCGTCGACGGTGAATCGCCCGTCGCGATCCGCGACGGTGGCGCGGGTGGTGCCCAGCGCCCGGCCCGCCCCGGACGGCATCGATGCCGCCTCGGCCGCGAGCGGCAGCGGGCCCGTCTGCACGGTCAGGTCCTCGATCGCGCTCGCGACGCAGCGGACGCGCGCGCCCGCCGCGGCGCCGCCGTGGGGATCGACGACCTTGCCGAAGACGCGCGCGCCGCGCACCAGCTCCAGCACGGCTTTCACCGGCTCGCCCTTTCCGCGCGCGTCCACCGACGGCGCGCGCCGCAGCACGTGGCCGGCGCGCGACGCCGTCAGGCGGTAGCCGGCCGGGAACAGCAGCGCGTTGAAGTTGCCCGCGCCATCGGATTGAACGAGCGTCGGCAGCGGATCCTCCCCGAGCGCGCCGGTGTCGCTCTCGATGCGGACCGGGACCGACGCGAGCGCGGCGCCGGCGTCGTCGATCACGCGGCCGGCGACGGCGCGGCCAGCCGACAGCGCGAGCACGACCGGCGCCGCCCCGGGACCGTCGCCGGCCTCGATCGCGCGCACC
>Ga0207661_10002588_pt1 | contig 12440 bp, 10 predicted proteins | sample KBSC713LmetaG_FD_184337 | JGI IMG/M metagenome (GOLD analysis project Ga0207661, IMG submission 184337) | Corn rhizosphere microbial communities from Kellogg Biological Station, Michigan, USA - KBS C7.1-3L metaG (SPAdes) (version 2) | ecosystem: Host-associated > Plants > Roots > Rhizosphere ... | reverse complement strand
GTTTCCCGACGACGACATCCGCGACATGTGGCGCGAAGCACTCGCCGACGCGGACGTCGAGGCGTTCGTCGCGGAGGAGGACGGCGAGACCGTCGGATGCGTGGCCCTCCGAGATGACTTCCTGCGCAACCTCTACGTCGTCCCGGAGCGCTGGCGAGGCGGCGTCGGCACCGCGCTGCACGATGTCGCGCTCGAGCGCCTGCGCGCGCGAGGCAACGCCGAGGCGAAGCTCTGGACGCTCGAGGAGAACCGGGACGGCCGCCGCTTCTACGAGAACCGCGGCTGGACGCTCAACGGCGAGACGCGGATCGTGCCGTTCCCGCCGAACCCGATCGACGTCGGCTACTCGAAGAAGCTCTAAGCGAGCTCGACGCGCTCGATCGTCACGTCGTCGTGCGGCTTGTCGCGCGAGTCGGTGTCGAGCTCCGAGATCGCGTCGACGGCTTCCATCCCGTCGGTCACGCGCCCGAACACCGTGTGCTTGCCGTCGAGCCACGGAGCCGAGTCGGCCGTGACGATGAAGAACTGCGAGCCGTTCGTGTTCGGCCCGGCGTTCGCCATCGCGAGCGCGCCGCGCTCCACCTTGTGGTCGTTGAACTCGTCCTCGAACGTGTAGCCGGGACCACCGCTTCCCGTGCCGGTCGGGTCGCCGCCCTGGATCATGAAGTCGGGGATGACGCGGTGGAAGATGACGCCGTCGTAGAAGCCGTCGCGGGCGAGCTTCGTGAAGTTCTCGACCGTCTTCGGGGCGGCGTCGTCGAAGAGCTCGACGGCGATCGCGCCGTGGTTCGTGTGCAGAGAGGCTGTGCTCACTCCCGCTCCCGACGCCGGCAGAGCCGGCGTCTCCGCTCTCTGTTGAGCTCCGTCGAGTCTACGCTCATGTGCGCAGCCTATCGGCGAGCGGCTCGATCGCTCCCGCGGTCGGCTCGAGCGCGCCGGACTCGAGCCCGTCGACGAGCTCGCGGAGCAGCGCGCGCGCCTCGCTGTCCTGGTCGACGCCGAGCACGGTGTTGACGGCGGCGAGATGCTCGCCGTTGTCGAACACCTCGACCGCGACGGTGTCGCGCTCGCGCGCAGGGACGTAGGAGTCCTCGGGCACGCCGACGCGGACGTGGACGACCCGCCCGCCGGGCAGGGTCGCGTCCTCCTGGATCGGGTTGCGCAGGCTCATGCCCTCTCCTTCATTGCGAGAGGAAGCGGGTCGCAAACACGGAACTTCCGTGGGTGGGCATCGACCGCATCGTCCACTTCCGCCCGCGGACGATCTTCGCGATCCTCGGCATCCTGCTCGGGGTCGCGATCGTCCTCTACGTGCTGTGGGTCGCGCGGCACGTCCTCAGCTGGCTGCTGATCGCGCTCTTCCTCGCCCTCGCGCTCAATCCGGCCGTCGAGCTGCTGCAGCGCCGTGGCCTCGGTCGAGGGCTCGCCTCGGGGATCACGTTCGTCGTCGCGCTCGCCGTCGTCGCGGGGATGGCGGCGCTCTTCATCCCGACGCTCGTCGACCAGGTGAACAGCTTCGCGAACAAGGTGCCGGACTACGTGCACGACCTGACGCAGGGCCGCGGCCGCCTCGGCTTCCTCGAGACGAAGTACCACATCGTGGAGCGGATCAAGTCGGCGCTCGAGAAGAACGGCGTCGGGAAGCTCGCCGTCGGCGCGGGCGCGGCGCTCGCCGTCACGAAGAGCGTCCTCTCGGCGGTCGTCGCGACCGTGACGATCGTCTTCCTCACCTTCTTCCTGCTGCTGGAGGGGCCGGACTGGCTGGAGCGGATCTACGGGCTCGTGCACGACGACCGGCGGCCGCGCTGGCGGCGCGTCGGCCACGACATCTACCGGACGATCGGCGGCTACGTCACCGGCAACCTCGTGATCAGCCTGATCGCGGGCGTGTCGTCCGGGATCGTCGTGTGGCTCGCCGGCGTGCCGTACGCGGCCGCGCTCGGCCTGCTCGTCGCACTGCTCGATCTGATCCCGCTCGCGGGCGCGACGATCGCGGCGATCGTCGTCGTGCTGGTCGCGATCGCGGCGAGCGGCGCCACCGCGGCGATCGTCGTCGGCGTGTTCTTCGTCGTCTACCAGCAGGTCGAGAACCACCTGATCCAGCCGCTCGTCTACGGGCGGACGGTGCAGCTCTCGCCGCTCGCCGTGCTCGTGGCCGTCCTCGTGGGGGCGGAGCTCGCCGGCGTGCTCGGAGCGCTGGCCGCGATCCCGGTCGCCGGGGCGCTGCAGGTCGTCTTCGTCGACTGGCGGCGGAGCCGGCTCGAGGTGGCTGCGCCGGCCTCGTCCGCCTAGCCGTTATCGGTTTCGGACCTGGGCCGTATCGCGCAGAAGAATCCTCCTTTCGGCCGATGGAGATCGCGGTCGAAACGCCGATTCTCGTCTGGTGATGCGCGCCGCACGCATTGCCGCCGGGACGGCCCTCGCCGCCGTCCTGCTCGTCCCCGCCGCGAGCGCGGCGCCGGGCGGCGGCACGCACGCGCTGACGCGGCTCGAGTCCGGCGTCCTCGTCGACATCAACGCGTTCCGCCGGGCGCACCGGCTGGCGCCGCTTAAGCTGAACGTGCGCCTCACCGCCGCCGCGCGGTCGCACACGCTGCAGATGGCCCATGACGGCTACTTCGCGCACGATTCCGCCGACGGCTCCTCGTTCTGGCGGCGGATCCAGGCGTTCTACACGTCGAGCCCGTGGCGCTACTGGTCGGTCGGCGAGAACCTGCTCTGGTCGTCGCCCGACGTGACGCCGTCGAGCGCCCTGAAGATGTGGCTGGCGAGCCCCGAGCACAGGGCGAACCTGATGAACCCGCGCTGGCGGGAGATCGGCGTCGCGGCCGTCCACGAGGTCGCGGCGCCGGGCGCGTTCAAGGGCCTCGACGTCACGATCGTGACGACCGATTTCGGCGTTCGCAGGTAGCGCGTACCCTGCGCGTACGCGCCGGTAGCTCAGGGGACAGAGCGGCGGACTTCTAATCCGCGGGTCGGAGGTTCGAATCCTCCCCGGCGCGTCCACCGTTCTCCATACGAAGGCACCCGAGACAGGGAGGTTTCCGTATGGCCGAGCGCAAGCTCGAGGGGAAGAAGGTGGCGATCCTCGCCGCCGACATGTTCGAGCGGGTCGAGCTGGAAAAGCCGCGCAAGGCTCTCGAGGACGCGGGGGCGACCACCGAGATCGTGTCGATCCACGACGGCGAGATCCAGGGGTTCGACCACTTCGACCCGGCGACCACGGTCACGGTGGACAAGACGGTCGAGGAGGTCTCGGTCGACGACTACGACGCGCTCCTGATTCCCGGCGGCGTCGGCAATCCCGACCAGCTGCGCGGCGACGAGAACGCGGTCGCCTTCGTCCGCGAGTTCGCCGAATCGAAGAAGCCGATGGCGGTGATCTGCCACGGCCCGTGGATGCTCGTCGAGTCGGGCGCCGTGCGCGGGCGCAAGGTGACGTCGTGGCCGACGCTGCAGACCGACATCCGCAACGCGGGTGGGGAATGGGTCGACGAGGAGGTCGTCGTGGACGACGGCATCGTCACGAGCCGCAAGCCCGACGACATCCCGGCGTTCAACGAGAAGATGGTCGAGGAGTTCTGCGAGGGCCGGCACCCGGCCCGCACGAACGCATAGCTACTCTGTGGCTTCCGCGGTGGCGGTAGCTCAGTTGGTAGAGCTCCGGGTTGTGGTCCCGGTGGTCGTGGGTTCGAGTCCCATCCGCCACCCTTTCGAGCCGACGCGCAGTGGCCTGACGCCGGGATAGGCTCAGGCCATGGCCGACGCCCTCGAACAGCTGAAGCTCCGGTCCGGCGACCTCGCCCGCCTCCAGCAGATCGGCGGGCTGCTCGCGTGGGACATGCGCACGATGATGCCGCCGGCCGGTGCCCGCCACCGCGGCGAGCAGATGGCGTACCTCCAGCGCACGGCGCACGATCTGGTCGTCGACCCGGAGATGGGGCGGCTGCTCGACGAGCTCGACGCGACCAAGGACTCGCTCGACCCCGACTCGTTCGACTACGGCCTGATCCGCCTGATGCGGAAGACGTACGACAAGGAGATCGACGTCCCGGCCGAGCTCCGCAGCGAGATGGCGCGCGCCGCCGCCCAGGGCAACGCGGTCTGGATCGACGCGAAGGCCGCGTCCGACTTCGCACGCTTCCTGCCGGCGCTCGAGCGGAACATCGAGCTGCGTCACCGCTACGTCGAGGCGCTCGCGCGCGAGGGCGAGCCGTACGACGTCCTGCTCGACGACTTCGAGCCGGAGACGAAGACCGAGGACGTGACGCGCATCTTCGCGGAGATCCGCGACGAGCTGATCCCGCTGATCGCCGACCTGCGCGACCGCGAGGTCGACGACTCGTTCCTCGACGGCGACTATCCGATCGACCGGCAGATCGCGCTGCTACAGGACATCGTGGACACGTTCGGGCACCGGCCGGACAGCTGGCGCATCGATCCGACGGAGCACCCGTTCGCCTCGTCCGCCGGCCGCGACGACATCCGGGTCACGACGCACTACTACCCGGACCGGCTCACGTCGCTCTTCTCGGCGATGCACGAGTACGGGCACGGCCTCTACCAGCACCAGTTGCCGGTCGAGGCGGAGCTGCTGCCCGTCGGCGGGCCCGCCTCGCTCGGCATCCACGAGTCGCAGAGCCGGCTCTGGGAGAACCTCGTCGGGCGCAGCCTGCCGTTCTGGCGCTTCTACTACCCGCGGCTCCAGGAGCGGTTCCCGGAGCAGCTGCAGGACATCGAGCTCGAGCGCTTCTATGCGGCGATCAACAAGTCGCAGCCCTCGCTGATCCGCATCGACGCGGACGAGGTGACCTACGGCATGCACGTCATCCTCCGCTTCGAGCTCGAGCAGGACATCATCAACGGTCGCGTCGAGTTGAAGGACCTGCCGGAGGTGTGGGGCCAGAAGATGCACGACTACCTCGGCGTCGATGTCCCAGACGACGCGCACGGCGTGCTCCAGGACATGCACTGGTCGACCGGCCTGATCGGCTACTTCTCCACGTACCTGCTCGGCACCGTCATGTCGGTGCAGATCTGGGAGCGGATGGCCGAGGACCTCGACGACCTCGACGAGCTGATGGAGCGCGGCGAGTTCACGCCGCTCCGCGAGTGGCTCGGCGAGCACGTGCACGCGCACGGCCGCAAGTACCCGCCGCAGGAGCTGCTCGAGAAGGCGATCGGCTCTCGCATCGACGCGAAGCCGTACCTCGCCTACCTGAGGCGGAAGTACGGCGCGCCGGTCGCCGCGTAACGGCCCCGATACCCTGTCGGGGTCCGGCCCCGTAGCTCAGCGGACAGAGCGGCAGCCTTCGAAGCTGCGTGCGGTGGTTCGATTCCACCCGGGGCCATAGCCCGGATCTCGCTCAGACGGCGACGGTGCTGCGGCGCACCGACCGGATGCCTTCCGCGAGCTCGGCCGGGGTGAACGGCTTCGTGAGGATCGCCTCCTCGGTCCGGTCGCGGAGCGACTCGGCCGGATAGCCCGAGACGAACAGGACGGGGAGGCCGGGGACGATCGTGCGCGCACGGTCGACGAGCGCCGGGCCGTCCATGCCGGTCATGACGACGTCGCTGACGAGCACGTCAGGCCGTTCGCCCTCGGCGAGCAGGAGCAGCGCGTCCTCGGCGCTCGCGGCGGAGACGACGTCGTAGCCGCCGCGGGCGATCATCTCCGTCGTCACCCGCCGGACGATCTCCTCGTCCTCCACGAGCAGCACCCGGCCGGTGCCCTGCGGCCCGGGCTCGTCCGCGGGGACGGCCGGGAGCGGTTCCGCGGCACACGCCTCCTGCGGGAGCTGGATCGTGAATGTCGTCCCGGTGCCCGGCTCGCTCGCCACCTCGATCGTCCCGCCGAGCTGGCCGACGATCCCGTCCACGGTCGAGAGCCCGAGCCCGGTGCCCTTGCCGACCGGCTTCGTCGTGAAGAACGGGTCGAAGATCCGCAGCCGCGTGTCCTCGTCCATCCCCGCGCCCGTATCGCAGACCGAGAGCCGGACGGACACGCCGTCGTGGCGGACGCGCACGCGCAACAGGCCGCCGGCAGGCTCCATCGCGTCGCGCGCGTTCAGGACGAGGTTGAGCAGCACCTGCTCCATCTCGCCGCGGTCGACCCGCGCGACGCCGCCGCGCTGCAGATCGAAATCGAGGAGGATCGTCTCGGGGAGCAGGCTCCGCAGGATCGGCTCGACGTCGGCGACGACGTCGGCGACGTCCGCGGGCGTGAGCCGGAGCACCTGCCGCCGCGAGAACGCGAGCAGCTTGCGCGTCAGCTCGGTCGCCCGGTCCGCGGCGATCGCGATCGCGCGCACGCGCTCGCGTCGCGGGTCGCCGGTCTGCAGCTCGCGCTGCAGGAGGTCGGCGTAGCCCGACACGGCCATCATCAGGTTGTTGAAGTCGTGGGCGATCCCGCCCGCGAGCTGGCCGACGGCCTCCATCTTCTGCGCGTGGCGGAGCTCCTCCTCGAGCCGCTTCGCGGCGGTCACGTCCTCGATCACGGCGATGCCGAAGCTGTTGTCGTCGGGCGCCGTGAGCGTCACCTCCGCCCATACCGGCTCGCCGTCCTTGCGCACGTAGCGCCGCTCGAAGGTGTACGCGACTCCGGGCCGCGGCACGAGCATCTGGTCGAGATCGTCCGGGTGGACGAGCGTCGTGAAGTGCCGGCCGGCGAGCTCGTCGGCGGAGTAGCCGAGGATGCGTTGGAGCGCGGGATTCGAGCGCTCGATGACTCCCTCCGGGCCGACCGAGATGCCGATCCCGACGGCGTCGAAGACGAGTCGGAACAGCCGCTCGGACTCCTCGGCGCGCGCCCGCAGCTCGTTCAGCTTCTTCAGGACCAGGGAGATGCGCTTGACGACCAGCGCGACGATGGCGAGCGCGAACGCGGCGAGCGCGAAGCCCGTCCGGTCGCCCTGGACGGCCTCGAAGGCGCCGAACCCGACGGGCGTCGCGGCGAGCGCGACCCCGAGGATCAGCAGCAGCCGGTGGTTCGAGCGGACGTGGTCGCGCACCTCCCGCGGCGGCAGCCGGCGCATCGAAGGGTGCAGCGCGGCCGCACCGAGGAGGAGGTAGACGAGCGTGTACGCCACCGACATCGCGCGGGCGGAGGCCGCGGACCCGAAGAAAAGGCTCGAGTACGCGACGTCCGTCACCGTGAGCGCGAGCACCGCTGCCGTGATCAGCTGGACGGCGCGGAGGCGGATCCACGGTGAGATCGCGATCCGCAGCAGCAAGAGCGAGAGCGTCAGGTCCCACGTCGCGTTGAGCGTCGCGACCGAGGCCGAGAGGGCGCCGGCCTCGTGGAAGAGGCGGAGCGCGACCGGCCACAGCAGCCCGACGGCGACGGTGCCGCCGATCGCTGCGTCGAGCGCGTCCGGGCGAACGCCGCGGGTGGTGCGCAGGAGGATTGCGGCGGCGACTGCGAGCCCGACGTAGCCGGGCTGGTAGAGGAGGTCGCCGTCGCCGAAGACGTTCGCGGCCACGTGGACGGCGCCCGCGAGCTGTGCGATCGCGCCGAGGCCCCACAGGCCGTTCGCCGCCGCGATCGCGAGCCAGAAGCCTCGGTGGCGCGCCCGGTGCGCCCGCAGGCCGAGGAGGACGGCCGCGGCGCCGAGCAGGCAGGCGCCCGCCCAGGGCGCGGCGTTCCACCGGAGGTCGGGGCCCGTCCACGCGGCGGCGGCGCAGAGCGCCGCCCCTGCGAGCACATAGAGAAGGACGAGACGCCGCACCTTGGTAAAGGATCGCCACAGCCGGCTCGAAGCGCAGTCGCACATCCGGGTCATCGGGCTACCCCGTTTCGGGGATGATGTCCGCGTGCTACTCGACCTGACGCCGGACGAGCTCCTCTCGACGACGCGCGCGGTGCGCAAGCGGCTCGACCTGGAGCGTCCCGTCGAGCGGGAGGTGCTCGAGGAGTGCCTGCAGCTCGCGCAGCAGGCGCCGACGGCCAGCTACTCGCAGAACTGGCACTTCGTCGTCGTCACCGACGCGGCCAAGCGGGCGGCGCTCGGCGAGCTCTGGCGGCAGGTCGCCTACCCGTACCTCGAGCGCGGCGGGCCGAGAGAAGGTCGGATGAAGCGGGTCGGCGACGCGGTCGTCCATCTGGCGGAGCACATCCACGAGGTGCCGGTCCACGTGATCCCCTGCGTACAGGGCCGCTACGAAGGGAAGCCGAACGCGCTGGTCGCAGCGATGTTCGGCTCGATCGTCCCGGCCGCCTGGTCGTTCATGCTCGCCGCCCGCGCCCGGGGGTTGGGCTCGGTCTGGACGACGTTCCACCTGCTGCACGAGCGCGAGGCGGCGGAGATCCTCGGGATCCCGTACGACGAGGTGACCCAGGTCGCGCTCATCCCCGTCGCGTACACGGTCGGGACGGAGTTCAAGCCGGGCGCGCGCAAGCCGCTCGACACGATGGTCCACTGGGACGGCTGGTAGACCGCTAGTTCAGGTAGCGCCCGAACCAGTCGAGGATCGTCTCGAAGCGGACGACCCGGTGCACCGGTGAGCCCGCGCGCGAGAGCTCGTGGCTCTCGGCAGGGAAGCGCACCATCTCGACTTCCTTGCCGAGCAGCCGCAGCAGCGTGAACAGGTGCTCGCCCTGCTCGATGTTGCAGCGCAGGTCCTGCTCGGAGTGGAGCACGAGCACCGGCGTCTCGATCTGCTGTGCGTACGTGGACGGTGACTTCTCGATATACGCGTCGACGTTGTCCCAGAGCGGTCCGCCGAACTGCCGCGCGAACACCCAGAAGAGGTCGCTCGAGCCGAACATGCTGACGAGGTTGTTCACGGCGCGCTCGGAGATCGCCGCCCTGAAGCGGTTCGTGTGCCCGACGATCCAGGAGGTCATGTAGCCCCCGTACGAGCCGCCGATCACTCCGACCCGGTCGCGGTCGATGAAGTCGAAGCGCTCGAGCGCGGTGTCGACGACCGCCATCAGGTCCTCGTAGTCCTTCGAGCCCCAGCCCGGGCCGGCGTCGCCGACCGGGCCGCGGATCGCACGCCCGTGCTCCTCGCTGTAGCCGGAGCCGCCGCGCGGGTTCGAGTAGAGGACGACGTAGCCCGCGCCCGCGTAGACCTGGGTCTCGTCGAAGAAGCCGGTGCCGTACTGCGAGAAGGGGCCGCCGTGGATGTTCAGGATCGCCGGATAGCGCGTGCCCTGCTCGAAGCCGGCCGGGCGCGCGATCCACGCGTCCACCTCGTACCCGTCGGCGGAGGTCGCGGTGAACCGCTCGGGCTCGGAGAGCTCCCGTCCCTCCTCGAACGCCGAGCCGACGTGCGTGACCTGCCGATCGTCGACGTACAGCTCGCGCATGTGCGTGGTCGCGCCGACGACCGTCGCGAAGCGGCCGGCGCGGTGGTCGAACGCGGCGATCTGCCGCTCGCCGCCCTGCAGCAGCTCCGGCTGCGCAGAGCCGTCGGCGGGGACGGCGTACAGGTGGATGTTCCCGCCGTCCTCGATCGTGAAGAGGATGCGGTCCCCGTCCCAGACCGGCTCGCGCGAGTCGGGGTACGGCGACGTCTGCCGGTCGAGCGACTCGGTGAGGATGCGGACGTCGCCGCCGTCGGCGCTCATCACGCCAATCTGGCTGTGGTGCGGGTACGTCCCGTCCTCGAGCTGGAAGTGGAAGGCGATCCGCGTGCCGTCCGGCGAGACCGACGGGCTCTCGTAGGAGTTGTCGTCGCGACTGAGCCGCTTCGGCTCGCCGTCGCCGCCGGCGTCGAGCGTGTAGAGGCGGTTGATCAGGGAGGTGTCCCAGTCCTCGTCCCGGAGCCCGCTGAAGACGAGCGTCCGGTCGTCGAGCCACGCGGGCGCGCCGTGCTCGTAGTCGCCGGAGGTGAGCTGGGTCGCCTCGGCGCTGCCGTCGACCGGGACGACGAAGAGCTGGGTGCGGCGGTCGCCCGTCCAGCCGACGCTGTCGAGCTTGTGGAAGACGCGGGTGAAGCGGCGCGGGCGGCGCTTGCGGTCGTCCTCCTCCTCGTAGGCCTCGTCGCGCACGCGGGACGCGAAGGCGAGGCGGGTCGAGTCGGGCGACCAGGCGGGCGGCTCGACCCCCTCCTTCAGGTCGCTGAGCTTGCGCGGCTCGCCGCCCCGGGCGGGGATGACGTAGAGCGCCGACGGCGTCTTCTTGTCCTCGCCGCGGTTCGAGGTGAAGGCGAGCCACCGTCCGTCGGGCGACCAGCGCGGCGAGCCGTCGCGCTTCGACCCCGAGGTGAACTGCGTCGGCTCGCCGGAGCCGTCGAGCGGCGCCAACCAGACGGCGCTCCGATACTCGCTCGACTCGCGGTCGACCGTCGTGACGACGTACGCCACGCGCGTGCCGTCGGGGGAGATGCGCGGATCCGCAGCCCATGTGAGCTCGTAAACGTCCTCGGGCCGCATCCCTGCCACAAGTCAGCACTCTAGTCGCGTCCTCGACGGATGTGTGCTCGCCCGACGGGGTGCTGGCCTAGAGTGTGCGCACGCGCGGGCGTGGCGGAACTGGCAAACGCGATGGGTTTAGGTCCCATTGGGCTTCGCGCCCTTGGAGGTTCGAGTCCTCTCGCCCGCATGACGACGAGCAAGTAACAGTGTGTTACTTGCTCGGGTCACGGGCTGCGACGAGCCGACGAACGGCGACGGCGAGCGCGATCCAGATCGCGCTCATGCCGAGCATCAGGAAGGTCGTCCACACGTCCACGCGGACGACGTCATTCGCCGTCCGCCCGCACCGCTCCTTCCGCCCGGACGAGTGATTCGATTCGGGCCGCCGCACGGTCGAGCGCGGCCTCGTCGAACAGGTACGGCGTCGCGTTCGCGATCAGGTGCGCCGGCCCGTCGAGCTCGTCCGAGCCGGCCGCGGCGTTCAGCGCGTACCGGACCGGGATCTCGTGGCAGACGACGAGGACGCAGGCCGCCGGCCGGTCGAGCAATGCCCGGAATCCACGCGCGTAGCGGAGCGCGGCGGCGTCGAGGGACTCGCCGCGGGGGAACGCTTCGCTGCGCGCATGCCCGGCCTTCCAGGCGCGGTAGTCGTCGATCGTCCGCCCGTCGAGCTCGCCGACGTCGATGTCGTCGAGCAGCGGCTCCGTCTCGATCGGCACGGCACGCCCGGCGAGCGCGACCGCGGCGGTCTCCGCCGTCCGCTCGAACCTCGTGTGGACGCCCAGGTCGAGCGGGAGGTGCGCGAGCTGCGAGCCGAGCAGCGCCGCGGCCGCCCGGCCGGCAGGCGTCAGGGGCGCCGGCACGCGCGGGTCGCCGTTGACGAGCCCCGCCACGTTGAGCGTCGACTGCCCGTGGCGGCTGAGCACGAAGACGCGCACCGGGGTCTCACGCTACAGCTCCTTTGCTCTAATGGTCCGGTGCAGGCCTCGGTCGTAGAGCTCCCGGAGAACCACGTCAAGCTGACGGTGCAGGTGCCGTCGCACGACGTGCACCACGCGGTCGAGCACGCGGCCTCCGATCTCGCCGAGACGGCGAAGATCCCCGGCTTCCGGAAGGGGAAGGTCCCGCGCCAGCTGCTCGTGCAGAAGATCGGCCGCGAGCGCCTGATGGCGGAGGCGATCGAGAGCCACATCGGCGGCTGGTTCTGGAACGCCGCGGCGCGGAACCGGGTCAGGCCGGTCGCGCAGCCGCAGTACGACTTCGAGCTGCCGCAGTCCGACGAGTCCGACTGGGAGTTCACCGCCACCGTCCGCGTCCAGGCGAAGCCCGAGCTGCCCGACTGGTCGACCCTCGAGGTGGGGGCGATCGAGCCCCAGGTGCCGGAGGAGCTCGTCCAGCGCGAGCTCGACGCGCTCCGCTCCACGGTCGCCGAGCTCGTGCCGGTCGAGGGCCGCCCCGTCGCGCCCGAGGACACGGTCGTCGTCGACCTCGTCTCGCCGAGCGGCGAGACGCGGCGCGACTACGTCGTCGAGCTCGGCCGCGGCGCCGTCGTCGACGAGATCGAAGCCGGCGTCGTCGGCATGAGTGCAGGCGAGACGAGGGAGATCCCGTTCGAGCTCGCGGACGAGGAAGAGCAGTCCGTGACGCTGTCGGTGAAGGAGATCAAGGAGAAGAAGCTTCCCGACGTGGACGACGAGCTCGCGCGGTCCGCGAGCGAGTTCGAGACGCTCGCCGAGCTGCGCCACGACATCGAGTCGCGGCTGCTCGAGCAGATCACCGAGGAGGTCGAGGCGCAGTTCCGCAGCGACGCGGTCGACGCCCTCGTCGACGCGTCGAAGGTCGACGCGGGCGGCCCGCTCGTGGAGGCGCGCACGCGCGAGCTGCTGCGCGGCCTTGCCCAGCAGGTGGAGTCGCGCGGCATCCCGCTCGAGACGTATCTCGCGATGACCGGCCAGAGCCCCGAGGCGCTCGTGTCGCGGCTCGAGGAGGAGGCGCGGCGCTCGGTCGCGCGCGAGCTCGTGCTCGAGGCGGCGGCGGACAGGCTCGGCATCCAGGTCACCGACGAGGACGTCGAGGCGCT
>Ga0207661_10002587_pt1 | contig 12443 bp, 8 predicted proteins | sample KBSC713LmetaG_FD_184337 | JGI IMG/M metagenome (GOLD analysis project Ga0207661, IMG submission 184337) | Corn rhizosphere microbial communities from Kellogg Biological Station, Michigan, USA - KBS C7.1-3L metaG (SPAdes) (version 2) | ecosystem: Host-associated > Plants > Roots > Rhizosphere ... | reverse complement strand
CCCACGACTTGAAGGGCCCACGGCCAGCCGGTACATGAATGGAGACCCGATTCCAGGGATCACCCTGGGCCAACGAACCGGACCAATCCTGCGAGCATTCACGCTCGTGGATGACCGCAATGACGGCCCATGGGACGCCGGTGCAGACGGAGACGGCCTGGTAGCGGGATTTGGCGGGAGGCGCGATCAGGCGCATGGCCACGGAGGTGAAATCCCGCGTGGACTGGGCCGTTGCCCAGCGTCGTTCGTTTGCTGCCTTGAGCGTCGCGAGATCAGTCATGCGTGTCAGCTATGAGGTGGGATGATAGAATTGCGAAATGCGAGACGTAGTGACGAATTGCCGTCGCAAGGTTGCTCGCCTCAGGCTCGATTTCAGCTTCGGACAGTTTGAAAAATTCGGCGTGCGGCGGCCCGCTTCCTGCGGGGTCGCGCCAGTCTCAACCTCAGCGATCGCGAGCATTGGGTTTTCGAAAGGCTGGCGGCAGCGCCGCGGCTGCGATCTACAAGGCAATCCGGCCATTGAATATGCCAGCTCCCTTCGTGAAGCTTACACGTTGCGCATTCGGTGGTTGTGGATTAGTTTTCAGCCGCGCTGATCGGCGGCCGAGCGGCACGTTGTAGGGATTGCCGTACAAGCCTCGAAGATAGAACGCACCATCCGTATTGTTATACATCGCGACATAAGGCGTGCCCTGGATCAATACGCCCGCTAGCAACTCGGTGTTGGGTGCGGCGCGCAGCGGCTTGGACCCAAGGCTGTCTACATTCAGCGTCACCGTCGCGCCGTTGGTCACATGCGGCGTGAAGGCGATCATCTGGCCGCCGAGATGGGCGAGCGTGTCGAACACCTGGTAAGACGCGACCGTATACGCCGTCGACGTGCCGCCGGTGACGATGGCGCCAGCGATATCGTCGCGGTATTTTGCGGTCGCGGCCATCATGGCGCGCGCGGAATCGTTCACGCTCGAGGGCGCCTGCCCTTCGGCCCAGTTGATTGTCGAGTCCGCGGTGGCGTTCGAGGCCGCCGTTTGCGACCACTTGTAGAGAGTCATGTTGTGGTTCCCAATATGGAAAAAGGCGATCTCCGAGGAGATCGCCTTTGTTCTGAAATGGACGATGGACAAGCCGCGCGGCGATATTCCGTTCCTGCGCGGAAAAAGCGACTGGCGCGCTATTCGGTGCGGTTGAGCTCGAGGTATTGCAAGCAAGGGCACGCGGGCGCACGCGCGATCAGGAGGTTGCGGATTACGCCAGTAGGCACCCCTGGACTTTCCTTCGCCACCGCCTCGGCACGCGACTCGATGATCGCGCCAATGTGCTGATAGCGATCCGGATAGAGTGAGAGGTCGAGCCGCCGCTCCTCCTCCAGCACCGCCGGAAACCAGGGATTGTCTCGCCAGCTCGCATTCACCACGATCGCGCCGTCCGGCTTGCGGCCGCGCAGGAAATCGTCGATGGCGTCGGACTTGCGACGCGGATTCCACGACGCCCACAACTCGGAATCCCTGGCGCGGATGGTCGGCCGCAGCAGCGCGAGGCTGCGCGCGCTCAGGCTTTGCGCCTCGTCGACCCAGGCGATGCGAAATCCCTCGAGGGATTTGATCGAGTCCGCCGTGTGATCCTGCATGCCGCGGAAGATGATGAGCCCGTCGCCCGGCGTCTCGATCTTGTCGTTGAACACCTTAAAACCTTGGCCGAGGCCGAGCGAGGCGATCTTGCTTTCGATCAGGCGCTTCGAGGATTGCGCCAGCGTGCGCTGCGCCTCGCGGATGCAGACCGCGAGCGTGCCGCGCTCGGCCTGGCAGGTCTCGACCAGGAGCTCGCCGAAGAAGTGCGACTTGCCCGAGCCTCTGCCGCCAAACGCGCCCTTATAGCGCGCGGGCGCCAGCAATGGCTCAAACACCCGCGCTGTCTTTATTCTCAGGATGGACAATGACGCGCTCAATTCGTTGGATCAGTTCGAGGGCGCCATTGTCGCCGTTCTCCAGCGCCTGCACGGGCCTGCCCCAGCCGCGATCGAGGATCGCGGTCGCGGCAGAGACGCGCGCGGCAGGGGTGGCGTCCTTTGCCTTCATGACGCCGACAAGGGCATTGATGGCCGTCCGCGTATGGCTGCGCGCCAGCGAACGGATCTCGGTGAGAGTTTTGGGCATTTCGGGATGTCCACTTCGCCTTGAAAAGGAACATACGCGGCATGATCGCGGATGGTCCGACGCGATCATTTCGGGCGCGAACCCTATCCCCTGGGAGCAAGGGGCCGCGGGCGCGCGTCACCGCGGCGCCAACCGGCACGTTCGCGCGTGCCGGCCAATACGATTTGAGATGAGAAGGCTCGAACGGCGGCGCCGATGCGACAGCGCAAGACGCGTGAATAGTGTGGCGCGTTCGCAAGCGGCTCCGCCGTCCGATTTCAGGAAATAAAAAAGCCCGCCGCCGTTGCCGGCGCGGGCTTCAAGACTTTCGCGATGGTGTCAATCTGCCAGTGATTTGCCCGACGAGTCAAACTTGTTGAGAACGTGGCGGGCGCCACTACTGAGCGTACGACTTGATCCAATGGGCAAACCAGTCATCCGTGTCGTCGCCGGCTGCGGCAGATCGACTCGGCAGGCCAAAGATCGCCGGCGGCGATGCGGAAACTAGGTCAAGAAACCTGACGCACATGTAATTCGGGCCAATTCGGACCTATTTTGCAACCTTAGTCGATTTGGCGGAGGATTGGCTGTAACGAGATAGTCGCGGCCTTTCACAATCGACCGAAATCCACTGTCTTAACCTGTCTTACCTCCCGCCTCCGCCTCCTGTATTCTGGTTAACAGAAGTTTTTGAAGGCGCGAAATGAATCGGACGGCTCCCGCACTCACGCCATTCCGTCCAGCACCGCAATCGCGATCAGAAACATGAGCGCGAGCGAAATCAGATAAGCGGTCATTCATCGCGGCTCCTTTGAAAGAGGAAAATGCGCGGCATGATCGCGGAGGGGGCGCGATCATTTCGGGCGCGAACCCTATCCCCTGGCAATAGGGGGCCGCGGCGCGCGCGTTGCCGCGCGCCGCCAACCGACGCGTTCGCGCGCGCCGGCCAATATGGTTGAAAAAGTGATGAAAGCTCGGACGGCACGCGCGCGTGCGCCGACGCAAGATGCGCGAGACTGTGGCGTGCTCGCATGCGCGCCGACGCCCGATCGCGGAAATGAAAAAGCCCGCCGCCGTTGCCGGCGCGGGCTCATCGAACTTCCTGCGACGATGTTACTATCAGGCTGATTTGCCCGACGAGTCAAATTTGACGAAAAAGCGGCACATCAATTGCAGCAAATCGAAACTGAATTTGCAGGCTGGCACCGCAGCAATGAAAAAAGCCCGCTGCCTGCTTGCGGCGCGGGTTGTATAATTTCCCACGATACGAACATCGCGCTGATTTGCCCGACGGGTCAAGCGCGGATTTCGGTGGTCACAATCGACGAACGGATGGCAAGGAGATCGACGATGTACTTTGTCGCCGCTGTTTTGGTCGTCCTGGCCGGGCTGTTCTATGCCGCAGGCAATCACGAGATCGGCTCGGTCGGCGTCGAGGTCTGCCGATATGGCGGACTGTTCTGTGAAAGCCCGCACTATGTTCTGACCGCCGCCGGCATTGCCGCGGTCTGGGGCACCTTCGTCAGCATCAAATAGCTCGGGTAAGCAACGAGCCAGCGTCCAATTTGGCCGCGGGCCTCCGATGCTCGCAAAATGCGTCTGATTTGCTCGGCGTACCGACCAAGCGGTGCTCCTTGCAGGGATTCCAGTTCCACCGCCATCCGATTGGATATTCCAGCCGCAACCCTTCTGGACAGGACGCTTCCTGCACCCCATCATTGCCCCTGCGCAGGAGGGGAGACCAGACTAGATGGACGTCGGGACCTGGCTCGGCAGCCTCGGCCTCGATCAGTACGAAAGCACATTTCGCGAAAACGGGATCGAAGCCGGCACGCTTGCCGAGCTGACGGACGAACGCTTGAGGGACATCGGTGTTCCACTCGGACACCGGTTGCGGATGCTGCGTGCGCTCCGCGAGCTCGCGATGCAAGCAGAGGCGGCTCCATCGGTGGTGCCGACCATCCATGACGGCGCCGAGCGCCGGCATATGACCGTGATGTTCTGCGAAATCATCGGCCTTGCTACGCTGACGGCCGAGCTCGATCCGGAAGACATGGCCGAGTTGATTCGCGCTTCGCAGAGCACGATCGCCGCCGCGGTCACGCGCTTCGATGGTCATGTCGCCAAATGGGTCGGCGATGGCGCCACCATCTATTTCGGCTATCCGCGGGCGCACGAGGACGACGCCGAACGGGCGGCGCGCGCGGGACTGGCGCTGATCGAGGCGATTGCCGGGCTTGGACGTGAACAGGGCGTAACGCTCGAGCTGCGGATCGGCATCTCGAGCGGCCTGGTCGTGGTGGGCGAATTGATCGGCGAAGGCGAAGCGCGCGAGCGCGGCGTCGTCGGCGACACTGCCAATCTCGCCGCGCGGCTGCGATCGCTGGCCGAGCCCGGCAGCATCATGGTCTCGGAGCCGACGCGGCGGCTGCTTGGCCGGAGCTTCGAGCTGAAGCCGCTCGGGCCGCAGTCGCTCAAGGGCTTCAAGTCGCCGGTTGCGACATGGCTCGTCCTGCGCGAGCAGGAGATCGTCAGCCGCTTCGACGCATCGCGTCCGGAAGCGCTGACGCCCTTTGTCGGACGCGAGGAGGAGATCGCGCTCTTGACCGAGCGCTGGCGCAGCGCCGTGGCGGGCAACGGTCAGGTCGTGACCCTCGCGGGTGAGGCCGGCATCGGCAAGTCGCGGATCCTGGCGAGTTTGCGCGAGCGGCTCCGCGCGGAGCGCCATATCGTCATGCGCTATCAGTGCTCGCCGCACCATCTCAACGACACATTCTATCCGGTGATCGGCCAGATCTGGCATGCGGCAGGATTTGTCAGCGGCGAGCCTGCCGAAAGCAGGCTCGAAAAGCTGGAGCGGATGGTCGAGGCGACTGGTGTGCCATGCGACGACGTCGTGCCCTCCTGCGCGGCCATGCTCGCCATCCAGACCGGCGATCGCTATGCCCCGTTGGACATGCCGCCGGCCGAGGCAAGGGAGCGAACGCTCTCTGCCATGGTTGCGATGACAATCGAGCTGACCAAACAGGCCCCTCTCCTGATGTTCATCGAGGACGCCCACTGGATCGATCCCACCTCGCTCGACCTGACCAACCGCATCGTGGAGCAGGTGCGGCACTTGCCGATCCTGCTGGTGATCACGCTCCGCCCTGAGTTTTCGCCTCCCTGGACCGGTCAAAGTCACGTCACCTCGCTGACGCTCAACCGCCTCACGCGCCATCAGGCTATTCGGATGATCGATGGCGTCGCCTCGGGAAAGAGGCTGCCGGCAGAAGTGCTGGACCAGATCGTGGCGAAGACCGACGGCGTGCCGCTGTTCATGGAGGAATTGACCAAGAGCGTGCTGGAATCCGAATTGCTGCGCGAGGAGGAGGATGCCTATGTGCTGGCGTCGGCGCTGACGCCGCTGGCGATCCCCTCGACCCTGCATGATTCGCTGACCGCCCGGCTCGACCGGCTGTCGCCGATCAAGGAGACCGCACAGATCGGAGCTGCGATCGGCCGCGAGTTTCCGCACACGCTGCTGGAGGCGATCTCGCCGATCAAGGGTGACGCGCTGGATGGCGTGCTGCGCCAGCTTATGGACGCCGAGTTGATCCACAGCCGCGGCGCGCCTCCGAAAGCGAGCTACGTGTTCAAGCATGCGCTGGTCCAGGACGCCGCCTATGGCTCGCTGCTGCGCAGCCGGCGGCAACGCATCCACGCGCAAATCGCCTGGGCGCTGAAGGAACGCATCACCGATGAGGAATGCCCGCCGGCGACGCTTGCGCATCACTTCACCGAAGCCGGGTTAGCCGCGCCCGCGGCCGCAGCCTGGCTCGGGGCGGCCGAACTCGCGCTGTCGCAATCGGCGCCGGTCGAAGCCGAACGCCACGCCAGCACCGGGCTGTCGCTGATCCCCAATATCGACGAGGGACGCGAGCGCGACGCGCTCGAGCTTTCGCTGCTGGTGGCGCGTGCGTACGCGCTGGTGCCGCTGAAGAGCATTTCCGCGCCCGAGACCTATGAGGTGATGAGCGCCGCGAAGCGGCTGCTCGACCGCGGCGTCGGCTCCGACCTGCAGCGCGTGTCGGTGTTGTTCGGTCTGTGCTCGGCCGCGACCCTGCGGGCCCGGATGCAGCCGGCGTTCGAGTTCGCGCAGCAGATCATCGAGGTCGCGGAACGGCAGGACGATCCGACCTACCGGCTGGTCGCCTACCGGATGCTCGCGACCAACCAATACTACGCCGGACGCAATCGCCAGGCGCTCGATAGCCTCTCGCGCGCCAGATCCTATCGCGATCCGACGCGGCAGCGCGCGCTCAGCCACCGCTTCGGCTGGGATCCGAGCCTTGCCATTCTCGCCTTCGAGGTCCTGGTGCGGCTGCAGCTCGGCCGGATCGATAGCGCAATCAGGATCAGCGAACAGGTGCAGTCCGAACTTGCGTCCCATACCCACGCCACCTCGATCGCGAGCGCAAGATTCTGCGCGGTGACCTGGCCGAGTGCTGTCCTGCACGATCTCGAAGGCCTGGAGCGCGGCAGCGCCGAGCTGCTCGCCTATTGCACCGAGAAGAGGGTCGAGCAAATCCGGCTGCTCGCGGCCGTGCATTTGGGATATGCCCGCACCATGCGCGAGCCCGGCAAGGACAACCTCGTCTCGCTTCATGCCGCATTCGATCGGGTGCGATCGGCCGGCGGCTTCGCCGGCTCGTCGATCATCCTGTCCAACCTTGCCGAGGCCTCGCTCGCGGTAGGAGATTTGCGGCAGGCGGAAGCCGATCTCGCGCAAGGACTAGCCTTTGTCGAACAAACCGGCGAACGCTATTATCTCGCCGATCTGCATCGGCTCAGCGGCCGGCTCGCGCTCCGGCAAGAGCAGCCGGACCTGCGGCGGGCGGAATCCTGCTTCCGGAAGGCGATCGACATCGCGCATGGGCAGGAAAGCCGCCTGCTCGAGTTGCGGGCCGCCAACGATCTTGCCCGGCTCTGGCGCGAAGCAAAGTCCAACAACGATCTGCGCGCGCTGATCGAACCGATTTTGGCCGGAATCGAAGGCGGCGCGGCCGCTCCCGATGTGCAAGACGCGCGGGCCCTGCTCGCCGCGCTCGCTTGAGGCGCGTCAAGCCGACCACCCTCCTCGAATCGTCATTGCCATGATCAATCTTAGATTGCAAGATACTGAGATCATTTCCCCAAGCGCGCCGAGTCGTGCAAAACCGGCCGACGTAGAAACGATAACCACTTTCTCGATGGTGCCGCGACCGGCGCCACAAAGAGCCCAGGAATATTATTGGCAATAGCCCGACAGGAGAATTTGATGTCAGCAGATACCGAACCATCCGGTCACATGGGAACAACGATTGGCCGTGGCGTCAGCACGATGTGGGGCCTCGTGCTCGATCATCTCGTCGACAAGCATGCGCAGGCCGTTGCCGGCGCCAGGGTCAATCCTGAAGACGGCGTTGCGCGAACGCCTGATGGCATCGTGGTGACCAGCAAGGAATTATACCTGCAGGTGCTGCTCAACGCCGACGACAACTACACCAATGCCGGGTACCAAAGGCGGATGGAGCAGAGCTTTGGCCCGATCTTTCTTGGTATGGATTGGGGAGCCGAATACGAAAAGGTATCGACGCCGACCAATGCGGCCATCGGAAAGGTGACCCGGCGCGAGGCCTTCGAGATCACGCTGAAGGAAACCCGCGGCGCGCTCCCGACCGTCCCCGTCCCGAACGGCATGGTCGACATCCAGGCGCTTTCGGATGTCGTTCTGGCAAAGGTCTGCAGCCACTATTTCGACATACCGGATGGCGTGCACGTCAAGGCCGGCGGATTCGGCGTGTCGAACCTCGCTTCGCCCGGTGTTTGTCCTGCCGACTATACGCCGCCGTCGGCTTACATCTTCCATCCCGACCCGGACCCGCTTCTCACCTTCATCGGCCAACGCACCGGCCAGATACTCCGGGAGTCGGTCGGCAATTACGTGGCCGCGAAGCGCGCCTCCGGTCAGCTGCCGACAGCACCACTGACGCGCGCCCTGTTCGAGCAATTCCCCGATCCGAAGGACAACGACCTGTTGGCGCGCACCATCATTGGCGTGATGACGGGCGCGTTGCCGACCATCAACGGCAATCTGGTCACAACCGTCAAAGCCTGGCAGCGTACCGCGACGATGATGACGCTGGGGGCACAGCTCAAGGCCAACACGGAGACCGATGAGTTCGCAAAGGCCCACTCGGTGATCGAGCCGTCACTGCGCCAAGCCATGCAAATGCAGCCGACGCCGGATTTCATCTGGCGCACCGCGAAGAAAGACCACACGCTCGGCGCCCAGGACCCGGTGCAGGTCAAGGCTGGCGAAAGGATCTATCTCAGCATCGTGCAGGCGACGCAGTCGGATTTGCGCGGCGGCAATGACGATGTCTGCCCCATTTTCGGTGGCGATCGCAGCAAGAGCCCGCACCCGATCCATGCCTGCCCCGGCTTTGAAATGGGATTCGGAATCCTGCTCGGCGTCACCTATGGTGTCGTCGATCATCAGGCGACAGCCAACAGCTAGCGAGAGCGTTATTGCTCTTGCAACCTGAGAACGCGTTGCCCGACGGGAACTTCTTGCAGGAAACCGAATTTGAGCAGAGTGTTCAGGAGCATGGCGATGCATCCCACAAGGTAATCGATGACCGGCACCAAGCGCGCAGCATCCAAAAATCCGCTGGTGGTGCTGTTTCGGCTGCTTGGTCCCGGGCTCGTTACCGGCGCGGCCGATGACGACCCGTCGGGGATTGCGACCTACTCGCAGGCCGGCGCGCAATTCGGCTTCGGACTGCTGTGGACGGTGTTTCTCACCCTCCCCTTCATGATCGCGATCCAGCTTGTAAGCGGGGTGATCGGACGGGTCACGGGCAAAGGCCTTGCTGCCAATGTGACGGAAGTGTCTCCGCGCTGGCTGCTGCTGACGCTGGTCTCGCTGCTGGTCATCGCGAACACTTTCAATATCGCCGCCGATATAGCCGCTATGGCGGAAGCGCTGTCGCTGGTGATCGGCGGCCTCAATCACGAGCACGCACTGATCTTCGCAGCCACCTCGACATTGCTGCAGATTTTCGTGCCTTATCGTCGCTATGCGCCCGTGCTGAAATTCTTGACACTCGCCCTGTTCGCCTATGTCGGGACGGCGTTCACCGTGGAAATTCCGTGGAGCACTGCCCTGCTCGCGATGATCTGGCCCAAAGCGCAGATCAACACCGACTACTTCATGATGGTGGTCGCGGTACTCGGCACTACCATCAGCCCCTATCTGTTCTTCTGGCAGGCCTCGCAGGAAGTCGAGGAGATGCACAACGGCAAGGAGCGGCGGCCGCTTCGCGAACTCGCGCGGGGCGGCGATCTCGAACTCGATCGCATCAGGATCGATACGACGGCGGGCATGTTCTTGTCCAATATCATCGCTTTCTTCATCATCGTGACGACTGCGTCCGTGCTGAATGCCAATGGCGTCACCAATATCAACTCGGCGACGCAAGCCGCCGAAGCGCTGCGGCCCCTCGCCGGCGATTTCACCTTCCTGCTGTTTGCGACCGGCATCATCGGCACTGGCCTGCTCGCAATCCCGGTGCTGGCCGGCTCGGCTGCCTATGGCGTCGCGGAGGCGTTCGGATGGGAGGCGACGCTGGAGGCAAAAGCGCCGGACGCCGTCGGATTCTACAGCATCATCGCGGCCGCGACCGTCATCGGTTTCGCGCTCGGCTTCACCGGCATCGACGCCATCCACATGCTGGTGTGGAGCGCCGTGCTTAACGGCATCGTTGCCGTGCCTATCATGGCGATGATGATGGTGATTGTCGCCAGTCCAAAACTGATGGGGCGCTTTCGGGCGAGATCGTGGCTGATCGCGCTGGGCTGGGTCGGCACCGCCATCATGGCCATCGCCGTGATCGCGCTGCTCTGGTCGTCGCTCGCCGGTGGCTAACTCGGCCGATGCGCGGCGACAAATTGCCCCAAGCCAGCGCATTTTTTTCAAAGCCGCCAGATCATTGGTGCGCTGCGGCATCAGCTTTGCGTGATACCATGGAAACGTTGTGCGCTGGTGCCGGCAGACGCTATAACAAAACAAAAACAGCATTAGGGAAATGCCTTGATGAAACCGGATCGGTTGAGTGCTCGTTCGACGCCCGCTTATTCACCCCACGGCATGGCGCTGTTGCGCGATCCCTTGCTCAACAAGGGAACCGCCTTCACGGAAGAAGAACGCGACGCATTGGGACTGCGGGGGTTCCTTCCCCCGGCCGTTCTGTCCATGCAGGCGCAGGTCGAGCGCGTGCTGACCAATCTGCGGACGCTGCCCGGTGATCTCGAAAAATATGTCGCGCTCAACTCGCTGCACGATCGCAATGAAGCGTTGTTCTTCCGCGTGGTGTGCGACCACATCGATGAAATCCAGCCCTTGATCTACACGCCGACGGTCGGACTGGCGTGCCAGAAATACGGACTGATCTTCCAGCGGCCGCGCGGCCTGTTCATCTCCTACAACGACCGCGGCCGCATCGCCGAAATCCTCAGCAACTGGCCCTACCGCACCAAGCTGATCGTGGTGACCGATGGCGAGCGCATCCTTGGCCTCGGCGATCTCGGCGCCAACGGCATGGGCATTCCGGTAGGCAAGCTCTCGCTCTATACCGCGTGCGCGGGCGTGCATCCCGAGCAGTGCCTGCCGATCACGCTCGACGTTGGCACCAACAACGAGGAGCTTCTGAACGACCCTTATTACATCGGCCTGCGCCGGAAACGCGTCACGGGTGACGACTATGACGCGTTCGTCGACGAGTTCATGACCGCGGCCCGCGCGGCTTTCCCGGGCGTGCTGATCCAGTTCGAGGATTTCGCCAATCACTCCGCGTTTCGTCTGCTGCACAAATATCGCGACGATGCCTTCGTCTTCAACGACGACATCCAGGGCACGGCGGCGGTGGCGCTGGCGGGGCTGTTCTGCGCGCTGCGCGTGACGGGCGGCAAGCTTCGCGAGCAGAAGATCCTGTTCCTCGGCGCCGGCGAGGCCGCGACCGGCATCGCCGACCTGATCGTATCCGCCATGATGGCGGATGGCATGTCGGAGGCGGAAGCGCTGCGGCGCAACTGGCTGGTGGATTCGCGCGGCCTGGTCGTGAAAGGACGCTCGGGACTGAGCAGGCACAAGCTCAGATATGCGCACGAGCAGGCGCATATCAGCGATTTCCTCACCGCGATCCAGACGCTCAAACCGACGGCGATCATCGGCGTGGCCGCGGTCGGCGGCGCCTTCACGCCGGAGGTGCTGCAGACGATGGCCAAGCTCAACGAGCAGCCGATCGTGTTTGCGCTCTCCAATCCCACCTCGAAAGCGGAGTGCTCGGCCGAGGACGCCTATCTCCACACCGGCGGCCGCGCGCTGTTCGCCTGCGGCAGCCCGTTCGATCCCGTCAAGCTCAACGGCAAGACCTTTGTGCCGCGCCAGGGCAACAATTCCTACATCTTCCCCGGCGTGGGCCTCGGCGCGATCGCCTGCGGCAGCCGCCTGGTGACGGATGAGATGTTCATGGCGGCGGCGCACACCCTGGCCAATTCCGTCAGCGAAGCCGATCTCAAGCAGGGCAGCCTCTATCCGGCGCTGCCACGAATCCGCGAAGTCTCGGCACAGATCGGTGCGGCGGTCGCCGACGTCGCCTATCAGCGCGGGCTGGCCGCCGGGCCGCCGCCAAACGACACGATCAGCTTCGTTCAGGCGCAGATGTACGATCCGCATTACTGAGCCCGTAGCCTGTAGGGTGGGCAAAGGCGCCGGCGGCGCCGTGCCCACCACATCTCGCGCGATGCCCAGCCATATCCAACTGCCAAACAGCCTTGTCGTCATGACGGGGAGACATAGTTCCGCATTCCCGCGGCACACGAAATGCCCGAGTGATGCAGCAACGTTGTCCCTCCAGAATAAAGAGGGCGCGGGGAATGCCGGATGCTGGCCGCACCCATGGCCCGCCTGCAACAAAAAACGCAGGCGGCAGTGACCACAGGTTCAGCCGGAACAACCGACATTCCCCGCGCGATGGTGTTAACGGCTGCTCCGTGCTCTCCCTGGTGTACCGGGCTTGTTAGCCACCATCGCCTGCCGAAAATCGTCTCGCAGGCTTGACCCCAGCGTCGGGGGATCGGGACCACACGGCTTGGCCGTCCGAAAAGATGCTTTCGTCGGCGCGCAAGCGCGCTGAGCACCTCCTCGTCCACCGCATCCCGCTTCCAACGTCCGTGACGATCGCGATACGCCCCTCCTGTGGAGGCGGGATGGGGAGAGACAATCAT
>Ga0207661_10002583_pt1 | contig 12457 bp, 10 predicted proteins | sample KBSC713LmetaG_FD_184337 | JGI IMG/M metagenome (GOLD analysis project Ga0207661, IMG submission 184337) | Corn rhizosphere microbial communities from Kellogg Biological Station, Michigan, USA - KBS C7.1-3L metaG (SPAdes) (version 2) | ecosystem: Host-associated > Plants > Roots > Rhizosphere ... | reverse complement strand
CGCGATCAACCCGAACTTCACCACCGCCGGAGCGGCTGGTTTCGCGGCGCTCTACACGGGGACGCTGGCGAATCACAACCCGAACGCTTCGTTCATGAAGCCGAACGCATTCGCCGGCGACTCGGGTCAGCCCGAGCAGCGCGTCGGGCAGATCGGGTTCAGGATTACGTTCTAGTCAGTTTCCAGCTGCCAGCTTCCAGCTGGGTCGTCGGGCGCCGGGGCCTTCGGGCTTCGGCGCCCTTTTTTTAGTTTCCAGTTCCCAGCGCCAGCAGCCAACAGCTAACAGCCAGCCGCCAAATCGTGATGTGATCCCGACATGCCGTCCCCCCGCTTCACCCCTAACACCCTACGGTTTCTCCGCGCGCTCAAACGCAACAACAACCGCGACTGGTTCAAAGCACGGAAGGATGAATACGAGAAGTCTGTTCGCGGCCCCATGGTCGAGGTGATTGAGCGGCTCGCGGCGGACTTTCGCCGCTTCGCCCCGGAGCTTGTCGTCTCGCCGCAGAAGTCGCTGTACCGGATCTACCGCGACACCCGGTTCAGCGAGAACAAGACGCCGCTCAAGACGCACGTCGCAGCCGGATTTCCGTGGCGGGGACTGCCGCGCCATGAAGGCGCTGGGCTTTACTTTGAGGTTGCAGCCGGCTGGGTCTGGGCCGGCGGCGGGATGTGGGCGCCGCAGCCACCGCAGCTGCATCGCGTACGCGAGCACCTGTCGGATACGTATCCGGAGATCCAGCGCATCTCACGCACGAGCACGTTCCGGCGTAATCTCGGGGAGTTACAAGGCGACAAGCTCAGTCGTGTGCCTCGGGGATTCGTCAAGGACGATCCGGCGGCCGAGTATCTCAAGCACTATCGGTTCGTCGCCGGCCGCGAGTTCCCCGCAACGCTTGCAACCAGCCCCGAGTTCTACCCGACGCTCCTGCGCACGTTTCGAGCGCTGATGCCGTTGGTGAGGTTTCTGAACGAGCCGTTAATCTGAAGTTTCGAGTTACGAGCGTCCAGCTTAATTCCGCATTACGTCTGCATTTCTCATTGCGCGTGGGGCCCCACCCCCACGCGCTCTCGCTCGCGGGCGCCGCTTCGCGGCGCTTCCCTCCGGCCGCTCGCTCGGGCCGCAGGCGCTCGCCAGCAGCCAATCGCTACTTCTGAATTTCTACCAGCGCAACTTTGTTGACACCGCTCTCGGCGATCACCAGGTCTCCACCTTTGGTCGGCATCATGTTGCGGACGACGCCTCCGCCGGATGGGATGGTCCAGGTCTGGAACTTTTCAGTCTTCGGATCGAAGCGGACGAGCGTGTTCGGCCTGACGGCGGATTCGCTGTACCAGATGATGTCGTTGTACGCGGTGATGCCGTAAGGCTGCGATTTCGGTCCCCCGGGCGATGCCCACTCGGTGGCCTTCCCCGTCTTTGGATCGAAGCGGCCGAGATACCCACGGGAGTAGTCCGCATACCACAGCACGTCGTCGCTGGTGATCGCGACGCGCCGGGGCCGTGTGTCGGCATTCGGCAGCGGATACTCGGTGATCGCCATCGTCTCCGGATCGATGCTGCCGATCTTGTTGGTTCCGAATTCAACGAAGAATGGCACGCCGCGCGAACTGATGACCAGACCGTACGGGAGCGCTCTTGCAGTAGGTGCCGTCGCAATCTTGACGTCCTTGGTCCTAGGGTCGAGCCGGCCAACCATGTTGGCGCCCTGAACCGTGAACCAGAGGATGCCTTTCTTGTCGAACAGCGGCGTGTGCGGGTCGCGCGCACCTTCCGGAAGCTTGTATTCGGTGACCTCGCCGCTCGCAGGATTCAGTCTGCCGATATATCCCTTCGAATTCGCGGTAAACCAGATGTTGCCCTCGGTGTCGACGGTCAGCCCGTGCGGGCCGGACTGCTCGGTTGGCAGCGCGTATTCCTTGAACGCGCCGGTCTTCATGTCAACGCGCCCCATGCGATTCGAGAACTGACCCGTATACCAGAGCATCCCATCGGGAGTCGCGAGCGGATCGTGCGGACGCGAACCGAGCGTCGGCACCGCCCACTCCTTGAACGTCACCTTCGCGGGTCCGGGGATCACGACAGCCTGAGGACGAGGTTGCTCGGGGAAGCTGGTCGCCAGATAGGTTGTGACCGAGTCGGCGACATCGGGCGGCAGTGCGACCATCGTCGAGATGAGTGTGCGCCAGCCGTCTTTCGTATAGCCGCCCGAGTTCACAATCATGGTCAGGGCGTGACAGTTTGCGCAGAGCGCCTGCACGGTGTCCTTGCCCGCGCCGTCAGGAAGGTTGACCGGTGGGCCCCCGCGACCGCCCCGTCCCTGGGCCGCGAGGCTCAACGATGCGGTCAGCAGCGCGGCGCCGATTGAAAGTGAGAGCAGATGTTTGTTCATGGCGGTTATTCGTCCTTCCGCCTGAGGCGGAAGCCACAAGAGTAGTTAACCGACCGGCTGGCCGAGATCCTGCTCGATGTAACTCCTGACGATCGCATCAAAGCTCTCGTCCGGAGGAAAACCCAAATCGAGCGCGCGGGCGTTGTCGATCGCTGGCGGCCAGCCCAGCACCATGCGCTCGATCCGCTGGTCGCGCTCCCACTTGATACGCTTGGCGACGTCCGCTCCGGCAACGCGTTCGAGCGACGACGCCATTTCGCCGGCGGTCACCGAGATGCCAGGGACGTTGACCCATCGTTGTTTGCCGAGCGCGTCAGACGGCAGCTCGTTGGCCCGCATCAGGCCAGCGATGGCGGTGCGTGGCGACGCGACCCAGATACGCGCGTCGGGACGGACCGGACAAATGGCGTCCTCGCCATTCAGCGGCTCGCGGATGATGCCGCTTGCAAAAGATGATGCGGCGGCGTTCGGCCGGCCCGGACGGACGGTAATCGTCGGCAGCCTGAGCGATCGGCCGTCGATGAATCCCTTGCGCGTATAGTCGGCAACGAGCAGCTCGCCGATGGCCTTCTCGATGCCGTACGACGTCTGCGGGTTGAGCGCGGTCGAGTCGTTGAGCACCTCTGGGAGCTCGCCGCCAAACACGGCGACCGAACTGGTAAACACGACGCGCGGCCGGATGCCGATGCCGCGGCACCGTTCGAGAAGGATCCGCGTCGCATCGACGTTGATGCGCATGCCGAGATCGAAGTCCGCCTCGGCCATGCCGCTGACTACCGCGGCGAGATGAAAGATCGCACCCGTCTTCTCGTCGATCGCCGATTTCAGCAGCGACGGATCCGAGATGTCGCCCGTGAGCCTGGTGACGCGCGGGTCAGCAATCGCGGCCGGCTGCGCAACGTCGATCAGCACGAGTTCGGTGATGGCCTGATCGTGTCCCTGGCCGTCCTTCAGTGTGCCCTTCTCCAGCAGTGCACGTGCGAGCCGCAACCCCAGGAATCCGGCACCGCCGGTGACGATGGCTTTCATGCGCGGTCGATCTTATCTCCTTTTCGATACACTGTCGGCAGGTGACTCATCTGCCCGAGACCGACACGGCTGACGGCGTCTACGCCAAGATCACGTGGCGCCTGCTGCCGTTCCTCATCCTCTGTTACATCGTCGCCTACCTGGACCGTGTGAACGTCGGGTTTGCGAGACTGCAGATGCTCGAAGATCTGCAGTTCAGCGAGACGGTCTACGGTCTCGGCGCGGGCATGTTTTTCATCGGCTACTTCTTCTTCGAGGTGCCGAGCAATCTGTTTCTGCACCGCGTGGGCGCCCGGATCTGGATCGCGCGGATCATGATCACGTGGGGACTGATCTCCGCGTCGTTCATGTTCATCCGGACGCCTGCGTCGTTCTATACCCTGCGCTTCATCCTCGGCGTCGCTGAAGCCGGCTTCTTTCCCGGCATCATCCTGTACCTCACCTATTGGTATCCCGCCGAGCGTCGGGCACGGATGGTTGCGCTCTTCATGGCGGCGCCGCCGCTGGCCGGCGTCTTCGGAGGCCCGCTCTCCGGCTGGATCATGCAGGCGCTCGCGGGCAGGCGGGGACTCGCCGGATGGCAATGGCTGTTTGTGCTCGAAGCGATTCCAGCCATTATCGTCGGCACCCTCGTTCTGCTGTATCTCGACAACGGAATCCGCAGTGCGAAGTGGCTCGACGATCGCGAGAAGGCAATTCTGGAAAAAGGAATCGAGAAGGATCGCGCCGCCGTGTCGGTTCACGCGTCGCTATCCGACGTGTTCGGGGACCGACGACTCTGGCTCCTCTGCCTGATCTACTTCTGCTGCGTCATGGGGCACTACGGGTTGACCTTCTGGATGCCGGTACTGATTCAGAACGCCGGGGTCAGCGGCACATTTCGGATCGGACTGTTCACCGCGATTCCGTATTCCGGGGCGGTCGTCGCGATGGTCCTTCTCGGATCGAGCGCCGATCTGCACCGCGAGCGCCGGTGGCACGCTTCCGTTCCGATGGTTGTCGGCGCGATCTTCCTCTCGCTCAGCGCCGTCGCCGGCACGCATACGACGCTGGCAATCACGTGCCTGACGATTGCCGCCGCTGGCGTGCTCAGCTCCGGGGCTCTCTTCTGGAGCCTGCCGACCGCGTTTCTCGGCGGCGTGGCCGCGGCGGCCGGAATAGCCGCCATCAACTCGGTCGGCAACCTTGCCGGTTTCGTCAGCCCGTACGTCGTCGGTTGGCTCAAAGACCTGACAAACAGCACGGAAGCAGGGATGTTTGCTGTTTCAGCGGTGCTGATTGTTGGAGCGGCAGCGATTCTGACGATTTCGCCGAAACTCGTGAACCGCTGATTCGCGGCTCGCGGTTCGCGCCCGCACTAGCCAGCGTATAACGTGAGCCCGCCGTCGACGCGTAGGACCTGCCCGTGGATGAACCGCGCGGCGGGCGTGCACAGGAACGCGACCGCGTTCGCCTGATCGCGCGGGGCGCCATATCGTTCGAACGTCCCTTCGTCGCGAAGATACGCGGCGTCGATCTTTCGCGTCGCCAGGAACCGCGCGGTCGCGGTCGCGCCCGGGCTGACGCAATTGACGCGCACGTGACTCTTGCGGGTTTCGAACGCCAGGCATCGCGTGTAGTGCACGATCGCGGCCTTAATCGTCGAGTACGCCACTTCGGGCGAGGTGCCGAAATGGCCAGCCGTCGAGGCGATATTGACGACCGCGCCACTGCGCCGATCGACCATGCCGTTGACGATCGCCTGGCACATCAGCATCGTCCCGACGAGGTTGCGATTCAGAAGCGCCCGAATATCTTCGAGCTTCACGTGAAGCGCGTCGTTCGGGTTGGGCTTTCCGCCCGTCGCTGCGATATCGCCGCCGGCGGCGTTCACGAGAATCGACACGGGCCCCAGGGCTGACTCGACCTCGCGAGCGATCGACTTTACCGCGGCATCGTCACCGATGTCGCCGGTCACCGCGTGCGTCTTCGTGCCGTGACGGGCGACCGCCGCGAGCGCCGCGTTCAATTCGGCGAATTCGCCGAACTCGGCCGGAGACGTAGCGCTGTAATCGTGGATCGCCACGTCGGCGCCAAGTTCCGCCAGCCGCACCGCGATCGCGTGACCGAGACCGCGCCCGGATCCGGTGACCAGCGCCACTTCCCCCTTCAACGAAAACTCTGTATCCATCTCTCCCCTTTACATCCAGCCAAGCGCTCTTAGATTCTCGACACTCTTACCGAGCTGCGCCATCTCGTACTCGACGATCGCTGGCGTCGGCTGCTGTGTTTCCCACGGCGTCCGGTATTCGGCATTATCGTTCAGACGCTTCGTCTTGAGCCGCTCGAGGGCGGTACGAAGCTCGGTGGCCGGGCGGGCGGGATACTTTTCCCACCAGTCTGGCGCGAAGACGCGGACGTGCCGCACATCAAGCGCGCCAACCTCGATGGAGGCTGTGAGCCCGGCGTCATTCCCAGCCTTCCGGCTAAAGCCGGAAGCCACAAGAGTTATCCCCGTGGCTTCTGCCGCCCCCTCTCTCGTAGCTTCCGCCTTCAGGCGGAAGATCTCGTCGGCAATCTCCTGCAATGGCACACACCCATCTCCAATCGGACATCGAATGAGTCTGAACCCCTCCGGCGTGAACTGCGAGACATAGTCCTTGAGATGGACGTGCAGGAGGCGAGGCGCCACGCGCCTCGTGAACGCCACCGGATCCTCAGCAACAGCAAATGGATTGCCGGTATCGAGCGCAATGCCCACGTTGGACCCGGCTTCCTCCGCGAGCGCCAGCAACTCTTCGCTGCCTAGATCCTGATGATTCTCGATCGCTACATTGAGTCCCGCATCGGCAGCCTTCGGCGCCTCGCGGTTCAGCGTCGCGCGCGCGTGTCTCAGCATCTGCTCCCACGTGTCACCCTGGCGGGCGCGTGCGCCTTCCAACACCGGCGTCAAGTGCATACGAATTGTGGTACCGCCGACCGCGCGTGTGGCGCGGATCGCTTCGTCCAAAGTTTCGCCAGGAACGTGCTGCAGCCAATAGCTGCAGAGGCGCGGCACGGGAGGCAACTCCTCGGCCAGCGCGGCCAGTTCAACGTCGGTCATGGGCGCGAGCCATCGTCCGTCGAACTCGAGGCATTTCGCGCCGATGTCGCACGCAATGCGGATGAAGCCTCGCAGTCCCGTACCGTCAGGATTGGCGCGCGCCGTGCCAAAGGCCTGCAGGCCGACGGTGTGAGTAAAGCCGTATGGGTTGAGGCCGATTTGGAACATTCGTTGTCAGTTTCCGGTTCCCAGTTTCCAGTTTCCAGTTTCCAGACTCCAGAAAACCAAAGCTACTCAATCACCAGAACCTCGTGATCCAGAATCGTCGGCAGTTCGAATCGAACCGATCCATTGAGACTGGCGGCAGTGACGACCCTATCTGCAACCAGTGAACGTGCTCGAGAGCCTCGCACCTCTTCCGTGAGCTTGACGCCAACCTTGATCGGCCCGACCGGGATCAACTCATCGATCGGACCACGCCACGTGCCCTCATTGGTCAGGTTGACGATGTGCAGGATCAGGCGGCCAGGCTGTCGATAGAGGTGGCAGTCGAGCAAACCTGGGCCTTCGACGGTCAGGGGGATGTCGTCGGTCGCGGCCCAACGCACGATATTGACCAGCAGGTTGCCGATGTCGCCGATGTTGTCGCGCGCGAAACGTCGATCCAGATCGGCTGCAAGGTAGCCGATGCGTGTACCGTCGGGCCGCTCGTTGACGACGAGGCCTGGAATGTCCGTTCGATCCTCCCGCAACCAGACAGCCTCTGGAGGAAATGCCGGGCGAGGCGGCACGTACGTCATCAGTGCGTGCGCATTCGGGCCTATGGTCATGGGGCCAAGCGACCCGCCATATGGCAGGATGTCGGTTTGATCAAATCCTTTCAGCGCCGCGTGACGCGTGCCCGCCGCCGGCGGTTCGGACGGGACGTGCGGTCCGGCCGCCTTCGCGCGAAGCTCGGGCACCAGCCGAAGATACGTCTGTTCATTGACGGTCGCAGCTTGCCGCCGTCCCGCAGCGGTGCGCCATGCATGTGACGTTGGAAGCGCGACGCCAAACAGCTCGCCAAGAGCCAATTCCGACCTGGGCTCGCCCCACTCGTCGAACAGGCTCGTCACACCCGACGCAACGACTCCCCGTCCACGAGTAGCGAATGAGCGAATCGCGGCGATCTGCGCGTCGGTCAACGAGCCGAGATTCGGCAGGATGAGCACGCGAAGGCCGGCGGCGTCGCGCTCGAGATCGTCAGCGTGGACGAAGACATATGGGATCCGCCCACGAGTCAGCGCCTGCATGAATCCACGCTGCGGCAGGTTCACCATCAGTTCCGCATCGTCGCGCCCGAAGAAATCGTGGTTGCGCTGCGAATACACGATGCCAACCGTCGCGACCGGCTGCCTCCGTCCGAGATACTGTTCGTGCTTCGCATGCCACTCCGCCATCGCCACCGGAGTCGCGTACATTCGCCGATCTTCGTGATACGCATTGACGTAGTGCCACCACGGTTGGATCCCGCCGGCAAACGCCTCCAGCGCCCACAGGCGCACCTCGGGCTCCGGTCGTGTCGACAATCGAAACGTCGCGCCTGACGTCTGGTAAAGCGCGAAGCTTTCGGGCGCCAGCTTGTCCCAGCCAAGCAGGCCGTGCACGAGTTTTCCAGTCTGACCATTTGCCTGAAAACCCGTACTGTCCGAGCGACGCTGGTTGTCCAGCATGATGAGTTCAGAGCGGCGGCAGATCTCGCGATAGTCCCGGAATTCAGAAGCAGAAGCACCGACAGTACCTCCGATCATGCCGACCCACAGGCATGCGGAGCCTCCTGCCTCGCGGGCCGTCTTGTTGTACAGATCCCAAATCTCGAGGCGACAGGCGTAGCTCCACTCGATCCACGAGCGATACACGCGATCGTCCCAGTCGGCACGCTGCGGAAGATCGAAACCGCGATCGTTCTTGAACTTTGCGCGGCAGTTGTCGCAGACGCAGATGTTCGAGCGCGACAGACCGCTCCAGCTGTTGTCGGTGAATCCTTCAGGCTTGTACCTGCTCGCGACCTCGCGGAGGATCGCAGGGATGTGCTCTCGGTAATACGCACCGTTGACGCAGGGCATGTTCAACGACGCATCCCGCGGATAGGGACGGCCCGCAGCATTGCGAGTAAACCAGTCGGGATGCGCTTTGTAGATCTCGTCGCCGGCGCCGTTGGAGTCCATTCTGGCGAACACGACAATGCCGTCCTCCCGTGCGGCCTTCAGGAGATCGCCGAAGAGATCCCGATCTCCCAGAAACTCGGCACGCCGGTGGAAAGGAATCGCGGTTGGGTAGTACGCCACGATGCCGCCGGCGTTGACGACGATGCCCTGGGTGTGGGTGCGCTTCCACTGCTCGCGCCACCACGGGATGTCGTAGCGGGTCACATCGAGCTCGGCGATGTTGGTCTGCATCCAACGGACGGTGCGGCGATACCACGTGTCCGAATTCGTTGGGGCCTGGGCGGCCGTCGCTGGAGACCCGCGAAGCGCCGACAGCGTACCTACCGCTGCGGCAAGCTCGAGAAAGTCGCGGCGGGAGAGATCGGAAGTCATGAACGGGATGGTACAACGAGTGGCGGGGAACGAATCGCCGACACTCGTAGCGCGGAGGTTTCGCTCCGCGTCAGACCGTCTTTGATCCAAAATGTCTGTTCGTATGAGCCTCACATTCAACGTTGGCATGATCGGGTACGGCTGGGCGGCGACGGCCCACATCGCTGCGATCAACGCAACCAGACAGGCGAAGGTCACGGCAGTCTGGTCGTCGCGAACGCTATCAGCGGACGAGCTGAGCGCCACTCACGGAACACGCATCACGCCTCACACGAACCTCGAGGCGATGCTCAGCGATCCGTCCATCGACGTCGTCGACATCACGAGTTATCCGAATCAGCACGCAGCGCAGCTCATTGCCGCTGCGCGACATGGCAAGCACGTGATCGTCGAGAAGCCTCTTGCCATCGAGTGGGCCGAAGTGCTGGCGATGAAACAGGCCATAGCTGACACGGGCGTACAGACCTGCGTGTGCCTCGAGTGCCGCTATTCGTCGCAGTTCATCGCGACCAAAGCGGTGATCGATGCCGGGCTGCTCGGCTCGCTCCACTATGGCGAAGTGGATTACTACCACGGCATCGGACCCTGGTACGGACAGTATCGATGGAACATCAAAAGACACCTCGGCGGCAGCGCGCTGTTGACCGCTGGCTGTCACGCGATCGATGCGTTGCTTCTCTGCATGAACGCGGACGTCGAGGAGGTCACGAGCTATGCCTCGCAGAGCGCAAATCCAATCTTCGCGGCCTACGAATATCGGACGGCGTCGACGTCGATTGTGAAGTTCAAGAATGGCAGCGTCGGGAAGACGGCGGCGATCGTCGACTGTCTGCAGCCTTACTACTTCCACACCCACCTCGTGGGCAGCGAAGGCAGCCTTCTCGACAATAGATTTCATTCGCAGAAACTCGCCGGCCTGAATCGACACGCGTGGAGCGCGCTGTCGATGAAGCTTCTCGACAGCGGCGACGTCGGCGATCACCCCTACGTGACTCAGTTCCAGGCATTCTTCGACGCGCTGGAGCAGGGCCAGGACATGCCGCTCACCAGCTTCAGCGATGCCTTCGTCACCCATCGTGTGATGGCCGCGGCGGACAAGTCAGCGAACGATGGAAGGCCGGTGAAGCTTGCCGAAATCCCTACGCAATAGTGGAAAGGGTGCCAGGAGTGTGCTCGCGATCGCGGCCCACCCAGACGACATCGAGTTCATGATGGCCGGGACGCTGATCCTGCTCGCAGACGAAGGGTGGCAGGTTCATTGTCTCAACCTCTCGAGCGGAAATCTCGGCAGCATGAATTTGCCGCCGGCGAAGACCGCGCAGGTGCGGAGAAAAGAGGCCCAAAACGCCGCGCGATCGATCAACGCCACGTGGCACCCGTCGATTTGCAATGACCTTCAGATCTTTTACGACGATCGGACACTCCGTCGAGTGGCGGCGATCGTTCGCGAAACCGATCCCTCAATCGTCCTGACGCACTCTCCGGACGACTACATGGAAGATCACATGAACACGGCCCGACTTGCGGTAACCGCCACGTTCGCGAGGGGCGTGCCCGGATACCGCACGGTGCCGTCACGCACGCCCGTTCAGACGGCCGTCACCATCTACCACGGCAGCCCGCACGGACTGTGCGATGGACTCCGGCGACGAGTCGTGCCGGAAGGATTCGTCGACACCACCTCGGTCCAGGAACGAAAGCGCGAGGCGCTCGGTTGCCACCGCAGCCAGCGCGACTGGCTGGACGCGACGCAGGGGATGAACAGCTACATCGCGACGATGGACGAGTTCGCGCGAAGGCTGGGCTCGATGTCGCGCAGGTTTCGCTACGCCGAGGGCTGGAGGCGCCACCTTCACTATGGTTTCGGCGATGAACAGGCAGATCCGTTGAGCGACGCGCTCGAGGGACGCTACCTGATAAACGCGCGCTACACGCGCGCGCTGAAAACGCACGTATGAGACGGCACAGCGCGATCGCACCCGACTGGTGGGACTACACGACGCTGAACCCCGAATTGACCGAGGAAGCCGCGCGCCTCAGGCCGCGGGATCTGATTCGACTGTCGCGGCGCGGGTTCACCGTCGTCTTTTATGACACGCTCGAAGAGTTCTACCTCGCGGAGGCGCTCGAGTACATCGACGCGTGGCGTCAGAGCACCGACGACAAGCCAGTTGGCATCTGCGGCCCCATCGGGCCGACCGAACAGCTTCCGCTCGTCGCGCGCATCGTCAACGCACTCGAGCTCAACGTGCGCTCCGGTCATTTCTGGGGCATGGACGAGTGGTTCGACGCCAGGACCGGACGCGAGATTCCCGTGACTCATCCGCTCAGCTTCGAACGAGCGGATCGAGAGCTCTGCTTCGACCGGATTCGACGTTCCCTGCGCATGCCTGACGCGCATTTGCACTTTCCAAAGGCTGACACGACGGCCTACCGCAGATCCTGGGACGCCGGCGTGCGCTGCGCCGTCATGCAGGGCGGTCAGGGAGATGTGAAGCACTGGGCGTTCAACGACCCGCCGCAACGGAAGGGCAAGTACAAAGACGAACCACCGCCAGCCAGCGACTATCGCAAGCTGACGACGCGCATCGTCGATCTGCATCCGCTGACGATCGCGCAGAACGCGCGCACCAGCGGCGGCGGAAACATCAGCGCCGTACCGACGAAAGCGATCAGCGTTGGACCGGTTGAAACCTGGAAGGCCGAGAAGGTTTCAATCTGGCACGCCGGGACGCACGATAACCCATTCGGGCAGCGGCTCACGGCGCTGATGATCTCGAAGCGAATTGTCGACACCGCGGTGCCGATGTCGCTGCTGGCCGACCATCCGAACGTACAGTTCAACTATTTTCGCGGCGGGCTTGGCACCTGCGAGGTGGAGATGCATTGAGACGTGTCGACATTTCTTAGTGCGCGTGGGGCCCCACCCCCACGCGCTCTTCCGCTTGTCCTTGTCGCAAATGACGACCGAGCCGCGAGCCGCGAAATCAATACATGACAAACGCCCAGAGCGTATCGCCGGTCGCGACGAGCAGATACTGCCGCCCGTCAATCAGATACGTTTGCGGCGGGTTGGTGACGCCGCCAATCTTCGAGTGCCACAGCGCCTTGCCGGTGAACGCGTCGTGCGCCACGATGTTGCCGGCGCCGTCGCCGGCGAACACGACCTTCCCGGCGGTTGTCAGCACGCCGCCGCCACCGCCCGCGCCTCCCTCGTACTTATAGCGCCACGCCGCCTTGCCGGTTTTGTAGTCGAGCGCGGTGAGGAAGCTTCCCCCGGTCCCTGCACGCGACTCGAGATGTCCGCCGAGGCCCATCGATCCACGTGGATCAGTGTCGAGCAAGTAGAAGATCGAGTAGATGTTGTCCTCGCCAACGTAGAAGAGGCCGCTGTCGGGCGAAAACGCCGGCGGTTCCCAGTTGATCGTGCCACC
>Ga0207661_10002581_pt1 | contig 12462 bp, 10 predicted proteins | sample KBSC713LmetaG_FD_184337 | JGI IMG/M metagenome (GOLD analysis project Ga0207661, IMG submission 184337) | Corn rhizosphere microbial communities from Kellogg Biological Station, Michigan, USA - KBS C7.1-3L metaG (SPAdes) (version 2) | ecosystem: Host-associated > Plants > Roots > Rhizosphere ... | reverse complement strand
AAAATCGTTCGCGGTCTGGATCGACGCGACGTTTACCCGTGCCTCGTTCAGGATCGTCCGATAGGCCGGCACCGAACCTGCGGCGCGGCGGAAGGCTTCCAGAGCCGGTTCGGCGTCGAACACGCGGCTGTCATTCATGGGAAAAAAAAGCGGGGCCACCAAGGCCCCGCGGATCGCGACAAACAACAATGAAGAGCTCAGGCCGGAAGCACGCCAACGGGATTTCCCTGCTGGCGACGGCGGAGAGCGATGATTCCGATCAGCAAAGCGGCACCCATCGCCGCGAAAGCCGAGGGTTCCGGCACCGGTGAGAGCGAGACGTTTCCATCGATCGGCCCGCCAAACTTTACGGTCCAATCGGCCGGCACATCCGTGGTCAGGCCGGCGAGCGAAAAGGAAAGGTTGCTCAGATTTCCCATCCCGACGTCGAACATGTTATTGGTCGTAACCGTCAGCGAACCAAAAGCCGAGGTATGATTTGGCGCCGTAAAGAACGACGTCATATCGGTTCCGTCAGCGAGTTGGGACGAAAGGACCAACGAACCGGCGTTGGTGATTCCGTTGAATCCACTGATGCTCGTGCGGCCGCTCGTGCCTTGATTCGCGACCGCGTTAAACGCGGCGTCGTTCGTATCGTTTACGCTGAGCCGGTAGATATCGAGTTTCAGCCCCTTGGCCGTGAACGAAACGTTGCCGCCGCCGAGCGGGGTTGTCGACTGGTCAACCGAATTATAAAAGACGCCCCAATACTCAGTGCCTTTGTTCTCCGTGAAAACATTCGTCAGCGACGGAGTCAAAGTATCGATGCTGTTGACCTGAAAGACACCCCACGTGTCCTCGACGCCACCGATTGAACTCGGCAATCCCCCCAGGGCGCTGGTCGCCGGCGGCAGGGTGCTGGAAGAGTATCCGTTGGCGTGGATCGTGAAGTTCCCCGTGGTGAGAGTGATGAGTTGAGCGTTGGCGATGGAGGCGAGTCCAAACGCGGCCAGGCCCGCCGTAAGAGCGAGACCCGCGATGTTTTTTGGTATCGAGATAATCATTTTGTTTCGGATGGTTATTCTTGGTGGCGGACCACAGGTCCGGGTGGAGAAGCAAGGTCGGCAAAGTGATAGAACAGAAACCGTAGTGCGGGATTTGGCCTGAGTTACGACGAAAGGACGCGGTTTTTTGTGAGCCCGCCTGAATCCGAACGGCGACAGCTCGTGGTGTGACGGAAGATAGTCCTGTCGGCTACCGTCCGCCATAGCGCGAAATCCGGCGCTTTTTGTCGGGCAGAGACCAACTGCGCATGAGAGAAAAAAGCCGCTCCGGCGGTCAGGGTTTCCCGTGCATCCAAGCAGAGAAAACAGCGCACACGGTCCGTCCCGCGTAAATTCTCGGCCACAGGCGTTTGCAATTTCCCCGCTGTTTCCCATCGGTTTCGGCAAGCGCGACAGAAAGAGCATGGGTCCAAGTTTTGGGTTCGAGGTCTTTGCCCCAAGGCGTCAGGACGCTTCGGCAATAATCCCGCTCGCGGGAGCGCCGACCTCATTATGCCTTTCTGTCGCGCCCTTTTCCTACTTCGCCGCACCAGACGGAGGTGGAGATGATTTCACGTTATCTCGATCTTCCAGGAATTTATGAATCGCAAAAACGACTCCGCGAGATCGCTTTTAACGAATCGCCAGTCCAAGGAAACTTTCGTAATGACTGCACTCGTTGTCCATGAAGCTCGCGCGCCTTAACCGACTCCTCAATCCCCGGACCGGTCGCTGCTTCGACGTTGCCCTCGACCACGGTTTTTTCAACGAGGCAGGTTTCCTGGCCGGCATCGAAAATTTGCCGCGCGTGATCGAGATGCTGGTGGCGGCGGCGCCCGATGCGATCCAGCTCACGGTCGGACAAGCGGCGCATCTGCAAAAAATGCCCATCCGCGGCAAGCCGGCGCTCGTCCTCCGCACGGATGTGGCAAATGTCTATGGCACCAGTCTCCCGCGCGCCTTGTTCTCGCGCATGATCGAAGAACCGGCGCTTCAGGCGGTGCGGCTCGATGCGGCGTGTGTCGTGGTGAATCTTTTCCGCATCCCGGAACAACCGGAAGTGACCGACCAGTGCATTCAGAATATCCTGCGATTGAAACCGCAATGCGATCACTTTGGCCTGCCGCTCATGATCGAACCTTTGGTGTTTCAACCCAACGCGAAATCGGGCGGCTATAGGGTGGACGGAGATCCACAGAAAATCATTCCGCTCGTTCGCCAGGCGGTCGAGCTCGGCGCGGACATCATCAAAGCGGATCCGACCGATGAGGTCGCAGTCTACCACAAAGTCATCGAAACTGCCGGCGGGATTCCCGTGTTGGTACGCGGCGGCGGCAAAGCCCCCGAACACGAGATTCTCGAGCGTACCGAGGCACTTCTCAAACAAGGGGCGGCCGGTATCGTTTACGGACGCAATATCATCCAGCACCCAAAGCCAGCCGCGATCACGCGAGCGCTCCTCGCTGTCGTGCACGACGGCATCACGGCGGCAGAGGCGCAAAAATTTCTTTTGTAAACAGAGTGATTGCCCCGTCGCAGCTCATGGCTCTCACCGCAAAAACTCCGCCAGTCAAAATCGGAATCATCGGCGGCGGCTTGATGGGACGGGAAACCGCATCGGCCTTCGGACGCTGGTTCGCCCTCGAGGATTTTCCGATTCCGGCCGAACTTGTCGCCGTCTGCGACGTGCAACCGCAATTGCTCGAGTGGTTCCAACGCGTCCCTTCCGTGCGCCTGCTCACGCCGGAGCACCGTGAGCTGCTCGCGGCGACGGATGTGGATGTGGTCTACGTCGCCGTCCCGCATCATCTGCACGAATCGATTTACCTCGACGTCCTGCGCGCCGGGAAAGACCTCCTCGCCGAAAAACCTTTCGGCATCGATCTGGCCGCCGCGCGGCGCATCCGCGATGAAGCTGCGCGGCTTGGCCGTTTCGTGCGCGTGTCCTCGGAGTTTCCGTTCCTGCCCGGTGCGCAGCGCGTGTACCAGCTCGCGCGGTCCGGCGCGCTCGGTCGCATCATCGAGGTACGCGCGGGTTTTCTTCACTCGAGCGATCTCGATCCGGCAAAACCCATCAACTGGAAACGGCAGAGTCGATTTTGCGGCGAGATCGGCGTCATGGGTGATCTCGGGATGCACGTGGCGCATCTGCCGATGCGTCTCGGGTGGACTCCAACCTCGGTCCACGCGCAACTCCAGAAAATCTATCCGACACGTCCGGACGGCAAAGGCGGAACGGCGATCTGCGACACGTGGGACAACGCGGTCCTGCACACCCGCGCCAGCATCGCCGGCGACTCGGTGCCGATGACGCTGGAGATGAAACGCATGGCGCCTGGTGAAACCAACACCTGGCATATCGAGATTCTCGGTACAGATCGCGGTGCGCGTTATTCGACAAAAGAACCCAAAACACTTTGGACATTCCGGCGGGATAAAGAGCAGTGGTGGGAAAAGACAGACCTCGGGTTCGGCACACCATTCAAGACCATTACTGGCGGGATTTTCGAACCGGGATTTCCAGATGTACTACAACAAATGTGGGCTGCGTATCTGGCGGAGCGCGGAGGCGTGCTCGGCGACCATTTCGGTTGCGCCACACCGGATGAAGCCGTCGCGAGTCACGTGATGTGGGATGCGGCGCTGCGATCAAACCGTGAACAGAGCGTGGTGAATCTCGGCAAATGAAACCTCGCGCTTCGAAGTTCCGCGAGATCGACGCCGCAGCGTCGCGGGCCGCGCATAGGAAGGCGGAGATATTTCTCACTCCATATCGTGAATATCGCGCGTCCGTGACATTCGCCACCGGGCTTGAATCCGGGCAGCCGTTTGCCATCGCGCGGTGTGGCTGCATCGCAACGGCGCCGTAAAAAATCGTGAAGCATTCCGAAATCAACCGCGCCTGGCGCGACGCGAGCGAATGTTTCCGCCGTCACCACTGGGCGCTGCCGCCCGAGCCGCACTGGGATATCACGGATTTCGGCTTGGGAAATTTTCGCCGGCACGGATTGACTTTGATCAACCTCGCGAGCGAGCCGGAATATTGCGAGAAGCTGATGTACGCGACCGTCGGACAGACGACGCCCTGCCACACGCACGCGAGAAAAAAGGAGGACATTATTTGCCGGGTCGGCGAACTCATCGTGCGCGTATGGTCGGAAAGGCCGGCGGACGTTACCACTGCCGGACCGTTTTTTTTCGTGCCACTGAACGGCGCACGGATTTCGATCCAGGCCGGAAAAGATTTTTTATTACCTGCCGGGTCGCGCATCACGCTCACGGCCGGTGTCTGGCACGAATTTCGTCCGGCCACTGCCGAGTGCATCATTGGCGAAGTGAGCACGGCGAATGATGATGTCCACGATAATTTTTTTCTCGATCCGGAGGTCGGTCGGTTTCCGGAATTTGAAGCCGATGAACCTCTGCAGGTGAGTTTGCCTGGACGATGAATTCGGCGCCTGATCTGCCGCAGCGGACCGATTCGCCCAAACTCTCCGGCGTTGTGGCGGGCGGCACATGGATTACCGATCACGTTAAACTAATCGACACCTGGCCGGCGCAGGACGCGCTCGCATCGATCGTCGCCCAGACGTCGAGCAACGGCGGTGCTCCGTACAACGTACTCAAGGATCTCGCGAAACTGGGAGCGACGTTTCCGCTCGTGGGCGTCGGCGTGATCGGCGACGACGAAGATGGCCGAACGATTCTCGCCGACTGTGAGGCGCATCACATCGACACCGCGAATCTTCGCATCATGCCAGGGGCAGCAACGTCGTTCACCGACGTGATGACCGTGCAATCAACCGGACGGCGGACGTTTTTCCATCAGCGCGGAGCGAACGCATTGCTCGCGCCGGAACACTTCGATTTTTCCGCAAACACGGCGAAAATTTTTCACCTCGGTTATCTGCTGCTGCTCGACGGACTGGATGCGCTGGATTCCAACGATCGGCCACTCGCGTGTCAGGTACTCGCGGCGGCGCGGAAAGCGGGACTGAAGACGTCGATCGATGTTGTGAGTGAATCCTCGAATCGGTTTCAGCGCATCGTGCTTCCGGCGCTGGCACAGGTGAATTACTGCTTCGTCAACGACTATGAAGCGGAGCGTTTGACGGGAATTCCACTGCGCAGCAACGGCGTGCTTGATCGAAGCGCAATGAAAGGAGCCGCGCAAAAACTCGTTGCGGCAGGTGTGGGCGATTGGGTTTTCATTCATTCGACGGAGGCCGCCCTCGCGTGGGCACCGACCGGCGAAGAATTTTGGCAGGCGAGTGTTGATATACCGCCGGACGAGATCAAAGGCGCGGCTGGTGCAGGTGACGCGTTCGCCGCCGGCGTATTGTTGGGTTTGCATGAAGGATGGTCCATAACGCAATGCTTGCAGCTCGGCGTGTGCGCCGGCGCCGCCTCGTTGCTTCACGTCACGTGCTCCGAAGGCGTCGGACGGGCCGTGGAGTGTTTGGTGCTGGGCGCGCGGTGCGGCTATCGTCACCTCTCCAGCCTCAAACGGTAACCAAGCGCAGGCGCAGACATGCGCTGCCACTATTCGCATGCCAAAACGAAACGGCCTGACTGTTTCACAAATCCGAGGTCCACATCATGCGAATTCCGCGCGCGGTTCGAGACCTGCTGCTGACTCCTTACGTTTCCCGGTCGATTGAACACTGCTGGTCGACGATAATGTGACGGACGCCGACAACGGTGACTTCTGTCCCGGCAGGCGGTCGATTGAACACTGCTGGTCGACGATAATGTGACTGGATGTGGCGGCGATGCCCTGCGATTTGTTGTCGCGATGGCGACTCAGCTTATTTCGAAAAATAGTCGGGTCGTGATCGCAGGAGCAGGCATCGGCGGACTCGCAACTGCCCTGGCTCTCAACCAGCGGGGCTTTCGCCCGATAGTTTGCGAGCGTGCACCGGAGTTGAAGGAAATCGGCGCGGGCTTGCTCCTGTCACCCAACGGAGTTCGAGCCCTTGAAATTCTCGGCTTGAGGGAGACAGCCACCTCCTTGAGTCGCGTGATTCGTGAGTGGCGCATCTTGGATCGGACGGGACGTTGCCTTCAGCGGATTAGTCCCTCGCACCATGGGTTGCCGGCACTGAGTCTTCATCGCGCCGAACTCCAACAGTTACTCCTGAAAACGATGCCAGCAGATCGACTGAACTTGGGAGCTGAGGTGGGCAGCTTTCAGCGCGACGCATCAGCCGTGCAGGTCTTTTTTACTTCCGGAAAAACGATTACAGCCGACGCTCTTATCGGCGCGGATGGACTTCGCTCGTCCGTGAGGGCGCTGCGTTTCGGGCCGAAGCCGCCGTCGTATTCCGGATACGCGGGCTGGCGTGGCGTGTGCAAGTGGATTCCTGAGGCATATAACGGCGATCATTTGAGCGAGTCTTGGGCTGAAGGGAAACGCTTTGGGATTTCACCATTGGGAAATGGGCGCTGCTATTGGTACGCGACGGCGAATCGCCCGGCCGACCGGTATTCCTCTGCGGAGGATCACCGAGCCGAGCTGCTCCGGTTGTTCGGTCACTGGCACGCGCCGATCTCTGCCTTGATCGAAGCGACTCCGAGCGAGAATATTCTTCCAAGCGATATCTATGACCGGTCGACTCGACATCCATGGTCAGACGGCCCCGTGACATTGCTCGGCGACGCTGCGCATCCGATGACTCCCAATCTGGGCCAAGGCGCATGCTTTGCGCTCGAGGACGCGTGCGTGATTGCACGATGCATCGAAGAGGCCGGCCATTTCCCAGCGGCGTTCAGACGTTATGAACGTACGCGTCGTTGGCGGACGGATACGGTTCAACGATGTTCACGATGGATGGGAAGATTGATCCAAATTGAAATGCCCACGGTGGTCGCTGTGCGTGCTCTCGCATTGTCCGCGACGCCGAACAAAGCGGCGGACTTTTTGCTGCATCGGCTGTTTTCCTTTACACCTTAATGAGGTCGGTCGCCTGAGGTCGTGCGAGCGGCTTTGTTGCCGCCGCCGGCAATCGCATCAGGGCCCAGCCCGCCAGAAAAATTACGGCGCCGGCAAACGCAGGCGCCAAATGCCCGGGATCGAGATACCCGATGATGAAGTGAACGCCGATCGCCATCGAGAACCCGGTGAGACCGGCGAGCAGCATGACTTGGCGAAAACTGCGCGTGGGCCGTGCGTGCAGAACCAACAGGATGAGAGTGACTCCAATCGACAGCAAACCTCCCCCAAAACCTGCGCGATCATGCGCAATGATGGGAACCAGCGGCTTCGCCACTCCGCAGATCTCGATGTACGACAATCCAATGTAGTTTAGGTCCTCCCGGACGAAAACCGAACTCATTCCAACGCTCATGATGGTCACACCGGCACTGCTCAATCCCGCCCCGTAAATCAAAAGCAGAAGCTTACCGGCCCGGTACCGGCGAGAGACATTATCCGGTGAACGTATTTTCAACAGCGTCCGCCAATTTGTCGGACCAACCAGCAGGCACCGCGACCGAATCATTCCCCCCAGATAGATCGGGAGCAGAAAAAGCGTCGCAACACCGTGCCAAGTGTCGAGGTAACCGTAACCGATGTAAGTCAGAAAACTGCCGAATCCTGTGATGCCCGAAAGGGCAAGCGTCCACCACGACCATGCCTCCCCTTGCTTCAACGGAAATTCCACGATCCATAAATACAACAACCCGATCGCGATCAATGAACCGCCGAAGGCCGCGCGATCGTGAAACATAAATTTGACCAGCGCAGGATTCGCGATCCGGCCCAACTGCCGAGCATCCATTCCGAGCCGCGCAACATCGTGCGGAAGGAAATGGCCGGTTATACTCAGAAACAATGCGAATCCACCCGACGCAATCAACGCGACTCCAGTGAGAGCCAGGAGAAAGCGTCCGTCACCCAACAAGGCACTCCACAAGCTTCGGTTGTCGTCGATCATTTCTGGTAAGCGATTCATGGGATTCGAATCGGCTCCACCCCTTGAGATTCGAGGTAGGGATCCAGACGCGCTGCGAGTTTCTGCCAGTTGAATGATGGCACGGACGGGTAAAGATGATGCTCCAGATGATAGGTGTGCTGGAGCAGCAGTTCGGGAATAAACCGACCGCGGACCGCGCGCGTCTGAAAAAGCGGCCGTTCCGCATCGGCACAATGGGGAATCCACACCGTCGCCACCGGATACAGCCAGCTGCTCGTCACCACCAAAATTAAATACACAAAAAACACGGGCGTCCGATTCAGGAGCAGCACACTGCACACTCCATAGATCGCCGCCCAGGACGCTTCGATCATCATCCAAACCTTTTCGTCGCGACGCGCCCGCTTCCACGCCCACATAAACAACCGGGATTGCTGACCGATGCCTTCCACCAGCGCACGCCACAGCGGCATCTTCGCCGCTCTTCCTTCGATATCTTCGTCGTCGGGAAAATGCAGGTGATGGCACAAATGGCTGATCCGAAACGCGTGTCCACTTCTCAGCGCCAACATTTCGACGAGGCTGAGAAGAGATTCATTAAGCCATCGCGGAAATCCAAGCGTGCGATGCAGCAGATCGTGAGATGTCGAAACGTACGTTATGAACATCAAACCAGCCACCGTCAGAATAGCCGGAATCCACCAGCCGTTGAATGCGAACACGAAATATGCCGCCACACAAAGGAGCGGGCGCAAGATGGACCAAATCCGCTGCACCGGGGTTACAACCAACAGATCCCTGCCCAATGCGTCGAGCGTGGGCATTTTGGCGGGAGCCATGAGGGCACCTTTGCAGAAACTGTGAAGAGGGCCAAGGCCGCAAACGGGCCACTTTCGCTGAGGAACGATCCTTGGGAGAGAATGCCGGTCGAATAAATCCGTTTGCTGCAGAAAAACAGGCGCCGACGACGCGCCTATTCGATATCGATGACGCCGCGTCTCACCGCCGCGACCAGAGCCTGCGTCCGGTCGGACACGCCAAGTTTGGAAAAAATATTGGCCACATGGATCTTGATGGTTCCCACCACAAGACCGAGTCGCGCGGCGATTTCTTTATTGCTCATTCCCTTCGCAAGGAGCTTGAGCACCTCCATCTCGCGGGGAGACAAGTTCGCCAGCATGCGCTCCCCAATTTTCGCGGCGACCTGCGGCGGGATGTATTGTTTGCCGGAAAAAACCGCGCGGATCGCTTCGAGCAACTGGTCCACCGCCATCTCCTTCACCACAATCCCGGAAGCCCCGGCCATTATCGCCTGGTAGACTTCCTCCCCGCGCGCGTAGTTGCTATAAATAAGAATGCGAACGGCGCCGAACTCGTGCCGAAGCGCTCGGATCATTTCGACGCCGCTCATCCCCTGCATGCGCAGGTCGACAATCACGACGTCCGGTCGGTGGCGGCGATAAGCCTCGATTCCCTCGGGCCCGTCTTCGGCGTTCGCCACCACCTCCATGTCGGGTTCATCACCGATCGCCGTCATGAGCCCCATGCGAATGGCCATGTGGTCGTCGACGAGGAGAACGTGGATCTTATTGGATACAGCGGACTGCGGCATTGTTGGATTCCTTCTGCTCACCCGTCATGGGCACCGCGACGCGAATGGATGTTCCTTTGTCCTGAGCGCTTTCGATCGCGAGTGAGGCGCGAAGCTTCTTCGCTCTCGTTCGTATTCCCCGCAGCCCGAGATGTCCCGACCGGTCCTGCAAAACTTCGTCCGGAGAAAATCCGCACCCGTCGTCCGAAATCTCCAACGTCACGTTTTCCGCCCCATATTCGAGCCGGATGGCGATTCGACTCGCCTTGGCGTGGCGAAACGCGTTCGTCGTCGCCTCCTGGGCAATCCGAAGCAGGTTGTGATTGGCCATCCGGTCCAATAGCACGGCATTCCCCGAAACGGACACGTCAACGCTTACGCCGCCCGAGTTCACAAACGTGGTCAGGTTCTGCAGTGCGTCCGCGAGATCGGCGCCGTCGAGCAGCGGCGATTCCATGTCCCAGACGGCGTGCTCCACTTCTTGCCGCGCATAGGAAACCATGTTCCGGACCACATTCAGGCGGGAGCGAACATCTCCGCCAACGGCCGGGAGCTTCAGCGTCGTATCGAGCTGGAGGATCGCCCCGGTCAGGCCCTGCTGCACACTGTCGTGGATCTCGCCGGCGAGACGATCTCTCTCGGCCAGCGTGGCCGCGTTGCGCGTTTCGTCTCCCAGTTTGGCCATCGTGGCTTCGAGTTGTCGGGTCCGTTCGTGGACAACTTGTTCCAGCATGCGGTTGCGCCTTCGCTCGAAATAGCTCGACCATCGCATCGCCCCAACGAAAAGTAGCAGTACAATGGATACGAGGAGAACGTACGCGAGCCACGACCGGCGCCAGGGTGGCTGGATCTCAAATTCGAGCGATGAGACGTCGGCGCTCGGCTGGATTCCGCGCATTCTCACCTGGAGGCGATAACTGCCTTCGCTCAGCCCGCGGAAACTGATCTGCGAACTGTCGGCCGTGGTCCATGGTTCATCTTCGTTCAACCGGTACTCGTAGCTTGGCACGCGGCGCCAGGCGTCGCCGCCGGAATAGAAGCGAAAACTCAAACTGTTGCTCGCATAAGGCAGCCGAAGCGGCGCCGCCGGCGCCGACGCCGTGAGCAGTTCGGTGTTCCGCTGCGCATCAACCAGCGAAACGAGAATGGGCTTGGGGGATGGCTGCGCAGTCGTGAGCCAGGATCGTTCGACGTGATAAAGCGATCGCTCCGCGTAAATCCAAACATCGTTCCCCGGAAGAATTCGGACGATCGGATAGCGATCGTTCACCAGATCGTAGGTGCTCGCGTCCATCTCATAATCCGTCCCGACCGGCGTGAATCGAACCATGCCTTCATTGTGGGTCGCCCAAATTACTCCCGCCTTGTCCTGTTGCATCCGGGCAATCCAGTACGGTGATCGGTCGAGCAATCGCTGCAGCTGCGGAGCCTCGCACCATGCGCCGGTTTTCTCGTTGAAGAAGCGCCGCTGCTCTTCCTGGAGCGAGCTCAGCACCACCGTATCGCCGACCGCACCGATATTAACCCACGACGTTTTCGTCCAACTGCTGTTGGGCACCACATCCAATTGCAGCCGGCCCGCGTGGTTCCAAAGTCGCGCCACGCCATCTCCGCCCATCTCGATCCAAACCGAACTGCGGATTTGGTGGACGACCGCTGGGTTTCGCACACCGGCGATCCGCGAGGCACATTCCGTCCATTGTCCGTTCGCCCACTCCAACAACTCGATTCCCGAGTGACCTATCACATAGCAATGATCCTCATCGATCATGACGAGCTGCGCCAAATCAGTCGCGATCGGAATTGACCGGTACGTGCCGTCGATTTCCGCCTCGTACAATCCAGCGCCATTGCCCACGAGCATCCGCGACCCTCGCGCCGCCAAAGCGAACGCGCCGCGCGGAGGCTGCTGCGCACAGAGCTCGAACCGCGTCGGCTCGCCCGGCCTCCCGGTCATCGATCGATACAACTGGCCGGCCGAAGAGACGTAGATGTGCCCGTTCCACCGCACCGTGATCGGCCAGCCCACCGGCAGACCGAGCGGCTCGCCAAACACCGAAAGCGGACTGCCGTACAGCACCTTGTCGATCGCATCTTCCGTCGCCACCCACAGGACACCGGGCTCGCGGTTGGCGAGAGCATTGACGTTGCAGTACCGCGAATTGGTGAGAGCGAGCAGCAGGTCTCCTTGCGGCGAAAACAGAAGCAGTCCCTGTCCCGTCACCGCAACCGCGATGCTACCATCCGTGAGCCGCTCGAGGGCCGAAATCTGGCCTTTGATGACGTTCCGCTCCCCTGTCAGCCACGCGGACACGCTTTGCCCGTCGAACACCGCAATCCGTCCCCCGGCGAACGAAACCAGACTGCGAGTGGAATCCAACGTCGTGGACAATTCGACGACGTCGGAATCAAGTCCTGTGACGCTCGCCGATTTGATTTCGCGGGCGTCAATGTCGATATAATGCAGCGGCGCGTTGTACGCGGAGAGATAGACCCGGCTGCCCACTTTAAATGCGCACGATAAGCCCGGCACTTCGAAGATTTCATTTTCCCTGGTCTTGAAATCCCAATAGACGACGCCGTTCCAACTCGCAAAATACACGCCTCGCTCGGTGACGATCAAATCGCGGAATAAAGCCGTAAGAATCCATTTCGGAGGATTGTCCCGGGTTAGGGGCGAAGGATGCAGTCGCCCGTCCGTCCCAACCTCGACCACGCCCCACGAACCGCGGGCGCCGTAATATGAACGCCCGTCCGGCGCCTGGATCACATTGCTGAGCGGGATGCGGCCCTTCCCGCCAGGCTCGGCGATATTCAACCAGACGTTGTCATTGAGAACCGAATACACTGCCTCGTGGATCGCCGCGACGCGTCCGTAACGATCAAAGCCCAATTGCGAACCTCTCGGCACATCGCCGATATCCGCGAGTGAATA
>Ga0207661_10002580_pt1 | contig 12464 bp, 12 predicted proteins | sample KBSC713LmetaG_FD_184337 | JGI IMG/M metagenome (GOLD analysis project Ga0207661, IMG submission 184337) | Corn rhizosphere microbial communities from Kellogg Biological Station, Michigan, USA - KBS C7.1-3L metaG (SPAdes) (version 2) | ecosystem: Host-associated > Plants > Roots > Rhizosphere ... | reverse complement strand
GACCCGGTCGACACCGCCGAGGACTGGGAGGGGGCCGAGGACGAGCAGATCCTCTCCACGGTCGAGCGCGCCGACCTGCACGCTGCGCTCAAGCGCCTCAGCGAGCGCGACCGCAAACTGATCGAGCTGCGCTACGAAGAGGACCTGACCCAGGAGGCGATCGCCCGCCGTCTCGGCGTCCCCGACGGCACCGTCAAGGTCCGCCTCCATCGCCTGCGCTCGCGCTTGCGCAAGGAGATGGGCCGCTCGGCCGCGCGCGCGGCTTCCTAGGCTCAGCTCGACGCGGCGACGCGGCGCATCTCCTCGGCCGCCGCGCGCGGGCCGATGTAGGGGACGAGCATGGCGAAGAGGAGGTCGGGAAGCATCGCCGGCAGCTGCGCCGCCCGGCCCGCGAGCAACTCGTCGAAGATCAAGCCGGAGACGGCACCGGCCGACATCAGCGAGATGTTCTCGGGCAACTCACGACCCTCGGAGAGCTCGCGGCCGCCCTCGAGGTACTGGGTGAAGCGGGCGACCGCGTCCCAGTGCAGCTGGCGCGCGTCGGCGCCGGCGGCGGCGACCTCGACCACGGCGGTGCGGGCGAGCTCCGGATCGAGGGCGAAGAGCCTGACGATCGTCGCCAGGCCGTTCTCGACCCGCTGCAGCCACGATTGGGCGCCGTCGCATTCGGCGATGACCACGGCAAACACCTGCTCGACCAGCATTTCGTAGGAGGCGAGGAAGCACTCGTGCTTGTCCTCGAAGTGTTTGTAGAAGGTGGTGCGGGAGGTGCCCGCCTCCTCGATCACATCGGCGACCGAGGTCTCCTTGTAGCCCTTGCTGCCGACCACGCGGATCATGGCCGCCAAGATGAGGTCCCGCCGCGATTCGGATGCCATCAGCCCGTCCCAGGTAGGTTGAAAACTCCGGAGTACCTTCATCATAGCGGCTCGGTGTACGTAAGCGTTTATCTACTTTTTCTCCGCCACCTCCCGGGTAGCCGCAGCAGGACCGATATAGGGCATCAGCGTCGCAAATAGCACCTCCGAAAGCAAACTCGGCAGATACTCCGCGCGTCCCTCAATCACCTCGTCTGAGATCAGCCCGGCGACGGCGCCGATCGCCATCCGCGAGGTATTGGCCGGCAGGTTGCGCCCGCCGGGCGCGAAGTCGCGCCCCTCGTCGAAGAACGGGGTGAGGCGCTGCAGCGCTGCCCGGTAGCGCCGCTGGGCGGCGGGGCCCGCGGCGCCGACTTCGACCAAGGCCATGCGGGCGATCGCCGGCTCCTCGGCGAGCGCCTCGAGCAGCGCCGCCAGCCCGGCGCGGGCCCGGTTTGGCCAGCCCTCCTCGGCCTCATAAGCCACCGTGACCCGGCGCACCAGGGCGTCGATGATGCCGTCATAGGCGGCGAGGAAGCAGCCTTCCTTGTCCTCGAACATCGCGTAGAAGGTCGTGCGCGAGATCCCCGCCTCGCGGGTGAGGTCGGCAACCGTCGTCGCCGCATATCCCTGCTCGGCGACAACGCGGATAGCCGCTTCCAGCAGGCGCTCGCGCTGCGAGCGCGCGATCACCTCAGGGGGGAGGCGGTGGCGTCCGCGCGGTGGCCGCCACCGCTCCCGTTTCTGCCCCCCGGCCGCGGCCACGCGGTCAGCCGTCGGCGGGGACTGCAGTCCGCTCGGCCTCGCGCGCCTGCCGCAGCGCCTCCTCCTGGCCGAGGTAGGGAACCGTGGTGATGTAGACGACATCGGGAAGTAGCTCGCGCAGCCGGGCCGTGTTGCCGGCGAGGATCTGGCCGACGATCAGCGACTCCGCTGCCGAGAGCGCGGCGCGGCCGGCGCTGGAGGGGATAGACACTTCCTCGACCGGATCGTCGCGGCCCCGTTCGAGCAGCGACTGCAGGACGCGCTTGCCCGAGGCGTAGAGCTCGAAGGCGCGGTCGCCCGAGGAGGGCGCCTCGACCAGCGCCATGCGGGCGAAGCTGGGCCGGCTGGCAAGCAGGTCGAGGAAGGCGGCGGCGGCGTCGCGGACCATCGTCGCCCAGGGCTTGTCGGGCGAGTAGACGGCAACGATCCGGCCCATCGCGTCGGCGAGAGCAACCTCCATCGAGGCGTGAAAGCAGGCCTCCTTGTCCTTGAAGAGCTCGTAGAAGGTGGCGCGCGAGACGCCGGCGCCCTCGCAGACGTCGGCGATCGTGGTCGCGCCGTAGCCTTTCTTGGCACAGCTGCGGGCCATCGCGTTGAGCAGGCGTTCGCGTTGGGAGTGCTCGACCAGCGGCTCGTCGAGATCGTCGATCCCGGCCGGCAGCTGCTCCTGCTCAATCACCGCGCCCAGGTCTCCAGCCGGCGCTGGAGCTGGGTTTCCGGTGTTTGAAGAGGCAGGGGACACTCGATCTCGCAGGTAGACAACCGTGTTTAGGTAAACGCGATTGTACACCCCAAAGGCGCTCTGTGGACGTTCCGGTACCGATTTAACAAAGCCAGGGACCGCTGGGAACGCGAGAGGAATGCGGCGGTGGCGACTGTACAAGCGGCGAGCGCGCCGGGGCGAACTTCAGACCACTGTACAAGCGAGTTTTGCCCGCACGGGAGGAGCATTTGGGCATGGAGACCGCGCCTCGTCAGATCGTCGCTTTTGGGGGTGGGGGGTTCTCGATGGAGTCGGGCAACCCCCTGCTCGACGAGTACGTGCTCGGGCTCTGTCGAAGCGAGCGGCCCAAGGTCTGCTTCCTCCCCTCGGCCAGCGGCGACGCCGATCACTACGTCGTCCGCTTCTACCGCGCCTTCCCCGCCGAGCGCTGCGAGGCCAGCCACGTCTCGCTCTTCCGCCGCGAGCAGGGGCCCGAGGACCTGCGCGCCCACCTGCTCTCCCAGGACCTGATCTACGTCGGCGGCGGCAGTGTCGTCAGCCTGCTCGGCGTCTGGCGTGCGCACGGCATCGACCGGATCCTGCGCGAAGCCTGGGAAGCGGGAGTCGTCCTCTGTGGCCTTTCCGCCGGTTCACTCTGCTGGTTCGACGAAGCGGTCACCGGCTTCCACGGCGCCCCGCAGCGGGTCGAGGGCCTGGGGCTGCTGCCGTTCAGCAACTGCGTTCACTACGAGCCGACCTCCGAGCGGCGGCTCGCCTACCACGAGATGTTGCGCGAGGGGATGCGCCCCGGCTACGCCGCCGAGGACAGCGCCGGCCTGCACTTCATCGGTTGCGAGCTGAGTCGGGTGGTCGCCTCGCGGCCCGCGGCCCGCGGCTACCGGCTCGACGCCGCCGGCGACCGGGTGGTGGAGATGCGGCTGGCGACCACCTATCTCGGCGATGCGCCCCCGGTCACCCGGCTGCCCGGCGCCACCTCGTCGTCACTTTCAGCGACGTCGGCGGCGTAGCGCTCGATGGTCTCCCGCATCCTCACCCTCGGTGGTCACGACTTCACCTCGCGCCCGCCCGACCGGGCGGTCAGCGAGCTGATGCTGCGGCTGGCCACCGAGCGCGCCGGCAGGCGACCGAAGATCTGCATCCTGCCGACCGCCAGCGGCGACACCTCCGAGCAGATCGGCCGCTTCTACGCCGCCTTCGGCGAGCGTCCCTGCGACCCCTCCGACCTCTCGCTCTTCCGCCTCGGCCGGCGGCCGATGGCGCTGCGCGACCACCTGCTCGACCAGGACCTGATCTACGTCGGCGGCGGCAGCATGGTCAACCTGCTCGCGGTCTGGGAGGCCCACGATCTCAGCGCGATCCTCAGCCTCGCCTGGCGCCAGGGAATCGTCCTCGCCGGCCAGAGCGCCGGGGCGATGTGCTGGTTTGAGTCCGGCATCACCAAGTCCTCGGGCAGGCCCGAGATCGAGGCGGGCCTCGGGCTGCTCCACGGCAGCCTCTGCGTCCACTACAACAACGAGCCCGAGCGCCGCGCCGCTTACCTCGAGGCGGTAGGTAACGGCATGCCCAGCGGCTACGGCCTCGACGACTACGCCGGACTCCTCTGGGAAGGCGAAGGCCCTCCCTCGGCGGTGACGGCCCGCCGCGGCGCCCGCGCATACCGAGTCACCAGCTCCGACACGGGCGTCGTCGAGTCGCCCTTGCCTGCACGTTTCCTGCCTGCCCCAGCTCCAGCAGCCCTGCGGGAGGACATCGCAGAGTTCCGCCGGATCAAATCGATGCGCAGGCGCGCCGGCTGGCTGGGTTAGTCAGTCGAGCGGCACGACGAGGGCCGCGAGCAGGTCATTGGCAAGTGCTGAGGCGGAGGCGGCGACGATCTCTGGCTCACCGACGCCCTCCTCGGCTCGTCCGGCCATGAGCGAGCCGACGGAGTCGGGCCCCGCGGCAAAGAGCTCCGTCAGGTAGACGAGCGCCTGCTCCGTCACGGCGGAGCTGATCTCGTCCTGCAACAGCTGCAATGTCGCCCCAGAGAGATCGTCGGTGCCCACCGCTATCAGGAGGCGATAGACATCGTGAGCATCCTTGTCACGGAGACGTGTACTTCCGCGCTCGTTTCGCTCGCCGATCTTGTGAAGCTTGGCCACCAAGAGTGCTCCCGGGCCCGCGACGCGGATCGTGAAAACGCGATCGTCCAGAGGGTCGAACGAGCGAATCTCTCGACACGTGTTGTCGACGATCGATCCCTCCAACCCGGTTGCCCGGCGCATCGCCCCTTTGTCGTGCGGGGGGATCCGGGCGCCACGCCTGTTCGGGGCTTTTGGCCCGGCCATCGCCTCGGGCACCATCAGGTCGACCGGTATCCCGTCCGGGCTGATCCAGGTCCCTGGCTGGGGATTTTCAAGATCCTTGTGGAATCCAGCCGCTTCGATTGCCGCCTCGATCAGCGGATCCTCCTGGAGCTTCGTTCGGTCGATGCCGATGTCGGCGTCCTTGGTTTCCTCTGGAATGGCAACCTCCACGGCTCCGGTATGGAGGTAGAGAGCCTGGGCACCGATCAGGACGAGGGCGCTGAGCTGATCGTTGAGGGCATCGAGGGCATCGAGAAGCGCTCGCCGCGTGCGAACCTTCAGATCAGCCTCGCCAGATTGATTCATTGCTCTGCATCCAATCAAGAAGGGCATCGGCCTCAGCGGGAGATCTGCCCGGCCCGTTCAACAGATCGGCGGCGATCTGGCTGGGCGCCGCAACTCGCAGGCCGTCGCGGTTCGTCGATCTCGCAAAGACCACCTCGTCGGTGGGCCGAACGAGCAGCACGTTCGCCCCTGTCTCCACCGGCCTGAGCTCGAGCCGTTCGGCCAGCTCCGCTGGTCTCTCCGCGTAGATCAGGGCCATGCGAGTTTGGGCGTACTTTTCGAAAAAGGCGGCGGCGGCGGAACCGGTCAGAACGTAGCGGCCATCCGGCTCGGCCGTCCTCAGTCTTTTCATCGCCGCTTCAACTCCCCGGGGCTCGAGCATTCGCACAGGGCCCTCCTGCAGGTTGAGCTCGTAGTCCTCAGCCCATCGCTCGAGGATCGTTCTCCAGTCGACGCGCGTGATCGGGCCCTGCCTGCGCCGCTCCAGCAGGTCTTCGCGCTCGAGGAACTCGACCACCCGGTATCCGGCCCCCGTCGATACATCGCTGCGCTTGACTAGTTCCGGCACGGTCATCGGCGGTGCAAAGTCGACCAGGCCACGCACCACGCGTGCGGCTATCGAGCCCCTGAAGCTGTTCCGTGGCCGGCCCGGCCCTCGCCATGGATCACGGGCCGCACCCACGTCGCGCAGGAAGAGCGCAGGCCTGGGCAGCGCCAGGAGAAGATTGCCCGTCGCGTCAGCGTAGGCCAGCCCCTCGGCCGCAAGCCGCTCGCGTACCCTCGCGTTGAGGTAGCGCGTAATCACCATCAGCGTCTCGGGGTGGGAGGGATCGCTGGGCGCGCGGACCAGATCGCTGATCGCCTGGACATCCCGGGCCTCGAACGTACGCTTGACCTCTATGCCGACCCTGCTTGCCTCGCCGCTTGGCGCTTCGATGCGGAGGATCGCGTCGGCGCCGAAGCCATGGACTCCCGGACGGTCTTGGAGGAGTTCCGCGGTCCAGTCCTGGGGCAGGCGCGAGCGAATGGCATCCACGGCCACCGCCGCCATCTCCTCCGGCGTCGGAGGGTAGAGAAGCTCTTTCGGCTCGTTCATTCCGAAATAAAGCTAGTTCCGCTGCCGGATGAACTACGCCATATTCGGAACACGCAACTGCAATTGCAGAATCCCGCCTCGCACAGCGCTGCTGGGACCGGAACTCAGGGTCTGTCGCTCAGCCCAGGCCCCCGGCCATCGGTGGAGCGGTGGGGTCTGAGCTCTCTTCACCAAGACTCTCCCGCGCGATGTAGTCCTCGGCCAGCAGCAGGTTCTCGCTCGAGCGCTCGACCACGTTGAGCAGGTCGCCCATCAGCGCGACCTCCTCGACCTGCTCCTTGACGAACCACTGCAGGAACTGCTCGGCCCGGTAGTCCTTGAGTTCGCGCGCCAGCTCGAAGAGGGCGAAGATCTCGTCGCTGACCCGCCTCTCCTGCTCGAGCGCCATCCGCACCGGCGCGCTGCCGTCGGCGTAGGTCGTCTGCTGCGACTTGATGTCGGGGATGTGGATCTCCTCGCCGACGTCGAGCAGGTACTGGATCATCATCATCGCGTGCTCGCGCTCCTCCAGCGCCTGGCGGTAGAAGAAGGCAGCGAGACGCGGCAGCGTTTCGGCGTCGTAGTAAACGGCGGCGGCGACGTACTGCTGCGAGGCGGCGAACTCGTTGGCGACCTGCGCGTTGAGCGCGTCCGCGAATCTTTTCTCGGCCATCTCTGTCTCCTTGCTCGGCGGGGCGGGGTTGCCGCAACGTAGCCGAAACTGGAAGTTCGGCTGGCCGAAGCGGCGCTGAGGCCGCCCTAAGTCAGCCTTCCCAGCGAAAGCCCGTGGCGGAGAGCCGCGGGTCGAGCGGGCTGGCCGGCAGTCCCGGCGGTGGCTCGGCTTCGTTGTAGGGGCGCGGAGCCGTGTCGTTGGGTGTGTCGGGGTGAAAGAGCGAGGCGAGGACCTGAATCTGGCCGCGGCCGACGCCGAGCTCCCACTGGCCGCCGCCGTAGGCGCCGATGCCGTGCTCGGCGCAGTAGTCGTAGGTGGCGCAGAGCGCCTGCAGAGCGCCGACGCGCGAGGGCTTGATGTTGACCATCTTCGGCTCCCAGGGCAGCGCCTCGATGTCGGCGATCGAGTGGATCGGGGCGTCCCAGGTGAGGCGGTCGCGAATCGGCTCGAGGATCGGCCGGGTCTCGTCGTTGACGTCGGGGTCCTCGATCCAGGCCTCGGGGAAGGCCTCGAAGAGCTTGGCGTAGAGCTCCGGGTCGGTTTCGACGTCGACCGGGGTGCCCTTGTAGAAGCCCTTGAGGTCGAGCGAATCGACGGCGCCGGTCTCGACCAGCGCGGCGATCAGCTCGTCGGTCCAGTCGTTGGTCGGATCGAGCTTGAAGCGCAGGGTGGGGTAGCGGTCGAGCTTCGCCTGCAGGGTGTCGATCGTGGAGGCCTTGCCCTCGCCCGGCGAAAGTCGCATCGAGGCGACGAAGCTCACCGGCCGTGGCTCGCGGCCGAGGACCTCGGCGAGGCCCTTGCCCGCTTGGCGCAGCGTCAGGTCCAGGGCGGCTGACTCAAATGCCCAGCGGCGGTAGAGCCGCGAGACGTCGCGTTGCGGCTCGGCCGGAAAGGTGTCGAGATCGCCCATCAGCTCGCAGAACTCGCCGAGGGTGGCGCAGCCGGTCAGATCCAGCGTCGGGCCGGCGTCCTGCAGGGCAATGTGATCCACCGGGTCGTAGGTGACGTCCTCGCCGAGGCCGTCCTCGCCGGCGCCCCGGAGGTGGATCACGGTGCTGAGGCGTTCGAAGCCTGGGATCTGGAACTCCAGGGGCTGCAGCTCGTAGCCCTCGATCTCCAGGGGCAGGATTGCGAGGGCGTCGAAGGTGGGCACGCGGCGGAGTGTACGAGGACGCAAGAGTGGGGTCCTCAAAACGCGCGGCGGGAGCCGCGCTTGAGTGTTTTGAGGACCCCACTCTTGCGTCCTGGCAGACTCGGGCCCTGTGAAGCACGACGCGCACGGGTACTGGCTGGAAGAGGCACCCGGGGTCGAGGTTGCGCCGGAGCTCGTCGGGGCCCGGCAGGCGGATGTGGTCGTGGTCGGTGGGGGATACACGGGGATGTGGGGTGCTTGGCACGTGAAGCAGCTGGAGCCCGAGGCGTCGGTGGTGTTGTTGGAGGCGGATCGGTGTGGGTTCGGGCCCAGTGGGCGGAATGGGGGGTTCTGCAACCTGATGTGGTTTTCGTTGCCGAGCATGCGGGGGCGGTGGGGGGACGATGAGGCGCTGAGGGTGGCTCGGGCGGCGGAAGAAGCTGCGGTTGGGATTGGGGAGTTCTGTGAGGCCGAGGGGGTGGATGCTTGGTATCGCCACGGGGGCTACCTGCAGGTCTCCACTGCTGAGGCGCACGACCATGTTTGGGGTGAGGCTCTGGCGGCCTGTCGGGAGCTTGGCGTGGACGATGCGTTGGAGGCGCTGTCGCCGGATCAGGTGGCGGAGCGTTGTGCTTCGCCGGTCTTCCGGGGCGGGATCTTTTACCCGCGCGCTGCGACGGTGCAGCCGGCGCGGTTGGCATTCGGGCTGCGCGAGCGGTTGCGCCGGCTTGGGGTGGAGATCTTTGAGCACTCGCCGGTGCGGCGACTTGAGGGGTCCTGGACCGGGGTCGAGGCGCACACCGCGGGCGGTGTCGTGAGGGCTCGGAGCGCCGTGCTGGCAATCGGGTCGGCGGCCAAGGCGGCGGGCGGGCCCTTCCAGGGGCGGCTCTCGATCGCCTCGTCGCACATCGTCCTCACCGAGCCGGTGCCGGAGCTGCTGGAGGAGATCGGCTGGACCGGCGGCGAGTGCATCACCGACAGCCGCGCCCTGGTCAATTACTTCCGCACCACGCCGGACGGCCGCATCGCCTTCGGCTGGGGCGGCGGGCACATCGCGATGGGCGCCCGTCTGCACGGACGCGCCGAGCTCGACCCAGAAGTGACCGCTCAAACCGCGGCCCATCTCTGGGAATACTTTCCGCGCCTTGCCGGCAGGGCGATCACCCATGCCTGGGGAGGCCCGATCGACGCCTCCCCGACCCACCTCCCCCTGGTACTTCCCCTGCACGGCAACCGTGCCTTCGCGGCGGCCGGCTACACCGGCAACGGCGTCGGCCCCTCTCACATGGTCGGCCGGACCCTCGCCTCCCTGGCCCTCGACCGCCGCGATCAGCATTCCGCGCTCGCATTCGTCGATCCCTCACCGCCGCGAGTCCCGCCGGAGCCCTTCCACTGGCTCGGCGGCGAGGCGATTCGCACTGGCATCCTGCGCAAGGAGGAGGCCGAGCTCTCGGGGCGGAAACCAGATTTCATCAGCGCCCTGGTCGCCCGGGTGCCGGAGCTGATCGGCTTCCATATCGGGAGATGAGAGGGAGCGTGACCCTTAGGACCCCTACCAGCGTGAGGTGATCACCTTTGAGCGCGTGTAGAAGCGGACTGCGTCGGCGCCGTTCGCATGGAGATCTCCATCTATTGAGTCATTCCAGCCCGAGAAGGGAAACCACGCGACGGGGGCCGGTACCCCGACGTTGATTCCCAGCATGCCGGCCTCTGCCTGATGGCGATACTGGCGCGCGGCGCTGCCCGAGCTCGTGAAGATCGCGCCGGCGTTGCCGTAGCGGGAACCATTGAGGAACTCGAGCGCCGCGTCCAGGTCATCCACCTCGACCAGGGTGAGCAGCGGGCCGAAGAGCTCCTCGCGAGCGAGCTCGGATTCATGATCGTCGACGGCGACGATCGTCGGACCGAGCAGCGTCCCGGCCGGCCCCGCGGCGCCCCTACCGTCGATCAGCAACGCATCGCCGCCCGCCGCCCGGCCGATCGCTTCGACGACTTTGTCGCGCGCCGCGGCGGAGACCATGGGGCAGACGTCGGTGGCAGGGTCCTCACCGGCTCCCACGTTGAGGACGGAGGCGCCCGCGACGAGTGCCTCGCGAACCTCCGCCCGCCGCGCCCGCCCGCCGACGACGACGCAGATCGAGCCCGCCAGGCAGCGCTGGCCGGCGGCGCCGAAAGCCGAGCCCATGATCGCCGGCACTGCCTGCCCGAGATCGGCGTCCGGCATCACCACCAGCGAGTTCTTCGCGCCGCCCAGCGCCTGCACGCGCTTGCCGGTTCGCACCGCCCCTTCGGCGACGATCCTCGCGGTCTCGGCCCGTCCGACAAATGAGACCGCGTCGATTTCGGGGCTGTCCAGGATCGCTGCGACCGCCTCGCGGCCTCCGTGAACCAGGTTGACCACACCGGCAGGGAGATCTTCGATCGAGTCGAGGATCTCCATGATCAGCGCGGCCGGACGCGGGTCCTGCTCGGACGGCTTGAGCACGAAGGTGTTGCCGCAGGCGATCGCGTAGGGCAGGAACCAGAGCGGGATCATCGCCGGGAAGTTGAAGGGCGTGATCGCGGCAACGACCCCGACCGGCTGGCGCACCAGCTCGACGTCCACCCCCGCAGCGACGCCCTCCAGCGTCTCACCCTTGAGCAGATGGGGGATTGCCGCCGCGGACTCGACCGACTCGATCCCGCGCCCGACCTCGCCGTCGGCATCGGCGAGAGTCTTGCCCATGTCGGCGGTCACGAGGGCGACCAGCTCCTCGCGCCGGCGCAGTAGCTCGCCGCGCAGTGCCAGCACCGCACGGGCTCGCCGCTGCGGCGCCACGTCTCGCCAGGCGGGCTGCGCCGCGCGCGCCGCGCCGGCCGCTTCGCGCACCTCCTCGGCGCCCGATAGCGGCACCCGGGCGACCGTCGCGCCGCTAACCGGGTCGACGTCATCAAGGGTCGAGACCCCGTCGGCCGGTCGCCATGCGCCGCCGATGTAGTTCCGCAGCACCCGTACCTCCGGTGCATTGGCGCCAAGGCGATCCACGTCCACGCTGCGGGTCCCGTCGGCGGTCATGTCGCAGCGGCCGTGCCCGGCATCGGAATCTGCGTGCCCTCCTGCTCGGGCCGAACCGACGCCATCTTTTCCGCCCGCCGCTGCTGCCAGGTGGCGAAGCCCATGGCCGCCACGGTGACGCCGAAGAGCATCATCGCGATCACGTTCACTTCGACCGGAATTCCTCTCTGCGCGGCGCCGAAGATGTAGAGCGGGAAGGTCACCGTTGTCCCCGAGTTGAAGTTCGAGATGACGAAATCGTCGATCGAGAGGGCAAAGGCGAGCATCGCACCGCCGAAGATGCCGGGCAGGATCAACGGCAGCGTCACCAGGCGGAACGTCTGCAGGGAGGTGGCGCCGAGATCCTGCGCCGCCTCCTCGAGGCTGCGGTCGAAGCCGATGAGCCGAGAGCGCACGACGACGACGACGAAGCTGATGCAGAACATCACGTGGGCGATCAGCAGGGTCTGGAAGCCGAGCGACGGGGAGCCGAGAATGAGGAAGAACGAGAGCAGCGCCGCACCCATCACCACCTCGGGGGTGGCCATCGGGATCACGATGAGGAAGTTCGCAAGGCGTCGTCCCCGGAACTGATGGCGGACCAGGGCCAGCGCCATCATCGTTCCCACGATCGTCGAGATCGCCGTCGCCAGCACTGCCAGCTTGAGGCTGGTGAGCAGCGCTTCGTTCAGTTCGGGGCGGCTGAAGGCGTGCTCCCAGTGCGAGAGCGTGAAGCCGACCCACGTGTAGTTGTAGCGGCCCTGCGGATCATTGAAGGAGAAGAGGAGGATGACCGCGATCGGGATCAGCAGGTAGAGCACCACCAGCCCGGCGACGATGTTGACCGCGTGCTCGCGCAGCCAGCGCCAGGCCCGCGCGGTTCCGGCCTCGCTCCTCAACGTGCCTCCTCGCCCATCAGCGCCTCGGAGCCGGCGAAGCGGATGTAGATGACGACGGCGATCATGATCAGCGCCATCAGCACGAATGAGAGCGCCGCGGCGGACGGGTAGTCGGCCTGGCTCAGATAGAGCGACTGGATCACGTTGCCGATCATCCGGTTGCCGACGCCGCCGAGGAACTGGGCGTTGACATAGTCGCCGGCGGCTGGGATGAAGGTGAGGAGCGTGCCGGCGACGACGCCCGGCGCCGAGAGCGGCAGCGTCACCCGCCAGAAGGCCCGAGGCGCGGAGGCATAGAGGTCCTTTGCCGCCTCGATCAAGCGCTTGTCGACTCGCTCGAGGCTGGCGTAGATCGGCAGGATCATGAAGGGCAGGAAGTTGTAGGTGAGGCCGGCGATGACGGCGCCGCTGGTGGCGAGGACGTGACCGCTCGGCGCCAGCCCCACGGCGTGCAGGAATTCGGTTACCGGGCTTTCGTCGGAGAGGATCGTCTCCCAGGCAATGGTGCGAATCAGGTAGGTGGTGAAGAAGGGAGCGACGACGGCGAACAGCAACGCGTTGCGCCAGCGCCCGGCCTTGAAGGCGATCGTGTAGGCGAGCGGGTAGGAGATCACGAGCGCGAGCAGCGTCGCCGCGCCGGCGTAGAAAAAGGAGCGAACGAACTGCGTGTCGTAG